>Ga0210394_10004364_pt1 | contig 16606 bp, 9 predicted proteins | sample IncBWC12MmetaG_FD_160121 | JGI IMG/M metagenome (GOLD analysis project Ga0210394, IMG submission 160121) | Forest soil microbial communities from Barre Woods Harvard Forest LTER site, Petersham, Massachusetts, United States - Inc-BW-C-12-M | ecosystem: Environmental > Terrestrial > Soil >... | reverse complement strand
TCGACGGCTTCACCGCCGGCCAGCTCCCGCCGAAATCCTCGATTCGCGAAATTCGCATCAATCAGAATCCATTTGCCGCCGAATTCGACAAAGTCGGCTACGGGCGCATTGAAATTTTCACCAAGCCCGGCACCAACCAATGGCACGGCCAGATTTCCGTCAATGAAAACGATGCCGCCCTGAACGCGCGAGATCCTTTCGCCACCACGAACGCCGGTTTCAAGTCCACGCAGGTCGAAGGGAATATCGGCGGGCCGCTGGGCAAAAAAGCCTCGCTTTTCTTCAATATCGAGGACCGCGACATTCACGATCAGGCTTTGGTCAACGCTTTTACTCTGGGCGCGAATTGCAACCAGGGCGTCTCGCTTCTGCAGGTTCCCTGCAGTCAATCACTCTCCAGCCCTCGCGCGCGCCTGAATGGCGGCCCGCGGATCGACTATCAGCTGACCAAAAACAACACGTTCTCTGGGCGCTACCAATTCTTTCGCAATCGCGCCACGGACAACGGCATCGGCGGTCTCACGCTGCCTTCCGATGCTTACAACGTCCTCACCACCGAACAGACTCTGCAACTCACCGATACGCAAGTGATCGGCTCGAAAGTCATCAACGAGACGCATTTTCAGTATCGCCGCGAAAGCGGTACCGAAAATCCGTTCAGCACGCTGCCCGAGCTTGATGTAATCGGCGCCTTCAACGCCGGCGGAAACTCGCTCGGAACGAATAACGATCACGAAAATCTTTACGAGCTGCAGAACTATACGTCCATCGTCCACGGCAAACACTTTGTGAAATTTGGCGCGCGAGTTCGCGCCATGACCGATTCCAACACCTCCACCGGAAACCAGGCCACCGGTTTCAACGGCGCTTTCACATTTTCTTCCTTGAACGCCTACGCCATCACCGAACAGGGCCTCGCCAACGGCTTATCCATCGCCGCGATTCGCGCTTTGGGAGGCGGCCCCAGCCAATTCTCGATTATCACCGGCACTCCCTCTGCCAGCGTCACCATGTACGACCTCTCGCCCTACGTGCAAGACGATTGGCGGCTGCGCCCCAATCTGACCGTCAGCGGTGGCCTGCGCTTGGAAACCCAGAACCACATCGCCGATCACGCCGATTGGGCGCCCCGTCTGGGCGTCGCCTGGGGCGTCGGCGGTGCCAAGCCCAAATTCGTCCTGCGCGCCGGATGGGGAATTTTCTACGACCGCTTCCCTCCCAATCTCGTCCTCCAGTCGGAACGCCAGAACGGCTTCACCGAACAGGAGTTCGTGATCGCGCAGCCGGATTTCTTCTGCCCCAATTCCCTCGCGGCTTGTCCTTCGATTGGCACGTTGCAAAGCACGTCCGTTCCCACGATCTATCGGATCTCGCCGAACCTCCGCGCGCCGATGCTCATGCAATCGGCTGTCAGCGTGGAGAGGCAATTAACGAAGAACGCCAACATTTCCATCTCTTACCTCAACTCGCGCGGCTGGCACCAGTTGGTCACCAACAACGTCAATTCCCCGGTGCTTCCGGGCACTCTCACTCCCGCGAGCCCCGCGCGTGGAGGCGTCTACCCCAACGGAATCGCCGAAAATATCTATCAGTACCAATCGGCCGGCGTTTTCCGGCAGAACCAGTTGATGTTCAACACCAGCATCCGCGCCGGAGCCAGACTCTCGCTGAATGCTTTTTACTCCCTGAACTTCGCCCATAGCGATACCGCGGGCGCCAATAGCTTTTCCTCCGATCCCTACAATCTGATGGCCGACTATGGTCGCGCCGCTTTCGATATCCGCAGCAGGGTCTTCTTCGGCGGCACAGTCGGATTGCCCTACGGCCTGCGCCTCAGCCCGTTTCTTGTGGCCAGTTCCGGAGCGCCCTACAACGTCACCCTGGGCCAGGATTTGATCGGCTCGTCGATTTTCAATCAGCGCCCCGCGTTCGCCGGCGCGTTATCGAATCCGGCAAACGTGGTCGCTACGCCACTCGGCGCATTCGATACTGTCCCCCAGCCCGGCGAAACGCTTGTCCCGGTCAACTTTCTCACCGGGCCAAGCCAATTCTCCTTGAACTTGCGGCTCGCCAAAACCTTTAGCTTCGGGCGGCTTCCCGAAGGTTCGGCGGGACAAGTGGGCGCTCGTCAGAATGGCGGCGGTGGCGGAGGGCGGCGCGGACCCGGAGGTGGAGCTCCCCCGGTTGGCGGCGGAGGCTTCGGCGGCGGATTCGGCGGCGCGCCCACCGCGGGCCGTTACAGCATCGTGCTCAGCGTCAACGTTCGCAATATCTTCAACAACGTGAATTTGTCGACACCCATCGGAAATATCGGCTCGCCTTTGTTCGGTGAATCCACTGGCTTATCCAACGGCGGATTCGGTTTTGGTGGCGGAGCTCAGACCAGCGGCGCCGGTGCTACTGCCGGCCTCCCCAGCGCGGGCGGTGGCGCCCCCGCCGCCAATCGCCAAATCTTCCTCCAAGCCACCTTCGGCTTTTAGCCTTCGCGGCGTCTCCGGTACCATCAGCACAAATTAAGACAGCGTTGTCATCCTGAGCGGGTTTATGCTGTACCCGCGAAGGATCTCTCCGTGAAGGCCGCGTCGGCCTCAATATGCTAGGAACAAACCGACGTCGTCTTTCAGGTTGTAGCCTGGGGCGCCCGCGCGAGTTCTGCGCGGGGCCCCGGGGATTCTCGGTCGCGTCAAGCCATCGCGTGTCATCCTGAGCGGACTTACGCCTTATACCTCGAGCAACCCCGCAGTCGCCTTTTCAGACGCTGTCATCACGAGCGCCGCAGCGCGAGGGATCTGCTTTTGGTTTTGCGCGTGCGCCGCTCTCTTTCCAGAGGGAAGGAGAAGGCGTGAAATTCTGAAGCCGCCTCATGAATACGTACACGGTCGAATTGACCTCACCAGCTAAAAGGGAATATGCAGGAATTCATGAGGCGGCAAGCGGTGGGAAAAGTTCCCCGACTAAGCTGGACGTGCTTCGCGTCGTTGATGCTTTACTCAACGCACTCACCGAGTGCGAATTCGAACATAGTTTGAGTAGTCCTTTCTCGAATGTCTACTGGATCGCGGAAGGCTCCGTCCGAATTTTCTATGCACGTTCACCGGCAAGGCCTCGCGTCATCGTGGTAACCCGGATTTCTACCACCCCCAGGCCCATTACCAGTTTCGAACGAGCCGAGGCGATCATCCGTCACATGGCATATGCCGGACACCTGAATTACCTGCTCGTGCAAGCCGGTATTCAGCTGCGTCGCATCCCGCCCATCAACTAACGACACAATTTAGCGCATTGCTAGCATCCTCTGCTGTTCCACGCGAAACATCGTTCGAACGATCCGCCGTTCGAACAAATTCGGGTCTGAATACCAGATATAAACATTAAATTAGATTGCTAACTAAATGATAACATGCTATAGTCGCGCATGTTTTTCGCCAGAATGCCATATTGGTGTTCGCCAAGGGCGTGTCCTGAACCCTATCCTGCCTCGTCTGTTTTTCCGATCGGCATCGCAAAATTCCGGTGCCGCAGCTCTGAGCCGTACCTGTCACGTCTCAATTCTTCGCGCCAGAGCCTGGCCGAAACTAACGCTTTTAGAATGATAACGTTGCACAAAGTTGGCGAGCAAACCTCGTGGATTCATATCGTTGCGCAAAAAAGTAGGGGTAGGGGTGGCCCTCAAGCGAAACCCTAAGTTCCGCACCATTCAAAGCGGACAGAAACAATTACACCCTAAGCGCCGCAGAATGAACACTTACGCAAAAATGGTAGGGGGGTGGGGTGCAGGCGCGAGGCCGCAACTTTGGCGTCCAGCGCTAGCGGTCGAGGTAATACCCTTGGCGGGCTTGCACCACGTCATCCTTCTGCTTAACCGTGATGTGAAGCTTATGATAGCCCCAGGCGGAACTCGAGTCCGGCGTGTAACCCAGGCTGTACTGGCTGCGCAGTTCGTCTTCGATCTGATGATAGATCTGGTCGACCGTCTGCTTCTTGGAGACCTCGAACATTCGGCCTCCCGTCTCGGTGGAAATCTGCGTCAGGATCTTCTTCCCGTCCGGCCGCTGCTCCGGGAACCGCGGATAGCCTCCGCCGCGCCGGCCGCCGCCATAAGGTCCGCCACCGTACGGACCGCCGCCATAACCCCCGCCCGGCCGCCCGAACCCGCTGTAAGCCTCCTCATCTGCAAAAAGGATCGAGTAGACGATCGTGTCGGTCCGCTGTGCCGTTTCGATGGCGTGCTCCAGCGTCTCCTTGCTTCCGCGATCCACTCCGTCGGAAAGGACAATGACCGCCTTGCGGCCTTTCTGTTTCCTCATGATTTCGTCCGACGCAAGATAGATCGCGTCGTAAAGCGCGGTGCCGCCTCGCACTCTCCGAGGATTTCCGCCACCGCCGCCGGGATAACCGCCACCACCGGGATATCCACCGCCCCCGCCTCCGTTTCCGGAGCCCGAATCGTTTTCGGACGGCGCGATCTCCAGCAACCTCAGCGCGGATTCCAATTTCTGGTGCGAAGAGGTCAAGTCCTGCAGCAGCTCCACCTGGCGATCGAAGTGAATCAGGAAGGCCTGATCCTGGTTGCGCAACAAGTCGGCGAGAAAGCTGCGGCTGGCGTCGCGCTCATCCGGCAGAACGCGCCGCTGGCTCATGCTGGTATCCACCAGCAGCCCCAGCGTCAGCGGCAAATCGGTCTCGCGCGCGAAATACGTGATCGTTTGCGGGCGCCCGTCTTCTTCCAGTTTGAAATCGTCCTGACCAAGGTTGGTAACGATTTGGCCTTTCTTGTCGCGCACGGTGGCGAGCACATTCACCACCTTGACGTCCACCGAGATGGCGGGCTTATCCGGCGCGGGTTTGTCTTGTCCGGCCAGCGGAGTTTTGGCAGCAACCAGCAACAGCAGCAGCGAACTGCACGCCTGCAGGCCCAATTGCAATATCGTCGCCCGTCGCCGCAATGGCAGTGCCGAGCATCGCTTGTAATGAGAACTTCGGCCACAAAAATGGCTCATGCGATTCCTCACTCGGCTCAGCACACTCACACCGGGGCTTCTGACCTCTGGACAGATTCTCTTCCTGGGCTCCCGGTTGCCCGAGGTGCAACCGCTGGGAACGGTAAAGCGTTGTATGATTCACGGAAGCCTATGCGGACTCTGACTTTGACAGCACGCGCGGTGTTTAATTCGCTCCTGGTTGTGGGCGCAATCGGTGGGATGGGTGCAACCGCCCTCACACCGGGCGCGAGTCCCTTTGCCCCCACGATAAGCGCATTCGCACCCAGCGCCAGCGCATTTGCTAAAGATAAGCCCCTCGCCTTTAAGTCGATCGAGAACGCACTTTTGCGCGTGAATGACGCGCCGCCGAAAGACTGGGAGGTGTATCGCACCGGCAAGAAGAATGAACCGCTTCTGCTGCAGATTGGAAATCGCTTCCTGCTACTGGAGACTAACCAGCATCAGGTTTTTGAACTTGATCCCGCGAAGATCGAGCACAAAACAGGGGAGCTTCTCTGGAGCCCTTCGGATCGTCCTGACAAGCCACTCGCCACTTCCGAGTGGACCGTGGACGATATCGGCGCCGCGTTCGTCGTCAAGGTGAAGCTGCAAAGCGAAAACGCACTCGTCGATTTGCAGCTTCCGCATCCACCGAACGTCGGCGACCTGCCTAATCGGCCGCCTGCGCAGCAACAGCAGCAACGCCGCCGCAATTACCTCGCGAACTGAGGAACATGTGCGCTACTTCACGTTTTTGTTGATCCAGCCGTCGATGAACTTGATGACCTCGTCGCTGTTATGGTCCAGGAACATCTCGTGCATATTCCCGTGGATTCCCACGTCTTCCAGGCGCACGAAATCGTCTTTCGCTCCGGCCTGATTCAGCCACTTGGGAATGCACACATCAAAGACGCGGTGATAAGTGCCCTCGGCGGAAATCGACAGAATGCGCATGTTGTCGAAGCTCACGAGCTTGTGAACCGGCGCATCCTGCATGTAGCAGCCGACTTCGTCGCCCGGCCGTTCCGAAGGTTCCAGGTGAACCTTGAGTTCTGAAGGGCTGTTGATCGGCGGATCGAACTTGAATGGCATCGTCGTCAAGCCCCAGGACTTGGGGTTCACGCGCGTGTAGTCCACCTTAGCGGTGTCCGCAACGCCGATTTGTGGTCCGCCCGGCTCTATCGCCACCATGCCGGCGATCAGCTTCGGCCGCTCGTTTGCGACATCGAAGCCGATACCGCCGCCCTGCGAGTGCGAGAGCAGGATTACCGGCGTGCCGATCTGATCGAGCAACGCTACGCCCGCGGGCACCGTGAGCTCTTCCTGGTCGTCGACGAACTGCATCTGGCCCTTGATGAAGTTATCGAACACGGGATCGCCTCGCATGCCCTTCTTCGGGGAATCGCTCGGCCATTGCGTGTACTTCTTCATCCGCGGGAAGTCCCCGCCAGACGTGACCGGAGCCGTCCAGATCTGCTCCAGCTCGAGCGCGGTGCGGATTCCCAGCTTGCCGTCGACGCCGGGCACATAGGGCGAGCGCCCACGCGCCGGGTAGTCCACCATGTAAACGGTGTAGCCCTGCCCAACGAGGTAATACGCCCAGCCCGGCCGCCCGTCAGGAGTCTGCCGCCAGACCGCGCCGCTTTGCCCGTTGCCGTGGAAGAAGACGATCGGATACGGATGCCGAACCTGCTTCGGCACCCACACTTCCGTATACATCGCGTCGCCCATGACCTTTTTGCCGTCGTAGTCCTCATATCTGCCGCCGGCGTAGAGGAATCCCTGGCGGGCGATGTTGTCGGTCGAAAACGTGGGAATAGTGGATGGCGGTGTCGCCATGGACGGTTTGTCCTTCTGTGGCACGTTCTTCTCGATCCAGTTGCCGATGTACTTCGCGATATCGTCGCTATTCTTTTCCAGCATCAACTCGTGGCCATTGCCGTGAATTCCCACGTCTTCGAGGCGCACGAATTGCGTATGCACACCGGCCTGATTCAGCCACTTCGCGAGGCACGGATCGTATTCGCGGTGATATCCGCCTTCAGAGGAAAGATAGACGACGGGAATCTTTACGAGATTGATGAGTTTGTGCGCGGGCTCCTTCTGCACGTAACAGGGAACCACGTCGCCGGGCGCATCGGATTTCGCTTCCAATACCGGCTGCAGCTCCGCTGGATCTTTTACCGGCGGGTCGTAAGTGATCGGCCCAGCCGCAACTCCCCACGTCAATCCGCCGGGACCGTCGGTATAGGCAAGAGTCGCGGTGTTCACGCCTTTGATCGGCGGCGCGGCGGGCTCAATGGTGACAATCGCCTTCACCTGGTTGGGCCTCGAATCGGCCGTGAGCCACCCGGGCGTTCCGCCCTGCGAGTGCGTCAGCAGAATTACCGGCGAGTTGATCGCGTCGAGAAGCGCGACGAGAGCGCGATGAGTCATTTCATCCTGACTCACCGGTCCTCCGCCACCGAGAAATTGCACTTGAGTCTTCGCGAAGTTATCGAAGATCGGATCGCCCATCAGACCGGTGCCGGGGAATTGATTGTGCAGATGAGCGCGCGGGAAATTACCCTTCTTTGCAGAAGCAGTGAAGATTTCCTCAAGATTCGGAACGTTGCGGATGGTTAGATTGCCGTCGACTCCGGGAACGTACGGCGAACGGCCTCGCGCCGGCGAATCCACCATGTATTGCACGTAGCCTTGCTTGGCGAAGTAATAAGCCCAGCCGGGACGGCCGTCCGGCGTTTGCTCCCAGTCCGTCGCGGTCTGCCCCGCACCGTGAACATAAACAATTGGATAGGGATGCTTGATCTGCTTCGGCACCCAAACTTCGACGTAGGCGTCACCGCCCATCGTCTCCTTACCCGGCTCACCCTCGTACTGGCCGCCAGCGTAGAAGATTCCCGTGCGTGCCAAATCTTCAGTCGAGAAAGTGGGAATCGAGGCCGACGTGCCGGCATGGGCGCCGGCTTTTGCGGTTTTCTTCGCGCTGTCCGCGCGCGGCCCGCTTGTCACGAGCGCAAGCGATCCTGCAATCAGCAGGACCGGAATAATGTACGATATCCGCAGTTTCACGACGACCTCCCTCATTTCAAAAATGACGTGTCAAGAATGGCCCGTTCGGCTCATCGGACACAAGAATGGCGTGCTCTCTTCGGCAAAACGCCCGGTTTTCCCTAATCGATTCGGTCACACAGCCGGTCCGACGGCTCGGGAGGAGTTTACTACAGCGGCCAGCAAAGTTGCATTCCGCACTCCCTGAGGGCCCCTTGAAATCATGCTCTGAAGAGCAGCAAAGCAGGTTGTTCGAGCGCCTCCGCAACCCAACGCAGGAAACGGGCTGCGTCGGCGCCATCGATCAGACGATGGTCGTAGGAGAGAGAAAGAGGAAGAATTTTGCGCGGCTGGAACGATCCGTCAATCGAGCCTTCAATGTGGCGCGGTTCGATGCTTAGGCGCGAGATGCCTAATATCGCCACTTCGGGATAGTTCACGATGGGCGAAAATCCTGTCCCGCCGATTCCGCCGAGATTCGTAATGGTGAAAACTCCGCCGGCCATTTCCTCGAGCGAAAGTTTTTTCTCGCGGGCACGCTCTGAAAGCGCGCTCAACTCCCTGGCAAGCTCAGGAATGTTCTTCTGGTCTGCGTCGCGCACGACGGGAACAATAAGGCCATAGCTCGTATCGACGGCGATGCCGATATTGCAATAATGTTTGTAGATGATCTCGCGTCCAGCCATATCAATGCTGGCAGCGAATTGCGGGAATTTTTGCAGCGCCGCCGCGACGACTTTCAGCGCAATGGCTGTCACCGTGATTTTGGGCGCTCCTGAATTTTGCGGGTCCGAAAAGCGGCCGCGCAAATTCTCCAGTTCGGTGACGTCGGCGCTATCGAATTGCGTGACCTGCGGAACATTGTGCCAGGCCTGCGCCAAGTGCTCCGCCGTGGCGCGCCGCACATTGCTCATCGGTTTGCGTTCGATCTGGCCCCATTTCGCGAAGTCGGGCAGCGGAGCCAAAGTTTCGCCCGCCGATCGCGCAGCGGGCGCTCGCGAAATGATCTCCTTCGCGTAATTCTTTACGTCTTCTTCATCGATTCGCCCTTCGGGGCCAGTGCCAACAACTTTGTTGATATCGATACCCAATTCGCGCGCAAGGCGTCGAATCGCAGGAGATGCGGGAGCCAAATGGCCGGCACGCCGCGCCGGCTCCACAGTTTCCGCCCGGAAGGGAATCACCGTTTCTTCCCTTTCACCTTCTGAGGTCTCTTCCTCGGTTTCGGCGGGCGATTCCGTTTGAACCGGAGGTTTTGCGTCAGTTTTCTGTGGCTTCGGTTCGGCTTTCGGAGTTGGCTTCGCTTCCGCTTTAGCTTCTACTTGCGCCTGCGGCTTATTCTCAGGTTCAGGCTTTCTTGCTTGAGCCGCAGCCGCCCCCGTCGCTTGAGTTTTAGCTGCGCGCGATGGCTGTTCTTGCAGGGGTAGCTCCTGAGTCTGTGTTTCCTGCTTCGGCTGGTCTTTCTGTGGCCGCTCCTTCTGTTTCGCGCCCGCGCCGTTTTCGTCGATGGTGAAAAGCGCGTCTCCTACTTTTATCTTCTGGCCTTCTTGAACATGCAGTTCTTTTACGACGCCCGAAACGGGAGATGGAACTTCGATGGTGGCTTTTTCCGTTTCGAGCTCGAGAAGGGGGTCATCCTTGGCAACTGTGTCGCCGACATTGACGAGGATTTTTGTCAGCTCGCCCGAATCGACGTTCTCACCGAGTTCGGGAAGCTTGATCGTAGTGGTCACGGCCAGTTCCTTTTAGAAGGCGGCGTTTAAGAAATGATCGGATTAATCTTAGCCGGATTGATCTCCAAATCCTGAATGGCCTTTTGCACGACTGCCGGTTTCACCGCCTTCTGCCTGGCCAGTTCATTCAGAGTGGCCAGCGTGATGAACCGCGCGTCCACCTCGAAGAAATCGCGCAGAGCAGCGCGCGTATCGCTGCGTCCAAAACCATCCGTTCCCAGCGAGACCAGGGGGCGTGGCATCCAGCGACAGATCGAATCCGGCAAAGCCCGCACATAATCGGATGCGGCAACGAGCGCGCCCGGAGCATTTCGGAAACATTGGGTCACGTACGGAACGCGCGGCTCCTCCGAGGGATGCAACATATTCCAGCGGTCGCAGGAGTGGCCATCCTGGTAGAGCTCTTTATAGCCGGTGACGCTCCAGACATCGGCAGCAACATCATAATTCTCCGCTAGCATTTTCTGTGCCTTCAACGCTTCGCGCAGAATTGCACCGCTTCCTAAGAGCTGAGCGCGAAGGTGCGATTGCTGATTTTCAGCCCGCGCGAGCAGGTACATCCCCTTCAAGATACCTTCCTCGGCTCCCTGCGGCATGGCCGGCATAGGATAAGGTTCGTTGGTTACAGTCAAGTAATAGAAGATGCTCTCCTGCTCCTTGTACATTCGCCGGATTCCGTCGCGCACAATCACGGCAATTTCATAGGCGAAGGCAGGATCGAAGGCGCGAAGATTGGGCAATGGGTAAGCCAGGAGATGACTCTGGAAATCCTGATGCTGAAGTCCCTCACCGGCAAGCGTGGTGCGTCCGGAAGTGCCGCCAATCAGGAAACCTCGTGTGCGCGCGTCGCCCGCCGCCCAGATGAGGTCGCCAATCCTCTGAAAACCGAACATGGAGTAAAAAATGAAAAACGGGATCGCCGGAATGCGATGAGTGGCATAGGCAGTCCCCGCGGCGATGAAGGAAGACATAGAGCCTGCCTCGGTAATGCCTTCTTCGAGAATCTGGCCGTTCGCCGCTTCCTTGTAATAGAGCAATGTTTCGCGGTCGACCGGATCATAGAGTTGCCCCACGTGCGAATAGATCCCCACTTCCCGGAAGAGGGATTCCATTCCGAAGGTGCGAGCCTCGTCCGGGATGATCGGCACGATAAGTTTGCCTAGTTCTTTGTCACGCAGGAGCCTCGCTAGCAGGCGTACGAAAGCCATGGTGGAGGCTACTTCGCGGCCATCCGTGCCCTTGAAGAATTCCTCGTAAAGATCTTCGGCGGGCTCGTGCACCGAAATCGGATAGACCTTGCGGCTGGGAACGTACCCGCCGAGCGCGCTCCGCCTCTCCTGCAAATATTGCGTCTCGACGCTGTCTTCCGCAGGTTTGTAAAACGGAGCCTGCGCGACTTCTTCATCGGATATGGGGATTCCAAAGCGAGAACGAAATTCCCGCAACTCGTCCTCGTTCATTTTTTTCTGCTGGTGGGTGATGTTGCGGCCCTCGCCGGCTTCGCCGAGACCATAGCCCTTGATCGTTTTCGCCAAAATGACCGTCGGCGACCCTTTGTGCTCGACCGCAGCTTTGTAAGCGGCGTAAACCTTCTTGGGATCGTGACCTCCGAGCCTCATCTTATGGAGTTGCTCGTCCGAGAGATGCTTGACCATTTCCAGAAGACGGGGATCGACACCAAAAAAATGCTCGCGGAAGTATGCGCCGGATTCGACGCTGTTCTTCTGGTATTGGCCGTCCACGACTTCGCCCATACGTTGCATCAATAGGCCGTCATGATCTTTTTCGAGCAAGGGATCCCAATCGCTGCCCCACAGGACTTTGATCACGTTCCATCCGGCGCCGCGAAAAATCGCTTCCAGTTCCTGAACAATCTTGCCGTTTCCGCGCACCGGCCCATCGAGCCTTTGCAGATTGCAGTTGATGACGAAGATCAAGTTGTCGATTTGCTCGCGCGAGGCCAGAGTTATGGCGCCCAGAGATTCCGGTTCGTCGGTTTCGCCATCGCCGATGAATGCCCAAACTTTGGAATCCGAGGGTTCCTTTAATCCGCGGTCTTCCAGGTAACGATTGAAGCGCGCCTGATAGATGGCCATGATGGGACCCAGCCCCATCGACACGGTGGGAAATTCCCAGAAATCGGGCATCAGCCACGGATGCGGATAAGAAGAGAGACCGCCGCCGGGCTTTAGCTCCCGGCGAAAATTTTCCAATTGATCCACAGAGATGCGGCCTTCCAAGAAAGCTCGCGCATAAATCCCGGGAGAGGCGTGGCCTTGAAAATAGACGATGTCGCCTTCGTTATTCTCGCCGCGCGCGCGAAAGAAATGATTGAAGGCGACTTCGTAAAGTGTGGCCGCAGATCCGTAGGTGGAAATATGGCCGCCAATTCCCGGCTCCTCGCGATTGGCGCGCACAACCATGGCGAGCGCATTCCAGCGAGCGAAACTCTTGATGCGTCTTTCGATCTCCTGATTCCCGGGATATGGGGGCTGTGCGCTGGCGGGAATGGTGTTCACGTAAGGAGTGTTGGCGGTGAACGGCAGGGTCACCCCCGCTTCGGCCGCATGCTGCTGCATGCGTTGCAGAATCTGTGCTGCTCGTTCGCGGCCGTGCTCCTGAAGCACAAAATCCAGCGAGTCCAGCCATTCCCGCAGTTCGACATCTTCCACCTGCGCGGAACCGCGCGCGTGCGGCATGCTCATCTCAAGCTCCAAACCATCCGGGTTGTCCTTCATGAATTTGATTATGCATGAAGGGCGGCGGTTTGATGCTTTCCGCACCGCATTTCGATTTTTCGCGCCCGCTGTGCTACTTTCAATTTAGGTACTGGCATGGCCTCAACACTCGAATCCGTGGCCCGAACTTCGCCGCAGGTTGCCGCGCGCGCGCCGGGAGAACTGACGGCGGTTCCCTGGTATGTGTGGTCGCTTTTTGGGGCTGTCGTATCCGTTGTGATCGGGGGCTATTGGGACATTTCCTGGCACATGTCGATCGGCCGCGACACGTTTTGGACCCCGGCGCACATGCTTATCCAATTCTGCGGAATCCTGGCCGGGTTTACCTGCGCATATCTGATTCTCTCGTGCACTTTAGGGCGCGATCCGGAACTGGCTTCGGCTAGCGTGAGCGTGTGGAGATTTCGCGGGCCGCTGGGCGCGTTTATCGCGGCTTGGGGCGGCGCCACCATGCTCACGTCAGCTCCGTTCGACAATTGGTGGCACAACGCCTACGGCCTGGACGTAAAGATTTTCAGCCCGCCGCACGTGGTGCTGGATGGCGGCGTCCTGGCGATCCAGATCGGCGCGCTGGTGCTGATTGCGAGCACGCGGAACCGCGCAAGCGGCGTAGTGCGGCGGAAGTTGGATTGGATGCTGCTCCTGCTGGGCGGCATGATCACCATGCTGGCGCTTACAGTGGTGTGGGAATCGACTTACCGCGTGCTGATGCATACAGCGCAGTGCTACCGGGCGGTGGCGATCGTTATTCCCGTCGTTTTTGCGGCTTTCGCTCGAATTTCCGAGAATCGCTGGGCGCGCACGATCGTGGCGAGCGTTTACACAGCTTATGCCATGGTCATGCTTTGGATTTTTCCTTTGTTTCCGGCGACGCCAAAGCTTGGTCCCGTCTATCAGCGAATCACCCATATGGTTCCCATGGAGTTTCCGCTTCTGGTTATCGTGCCCGCTTTGCTGCTCGACCTGCTCGAGCCGCGATTGGCCACCTGGAAGAAATGGCCCCACGCGGCCGCATCCGGTGTGATTTTCCTGGCTGCTTTCCTGGCGGTGCAATGGCCGTTCGCGACGTTTCTGGTGTCGCGAGCCTCCGCGAACTGGTTTTTCGGCACCAAATATTTCGCCTATTTCGCCACGCCCAACGGCTACGACATTCGCCACCTCTTTGTGCCCATCGACTACGCCGCGTTCGGCTTCTGGATGATCATGGCGGAAGCCGTACTTCTGGCGATTCTCAGCAGCCGGCTTGGCGCGGCAGCGGGAGAGTGGGTGCGGGCGATTCGCCGGTAACAGCCCCCCTGACGCAATGAAACGCCTTATTAGAATTCTCCTGGGAAAGCAGATCCCTCGCTTGCACCCCTGGGGCACGCAACAGCGGCGCGCTTTGGGGGCCCGGGCGCCGCTTGGGATGACAGCGTTTTTTCTCGCTGCGTGGGCCGTGCCGGTCTGCGCTCACGTGGGCAGCCCGGACGTATTCCTCGAGGGCAACGCCGGGCCGTATAAGTTATTCGTCACGGTCCGGGTGCCGCAGGTGATTCCGGGCATCGCGGAAATCGAAATTCGCAGCGAATCGAATGACGTAAGCGAGATTCGCATCGCGCCCATGCAACTCACGGGGCCGGGTTCTCAGTACGCCCCCGCGCCGGAAGGCACGGTGCGATCAAAAGACGACCCGCAATTTTTTCGCGGGAGTCTCTGGCTGATGGAGTTTGGTTCGCTGCAAGTGCGGATTAGGCCGATGGAGCTGATGGCAAAGGGTGGCTTGCCGTGCCGATTCCGGCCATCGCACAGCGCATGCTACCAATGCAGCGATCCCTGGGCGCACTTCTGTTTGTTTTGCTGATCGTGCTGTCGTTGGCGATGGTTTCCATCGTGGCGGCGGCGGTGCGCGAAGGAAATCTGTCGCCGGGTGCACCTGCTCCTGCGACGCGCAAACGCGGGGTGCGATTCGCGGCGGCTGTCGCGAGTTTTGTGGTGGCGGCGGTGCTTGCGGCCGGCGGTTTGTGGTGGCGAGCAGACGCTCGTCAGTACGCGAGCCACGTCTATACCACTCCCGAGATCGAAGCTACGGTTAGCGCGAGTGGCGAGTTAATCCTGCACGCAAAACCCATGCGGATGACCTCGGGAAATCCTCGCCGTCCGGAAGATTGGATCGACTTCCGCGATCTCATTCTGGATCACGAGCACCTGATGCACCTTTTCCTCGTTCGCAGTCCTGGCATGGACGTTTTCTGGCATTTGCACCCGGAACGCGCGGCCAGTGGTTTCACTCAGAATTTGCCCGCGATGCCGGCCGGTCACTATCAGATTTTTGCGGACGTGGTTTTGCGCAGCGGCTTCCCTGTGACGATGATCGGGCAAATCGATCTTCCGTCGACGATCGTGGGACACCCGCTCACGGGCGATGATAGCGGGATCGATAGGAACGGCAGCCCGTCCGAAATGGCCTCGACTGCAGAATATTCGCTTTCCGATGGCAGTCGCATGGTATGGGAACACGCGGGACAGCCGCTCCAGGCTGGCGTTCCGCTGATTCTGAGGTTTCGTGTGATCGATCGTGCGGGAAATCCGACGCAGGATCTGCAGCCCTATATGGGCATGGCTGCGCACGCCGCCATCGTTCGCTCAGACGGGTCCGTGTTTGCACACGTCCATCCGACTGGATCCGTGCCGATGGCTTCGTTTGAGCTGGCCCAGGCGAGTTTGCCCGCGAGTTTAGAAGAAAGCGCGAACAGCTCAATGAACATGGCGCAAATGGGTGCCGATAAAGTTGCCCCGGAAATTTCCATCCCCTATGGCTTTCCCAAAACGGGTCTTTACCGCGTTTTCGTTCAGGTCAAACGCGCCGGTCAGATCCAAACGGGCGTTTTCGACGCGAACGTGAAATAACTCCGCTACAGAGATTTAATCCTGCCTCGGTTTTAGCAAGCCTGATCGGCGAATGTCCGCCGAATACCTGAACAAAAGGACAGTGTGAGAAAGCTGTACTTCTGTACGGTAGATTTTGAAGACCGTTTCGGGTGTTAATACGGGCCATGTATCTTCCGGTCAACTCGCCGAGAGTAGTGCTCACTGTAAGAAGTGTGGTCAGGAGAGCTCAACCGTGAAACCCGGGCTCACGACTATCTGAGACTTACGTAGTAGCAAGATCTTTGTACGGCCTATCGGCCGTTGCGTCCCCCTGTCATCCGCCGAGTCGCTTCGTTTTCTGGAGTTGTGTTCGTTCTCTAAGGAGACCTATGTCGCGACAACTGAAGGCGTCCCCCTTCTACCTTTGCGTTTTGGCAAGCCTGTTCGCGTTCGGGGGTGCTCATGCGCAGGGCCGACGTGGCGGAGACGCACCCGCTGTCATCACGCAAAGAATAGACGAGAGGAACCGCGTCACTCTCCAGGGCTCTACTCGCCACGAAGTTGATTCAGACAGCGATCGCGGCGATGTAGATGACGCCTTGCCCATGCAGCACATGCTGCTGCAGTTGCGCCGCTCTCCAGATCAAGAGCGCAAACTTCAGCAGTTCATCGATGACATCCATAAGGAAGGTTCGGCAAACTTCCACCGATGGATTGGCGCCCAAGAATTTGGACAAAGGTTCGGCTTAGCGACGCAAGACCTCGACACGATTACGGGTTGGCTCGAGGCTCACGGGTTTCAGATCAACGTCGTCTATTCGAGTGGGATGGTAATCGATTTTTCGGGCACAGCGCGCCAGGTGCGCCTGGCGTTTCATACGCCCATTCATCATTTTAACTTTAGAGGGGAGCAACACATCGGCAACGCGAACGACCCTCAGATTCCTGCTGCCTTGGCTCCGGCGATTGTAGGTGTCGTCTCCCTGAACGATGTCAAGCCGGTCGCCCTGCACAAAATGCGCAAGTTTCGGGGTAAGTACACATTTGATTCTTCCGGCCCTACGTATGCGATCGTGCCCTCGGACCTGGCGACCATATACAACCTGAATCCTCTCTTTCGGGCAGGCTACGCAGGCCAAGGTCAGACGATCGTACTGATCGAAGATACAAACGTATACAGCGGTGCGGACTGGACGAAATTCCGATCGACGTTTGGGCTCTCCGGCTATTCGTCAGCTTCCTTCGCGACAATCCA
>Ga0210394_10004362_pt1 | contig 16612 bp, 11 predicted proteins | sample IncBWC12MmetaG_FD_160121 | JGI IMG/M metagenome (GOLD analysis project Ga0210394, IMG submission 160121) | Forest soil microbial communities from Barre Woods Harvard Forest LTER site, Petersham, Massachusetts, United States - Inc-BW-C-12-M | ecosystem: Environmental > Terrestrial > Soil >... | reverse complement strand
CATGGCGTCCCATTGTCATCGCAAACGAAGTCGATTTTCCGCTCTTGCAGGATTTACTATCTCGATTTGTGCGACTTACAGTCACGCTCGCCACCAACGTTGGGACACTACTGGGACAGACGCATTTCCGTGGGAAAAGCGGGGGAAAAGCGCCCACGGGGAAAAGCGGGACGGACGAGACCGTCCCTGCACTCTTTGAGCCTCTGGAGCCGCGCCGTTTCTATACCATAAACAAATACGAGGTTGATCTGTCTGATCGCAAGGCCATCCCCCGTCCCTACCAGCGAGGCGGAGTGGCAAGCCGGGACGTTGATATCGCTGTTGCGAAAGGAGACGTGGCGATATCCCCTCCATGACTGTCGGGGTTCCGTTGGAAATGCTGAGACTGTGAAGGAGGGGACATACTACGGCCGCAATAAATAGAAAACATCGGTCCTGCGCCGCGCCGGGTCCTCTTCGTGGTGTCCATAAACCTCCCAGTTGGTGCCTTCCATTTCGCGTCCATTCGCCGCGCACCAATCGCGAATCGCCTGATGCACCGCGCCCAGCCGTTCATAAGGACCCAGATAAACCACCATCGCCGCCTCACCCGACGGCGTCGCGACGCACGCGATCTCGCCCGAGCCCTCGAACTTCTCAAACACCCGGGCGCCGGCCTCGATGCAATCGCGCCGGTAAATCGCGACGTTCTGCCCATCCGATTTCACGCCCGACCGTTTTATGAAATCCCAGGCAACCCCGAGCAGTCCCAGCATTGTTGCCGATACGCCGCCCTGTTTATAAGCGCCGCGCGCCGCCGCGATCCACTGCGGCCGAGCCTGTTGAACAGTGACCGTATAGCCCATGATCCGCTAGAATAGCGAACAGAATGCCAGCTTGGAAACGCATCCCGAACCACATCGCGGCCCTGGCCGTCGCTCTTCTGTTTCTCACAGCTGGAATCTGGAAAATGGCCGACCCGTTCACCTGGGCGCGCATGGTGGAGGATTTGCGCGTGCCCTATCAATACAGCCTGCCGCTGACGCTGTTGCTGGCCGTCGCGGAAACGGTAGCGGGCGCTCTGGTTCTAGTCCCTAAATTCCGCCGCTGGGGCGCATCGCTGGCCGCTCTGCTGCTGGTGGTGTTCATGATTTATATCGGCGTCAATTACTCCGCATTGCTCGGGAAAGATTGCAGTTGCTTCCCCTGGGTGAAGCGCACTGTCGGACCGGGCTTTTTTGCGGGCGACGCCGCCATGCTGCTCGCGGCGATCGTCGCCGCCTGGTGGTCGAGACCGCCGGAGGGCGTTCGCCAGGCGGCAATCGTCCTCCTTGTCGTCGCCTTCGCCACTGGGATTGGCATCGGCTTCGCAGACGCTCGTTCGAGCGGCACCAAGGCGCCCGAAGCGATTACCGTCGACGGAAAGCCGTTTTCGCTCCAGCACGGCCGGGTTTTCCTGTTCTTTTACGATCCGCAATGCGGCCACTGCGACGCCGCCGCGCGGCACATGTCGAAGTACCGCTGGAAAGACGATGTTACGGTCATCGGCATCCCCACGCAGCAGCAGCAATGGGCGGCTTCGTTCCTCACCGATACCGGGTTGAAGGCGAAAACTTCACTCGATCTCGACTTGCTGAAAAAGACGTTCCCCTTCGGCGACCCTCCTTACGGGGTCCTGATCGAGAACGGGCGCGAGCGCGCGCCGGTGCCTCATTATGACGAGCCGGAGCCGTCGGAGACCCTGAAGAAGCTGGGGCTGATCAATTAGGCGATCGCTTCCTGCGGTCGCGGCTCAGAATCGGCGGTACGTAAAACTAGTCACTTGCCGAGCCACGACCACAGGGAGCGATCTCCGTTCACGGTTTCTTGCGATCCCAAAACACCGTGCAATCGCCGATCAAGACCTTCTGTTTGTAGATGTTGGGCAAGGTGTCTTCGTTCATCTTGTCCTCATCCTCGCAGGTTGCCACCGTATCGTAGACGCCGGCTTTCACGCGCCGAGCCCGTTCCTCTTTCGAAAAGATGTGAAGTTCTGCTTCTAACTGACTTGAAAGATGCAGCTTATGCGTATCCGCGTACTCCATGCCGGAGGGGGGCATCCGATGCGTGATGAAATAAATGGCCTCATCCGCGTCAATCAATCCGCCGGGCCGCGTGACTTCATCCACCTTTTTGGCGATTTTCACCCAGTCCGACCATCGGAATTCGGTTTTCCCGTTATTGAGAGTCCTGGCGACGCCCAGGCACATGAGCAGCGTCAGCAGCAACATCACCCATCGCGGCTTGTCCGGGCGACCGATGTGGGTGCCGGCGTAATATAAACCAACGACGCAGAGAATCGATGTAAATGGAATAATAAAAAGGTAGTAACGCGGAAACGTCGGACGCACGTAGAGCAGGTAGGCGCCCTCGACGGCGCTCAACCAGATGCACAGCCGCAGTTCGCGGCGCAGAGCTATTGGGATATCGTTGCGAGCCAGGAAGATCAGCGCCAACAACAGCAGCAGGCCCACAACCATTGCATGAGGTGATTCCAGCCAACTCAATGCAACATCGACGTTTTGCTTCTCCGATTCACCCCAATCCACCGTCCGGTAAAACAGATGGAACTTCACCGCTCCGAAAAACACGCGCTTGGGCGATTTCACGAAAAGCCGGAACAGCGGCAGAAACGGAATCAGAGCGCCGGCGAGAAAAGCCAGTGCCCTCTTCACACGCGCTCCGGGAGCTCGCAGCATCCATACGAACAGCACAGGCCCCATGGGAGCGGTCAGGAGCGAAGAGGCCGCCGCGACGCCGGCGCAGAATCCGGCGCCCATGGCAAACCGGGCGTCGTCGCGTTTGACGTTGGCGACCGTAAACCGGAAGGCGCCGACCATCGCCAGCAGGCACAGGCCGTAGCCCTGTCCAATGGTCCCGAATTGAACGACTTGCGAGTTGAGGCCGGTCAGCAGGACAGCGGCCAGGCTCAGCGGCAAACGCCAGTTCCGGCGCCAGATGCCTCCGTCGAAACGATCCAGGACGTAGGAGCCAGTGAGCCAGAGCGCTCCCGTGGTGCAAACCGTGGAAAGGGCATGCGCCGTGTGCCAGTTATCGCCGAAAATGCGCATCCAGAAGGCGTTCCAGTAAGCGTAGAGAGGCGTTTGCGCATGGAAGAAGTCGATGTACGGGCGCATCCCCTTTAGAATTAACTGTGCAGCTAGAAGATGGAAGCCTTCGTCCCAGGCGAATGCCCAGGTTTGCGCGTAGACCATCAATCCGGCCCCGATCAGGATGACCAGGCTCAGTAAGTAGCTTCGTTCGCGAGTCAAACGTACATTCTCGCACGCCAGCCCCATGCGTCAGCTTGGGGGTTGTGTGGGCATGGAAATAGCCCCCAAGCTGACGCATGGGGCTCGACGGGCAGTAGAATGGTCGGTATGAAATTGCGAGAAGCAAGTGAGTAACGGCGCTCAGCAATCATCGGACGCGCTGGTTTTTTTCGGAGCCACCGGCGATCTGGCCTTTAAACAGATTTTCCCCGCCCTGCTTGCGCTGGTGGAGCGGCATGGGCTTAATATCCCCGTTGTCGGAGTGGCCAAGGCAGGGTGGAATCTCGATCAGTTCCGGCAGAGGGCTCTCGACAGCATTAAGGCGCACGGGTCTTTTGACGAAGCTACATTTCAAAGATTCGCGCAGTTGTTGCGCTACGTGGACGGCGATTATCAGGATCCGCGGACGTTCACCGATTTGCGCACCGCGCTCGACGGCGCGAAAAGGCCTTTGCATTATCTGGCGATTCCACCGTCGTTTTTCGAAACGGTGGTGGAGGGATTGTCGAAAGCGGATTGCGCGATGTCGGCGCGCGTGGTGGTGGAGAAACCGTTCGGGCGCGACCTCAATTCGGCGCTGGAACTGAACGCCATTCTGGAAAAGAGTTTTCCGGAGTCGGCCATTTTCCGTATCGACCATTTTCTGGGCAAGGAACCGGTGCAGAATATTCTGTACACGCGCTTCGCCAATTTTTTCTTCGAGCCGGTGTGGAACCGGACCCATGTCGAATCCATTCAAATCACCATGGCGGAAGATTTCGGGGTGAAGGGTCGCGGGGCGTTTTACGACAGCGCGGGGTGCATTCGCGACGTGGTGCAGAATCACCTGTTGCAAATCCTGGCCTGCTTGACCATGGATCCTCCGCGGATGCAGGTGCCGGATTCCATCCGCGACGAGAAATCGAGGGTGTTGAAGGCGGTACGGCCGCTGGCGCCGGAGGATATTGTGCGCGGGCAATTTCATGGATACCGGCAGGAACCAGGCGTCAAGCCGGATTCCGATGTAGAGACCTACGCGGCGATGCGATTGTTTATCGACACGTGGCGGTGGGCCGATGTGCCGTTCTTCATTCGCGCTGGAAAATGCCTGCCGGTGACGGCTACCGAAGTGATTGTCGATTTCAAGAGGCCTCCGCGGGAGACGTTCGGCGAGACGGTGACGGGGCTAGGGGATCATCTGCGGCTGCGGTTGAGTCCCGATGTTTTGATCGCCCTGGGAATGAGGGTGAAGCAGCCGGGCGAGCACTTTTTGGGAGAGCCGGTGGAACTGATCGCGACGCATCAGACGGGGAGTGAAATGGCTCCGTATGAGCGGCTGTTGGGCGATGCGCTGAAGGGGGATCAGTCTCTGTTTGCGAGCGAAGACGCGGTGGAGGCGCAGGGGCGGATTGTCGATCCGGTGCTGAGCGAGGGCACGGCGTTACATGAGTATCAGCCGGGGACCTGGGGACCGGCGGAGGCGGATCGATTGACGGCGGAGTTCGAGGGGTGGATTGACCCGAAGGCAACGAGTGCGAAGATGTAGCTATGGCCGAACTGGTGTTTGAAGTAACTCAGGAAGCTGATGGAGGCTATTGCGCGGAATGCTTGACCGAGAATATCGCGACCCAAGGCGACACCTGGGATGAACTCCGCAACAACGTCCTGGAGGCGGTGACGGCATATTACTTCGATCGGGAACGCCCCGGCCGAATTCGGCTTCACCTGGTTCGCGATGAGGTTTTGTCGGTCGCATGAAAATTCCGCGCGGCCGACAGTCACGTCGGCCTCCATGGTAGGTGCATGGCGCTCCCGGACCAGGGGGTCCGGCGCGGACGAGGGCGTCCGCCCTACGCGAATTTGGCGAACTGGCGCTCGACGAATGCCGCGCGGTAACGATGCCTCCGGCGTTAAAAAACCTTGTTAGTAACGAGCATAAGATCTTTTAGAGCTTCATTTAGCATTCTCGAACGGGCGCGGCGAAAACGGTCATGCTTTATACTTTCTGCATGAGAACGCTTCTCGCATCTTTGCTGCTGATTGCGCCCGCTTTTGGCGACGGCATTCCGCGCGAGGAGTATCAGGCCCGGCGCACGCAGTTGCGAAAAACTCTGGATGGTGTGCTGGTGCTGTTCGCCAGGGCTGACGACAACCTGCGCGACTACATCCAAGAACCGAATTTCCTTTATCTTACGGGCTGGCGCGATCCGGGCGCGGTGCTCATGATGACGGCGAATGAAGAGATTTTGTTCTTGCCGCCGCGCAACCGGACGTCGGAGATTTTTTACGGGCGCACGATCGATCCGAACGATAAAGACGTGTTCGAGAAGACCGGTTTTAAGGCGGTGCTGCCGCTATCGTCGGTGGAGACGACTTTTCTCCGGCTGCTGGAAGCCGCGCCGAAAATTTACTCCGAACGGGGCGATCCTCAGGCGGAAAAACTGAAGGGTCTCGCGCCGCTGCATGAGGAGGGGAACGCGACGGCGCTGGTGGCCAAGCTGAGAGAGTATAAATCGCCGGCGGAGCTGGCTCTCATTCAGAAGGCGTCGGACGCGACGGTCGCGGCACATCTTGCCGCGTGGCATGCGATGAAGGCCGGGAAATCCGAATATGAGATCGCGGCAATCATGACCAACACGTATTTCAGCATGGGCTGCGAGCGGAGCGCGTATGCGCCGATTGTCGGCAGCGGGCCGAATGGCGTGATTCTGCATTACTCGGCGAATCATCGTCGCATGGATGCGGGCGAAGTTGTGGTGATGGACGTGGGCGCGGAGTGCAGCGATTATGCGACCGATGTGACGCGGACCGTTCCGGTGAACGGAAAATTCTCGCCGCGGCAGAGGGAGATTTACGAGATCGTGCTAGGCGCGCAGAAGGCGGCGATCGCGGCAGTGAAGCCGGGAATCAAGGCGGGGCGCGGCGAAGGGACGCTGCACCAGATCGCCTACGAGTACATCAACACGCACAGCAAGGATTCGCACGGCGCGCCGCTGGGGAAATATTTTACGCACGGGCTGAGCCATCATGTGGGGCTGGATGTCCACGATCCGGCCGAGCCTAACGTGGAACTGAAGGCCGGCATGGTGATTACCATCGAGCCGGGCATCTACATTCCGGAAGAAAACATCGGCGTGCGCATCGAGGACACGATTCTGGTGACCGACCACGGTTGCAAGATTCTGAGCGGGGGACTGCCGAAGGAAGTGGAAGAAATCGAGAGGCTGGTTGGAAAATAGGCGCCGGGCGCCAGGCGCGAGGAACACATGAGCGCGGGGAACCGTCGGCAGAATTCGATTCTTTATGTCGCGATTCTCGCGGCTTGCCTGGGCGCGGGATGGACGGCGGGGTCGACCGCGCTGGGCGTGCGGATCAATCATTACGTGTACGATGTGTTGACGACGATGTTCGGATCGGACTCCTCCACTGCTGCGTCAGATCAAGTGGCGGTGGTCGCGATCGACGAAAGAACGCTGAAACAGCGCGGAGGGATGCGAGGCATCCGCACGATTCTGGCGGGGGTTCTGGACGATCTGGCGACAGCGAAGCCTCGTGTGGTGGTGAGCGACGTGGTGCTGGCGGATCCGCAGGACGAGAAGGAAGACAAGCGGCTGGCCGCATCGCTGCTGGCGACAAAGAAGCTGATTCTGCCGTGCCAGATCGTCGGCGGAAAATGGGAAGACCCCCTGCCGATTTTTCGCGACAGCGCGACCGCGCTGGGGCACGTGTATCAACTGGACCCTGGGCGTGTGAACGCGGACGGCGTGAACCGCGATATACCGCTGGAAGAAATCGCCGACAGCAAACAGCGCTGGGCCTTGTCGCTGGAGGCATTCGCCGCCTATCAGGGGCAGATGATTATTCAATCGCCGGACGATGTGCAGGTCGGGAATACGATCATTCCGGCCGCGCGGCGAGCGGGCGGGCGGCCTATGTTCATCCGTTATCTACGGTCGGAACGCATTCCGGTGATTTCGGCTCTGGACATACTCGACCAGAAGGACACGCTGCGCGACAAGGCCGTGTTTCTGGGAATCACGGCGGACTACGACCGGCAGACGAATCCGTTTGGCGACACCATGCCGGGCGTGCAGGTTCACGCGGAGGCTTTTGAGACAATGCGGCGCGGGAAATTCCTGACGCCTGCGTCGGATACGACGGTCATCGAGTTGTGCCTGGCGATCACCATCGCAGCCGGGTTGATCTTCGTGTTTCTTTCGGGCTGGCTCGCGTACTCGGTGGACTTGCTGCTGCTGGTAATCGCACATGTCATGCTGGGCGTCGCATTTCACTATGGCACAGTGTTTCCTTACTTCTCAGTTATCTCGGTGGCATGGCTGGCGAGCGTGAGCGCGGCGACGTTCCAACATTTCTTTGTGCGGCGGCAACTGCGCACTTCCGAATCGGAGAAGTCGCGCTATCAACAGGCGATTCACTGGGTGGCTCATGAGATGCGGACGCCATTGACCGCGATCCAAGGCTCCAGCGAGATCATGACGCGATACAAATTGCCCGAGGAAAAAGGCAAGCAATTGAGCGAAATGATCAATTCCGAGTCAAAGCGGCTGGCGCGGATGATTCAAACATTTCTGGACGTGGAACGGCTGGCCGACGGTCAAATGGATTTGAAAAAAGAATCCTTCGCGGCGGGTGATGTAGTAGAGGCTTGTCTCAAGCGAGTGCAGCCGATTGCGGAGCGGAAGAATATCAAGCTTTTTCTCGATGCCCCCGTTGCCGCGTCGCTCACAGGGGACCGGGAACTCATGGAGTACGCGTTTTACAATCTGTTGACAAATGCCGTGAAATATTCTCCGGCGGAGACGGAAATTCATGTCGGCTCGGGGCTTCTTAACGGGGAACTGCGGCTTTCCGTGCGCGATCAGGGCATTGGAATGGACGCGCAGGAGCTGAAAAGCATCTTCAAAAAGTTTTATCGGACCAAGAAGGCGGAAGCCTCGGGAGAAGTCGGTACCGGAATCGGGTTGTCCATCGTCGAACAAATAGTGAGTCATCACCACGGGCGCATGGATGTGTCGAGCGAACCGGGAAAGGGAAGTTGTTTTACTATAATAGTGTCCGCGTCCAATCCAAAGGTTCCGCCGGCGGCGGAAAATCCCGCCGATTCTCACAATGCAGAAACTTCTAATCGTTGAGGACGACGCGTCCGTTCGCAGCACCATGGTCACGGTGCTGGAACTGGAGGGCTACTCTGTGGAGGCTGTCGCATCGACGCGGGAAGCGATCCACATGCTGGAAGCCCAGCCGTATCCGATTGTCATCTCCGACATTTATCTGGACGACCGCACCGGGATCGACGTGCTGAAGACGGCGCGGCTGCATAATCCGGAGGGCGCGGTGATCCTGATGTCGGGGCGCGGCAGCATGGAGACGGTGATGGCGGCGACTTCCGGAGGCGCGTTCGATTACCTGGCGAAACCTTTCGAGATGTCGCAGATGATCGACACCATCAAGCGCGCGGAAAAATCCTTCACGGGCGTTGAAGACGAGGACGAAGCGGCGGCGATCGACGATCTGCCGGAGACGGAGATGATCGGCAGCTCGCCGAGGATGGTCGAGATTTATAAACAAATTTCCAAAGTCGCGCCGACGGATGCGACGGTGTTGATCGAGGGCGAGACGGGAACGGGAAAAGATCTGATCGCGCGTATGATTCATCGCAACAGCAAGCGGGCGAATCATCCGTTCGTGCCGGTGGATTGCGGGGCCATCGCGCCGTCGCTGCTGGAGAGTGAATTGTTCGGAACTTTGAAAGGCGCCTACACGGGAGCCGATCGCGACCGCTTGGGGGTGTTCGAGGCAGCCAACAATGGCACCGTATTTTTGGACGAAATCGGCGATATTGAGTTCGGATTTCAATTGAAACTATTGCGATTTTTGCAGGAGCGCGAGATCCGGCCGCTGGGCTCGCCGAAGGCTCGCAAGGTGGATGTGCGGGTGGTGGCGGCGACCAATCGCGACATGCAGAAGATGGTGGACGAGCAGAAGTTCCGCGAGGATCTGTGGTACCGGTTGAACGTCGTCCGCATCAGTGTGCCGCCGCTGTGCGAACGGTCGAGCGACATTCCGCTGCTGGTGCATTATTTCCTCAATCGCTACAACGGGCGCTATTCGCTGGATACGAAGTTGACCGAATCGGGGCTGAAGGCGATGGAGGTGTATAGCTGGCCGGGCAACATCCGGCAGCTTCAGCACATGATGGAGAGGCTGACCATTCTCGCGCCCGGCGGACGGATCGACCACGCGGCGGTGAAGCAGGCTATCGAGCAGATGGATTCGCGCGATAGCGCCAGCGAGTCGCTGGCGGATACGGAGACGGAGCAGATTCGCAGAGTGCTGGCGGCGACGAATGGGAATAAGAGCAAGGCGGCGAAGATTCTGGGGATTGAGAGGAAGACACTGTATCGCAAATTGGAGCGGATGGGGTTGTAGGGGGCTGTTTCCGTTTTGTCGCATCTGTCCGCATGCTGACGCATGGCGGTTCCGTGTGGGCTGTGTGGAAGCGCTCAGGCGTAGACGCGTGTGAAAGATGGGCTGTTCAAACCGCCGCCGGGACGTTTGCGGTCTGTTCCAGCGCCTGGGCGAGGCTGGTTGCCACCGTCATGTTGGTCGATTTTTCCAGGCGGCGCAGGACTTGTTCCCTGCCCTCTGGAAATCCCCAAATGCCGGCCATGATGCGCACTTGCGGATAGCGTGATCGAAGCTGCGTGCACAGCTTCGCGGCAGCGCTGAGCGCGAACGGAGGCAGAGCCGATACGCAGACGATATCGTCCGCCGAGGGTTCGAGCATGCCCAGTTCGGCGGAGGATCCGGCGGGAAACGAGATCACCGCGAAGCCGTCGCGCTCGAGCAATTGGGCGAATAACGCGCCGGATGTCTCGTCGGCGGAATCTTTCGCGGGAATCAGGAAAACGCGGCCGGGGTGCGCGGTTTTCGGCGATTCATCGGATTGTTCGGCCAGTTCGGCGACGATCTCGTTGAGGCACAAGAAGACGAACTCTTCGCGGGCCGGTTCCAGAGTGCCGCGATGCCGCTCCTGCTCGGCGAGCATCAGCGCCGGTATGACGACCTGTTCGTAGAGCTCAAGCAAGGGGTGGTCCTTCAGGAATTGCTCGACGACGGCGCGGGCTTCGACGTGATCCATCGCCAGCAGCCGCTGGTAAAGCTGGATCTCCGTGGTGAGCACGTCCTGATCGCCCAGCGCGATATGGAGGAAGGAAAGCTGTGGAACGTAGCGGGCCAGCACGATCACACAAACCGTAAGGGGAGTGGAAAGAATCAGGCCCGGATAGCCCCACAGCAGGGTCCAGAAAATCGCGCTGACCAGCAAGCCAAGCGATGAAATGCCGGTATGGGCTCCGTACAGCCAGGGTTCCACGAAATTGCCGACGATCATTTCGAGCAAGAAGAACAGCAGCAGAACCAGCGCTGGATGCAGCCAGCCATCGAATACGGCGAGCGCAAGCGTAAACGGCAACACCGCCGCGCACAGGATTCCGACGTACGGAACCAGGCGCAGGAGCGCGGCGATGACTCCCCAGAGCGCCGCGTACGGCACACCGATGGCGAACAAACCGGCCCCGATGGCGACGCCCATTAATCCATTCACCAGGAATTGCAGCACCAGGTAGCGGCTGATGCGCTGCGTCGCGTCGTCCAGCGCCTGCGTGGTGGCGTGGAGCTGACCGAGGCCGACCAGGCGCAGGAAGCGATTCCGCAAGTCTTCTCGCTTTATGAGAATGAAAACGGTCAGGATCAGGACGAAGCCGAACATGCCGATGGGAGCGAGAAAGGGCTTCGTCAGATCGCTTAAGTGGGCCAGAGGGCTGGGCTCCGGTGTCACCACCTCGACGGGAAGAGGATTCGCGGTAGTCGCCGAAGCGCGGCGCCCCCGGCCGGGGTCAGCGGCATCTGTGCCAGCGAGTTCCTTGCCGATGGCGGCGACGCCTTTTTCCACGCGGCCCAGGGCGCCGGTGGCGGGCGCGCGAAGTCTCTGAATTTTGTTATGGATGTTTTCGTTATAGGAGGGAAAATTATCCGCCACGTCGATCAGTTGATTCGCCACCATCCAGCTGACGCCTCCGGTGAAGGCGACCACGGCGACCATCACCACGATCACGGAAAGAACCCGGCCGAGGTGGATCCTCTGAAGCCACGTGGCGGCCGGCGTCAGAACAAAGCTGAGCGTCAGCGCGAAGACGAATGGAATGAGAATTTCTCTGGCGAAATAAAGAACCGCGAGCGTCGCGACCAGAGTCGCGATGAGGGCGAGCGTGGACCACTCGCCATCGTCGGCCCCAGAATTATGAGGGGAGCGCCGGCGCGCAAGGATGGTCACGCCATGTTGCAGGCAGTCGAGGGGCCAAACAAGGACGGATCGCTCCCTGCGGTCGCGGCTCGGTTTCGAGACTGCCCGCTATCAGCAACTTACCGAGCCGCGACCGCAGGGAGCGATCTTTGGAGCTCCTCTCTTGCCGCTAAGGAGATGCAAGAAATGCGCTAGGCGGGAACGTGGGGGGCTTCCTTTCGGCTAGAAATAGGTGTATCCTTCCCCTTAGCTGAAGATCGGACCGTGTTTTACGTCTTAATTTCAGGGGAGGTTCCCATGTTTGACAGCCTCGACGATCAGATGCGCAGGGATGAAGACAAAGTCAGTTCCAGCAAGGAACGGATGATGCGTTGGGCGTTGTATGTTTTAGCCGCTGGGATTGTATTTGGCGGGCTGATCATTGGCGTCCACTATATGGGTTGACGCCGGACCGGCCCAGATAGTTTCCTACTTACCTGGATTGGGTTCGGCGCTCGCCTGCGCCTTGGTTTCAGCGGCGAGCAGCACGATCTCGTTTCGAGGGAATGCGAACTTGTGTCCCGTCTCGTCGATGACGTTGACCTGGGAGATGTATTGTCCGGCCGCCAGCTTCGCCAGGGGAATCTGAAAGCTGAACTGCGCGACGCCCGGCCGTTTATCCACCAGCTTATTCTGCCGCACCGGGGCCGATGTGAACACCCGGCGTCCGCCGGAGATCAGCTCGATCTCGGCGGTCAGGCTGGGAGCCTTGCGGTCGGCGTCGACGGCCGGATCGTAGACCTCGAAAAAGACATACATCGTCTGGTCTTTGCGGAACACGCGGGTGATGCTGGGAACGACCTTCTGTCCATCCTGAACCAGCGGATGAGCCGCCAGCAGTTTCTTGTTATTATCTGCCGCGCCTACGGTCGAAGAGATCGCCTCGCGCTGATTGCTCCAGATGATGGAGCTGACGCGCAGAGTTTTCTCGGAGCTCAAATCGGGGATGGTGAACTTCGTCTCGAAGGTACCCATTTTTCCGCTCTGATTCTCGCGGGCGAGGAAACGCACGGTGTACGTGCCCGGCGCGAGCGTCAGCACGGTGTCATATTGCAGTGACCGGTGCCCGATGACCGCTGCATCGCCTTCACCAAGCTTGACGGTGATGTTGTCTTTCACGCCGCTGATTAATTTGCCCGAGGCGTCGCGCACCTGGCCGACGAAATCGAGGTCGGCCGTCTGCTTGGCGCCCTTCTTCTGCAAGCCAATCGCAGAGCCGGGAATTTTCACCGAAATCGGAACCGAATAGCGGTCCTTGGCGACGCGGAAATAATCAACTTCGAGGGCCAGCGGCAGTTCGCTCACCGGATCGCCCAGGGTCAGCGCTTCTTCCAGTTGCCGTTCCTTGTCCGACGAGTTGAAGTCCTTGAACTTCTTATTCGCGTAGTAAGCCTTGCGGAAATCGAGCTTGGCGCTGAGAGTCTTGTTGACCAGCCGCACATCGATGCGCCGCATTTTCCCGTCGTCGGCGCTATTCTTCGGCGAGTAGCCGATGATGTAGTAGCTGTTGATATCCTCCTGCGCCTGCCGGATGCCCATGGTCAGGTCGTTGGTATCGAGCATGGCCTTGCCGCCGGTATCGGCCGCGAGCGAGACCAGCGTTTCCTGCGAATCCTGAAAACTCGCCTTCAGGCCCGCCTGTTTGGTTCCGGTGATGATCCCGGTGCCGCGGGGCGAGGATTGCGAGGCGTCGCCGCCGGGAGGCGTGGCCACCAGGCCTCGGGCGTCCACCGGATAGAAGGAAACGTTGGCGCGCGTCGCGGCATTGGTGGTGGCTTTAATCTGCGATTGATTTTCGACGCCCGTTTTTCCGACGCCGCTCGAGAAGTAAATCAGCGCCTTCTTTTCGGGAAACGCGCCCAGTTTCTTAGCCGCGTCTTCGAGCGCGCTCAGCTTGCGATCCGTATTGAAGATGTTGAACTCGGTGTCGTCGGCGGCGAAGCTTCCGCTGTCGTCGCCTTCATCGGCTGAGGTCGAAGCCATGTCGGCGAAGTCGGATCCGGCTCCGACGGTCAGTTTTTTGAGAGAGGAAATGACGCGTTCGCGGTCGGCGGTAAACTCCTCGACGACTTTGATATTCGAGTTGAAGGTCATGATCTCGACCAGATCGTTCGAGGTCATCTGCGTTTCGACGAATTTGATGGCCGCTTCCTGGGCGCGCAACTGCTCCGGCGGCTGCATCGAGGTCATGTCGAACAACAGGCACAGCAAGCGGCGATCCTGATACTTAATCACGCTGTTCGTCGCGGGCGCGACGCGGGCTTGGCCGGGCGCAGTTTTGACTTTCTCTTCGATCGTTCGCGACTGCGCCGGAGTCGCGTCGGCGATGGCAGCCAACTGCTCGCCTTCGAGCCTTTGCAGTTCGAACACTTTGATGTCCTGCTTGACGCCGTCCTCATAAACCTCGACGTCGTCCTTCTTGAGGGTAAGGATGGGCTTTCCCGATTTATCCTTGACCGAGAGGTTTACGATCACCAGGCGCGTGTCGGCGGTGAACTGCGCCGACAGCGACATCACGATGACGGAGCCGAGAATCAACGCCAGCAGCGACTTTTTCATATTGTTAGTGTCCTGTTTCTGAAATTCCTATAGCGTTGATTGTGGGGCGGACGCCCTCGTCCGCGCCGGACCCCTGGTCCGGCGAAAGTACTCCAAACGGAGGCCGACGGGGGCGTCGGCCGCGGTCCAGGGGGACCGCCCCACAATGGGCCTTGGAAATTCGTCAAGAAACTCTGGAAACCGGGCATTAGAACCTCAGCCTTAACGTAGCGGTGACCGCGCGCATGGCGCCCGCGTTCGTGATCTCGCCATACTGCGAGGAGTTCACCACGGTAATCAATCCGGAAGGATTCACATGATTCAGGAAGTTATTCGAGTCGATGCGGAATTCGAGGCGCCTCCGCTCCGACTTAAGATTGATGCTTCGCGAGAGCGACAGGTTCAACACCACCGAGCCGGGCCCGATGATGGTATCGCGGCCCGCGTTTCCGAATGTCGCCGGAAGGGGAACCGTAAATGCGGCCGTGTTGAACCAGCCTGTGCCTCCATTTTCGGGAAGTCCGGTAGCGTTGGCGCGAAGGGCCGCGCTCGACCCGGTTCCGTCGAGGTTGCCGCTGACGGTGGCCGTCTGTGGAGCGCCGGTCTGCGCGGTCACCGATCCGGAAAGCGTCCAGTCCTTCAGCGCCTTGGCGATAAAAACTGGATGCGATAGAAATCCCTTGGTCGCGTCTACAGGTGAAGCGGCCACGAAATTCAGCGACAGCACGTGCGTGTGATTGAAGGTCGAAAGAGCGCGCTCCGCCGCCTGATTGTAGAAATTCTGCGCCAGCACCGCGTCGTCCATCGCTTTGGAGTACGTATACAGCAGGTTGCCGGAGATTCCTCTGCTAAACCTTCTGGTCAGGCGGGCTGTCCCGGCGTGATAGATGGAATTGCCCACCGGAGTATCGAAAGTAAAGTTGCCGACGCTGGCGATCGGATACCGCTGCTCGGAGGTCAGCGCCGAGCCGAGAGGAGCCTGATTGGGCGACTCCGGCACATCCAGCCGCGTACCTTTGGTTCCGTTGTAGCCGATCTCCAGCACCAGTTGCCTGGGCAGATCCCGTTGGACACTGGCCTGCCAGGTTTGCGCGTACATATCCAGATAGTTCAGTGTTACCGCGTAGGTGTTGGTCACGGTCTTACCCGATTGCTGCAATAGTCCGGTGGAAAGCGTCAGCACGTCCGCGCTGCTGGTAGTGACCGTGTTGGTGACCGCGAATGGAGGTTGCGCGGCCAGCGTCGATTCGAATTTATTGTACTGGCTGGGATTGTAATACCAGCCGTAGCCGGCGCGAATCAGGAGCTTGCCCTTCGGATTGGGCTTCCAGGCGATAGCGACGCGCGGGGCGAAGTTATTCTTATCGGACTTGAGCAGCGCCGCCGGATACGTCACTCCATACGCCGATTGCCCCGGCAGCACCGGTTCCACCGCGGAAAATCCCGGCGCGACCGCAAGATTCGCGGCGTGTCCGTACTTTTCCTGCCAAGGCTCGAAATACTCATAGCGGATGCCTAGGGTCAGGCTGAGTCCGGTCGTCACGTGGTAACTGTCCGTAGCGTATCCGTTGAACCCGTTGCTGCGGTAATACGTGCTGGTGTCTCCATAGCGGATGGAGGTGGTTTCGGGCAATCCCAAAAGGAAGTCCGCGAAGTCGAATCCGGTGCCGGTGGTCTGCTGGCCGTTGACATACTGGGCTGTCGAAAGGCCGGAGAAGCTGAACGACCCGCGCCCATTGGCGTCCGTGTACAAATTGTTCAGATAATGCGTTACGCCGCCGCCGAAGTTCCAGTCATGCTTGCCCTTGTGCATGGTCAACGAGTCCGTGATGCCGAAGCTTTCGACCGCGCTCCTCGTCGCGACCGAATCGTTCAGCGAGCTGAAGTTGGTAAAACCGAGAGTCGGCGGACCGTAGTTGGTGGGGGACTGCGAAGTGCCCTGAATCCCGAGTTCAGAAGCGACGTTCTGCCCGAACGTTTCGAAGTAGGGCGTGCCGATGGTGGTGTTGCGGTTGAAGTTGATGGTGATCGATTCGAAACTTCGCGTGCCGAGGCGATGTCTCCAGGTCAGATTGGTGTTGAAGCCGTTCCCGCTGGTAGTGTCGCAGCAGCCGAAATACTGGTGGTTCGTGGCGTTGCGTCCCTGCCAGTTGAAGACAAACGCCAGGTTGTCCTTGGGCGTCAGCGTGGCGTTCAATCTGGTGTTGAGGGCCTGATTGTTATTCGGGTTCGCGGCAATCAGACGGTAGTCCTGATTGGTGGTCGCCACGGCCTGATTCGGGAAAGGAATGAACGACAACAGGCCGAGGGAAATCGGGCTGAGGCGCGACGTGGGAATCACGTTGTTCGGAAAGGGCGCGCCGGACTGAGGATCGTAAATCAGCGTGCTGATATTCGAAAAATTGCCAGCCCGTTCCGCCGCAGAGGGCAGGCTGGACGG
>Ga0210394_10004361_pt1 | contig 16617 bp, 16 predicted proteins | sample IncBWC12MmetaG_FD_160121 | JGI IMG/M metagenome (GOLD analysis project Ga0210394, IMG submission 160121) | Forest soil microbial communities from Barre Woods Harvard Forest LTER site, Petersham, Massachusetts, United States - Inc-BW-C-12-M | ecosystem: Environmental > Terrestrial > Soil >... | reverse complement strand
CGCCTGCATGGCGCGACGCGCACCCGCGGCCTGCCAGCGCAGCAAATCCTGGATGTCGGACGTATCCATGGCCCGCGGGCGCAGATTGCCCATGAATCCCAAATGCGTCGACAGCCAGGGCATGCCTGACGGCGACAGCGGCGCCATCCGGCTGGTGCGATTCAACGTGCATGCGCCGCCATGCCACAGTTCGACTCCGGCCAGCGCCCCGTGGCGGTGCACGGCATCGGTCATCAAGGCGTGGGAACGGATGTCCTGGTCGTCCCACAAGATGGCAAAGGGCAGCGGCGAGTCGTCCGAGCTCTGATGGATCGACACCGCGCCGGTGCAGACCACGCCCCAACCGCCTTCGGCCTTGGTCTCGCGGAAGCTTGCGCGCACCTGCGGCAGCGAATTGGTCATGCCGCTCGCGTGCGGCACCTGATAGAAGCGATTCGGCGCCGTCACGGGTCCGATGCGCACCGGTTCGAATAAGACATCGAAGCGCGGATTGCGCGCCATGGCGGATCCCTTGCTTGCTGCGGCTCGAAGAGTGTGCGCAGAGTAATTGATCGATCGTACAGTAGCAACCGATGCCCGAAAGCACCGGGCTGCGCGGCGGCGCGCGCTGGCGGACGCAGTGCGCCAAACATGGCGCCGCTAAGGCATGGCGCCGCTAAGGATCGCGCGGTAGAGGATCGCGCGTCAGGCGGCGCGGAACGCCCGGAAGTCCAGACCGAGCGCGCTCGCCACCGCCTCGTGGGTCAATTGACCGGCGTGGACATTGAGGCCTCTGCCTAGGCCGGGATCGTTCGCGATTGCTTGCCGCCAGCCATGGTCGGCCAGCGCCCTCACGTACGGCAACGTGGCGTTGGTCAGGGCGAACGTCGACGTGCGCGGCACTGCGCCCGGCATATTGGTGACGCAATAGTGAATTACCCCGTCGAGCACGTAGGTCGGCTCGGCATGCGTGGTGGGCCGGCTGGTTTCAAAACAACCGCCCTGATCGATGGCGATATCGACCAGCACTGCGCCGGGCTTCATGGTCTTGACCATCGCGCGGGTCACGAGCTTCGGCGCCGCGGCGCCGGCAATCAGCACCGCGCCGATGACGAGGTCCGCGTCGCGAACGAGCTCTTCGATCGCGTGCGCGGTCGAGTACACGGTTTTCAATTGGCTGCCGAAGATGGATGACAGCTCGCGCAGCCGTTTGACGGATCGGTCGACCACGGTGACGTCGGCGCGCATGCCGACGGCCATTTCCGCGGCATGCGTCCCGGAAACGCCGCCGCCCAGAACGACGACTTTTGCGGGGGCCACGCCCGGCACTCCGCCGAGCAGGACCCCGAATCCGCCGTTGGCCTTCTGCAGGCTGTTGGCCCCTACCTGCACGGACATGCGGCCGGCAACTTCGCTCATCGGCGTGAGCAGAGGCAACGAGCCGTCAGGCGCCGTGACGGTCTCGTAGGCAATCGCGGTTGCGCCGGAGGCGAGCAGGGCCTGCGCTTGGGCTAGATCCGCCGCCAAATGCAGATAGGTGAACAGGGTCTGCCCGCTGCGCAGCTGCCGGCATTCGGCGATTTGCGGCTCCTTGACCTTTACGATGAGCTCGCTTCTCGAAAAAACGTCTTGCGCACCTTGTGCGATCAGCGCGCCTGCCGCTTGATAGTGCGCATCCTCGAAGCCGATACCCGAACCGGCGCCGCTCTGCACGAGCACCTGGTGTCCCGAATCGACGAGCTCACGAACGCCCGCCGGCACCAGTCCAACACGATACTCGTGAATCTTGATCTCTTTGGGGACGCCGATTTTCATGAGTCGCTCCGTTCGTTGCGGCAAAGTTGGGTACCGCTAGGGTACGTAAGCCCGTAACAGGAAAATTGCAAAAACTGGTCCCAGGGCAGGGGGAAATGGCAGAATATAGCGGCGAATGGCCATTTCCTGCAAGAAACTGCCAAAACCGCGGAGGGACATCAAATGAAATTGGATCGCTACGATCGGGCCATCGTGCGTGCGCTACAACTCGACGGCCGAGTCACCAACAGTCAATTGGCCGAAGGCGTCAACCTGTCGGAGTCCGCTTGCCTGAGACGGGTTCGCGCCCTCGAGGAGTCGGGCTTCATCGAGGGGTACACCGCTTTGATCAATCAGCAGAAGGCCGGTTGCCCCGTGAACGTGTTCGTCAACATTACATTGGAGCGCCAGGAGCAGGCGCATCTGCACGCATTTGAGGAGGCGGCCCGCAAGGTCCCCGAGGTCATGGAGTGCTATCTCATGTCCGGTGAATATGACTACTTGTTGCGGGTCGTGTTGGCCGACACCGCCGATTTCGAACGGCTGCACAGTCAGCATCTCACGCGATTGCCGAATGTCGCCCGGGTGCATTCGAGCTTCGCGCTGCGCACGGTGCAGCACTCGCGCGAGTTGCCGGTGCGCTAGGAGCCTGTCAGACAGGCTCTCATTAGGTGTCTAGTTATTGGGCTTCAGCGCCAGAACGAAATTTACTTTCACGGCGTCAGCCACCTCACTAGTGCTCTTCCAGTCGCCTTGCCCGGCGCCAAAATCCAAACGTTTGAGTTTGGCGCTCCCCTCCAGCCTCGCGCCCGTGCCGGCCTGAGTGAACTGAAAATCGATCGGCACGTCCTTCGTCACGCCGCGCAAGGTCAGCGCTCCCACCGCCGTGTAACCGGTCGCGGTCTTGGCGAAGCTGCGAGTGACGTAGTGCGCCGTCGGGAAATGCGCCACGTCGAAAATGTCGGCACCGCGGATGGTCGTATCGCGATCCTTGTCCATGGTATCCACCGAATTCAGTTCGATTTGCACGTCGAAGTGCGAGCTCGCGAGCGCCTCCGGCGCGAACTGGATGTCCGCGGTGAATTTATGGAAAACACCTTTGAATTCGGCGCCGGCCTGCACGCCGACGAATTCCAGGCGGCTTTGGTGCGGGTCGGCCGAATAGCCGGTCGGGGCACCGGCCGCAGACGACGCGGCCCAGACAGTTGCGGCGGCGAGCAATGCCAGCGATGCGGCGCGGCGTCCCCTCATGATCGGTCCTCCGATTTGGCCCTGTCCAATTTGACGAACGGCAGCATGCGCAACAGCACGTCGTCCCTATTCCAGAAATGATGCTTGAGCGCGGCCAGGATGTGCAATACCGCGATGACGAAAAGAACGTCGCCCAAAATGTGATGCGTCGAACGGAGTACGTCGAACGCCGCTTCGTTCTTGGCGATCAGATTCGGCCACGTGAACAGCCCGAACCAACTGACCGAGTAGTTCTTGGCCGACGACATCAGCCATCCCGTCAACGGCATCGCGAGCAGCAGCACATAGAACGCGGCGTGACTGATCCGGGCGAGCACCCGCTCCACTTGCGTCATACCGGCAGGCAGTTCGGGAGGCGGATTCCTCAGCCGCCACAGCAGGCGCAAGACCGCCAGCATCAGCACCGTCATGCCGAAACTCTTGTGGCGGGCGAGCAGCGCCAATTTGTGCGCCCCGATCGGTAAATCGTCCGCCGAAATCGCCAGCGCGAACTGCGTCACGATCAGCGCGGCGATGAGCCAATGCAATGTTTGCGCGACCGCCGTGTAGCGCCCCGATGATGTTCGAATTGGCATGCCATTGCCTCCGCGCGCAGACTTGCACGACCTAGTTTAGCAAGACAGCGGGGCCCTGCTCGTGTTCAAAATCGTTGGGATCGGGGTTCTGGCCTTGTCGTTGGCTGCCTGCGGCGCGCTCAAGGGCCGCAACGCCGCGCCGCCAAGCCCCGGACCCGCTCCGAGTCTCGAGCTGCCGCTGCCGGGCCAGGCCTACGAGATCGATGAAAATCGATCTGAGCTCCGCATCCTGGTATACCGCGCCGGCCCTCTGGCGCGCCTCGGGCACAACCATGTCATGGTCAATCGCAGAGTTCACGGAGCGGTGAAACTTGCGCCGGAGGGTGCCTCGGCGTTTTGGCTCCGCGTGCCGGTAGCCGAATTCATCGTCGACGAGCTGCAGGCGCGCCGCGAAGAAGGCCCGGATTTCGCCGCTGACGTTCCCGACGATGCCAGATCGGGAACTCTGCACAACATGCTGAGCGCCGCGGTTCTCGACGCCGCCGACCATCCCGACATCAGCATCAACGGCGTCGCCGCTGCCGGTGGCGGCGCCGCCGCCGCCGGTGCGCCAGACTCAGGCGCCGCCCCGCTGGTTGCGACCCTCACGATCGGCGTTGCGGGACATGAATCGAAGATCGAGGTGCCTTTCGTGCTTCAAAGCGGCCCGGGGCGCTTGTCGGCGAGCGGTTCTTTCGAACTGCGCCAATCCGCCCTCGGGCTCACACCGTACAGCTTGATGCTCGGCGCCCTGCAAGTTCAGGATGCGATGACGGTCAAGTTCCGATTGGTCGCCACCTCAAATTAGCGCACCCTCGGCACTCAGTTTTCAGCGGCTTCGGTCAGCAGAATCGGCGTCCCCTCCGGGGCGGTCAAAACCGCAGCGGGAATTTGCCGCAGCGGCCCCGGTATTTCGCCGGTCGGCGATATGCCGATGTCGGCAAGGCGCGCCAAGGTGCCTCCGACATCGTCGACTTCGAACCGCAGCGTCGAGCGGCGCAGATGCGCCGGGTTATACAATCCGAGGTCGATGTAGTCGCTGGTGCACGATACGTGGGGCAGACGATCCTGCGTCTCGTCGATCCCGACAAAGCCGAACTGTTCCCAGTAGGCCTTCGCCGCTTCGAGGTTGGGCGTGGGCAGGGCGATTTCCAGGAAATAGCCGCACCGCGACGTGTCATTGCCGTCGCGCTTGCTCGGCGAAAAGGTGCGTGCCTCGATCAGTCTCACCAGCTGACCGGAAGGATCGAACCAACCGACCTCGTTGAACACGTCGTTGCCGAGACGGCGGAATTCGAACTCCATTCCCAATCCCTCGAGCGTCCCCAGGTACTTGAGCAATCCCGGTCTGACGAAAGTCACCGACGGCGCCGCCATCGGCTCTTGGTGCAGCCCGAGACAAATTCTGCCGTCGGTCACGACCGCGTAGGGATGGAACCAGGCTTCGCCGACCGCCGCCTGGGAGAATCCGAGCCTCGTATAGAAATCCAAGGATGCCTGTATGTCCGGCGTTGCAAGCGAGAATTCCAGGAACCGTCCGAGCACGGGTCTGGCTAACTCACTCCGCCGACGCATACGTACTTCAGCTCGGTATAGTCGAGGATCCCGTACTTCGAGCCCTCGCGGCCGATTCCCGATTCCTTCACGCCGCCGAACGGCGCTACTTCGGTGGAAATGATGCCGGTGTTGAGCCCAACGATTCCATATTCGATGGCCTCGGACACCCGCCAACTCCGCGCCAAATCGCGCGTATACAAATATGCCGCCAAGCCGAATTCCGTGTCGTTGGCCATGGAAATTGCCTCGGCTTCCGTTTGGAATTTGAACAGCGGCGCCACCGGACCGAAGGTTTCTTCGCGCGCCACCAGCATGTTGGCCGTCACCCCGGTGAGTATGGTGGGTTCGAAGAACGTCCCCCCCAGAGCGTGCCGTTTGCCGCCTAACTTGACGGCTGCACCCTTGGCCACGGCGTCCGCGATATGTTCTTCGATTTTGGCGACCGCCTTGGCGTCGATCAGCGGGCCCTGGTCGGTGACGCCGGCCAGTCCGTCGCCGACGCGCAATTTGCCGACGGCTTCGTAAAGTTTGCGCGCAAACTCGTCATACACGCCGGCCTGCACCAACAGTCGATTGGCGCAAACACAGGTCTGACCCGTGTTCCGATACTTGCTGGCGATGGCTCCCTGCACCGCCGCGTCCAGATCGGCGTCGTCAAAGACGATGAACGGCGCATTTCCGCCGAGCTCGAGCGATATCTTCTTTACCGTAGCGGCGCATTGCGCCATCAATTTCTTGCCGATTTCCGTAGATCCGGTGAAGGTCAGTTTACGGACGGCGGGGTTCGAGGTCATCTCGCCGCCGATCGCGGCCGCAGAACCCGTGATGACGTTGAATACCCCTTTCGGGATGCCGGCCCGATGGCTGAGCTCCGCCAACGCGAGGGCGGAATAGGGCGTCTGGGTGGCCGGCTTGCAGACCATCGTGCATCCCGCCGCCAGCGCGGGCCCGGCCTTGCGGGTGATCATCGCAGCCGGAAAGTTCCATGGGGTGATGGCCGCGACCACGCCGATCGGCTGCCGCAGCACGAGAATCCGCTTGTCGGGCTGATGACCGGGGATGATATCGCCGTACAGGCGCTTGGCTTCCTCCGCAAACCACTCGATGAAAGAAGCGGCGTAGACGATTTCGCCTTTGGACTCGGCCAATGGCTTTCCCTGCTCCGCGGTCATGAGTATGGCGAGGTCCTCCTGATGCACGAGCAGCAGCTCGAACCAGCGCCGCAGTGCCGTGGCGCGATCCTTGGCGGTGCGGGCCGCCCAGGCAGGCAGGGCGGCGGCAGCGCCGGCGATCGCACGGCGACACTCGGCGGCACCCATGTTCGGTATGAGTCCGATTTTTTCGGCCGTGGCCGGGTTGTGCACGGCCAGCGTGCCGCCGTTTTCCGCGCCCACCCAGGCGCCGTCGACGAAGCACAGCTCGCGCAGCAGCAGAGGATCTTTGAGTTGCATAGTCAGCAGGATAACGCGTTCAGCAATCTCGTCAACGCTCCAAAATGGCGGTGACGCCCATGCCGCCCGCCGTGCAGATCGAGATCAGGCCGCGCTTGGCCCGCTGCTCATCGAGAATCTTGGCGAGCGTGGCGACGATGCGCGTGCCGGTTGCGGCAAAGGGGTGGCCTATCGCGAGGCTGCCGCCCTTCACGTTGAGCTTGGATCGATCGATGCCGCCGAGTGCGCCGGGCAATCTTAGCTTGTCGCGGCAGAATACCGGGTCCGCCCAGGCCTTGAGCGTGCACAGCACTTGACCGGCGAACGCCTCGTGGATCTCGTAGAAGTCGAAGTCCTGCAGTGCAAGCTGCGCGTCGCTCAACATACGCGGTACGGCGTAAGCCGGAGCCATCAACAGGCCCTCTTTTTTATCGATGTAGTCGACCGCCGCCACCTTGCCGTAACTCAGGTACGCCAGCACCGGCAGGTTGCGCTCGCGCGCCCAAGCCTCGCACGCGAGCAGCACCGCCGACGCGCCGTCGGTCATCGGCGTCGAATTGCCCGCCGTCAAGGTGCCGCCTCCCGATATGTCGAAAACCGGCTTGAGTTTCGCGAGTTTTTCGAGACTGGTGTCGGGACGAATATTATTGTCCTGGGCGACGCCGAGGTAGTCGCGCACCAATTCCTTGTAGAAGCCGGAGGCGTAGGCGGCGGCGGCTTTTTGATGGCTCTCGAGCGCCAATTGGTCCTGCTCGGCGCGCGTGATGCCCCAGGTCTTGACCATGAGTTCCGTGCTTTCTCCCATCGACAATCCGGTTCGCGGCTCGGCGACGCCCGGCAGCACGGGGCGCAGATCTTTCGGCCGCAAACCGAACCAAGGGAGCGCGCGTTCGCCGAACGTCCTGCCTCGGAAACTCCGCAGCAACAGCTGCTGAAAACTCCTCGGGTAGACCACGGGAGGATCGCTCACGGTATCGACGCCCGCCGCAATCGCGCAGTCGATCTGGCCGAGCGCGATCTTGTTGCCGACCGAAATCGCCGCTTCCAGGCTGGTACCGCAGGCGCGCTGCAAATCGAGCCCCGGCGTTTCCGCAGCGAGTCCGGACCCGAGCACCGATTCGCGCGTCAGGTTCCATTGGCTGGAATGTTTCATGACCGCCCCGGCGGCGACGTCGTCGAGCCGCTGTCCCTGCAGCCCGTAGCGCTCCACCACGCCGCGCAACGCGGCGATCAGCATGTCTTGATTGCCTACCTGAGCGTAGGCGCCGTTGCCGCGGACAAACGGAATGCGCACGCCGCCGATGATCGCGACGCGGCGCGGACTTGTTCCGACCAACATAGGGCTCTCCCGCACATACTGGAAACCTAGGCGTCGATTATGAACCTACCTGCCGGCTTATAATCATTGGATGACTCGTTTTTCGCCGCTGAGCTCGCTCGCACTCGCCTTTTTGGGACTCGCCGCCTGCGGCAGAGCCCCTGCGCCGCCGCCCTCTCCGGCGGCGAACGCGGTGGTGCCGCACGAGAACTTGAACGGGATCGTCGAGCGATATTGGGACGAACGTGCGCCCGCCGGGGTTTCGATAGCGCCGCAATTCTTGGCGGATTCCCTGAGCCTGGAACGGCGTTTTCTTGCCGAAGTGCTCGCCGTGCCGCGCGCCCCGTTGGATGCGGATGCCGCTCTGACGTACGACATTTTCAAGAGACAGCGCGAATTGGCCATCGAAGGCTTCACCTATCCGAGCGAGCTTTTGCCGGTCAATCCCTTCGATTCAAAGCCGCTTGAGCTCGCACGCGCGGCTGCGAGGTTCGGCCAGCAGCCGCGCAAGACCGACGAAGAATTCGCCGATTGGCGGCTGCGGATCGATGACTACGTCCGCTGGACCGAACAAGCGATCGCGAATATGCGCGAGGGAATGCGCCGCGGCTACACCTCGCCGCGGGTACTGATGGAGCGGATGCTGCCGCTGCTGCAGGGCCTCGGAGAAGATGCTCCCCGCAACGTGTTCTATACCACGAAGCTCGAGGGCGAGGTCAGGGCCAAGCTGCTGCCCGCCTATCGCGAGCTGCACGATTTCATTCGAGCCGAATATTTGCCGCGTGCGCGGGCCAGCGTCGATTTGCCGGCGCTGCCTCTGGGGGCGTCCTGGTACGCCATGTTGGTGAAGCGCGCGACGGGGAGCCGGTTGCGGCCGAGCGAGATCCACGGCATCGGCGTGGCGGAAGTCGACCGCATCCTGACGCGCCTGCTCGCGTTGCCCGCGGGCACACCGGCTGCCGGCGCCGGCAACCTCAGGGACGCGTACCAGGAGCTGAAGGTGCAAACGCTGGCGGCGATGCCGAATTTGTTTTCGAGCCCGCCGCCGGTCGACTTCGAAATTCTGGCACTCGGGGCGTCGAGCGAGGCAACGGCTGCGCTCGACTATCGCCCCGCCCCCCCGCAAAGCGGGGCGCCCGCCATCCTGTATGTGAATGCCGCTCCGACCTCGGGCAGGCCCGCGATCTTGGAGAGCGCAGGTTTTCTCAGCGAAGCAATTCCAGGGCGCCACTATCAATCCGCGCTTCAGCAGGCGCGCCGCGACTTACCCAGATTCCGCCGCTTCGGCACCGAGCCGGCCTTCGTCGACGGCTGGGCCTTGTATGCGGCGTCCCTGGGCGAGGAAATGGGCCTGTACCGCGACGATGAAGCCCGTCGAGGGGCCCTGTTGGGCCAATTGAAATGTGCGGTTGCGCTGGTCGTCGACACGGGCTTGCACGCGCAGGGCTGGACGCACGCGCAAGCGGCCGCGTATCTGCGCGCGCAGCTCATGCTCGACGATGCCGAGGCCAATTTGATGACCGACCGCTTCGTGGCATTGCCGGGTGACGCGTTGGCGTGCAAGATGGGCGAACTCAAGATCCAGGCGCTGCTTACCCGAGCGAGACAGTTGCTGGGTGCACGCTTCGACATCCGCGAATTTCATTCCGAGGTCCTCAAGGACGGTGCCATGCCGCTCGACATTCTCGAGGCAAAAATACAGCTCTGGCTGGAGGCTCGACGTTGATGCATGCGCTTTCGGACAACCGCCAGGCGGTGATATCCGTCGAACCGTATGGACCGGTAGGAGTCAGACTAACCCGTGCGCTCGCCACTCATCGTCGTCTTCCTTTGCCTCGCGGTCGATGCGGCGCCCGCCGCGAACCTCGCACAGGAGTCCGCGCAGCATGGCGACATCGAGGTGGCCGTGTCGCTCGACGCCGCGGAACAGAGCGGCAGTGCCAGCGCATCGGTCAGGATTCATGCGCACCGCGAGGTGGTGTGGTCCTTGATCACGAGCTGCACGGAGGCGCTGCATTTGGTTCCGGGCCTGGTCGCCTGTGAGGTGATGGAAACGGCGCCGGACCGGTCTTGGCAGCGTATTCGACATGTGATGGATTACTCCTGGTACACCCCCAAACTGCATTATGAAATTCGTGCATCCTATGATCGGCCCTCCCGCGTGTCGATCGAACGCATCTCGGGCGATCTGCGCATCTTGCGCGGATCGTGGGCATTGCAGAGCGACGGCGAGGAGACGGTCGCCCACTACGCCGTGGACCTGGCGCCGGGTTTTTGGGTGCCGCGCTGGATCGTGCGGGCCGCTCTGCGGCGCGACTTGCCGAAGATGTTGCGTGCGCTGCGCGCGCGTGCCGAGTTCCTCGAAAATCAGAAACCGCAGTAGCGAACCCAATCTGGGCCGGCTGCTCCTGCTGGCATGGACTGCGTCGGCGCTCGGGCTCAGCGCCTGCGAACGCGAGCCGGAGCCGCCGCCGCCGCGGGTCAAGCAGGTATTCCATTTGAATCCCTACGAGAAGGATTTCGGCTATTCGCAGGCCGTGTTGATCGACAAAACGCTGTATATTTCCGGCTCGGTGGCCGCGGATGAGACCGGGCGATTGATAGCGCCCGGCGATATGGCCGGACAACTGCGCGCCGCCTACGGCAATGTACGCCGCACGCTCGCCGCGCACGGGGCCGGGTTCGGCGAGGTCGTCAAAGAGACGATCTATACCACCAACATGGACGCGTTGGTGAAAGCATCCGACACAAGGTTTGAGTATTACGACAAGGAGCGCCTGCCGACGACCTCCTGGGTACAGGTGCAGCGTCTGGTCGACCCGGGGTTCCTCGTTGAAATCGAGGTGATTGCAGAGCTGCCATAGAGGATCGAGGTGTTGCGTAACGTGGTCGATAAGCAATTCGAGCGCCGCCTCGCGGGGCTCATCAATTCGGGTGAACGAGGGGTGTTGCGCGGCGGGCGCAAGGGCGTCGAGAAGGAGTCGCTGCGCGTTTCGCCGGGCGGCGACATCGTGCAGACACGGCATCCCGAGGCTCTCGGCGCCCCGCTCACCAATGAGCACATCACCACGGATTTTTCCGAGTCGCTCATCGAGCTGGTCACGCCGCCGTTCGGCGAAACCTGGGAACTGCTGCAGTATTTGTGCGATATCCATCAATTCGTATATCGCCATTTGAACGACGAATTGCTGTGGGCGACCAGCATGCCGTGCGCTCTCGAGGGCGACGCCAGCATTCCGCTTGCGCAATTCGGCAGCTCCAACGTCGGCCGCATGAAGACCATATATCGGCACGGTCTGGGAGTCCGCTACGGGCGCATCATGCAGGCGATTTCCGGCGTGCATTTCAATTATTCGTTTTCTGCCCGCTTGTGGGGCGTGCTGGAGGACGTCAACCAATCCAAACAGCCGCGGCAAAGCTTCGTGTCCGAGCAGTACTTCGGCGTGCTGCGCAACTATCGGCGCTACGGCTGGCTCGTCCTGTACCTGTTCGGGACCTCGCCCGCGGTGTCGAAGAGCTTTTTTGCCGGACGCGACACCACCCTCGCCAAGCTCGATGCGGACACGTTCTACGAGCCGTACGGCACGTCTTTGCGCATGAGCGACATCGGTTATCGCAACAAGAATCAAGCGACGGTGAGCGTGTCCGTCAACAGCCTGGAGGAGTACGTGCGCGATCTGTCGCGCGCGATGGCCACCCCCTATCCGCCGTACGAGAAAATCGGCGTCAAGGTGGACGGCGAATACCGGCAACTCAATGCCAACATCCTGCAGATAGAGAACGAATACTACAGCTTCATCCGGCCAAAGCGGGTCGCGCGCTCCGGCGAGCGGCCCACCAAGGCATTGCAACGGGCCGGGGTGGAATACGTCGAAGTGCGCGCGCTGGACGTGAGCGCGTTCGATCCGGTCGGCGTCAACCAGAACAAACTGCGATTCTTGGAGGCATTTCTCGCGCTCTGTCTGCTGCATGAGAGCGCGCCGATCGGCCAGAGCGAACAGGCGAGCCTGGACGCCAATCACCTGCTGGTTGCGCGGCGCGGCCGCGAACCCAAGCTCAAGCTGAAGCGCGATGGCCGTGATTTCCCCATGCTCGATTGGGCGCGCGAGCTGCTCGACGCGATGCAGGGCCTGTGCGAACTGCTCGATCATGGCGAGTCCGCGCGCCCGTACACCTCGGCTCTGGAACAGCAGCGGGCGAAGATCGACGACGTCGAGCGCACGCCGTCGGCGCGCCTGCTGGCGGACATGCGGCAGAGCGGCGAGACGTTTTTCCAGCTGGCGCTGCGCATGTCGAAGCTGCACAAGGACTACTTTCTCGGGCTGTATCCGCCCAATGAGCGCCGATTGGCGGAGTTTGCCGCTGCGGCGTGCGAATCGCGCGAGGCGCAAGCGCGCGTCGAAGCCGCCGACAACACGGATTTCGACACCTATCTCGCGCACTATCTCCGCGATTGAGCGGTGTGTGCTTCGCAGCCCTGACATGGTAGTCTTGATTTGACATAATGCAAACCGCCATCCGCCCAGAGTTTTGCTCCAAAGAGAGGCGCAGGTCATTGAGCTGGTCCGGGCGCCTCTAGTACGGTGCACGGAATGAGCAATCCCGATCGACTCCCTACCGCGGATCTACCGGATTCTCCGCAGGCTCGCCAGCTGCAAGCGGGTTTTCCCTGGCTGACGTTCAGTCCGGAGCTCGAGCCGGAATTCCGGCGCACGCAGCTCGACGAGCATTTGCTCTACACGCGCGTCAATCTGATCCTGGCGGTGGTCATCTCGATCGCGTTTACCGCCATGGATTCGGCGGTACTCGGCCGTGAGCTCAACCGGATTCCGAGCATGATCCACGTGCTGGTGATCATTCCCACGCTGCTCCTCGGGCTGGCGGCGAGCTTCTCGCAGCACCGCCATCGGATCTATCCGCCGTTCGCGATGATCTCGGCGACCATTCTCGGTCTGGGCGTGGCCGCGACTCAGATCGTCGCCGCTCTCGGCGGTACGCCGATCCTGTTTCCGTGCATGATGTTGACCATCACATTCATTTATTTCATGGGCGGCCTGATTTTTTATCACGCGGTCGCGGCGAATATGATCGTGATGTTCGTCTACCTTGCCGCAGGCACGACACTGCAGTTGCCGGGCCGCGAGTTCGCCTACGACGCCCTGGCGATGATCGCCGCCAATCTGTTCGGCGCCACTGTCGTCTACATGCATGAAAAAACCAGCCGCATGCGCTTTCTAGAGGCCTGTCTGCTGCGGGAAATGGTGGCGCGGGATGGACTGACCGGCATCCAGAACCGGCGCATGTTCGACCAGCACATCGAGCGCGTCTGGCAGCAGGCCGTGCGCGACGGCGAACGGGTGGCGGTGCTGCTCGCCGACATCGATTGTTTCAAGGACTACAACGATCGCTACGGGCATCAGGCAGGCGACGAATGCCTTCGAGCCGTGGCCGTGTGCCTCAGTCAGTGCGCGCGCCGGCCGCTCGATTTCGTGGCGCGCTACGGCGGAGAGGAGTTTGCGGTCATTTTGTACGAGGCCAGCCGCGAATATGTCGCCGAGGTGCTGACGCGAATTCAACGATCCATCGCGGAACTCAATATTCCGCACGAGGCATCGCGGGTGGCGAGCCGGCTCACGGTCAGCATCGGCGCGGCCTTCATCCTGCCGAGCAGCGCCCGCACGCACGAGGGGTTGATCCAATTGGCCGACGAGGCCTTGTACAGCGCCAAGGAACAAGGCAGAAATCGTGTGGTCGTCATGGAGGCCGAATATCACACGCTGAGAACCGGCCGCTTCGAAAAGCGGCGCGGAGTGGGCGGCGCCCCTTAAGTATCCCGTCCGGCCACTCACGCGGCTCAGGGCCGGTAGATCGCAATCCGCGCTTCTTCGCCGGATTTACGGCTCGCTCGAAACATACCCTCCGAGTTGAATTCCATGGCGATTTCGCCGCTCCGATCGATCGCGATGACGCCGCCCTCGCCGTGCAGCGCCGGCAGCTCTTCCAGGACGACTTCGCGCACGGCATCGCGCAAGCTGCGGCCGCCGAACCGCATCCGCGCGCAGATGTCGTGCGCGACCGCGGCGCGAATGAATATTTCACCATGACCGGTGGCCGACACGGCGCAGGAGCGGTCGTCCGCATAAGTACCGGCGCCGATGATGGGGGTATCGCCGACTCGGCTATAACGCTTTCCGGTCATCCCGCCGGTCGAGGTGGCGGCAGCCAGGCGGCCGTCATCGTCGAGTGCCACCGCTCCGACCGTACCCACATGGGAGATGGTCAGCGGCGACAGTCCGGCGTCGCCGCTGCGGACGCGTTCGAGCTGGCGCCAACGCTCGGGAGTATGAAAATAGCTTTGCGGCACCAGTGCGACGCCGCGGCTCAAGGCGAACTCTTCCGCTCCCGCCCCGCTCAGCATGACGTACTCCGACTGCTCCATGACGGCACGCGCCAGATCGATCGGGTTCTTGATGTGGGCCAGGCCGCTTACCGCTCCGGCCCGCAGCGTGCGTCCGTCCATGATCGCCGCATCCAATTCGTTGCGCCCGTCGTGGGTGAACACGGAGCCGCGGCCTGCGTTGAACAGCGGGTTATCCTCCAGCACCATGACGGCGCGCGTCACCGCGTCCAAACTCGTGCCTCGTGCCTGGAGCACCGCGTAACCGGCGTCGAGCGCCTCTGCCAAGCCGGCCCGGTAATTCAATTCCTGCTCGCCGCGCATTTCCGCGCGCGGCAAGGTCCCTGCTCCGCCATGAATCGCTAGCCCGAACATCTGGGAGCCTAGGCTAGCACGGCTACTGGCCCTGCCGCTGCGGCACGGTCACCTGCAACCCATCCAAATCCGCCGTGATTTGAATCTGGCAGCTGAGGCGGCTGTTGGCGCGCGGCTCCCACGCCGTCTCCAGCATGCCTTCCTCCATTTCCTCGCGCGGTTCGAGCCGCGCCAGCCACTTGGGGTCCACGTACACATGGCACGTTGCGCACATGCAGGCGCCGCCGCACAGCGCCACCACGCCTTGCACTCCATTTTGGCGCGCCGCCTCCATCAAGGTCAGCCCAAGCGGCGCGTTGATCTCGCGCCGGCCGCCGCCGGGCTCGGTAAACACGATCTTGGGCATCAAATCGAATCTTTGAGCGGCACGTGGATGTCCGCCAGCTTCTCCGGATTCAACAGCGCGCGCTCGGCGATGAGTTTGCGCGCCGCCATGTAGTCCTTCGAATGGTTGACGGCCTCCACTGCAACCAATTCCCTACCCTTGAGATAGCAGATGCTGAAGCTGCGCGTGGCTGGATCGCCCCGCAGCACTTGGCCGTCGAAGTCCTGCGAAAGTCCGACGATGAGCAGCTTGTTGTCGAACTGATCCGACCAGAACCACGGCACTCGATCGTGCGCCACCGGCCGATCCAGCAGTGAGAGCGCCGCCGTCTTCGCCTGCTCAAATGCGTTATCGACCGACTCGAGGCGAACCCGCCGGCCGTAGCGCAAGCTGGGATGGTTGGTGCAGTCGCCGGCGGCAAGGATGGAGGCATCGCTGGTGCGGCAGTACTCGTCCACCACGATGCCGTTGTCGCAGGCCAACCCCGCATTGCCCGCGAGCTCAGTGGTCGCAATGGCGCCGACGCCGACGATGACGAGGTCTGCAGCATGAACGCTGCCGTCGGCGCAGACCACTCGTTCGACCCTTCCGGAGCCTTCGAGACGGACCACCCGCATGTCGCACAGGATGCCGACGCCGTGCCCGCGATGTTCCCGCGCGAAATACTCCGAGACCACGGGAGCGACCACGCGGTTCATGACCCGGTCGGCCATTTCCAGCACCGTAACTTCGCATCCGAGGTGACGGCAGGTCGCCGCCGTTTCGAGTCCTATGTAGCCGCCACCGACGACGACGACGCGGGCGGACGGCTTCAAGGCCGCCTGAATGGGCGGCACATCGGCGAGACCGCGCAGATAGTGCACGCCCGCCAGAGCCGCTCCAGGGCAGGTCAAGCGGCGCGGTCCCGCGCCGAGACACAGCAACAAGCGGTCATAGCCCAATCGTTCGCCGTCCGCGAGCTCGACCTGCCGCGCGGCGGCATCGAGCCGCACGGCTTGAATTCCCAGCTTGAGCTCGACGCGATGTTCGTCGTAGAAGGCGCGGTGACGGAACAGGAGGCGATCGGCGGACATTTCGCCGGCAAGGTATTTCTTGGAAAGCGGCGGCCGCTGGTACGGAAGCTGCGGCTCATCGCCGATCAACACCAAACGGCCGCCAAAACCCTCGCGCCGGAGAGTGTCGATTGCCTGTGCGCCGGCCTGGCCGCCGCCTACGATGAGGATGCTGGAAATGATCGGACTCCCCGGAACTGACCGCAGCTCGATTCGGGCACGCCTTTATAACGGGTCGGAGGCGCGTCGGATAGGGCTTTGGAGCCAACCCGCATATGGCCGTGCCTGTTGCCCGCAATCGTAATAGTATTGTCGCGACGGCCCAAATGAGTCTTCTCGCGGAGAGTCTGATGAAATTGATCACTGCCATTATCAAGCCCTTCAAGCTCGACGACGTGCGTGCGGCGCTTTCCGAAATTGGGGTCTCAGGCATGACGGTCACCGAGGTCAAGGGCTTCGGACGTCAGCGCGGCCACACCGAGCTGTATCGCGGCGCGGAATACGTCGTCGATTTCGTGCCCAAGACGCGCATCGAAGTTGCCGTCAAGAATGAGCTGGTCGATCAGGTGATGGAGGCGATCGTCG
>Ga0210394_10004360_pt1 | contig 16624 bp, 19 predicted proteins | sample IncBWC12MmetaG_FD_160121 | JGI IMG/M metagenome (GOLD analysis project Ga0210394, IMG submission 160121) | Forest soil microbial communities from Barre Woods Harvard Forest LTER site, Petersham, Massachusetts, United States - Inc-BW-C-12-M | ecosystem: Environmental > Terrestrial > Soil >... | reverse complement strand
TCCCCAATTCGCTGGTCGTGCCAATAAAGTTTATGTCGTTGGCGTTATTGGATTAATACGGAATCCATGAAAAAGCGATCCTTCCTTATTCGGGCAGCCCTGGCCCTGATCCTCCTGGTTTGGCTCGGCGGTTGTGCCACTCAACGCAGCGGTTGTCCTGCCCATTCCGGTGATCACCATATGGTAGGTTATTAATTCCTTCCAGCAAAAAGGGAACGAAGATTTCAAACACCGAAGTAGAGTGCGTCGGTAGGTTAACGATGTGCGTCTGATCCTAAAATTCAGGCGTGGTGGCGAAACAGAATGGATATGGTCTCGGGAATTTGCTTTTTGTCGTTGTCCTTCTTTATTTCTCTAAGCTTCTTTTGGATGGCTCCTGCGGTTATCTGGCCCGAGTTTCTTCTCGTCTTAGCTACAAGTAATTTAACGACAGCAGTACTGGCTTTTGGTTTCATCAATTAGGATTGTTATTGGATTATGCAGAAAATCAATCGGGTAACGCTGTGCCCAAACAATATATTGTCAACCCAGCGATCTTTCTGCGCAGTATTGCCCGCCTTTTTGAATTACAGAAAATAATGTAAAATGCTCATAATCAATCACCAGATGCATTTACCTAAATAATATAATTAGAAAGCCCCGCTGGATGAACAAGCGGGGCCCAACTAATGAACAAAGCTAGGTAAAAACTAAATCAGCAATATTCGTTGAAGGCAGCAATCAGATGATGCGCCAGAATCTGCGGCGGACGGCCTTCGATATCATGCCTTTCGACCATATGGACCAGTTTGCCATCACGAAACAACGCTATGGATGGAGAGGAAGGCGGGTAAGGCAACAAATGTTCCCTTAGCGTCTTTACGGCATCTATGTCAAACCCGGCAAAGCTGGTCGTGAGATGGTTGGGTTTCTTGGGGCTGTTTGCCAAAGCCATGAGCAAGCCTGGACGGGCTGCTCCAGCAGAGCATCCACATACGGAGTTGATCATAACCAAAGTGGTTCCTTGCTGGTCTAATTGATCCTGAACCGCTTCCGGAGTAGTTAGCTCCGTAAACCCGTTTTCGGTCAATTCTTCCTTCATCGGCTGGACAATTTCTTCTGGATACATATTTTTTTGTAGTTCTACGCTTGAAAAATCAATCCCAAAGTTAATCAATTTAGGCGAAGGCCGGCCGGTTCGGCCTAGGTGACCCCATAAACAAAACCAAGCCAGAAAAGTTCGGAGCGCCCAATCCGCAATACCGGAAGCAAACTAGTCGACCCTGGGATGGGCTCTCCTTGCCCTGTCGATCTGAACTATTGACACCCGGATGATTTGCATCCTGCAATTATGTCACCGATACGATGGGGGCCTGGGTCGAAATTTCCTGATTTGGCCGAATTCCGCCTGTGGTATGTCCTTTGATCAAATAAAGCGTAATCAACAACATTCACAACTAATACAACAACATTATGACACTTAGGATTAACAACATTCCCGCTCGAGCCTCCTTGACGAATTTGTTCGACGAGGTTCTGAACGGTTTTCCCAGCTGGGAAAGCAAAGATTGGAATGTGCAGAGCTTTGGAAATCCCCCGGTCAACATTCATGAGACCACCGACGCCTACCACCTGGAACTGAGCGTACCCGGCCGCAGCAAGGAAGACTTCAAAATCAACGTGGAAGCTGGCACCCTGACCATCAGTTTCGAAAAGAAAGAGGAATCTAAGATCGAAGGTTACAAGACCGTTCGTCGCGAATTCTTCTACCGGAGCTTCAAACGCAGTTTCCAATTAGATCAGCAGATTGACGCCAACGGAATTCAGGCCAAGTATGAAAATGGCGTATTGCAGCTCCTGCTTCCCAAGAAAGAAGAAGCTAAAGAAACAACCAAACAGATCAATGTAGCGTAATGAGAAACCGCAGAAATGCATTTCATAAGTAGTAGGTTTTGGTTAGATCCCCTTCATTCCTGAAGGGGATTTTTGTTTTCTTTAAGAATTTAATCCCGCGTTCTATATCGATTGGCCTAATTTTGCCGTTATTCGAATGCGCCCTGCTTAAATGAAATGATCGCATCCTCAAAGACTCATCCATTTTTTATTTTTTTAATCGTTGGGATGGGTAGCGCCATCTCCTGTTTTTCCCAAACAGAGGGAGTGCATCCCGTGGTCGGCCAACTTCCGGCGGACTCTGTAAAGAAAGAGGAAGATACCACCCTGCGAATCATCAACTTGAATCCCTACTTCACCCTTCACGTTGATTCCACGCTGAGCTACAAGTTGGATATCAACAAGGACCCCTCGCATTATTTTTGGTTTCTACGAAATTCGCCACCGGGCCTCAAAATCAACAAGGATAACGGTTTGTTGACCTTTCGTGCCGACCGGTCTTTTTTTCTTTCCGGCAAGCTCAAGTACGACAACCAATACCGGGTGTCCCTGGGAGTTCAAAACTTAAACAACCCGGTCGAACGGGTAGACACCTCCTTTACCTTGATGTTCTTCACCACCGAGATTGTCCCTTCCCACGTCAAGCCTACGGTGAGCAACGTGCTATACATTGAAGAGGGGGACACCGTGAACTTTAAAGTTGAATGCGAGACAGGAAGTTTTCCGATCGAAAGCATCAACTTCTTTTCGAATATTCCCATCAAGAACTATACGGTGGTGAAAAAATGTGATGATGATTTTAGCTGGTCACCCCCATTCGACTTTGTCAAGGAAACGGATTCCAGCAAGCAAAAACTTTTGGTGCTCACTTTTATCGGCATCAACAAATTTTTCGTCAAAGACACGTCAGTGGTTAAAATTTACGTCAAGGATGCGTTGGACTATCCGGTCGCGCTGTTAGAATACAATCAAGCCTTCTCGCGCTACAATAAATATGTTCTGCAGCTGAAATACACGTTTGTGCAGTTGGACCGGAAGGTAAAGCACGTGAGGAATACGAGATCCTCTTTTGACATGGGCACCGCTTCGACCGCCCTGGGAGGCACCGTCCTGGCTAATGCCGCGGGAACCGGAACGCAGGATGTGGGCAAAGTGCTGCCCAGTGTCGGCGTCACCCTGGTTCCGGTCAAGGAATTGGTTGCCCCGGCTCCTACCCCGGAACAGAATTCAGCATCCACCATTCGCGCTTCGATTAAACGAATGGAATATAACATGACGGACAATACCCTGGTTGGTGGAAAGGACATGGATATCGTGAAAAAAACCGCGAAGCTCAAAGAGGAGCTTAAGGAAACGCAAATTCAGTTGATTGACATGCCAATTGAAGAGGAAACGAGCGGCATGACCGAAGATGAGCTCAACGCATATTTCAATAGTCCCAAAGTAAATAAGAAATACCGGCTGAAGAAAAACAAGTAGCGGCCAATGGTCCGGATATCAGGTATATCCCAGGATTTTCAGCATACTTTGGGCGGTTTGTTCCTTGGCATAGATCCAATCGGACATTTTCCCGTTTTTGTCGTATCCGACGATGATGTGTTTCGGCGAAGGGATCAGGCAGTGTTTTATTCCACCATACCCACTGATCTGGTCTTGGTAGGCCCCGGTATGAAAAAATCCCAGAAACAGGGGTTCACCGTTGTTTAGCTTGGGCAGGAAGACCTCATTGATGTGCTCCTCGGAATCGTAATAATCGTGGCTATCACAAGTAATGCCTCCCAATACTACTCGTTGGTATTCTCCATCCCATTTGTTGATGGGAAGCATCAGGAACCGCTCCCCAATGCCCCAGGTGTCGGGCAGCGTGGTGATGAATGAAGAATCAATCATATACCAGATCTCGCGGTCATTTTGCATTTTCTGCCCGATCACACTGTAAATATGGGCCATGCTCTCGCCGACTGTATAACTGCCGAATTCGGTGAATATATTGGGCATGGTTACGTTGTTCCGCTTGCAGGCCTTCTTGATATTGCCCACGATCTCGTTGATCATGAATTGGTAATCGTATTCAAACCCCAGGGAATGCTTGATGGGAAATCCCCCGCCGATATTGATCGAATCCAGTTCGGGGCAGATTTTCTTCAGCTGGCAATACAGGTTGATGACCTTGTTAAGCTCGCTCCAATAGTAGATGTCGTCTTTGATTCCTTTATTCAGGAAAATATGCAGCATCTTCAGCTGGAACCGGTCTTCGTTGCCCTCGATCTTATCCACATAAAACTCAAGGACATCCCTGGCCCGGAAACCGAGGCGGCTCGTATAAAAAGGGAACGTAGGTTCCTCTTCGGCGGCCACCCGGATGCCCAGTTTGAATGGACCCTTGACTGACTTTTTATATTGTTGCAATTCGTCCCGGTTATCCAAAATGGGAACGCAGTTCTTAAACCCGGAATTCAGCAGGGAGGCGATACGGCTCGTATAGGGTTTCTGCTTGAACCCATTGCATATGACGTAGGTATCCTTGGTAATTTTCTTTTGGGCATACAACTTCTTGACGATCTCGATGTCGTAGGCATAAGAGGTCTCCAGGTGGATGTCGTGATTCAGGGCTTCTTCGATGATAAAGGAAAAATGCGAGCTTTTGGTGCAGTAGCAATAAAAATACTTTCCTTCATAGCGGTGCCGCTTTATGGCATTGGCGAACATTTTCTTCGCTTTCCGGATCTGCATACCAATCTTCGGCAGGAAGGTGAGCTTCATCGGAGTGCCGTATTTGTCGATCAGGGCTTTGAGGTCCGTACCGTTAAACTGCAGGTAATTATCTTTCACTTCAAAACCTTCCTGTGGGAAATTGAAGGTTTGCTTCACCAAGTCGGTGTAGGTGTTATTGTTCATCGAAGGATCCAGCTATATATCGATTTTATCATTGTGGGAGAACCATCGAGTGCGAAGGAACTCGTTTCGGGGTACAAATGTATATTTTTGATTCATTTGGAAAAAGAAAAACCGGGCGCTTCTGATGAGCGCCCGGCAAATAGCATGGCTAAGCATTCGCAGCAGCCTACTTTACGGAGACGATCAGCTGCTTGAAAGCCTCCGGTTCATTCATGGCCAGATCCGCTAGTACCTTCCGATCCAACCCGATCCCCTTGCTCTGGAGTTTGTGGATAAACTCGGAATAGGTCAGTCCTTCTTCCCGCACGGCAGCATTGATGCGCACGATCCAGAGCCTTCGGAATAACCTTTTTTTGCCTTTGCGTCCAACGTAGCGATAGGTGAGGCCCTTTTCCAGCACATTCTTCGCGACCGTATATACGTTCTTTCTTTTGCCGTAAAATCCTTTGGCCTGCTTAAGGATCCGCTTTCTGCGGGCTTTAGAGGCAACGGCGTTCACTGAGCGTGGCATGGGCTAAGATTTGCTGATTTAGTGGTAGTATTCGAGGTGCCGGAATGGGTCCAGAAATTTCATTTCAGGCGAAGCAGGCGCTTTACAAAATCCAGGTTTGGTCCGCTGACCAATCCTTTCTTATTCAGCGCACGTTTTCTTTTTTTGGATTTTTTGGTCAGGATATGACGCTTAAATGACTTCTGATGGGTGATCTTGCCGGTGCCTGTCACGGAAAACCGCTTTTTGGCACTGGAATTCGTCTTAACCTTGGGCATCTGCCGTCCAATTTGCAATGATACCCCGTAGGCGGGTCCGCTCAGGCGGAACACTTGGGAGCCTGTAGGGCAATGAACGGCTATCTGCCGTTTTCGAAAATGGAGGGCAAAGTTAGGGTTTTTAGCAGATTTTCGAAGAAAATAACTGCATTTATTACAGATCACTCGTTGCGGCCCCCGACCATGGGAACAAAGGAAAACTGATCAAATTCCTCTTCCAAAGCCCCACCCTCGGCTCTACGGGTCAGCCGGAGCATCTTTTGGACCTTCCCCTCTCCCACCGGTACAACCATTTTGCCTCCAGGCTTCAGCTGGTCAATAAGCTTATCCGGTATTTCTGGCGGCGCAGCCGTTATGATAATCCGGTCAAACGGCGCAAAAGTAGTCAGCCCCTCATACCCATCCCCATAAAACAGCTTGAGCGAAGGAAATTTCTTGAGGTAGGGAAATTGGCGGTTGGATTCAAACAGCTTTTTTTTTCTCTCGATACTAAAAACCTGGGCTCCCATCTCCGCCAGGATGCAGGCCTGGTATGCGCTGCCGGTGCCGATCTCCAGCACTTTATCGTTGGGCTTTATTTCAAGCAACTGGGTTTGATAGGCCACCGTGTAGGGTTGGGAAATCGTTTGACCCTCGGCGATCGGGAAGGCCCGGTCCTCGTAGGCAATCTTGTCGAATGCGGAATCCATGAAAAAATGGCGAGGAGTATGTAGCATGGAGTCCAGCACCCGCTCATCGGTAATTCCTTTCTTACGAATCAAATCGACCAGCTGCCTGCGCAGCCCTTTGTGCCGGTAGCTATCAATATAAGAACGCATGGCCTCCTGCAAGATAGCCCGAAAGAAATATTTAGCCGGTATATTTTTCTTTCGTAATTTTTGTCCTTCTCCTTTTCCCAATTAGAACGATATGGCCGGATTGCCTTCCCGTGAAAACGAACTCGTGGATCCGCGTTATGATCCTTTTACCGGAGGCAAATCCCTCCATGGGCAAAGGCAATGGGTAGGAGCGCCCGCGGTCATAGGTCATTGGTTGCCTGCATTCCTTATCCATGCTAAATTTTAATGATGAGTCCCCTTCGTGGAAGAAGCGGGTCCGAGAGTTTCCGGATAATGCCAAATTGGGAATTACTGGACTTGGCACATAAAATAGGACACCCATTTTTGAATAGAGAAAAGGAACCTGTATTGGAAAAAACGGCAGGGTAACGAAAGCGAATACTTGCAAGTTTTCTGCTTATTCCCATGCTTTCCTCCCACTTCAAGCCATTGCCAATTAAAACCATTGCTCATGATGAATGGATCTGTACGATTCCGCCTTTCCGCCCTGATGTTCTTAGAATTCTTTGTCTGGGGCGCCTGGTACGTGACCATGGGTACTTATTTGGATAAGGTGCTGCATGCAACCGGGGTCCAAATCGGAGCTGCCTACAGCGCTATGGCTATCGCCACGATTTTTTCTCCCTTTTTCGTGGGAATGGTGGCCGATCGTTTTTTTTCCGCCCAAAAAGTACTTGGCGTCCTGCACCTGGCCGGCGCAGCGCTGCTTTTTTGCCTGACCAGGATAAGCAATCCGGATACCTTCTATTGGATCGTGTTACTTTATGCCCTGCTCTATGCTCCTACCCTCGCCCTGGCCAATGCGGTTGCTTTTCGGCAAATGAAGGATACGAGCAAGGAGTTTGCTTCCATCCGTGTCCTAGGAACTATTGGGTGGATCGTTGCCGGCGTGTTGATTGATCGGGTTTTTCGGGTGAAACCGGAAGAATTTGTCTTTACGTTCAAAATGGCGGCCGTAGGCTCCCTGTTGCTCGGAGTTTTGAGTTTTTTTCTTCCGCCAACCCCTCCTAAGGCCAAGGGGCCGAAACCCAGCTTCGCCCAAACCCTGGGTGCCGACGCTTTTGTACTTTTCCGCGATCGCTCCTTTTCTATTTTTTTCATCGCCTCCATTCTGATCTGCATTCCCTTGTCCTTTTATTATAGCCTGACCAATCTTTTCCTGATTGATTCCGGCATGAAGAATGTAACGAGCAATATGACCTTGGGTCAGATTTCCGAAGCTTTTTTTATCCTGCTCATCCCCTTTTTTTTCCGGAGGCTGGGAGTAAAGCGAATGATTGCCCTGGGCATGATTGCCTGGTGCATTCGGTTCCTGTTCTTCGCTTACGGCAATGCGGGCACTTTGGAGTGGATGCTTTTCGCGGGCATTATTCTCCATGGCGTCTGCTTTGATTTTTTCTTCGTAACCGGTCAGATTTATACCGACAGCAAGGCGGGAATTGCCATCCAAAGTTCCGCTCAGGGCATGATCACGATGGCCACTTACGGAATCGGCATGTGGATTGGCACGATGTTTTCCGGGCGCGTCAAGGACTATTTTACCGGGCCGGGACCCGACCACCTGACGCGGTGGAATAATCTGTGGATTGTGCCCGCCGGGATCGCCTTAGTCGTGCTGCTGCTGTTTACCCTCTTCTTCCGAGACAACAAACGAACAGCGGTCAGGCAGGAACCCATCCCGGCCACCTGATCGTCGAGGCCTTTGGTTTCCGGCGAAAGGGTTATTTTGCAAGCCCTGAGAAAGGGTAAACTTAATAATTATGAAACGAATTGCGATGCTCGGTTCAGGATTCATCGGGAGATTCTATGCCGATTCCCTGCAAGGACAGCGGAGCCGGGATCAAATTGTCAGCATATTTTCCCGCCGGGAAGAAAGTGCCCACAAGTTTGCCAAAGATTATGGCTGTGAACACTGGACCACTCAAATGGAGGAGTCGATCGCTCATCCGCAAGTGGACGTGGTCTGTATTTCCCTGCCCAACAACCTCCATGAGGCAGCGGTCCTGCTCTGCGTAAAGCATCGCAAGCCGGTCATCAGCACCAAACCCTTGGGCCGAAATGCGGCAGAAGCCCTCAGAATGATGGAAGCGGTGGAGCAGGGAGGCATTTTCAATGGATATCTGGAGGACCTCGTGTATACCCCGAAATTCCTCAAAGCGTATCAAAGCGTGAAAAATGGCGCCTTGGGCCGAATCCTGTGGTCCAAGAGCCGGGAGACCCATCCGGGCCCGCATAGCGATTGGTTTTGGGATATTGAACAGGCCGGAGGGGGATGCATTCTGGACCTGGGCTGTCATTGTGTGGAAATCGCCCGCAACTTCATTGGCAAAGACATCAAGCCCATGGAAGTGATGTGCTGGGCCGATACCCAGGTCAAGCCGATAGACGCCGAGGACCACGCCATTGGATTGGTCAAATACGAAAACGGATCCATCGGGCAATTTGAAGTCAGCTGGACCTTCCGGGGCGGAATGGACCTTCGCGACGAAGTGATGGGGACTGAGGGCACGATTTGGATCAATAATTTCTTGCGGACCGGCCTGGAGATGTTTACCACCGGAAAGGGTGCCGACTACGTCTCGGAAAAGTCAGAAAGCAATACCGGGTGGCTATTCCCTGTAGGTGACGAATTGAACGAACTGGGTTACAACCACATGTTTACCGACATGTTTGAATCCCTGGAAAAAGGCAAAGAGCCCCGGGAGACTTTCTACGACGGGTATGTTGTCAACGCGATTCTTGATTCGGCCTACCGCTCCGCCAAATCCAAGCTTTGGGAACCCGTCAAGCTAGACATCTGGCGGGGCCTCACGGGAGTGTCGAAGCACAACCCATTGACCGACTACGATTCCGACCATTATCTGGTAAAGGAAGAGGTTACCCATTACGGAGCTAAGAAAGTGATTCTTAAAAATAAGAAGACCGGTCAGATCACGGAACGAGTGAATGCCTGAATTCAGACCATTAGCGATGCACATTATTGCCCAACGACGGACCTGGCTTTGGCAGGTCCTTTCGTGTTTTCTGGTTTGCTCCTGCAGCAGCCGGGACAAAACGTACCAGGGATGGGAAACGGCGGGAGGCACCAAATCCAATGTTCATTTTTCTTCCCTTACTCAAATCGACAGCACCAATGTGGGTGGCTTGGCCCCCGCCTGGGAATACCATACCGGGGACGCCGACAGCATCAATCATTCGCAGATTCAATGCAATCCCATCATGGTCGGCGGAGTCATCTATGCTACTTCCCCGCGGTTAAAATTGGTTGCCCTGGACGCCGCAACGGGAAAAGAAATCTGGGCATTTAATCCCGTCGACTCCAACCGCAACAAATCGTTTTCCGATTTCATCATGAACAACAACCGGGGAGTCTGTTATTGGGAAGACGGGGTGGATAAGCGGATTTTCTACACGGCTGGGTCGATCCTCTATGCTGTGGATGCGCTAACGGGTAAGCTCATTCCTGGCTTTGGCAGGCAAGGCCGGATCAACTTGCACGATGGCCTGGGGCGGGACGTGCATTCCCTGTACGTAGCGGCTACCTCCCCTGGGATCATCTATCATGACCTGCTGATCATGGGCTCCCGAGTTTCTGAAATGAGCGATGCCGCCCCTGGTCATATCCGGGCCTATGACGTGAGGACCGGAGCCATCCGTTGGATCTTTCACACCATTCCGCAGCCCGGGGAACCTGGATATGAGACCTGGGAGGATCCGCAGGCCTGGAAACATATTGGCGGGGCAAACTGCTGGTCTGGCTTCAGTCTCGACGAGCAGCGCGGGATCCTCTTTGTTCCTCTTGGATCGGCTTCGTTTGATTTTTACGGTGGGATGCGCAAGGGCGCCGGACTCTACGCTGACTGCCTGCTTGCGCTGGATGCCGCAACGGGAAAGAAGATCTGGCATTTCCAGGATGTGCACCACGATCTCTGGGACAAGGACCTGCCGACGCCTCCAGCCTTGGTTCGGGTTTGGCATAATGGCGAAATGAAAGACGCCGTGGCCCAGCCTACCAAAACCGGTTTTGTCTTCGTGCTGGATCGGGAAACCGGCCAGCCTCTGTTCCCGGTGAAGGAGACGCCCGTGCCAAAGGATACGCCGATGCCCGGAGAAAAACCCTGGCCAACCCAACCCATTCCCGAATTGCCGAAGCCTTTTGCCCGTCAGCGCTTTACTCCGGATATGATCAACAATCTGCTTCCCGATTCTTCCTACCAGGCCATCAAGAAAAGACTGGCCGGCTACCGGACAGGCAATCCATATTATACGCCTTCTCGCCAGGGAACGGTCATTTTTCCGGGCTTTGACGGCGGCGCTGAGTGGGGAGGGCCCGCGTTCGATCCGGAGACGGGCATTTTGTATGTCAATGCCAATGACATCCCCTGGGTCTTGACCCTGGTTGACGTAGTAAGTAAGGCTCCCAAGAAAGAATCCAACCTGGCCGCCGGCACCCGCTTGTATACCCAGCACTGCATGGCCTGCCACGGACCTGACCGGCGTGGCGCAGGAAATTATCCTTCCATAATGGGCATTGCTAGCCGCTATACCGAGGAGCAGTTGTCTCAGCTATTGGCCACCGGCAGGCGCATGATGCCTTCATTTGCTCAACTTTCCGAAGCGGAAAGAAAAGCCCTTGCGTCCTTTTTGCTGGAGGAGAAAAACAAACAGTCGCAAGTTTTTAAAGCGCCCCCTGCGCCGGTGGACAGTTTCCTTAACCTGCCCTATTCCAATACCGGATGGATCAAGTTTGCCAGTAAAGAAGGATATCCGGCCGTGCGCCCGCCCTGGGGCACGCTTACCGCGATCAACCTGAACACCGGACAATTTTCCTGGCAAATTCCATTGGGGGAATACCCCGAATTTGAAGCTCGGGGAATACATACGGGCACTGAAAATTATGGGGGTCCCGCAGTTACCGCTGGAGGCCTCCTGTTTATCGCAGCCACGCGGGACGGCAAAATCAGAGCCTTCAACAAACAAACGGGAAAGCTCCTGTGGCAACACGATCTCCCGGCACCCGGCTTCGCCACACCGGCAGTCTACGAATGGAAGGGTAAGGAATACGTGTTAATAGCATGTGGAGGCGGGAAGTTGGGTACCCGTTCCGGAGACTCCTACCTAGCCTTTGCCCTTCCGGCGCCCTAATTTGTCCGTTTATAGGCCTGCAGCGTCAGGACTCAATCGAATTGATTTCATCGCGTCCAGGAGAACCAGGCATTGGACATCGGTTTCACCAACATACTTTTCCAGGCAATAGCCACCGGGGTCGATCCTGGGGTCCGTCAGCATTTTTCTGAATATTTTCCCGATTTGGGTTTCGTCTTTTTGCCAATCCGGCAAGTCATGACCCAGGTAATAGCCTTTCTTGATCGTGAATTGCTCGCTGCCGTATTTATTTGCTTCACCGGGGAATGTTTCCGTAGTGGCAGCCCAGTAGGCTATGGCGCCCTTTGCGGTCGGTTCGGGCCTTGAAATTCCGTAAAACGTTCGCCCCTCCAAATGATCCAGCATGCCGTACCGTTTGTTCCAGGCCTCCTTTATGCCTTCGGGGAAAGACGAAGCGCGAACCGAAAAACACTCTATGTCTTTTTCAAAATATTGCGTTTCCATTATAGTGTGTTTTTCGAATCTCCCGCTCTGATTGAATGCCTCCGGTTGCCCTAGGGCCGTTCCTGATATTCCAGGGGGATCGGGAAATGACATCGCTATTTACCCCGGGCCATATCTTACGATTTTAGCAATCGAAGTTATGACCGATTGAAAAGCGAAAAGCCCCTACCCCTCAGGCGTAGAGGCCAATTTTGTTAATATGCTAAATCTGTCGGTCGAGATTATCGGACAATTCTTAAATTCTTCTCGTTTTCGAGGTAGAAGGTAGCAAAGTCGTTCGAGAACAAATGTAAGGTTGCTGCTAATTCCTCCCTGCCATACCCAAGCTGATTGATGAACGAATGGATAATTTCCAGCAAGAGTGTAGGTTTTTCCGAGGGGATTTCAAAGGGTTCAATAACCCTTATCCCGAATGCATTGAATTGAGACCACAAATAGCGGGCTTGGTTCTTGGTAACTGATCTCGCGGCTGCCTGTCCTTCGCAGATTTCGGTGCAGAAGAACATGCCCTGGAATGTGATTGACGCGATCTGCTTCACCGGTAAGGTCCACAACAAACACCCCTAGTATGTGACATCCCCAGTGCTGAGGGCCAACTCCCAGACACTGCGAAAATTTCTGGACAGGTTGACGCGTACGCTTTGATATATCTTCGGATGATCAAAGTCTATCCCCTGGGCATGCTCGAACCAATCTTTGGCACATTCTTTTAGAAAGTCCTTCACCATATCGCGGATGCTGTCAAAATCCTCCGGAACCTTCATAAAGAAAGCATCGTAGATATGCTGGACAAATCCCATCGAATAGCTTGCGTCAATGGCCTCTACCAGCAGAGCTTGGGCAAAGCCGACTTCACCCGGAGTAAGTGAGCTAGGAAGCAATGGCGTGGGCGGGATATCCGACCAAAAGAATTTAAAAACCTGCGCGGCCTGGTCATTGGTAAGTTTGATATCGGAAGGACTGAAATGCTTTAACGATCCGGTCATGGCTGTATTTTCAAATTAAGGCAAACAATCTATCTGTTAACAGGCGATTCTGATCAGTGATCGCTGGCTGAAATCGTTAACCTGCTGCTGAGCACTGGACTCTACCCCCTACTGCAAAAAATTGGACCGCTGGAAACCTAGCAGAGTAACTCATGGCAGGAGCAACCCAGCCCTTAAAGGTATATTCAATGTTAGAGGACAATCTAATATATTTTTTCTTGGATGCCTCTTCTGGCGATATTTCGCGAATTTGACTTTATTAAAGTCAATCTTACTATTAAGATTTATATAATATAATGAACTGATTTTCATGGGGTAATTATCGACGTCATTGCCGGGGATCGCGATTAGAATCCGGTTATGCGGGTCTTTCTCTTGCGCTCTTTTTTACTCAGCAACCAAAAGTGGCCATACTTGTCCACCAGGCCGCCAAACAATGCTCCCCAAAAAGTATGCGCTATAGGGATCGTTGCCTGACCCCCCGCCGAAAGCTTTTCATAGCATTTCCGCATTTCTTTCTCATTGCTGCAGTTCAGGGCGAGGGAAATCGCATTGCCTCGCACGAGGCCCGACTCCTCCACCAGGTCCGATCCCATCAGGATCCAGTTTTCTTTGGTCAGTGTGCAATGCAGTATGCAATCCTTCATTTGCTTGGGCAACCGATCGGACAAAGGGGTTTCCCCCACGGTTTGAAAAGCTAAAGCACCGCCCAGGCAATCCCGGTAGAACATCATCGCTTCCCGGCAATTGCCATTAAAGGTCAAATAGAAATTGAGCTGAGTCAATGAGTTCGCATTTTATGAATCAACAGACTAGGCTGTCAGCAGTTTTTCTATATTGAATTTTTTCATTTGCAAAAATGCCTTGGTCACGCGGTTCGTCTTATTAGGATCACTCAACAACTTGCCCAATACATCGGGGACGATTTGCCAGGAGATGCCGTACTTATCTTTCAGCCAGCCACACTGTCCTTCCTTGCCGCCCTCGGTCAAATGATTCCAGAAATAGTCTATTTCCTCCTGAGTTTGGCAACGCACTACGATCGACATCGATTCGTTAAAATGGAATACGGGTCCCCCATTTAATGCCATGATATCCAATCCATTCAATTTGAAGTTCACCACCGCGACGGAGCCCTCGGGCCTTTTGTGGATTTCAAACCCTTCCTTGCCGTACCGGGTGACCTGGCTAATTGCCGAATCCTTGAAAATGGAAGTGTAGAATTTGGCCGCATCTTCCGCCTGGTTGTCAAACCATAGGCAGACGCTCATTTTCTGTGTGCTCATGATTTATGTTTTTAAGATTAGTTTTTGTCTTCTGTATATTTCTTAAACCGGTCCAAAATAGCCTGCCATCCATTCCGCTGCATTTCCGATGAATTCGTTTGTTCTGATTCAAAAGTCACTACGATTTTTGTTTTGTCGCCTTGAGGGGTGAAGCTGGTCTGGACCTTCCGGCCGTCTCCAATAGTGTACCCAATGGTTTCATTGGCTTTTACCTCGTCGTACACTCCGCCGAAATCAAATCCGAAGCTGCCATCCTTGGCCTCCATGCGGGAAAGAAATTTCCCTCCTACCCGAAGGTCATTTTCGGCAAATGGCGTGTGCCAATCGTCCGACGCGGCATTCCATTGAGTAATGTGTTCGGGTCTCGTCCAAAGTTCCCATACCCGCCCAACCGGGGCATTCACCGTATTCTCAATCGTAATGGATGGTTTGTCCGTTTGCATGGCATTTCGTTTTTTGTTTGATAATAGCTACTTGCTTATCCGGTACAAAATTGCGACAAGAAATGGATATCCAACTTGTATGGAAATGACAGATTTGGGGTGATTTACGACAAATGGGTTAATTAACTTAGCAGTATGAAAAAGATTAGCATTTTGGTGCCTGAGTCGGCCGTAATGCAGGCAATAGCGGACCCGCAGTATCTTTTTATGACCGTAAACCAGTTCTTGGCTGCATCGGGCAAAAAACCCTTATTCGACGTTGAACTCGTCGGCGCGAAAAAGCAGGTCAAAGTACACGGTGGAGTCTTTTCCGTGCAGACCGATAGACTACTCGACGAGGTGAAGAAAACGGAATTGGTGCTTATTCCCGCGGTGCTCGGAGATATGCAGGCCGCCATTCAGCAAAACAAGAAAATGATTCGTTGGATTGCGGAACAATACCAGCGGGGTGCCGAAGTGGCTTCCCTTTGTGTGGGCGCTTTTTTGCTGGCTTCCACGGGTTTGTTGAATGGAAAAAAATGTTCCACGCATTGGGGTTTTCAGAATGAGTTCAGGGAAATGTTTCCTGAAGTCGAAGTAATAGATGGAAGCATAATTACCGAAGAGCACCGGATCTATTCGAGCGGGGGCGCCAATTCCTACTGGAGCCTGCTATTAAGCCTCGTGGAAAAGTATACCGACCGGGGTACGGCCATACTGGCTTCCAAATATTTTGCCGTTGATATTGACCGAGATAGCCAAGCAGCCTTCGCCATGTTCAAAGGACAGAAGAATCATGGAGATGATGCGGTCCGCAAGGCGCAGGCCTATATTGAAACCAATGTCCAGGAAAGGATTTCCGTCGACGAGTTAGCCGATTGGGTATCCGTTGGCAGGAGGAGTTTCGAACGCCGGTTCAAGAGGGCAACAAAAAACTCGGCATTAGAGTATATCCACCGCGTTAAGATTGAAGCCGCAAAACGCAGTTTTGAGTCGAGCAGAAAAAACATATCCGAAGTCATGTTCGACGTAGGGTATACGGACACCAAAGCATTCCGAACGATGTTTAAAAAATTAACCGGGTTAACGCCTATTGATTATCGGAATAAATACAATAAACTATCCATCCTGACTTGATCTTCCGTACCGTGAAGCCCTCGGGTCCAAGCCGCACGCTATTTTCATACGACTAGGAGTGATGGAAGCTGCCCGATGGTCAATACCTCCAGGAATTCAGATCGGCTCCCTTCGGACTCCGGGTCTTCACCTCTTCGGCCCATTTGCTGATGAACATTTGGTGATAGTGCAAACGGCTCAAATAATTGGGCAGTTTATGGTCGCCATTCCAGCAATGCTCGGCGCGGGCTCCATAGTCGACTTCGCAGTGGCAGGAAGGTTGATTCAATTTTTTGAGCATTTCTTCCGCGCTGTAAACGGCGTCGTTCAGGAAATAGCTGTCCATTTCGCCCACGTAAATGTGGATCTTGCCCTGCAGCTTGGAGCCCAGCCGGGGCCAGTCCCGGTGGATGATGTAAGTGAGATCGTAATGATCCCGCCAATACCTGGCTACTGAGGTATCGATAACTCCGCTGTACTTGTCAAATATGCGCTTCGGATATCCATCGGTGTCCGCAGGAGAAAACACCGCTTCCCAGATATCGAACTGGTCTCCGGAGCGGCTGCGGGTGCCGAGAGCCAATTCCCGGTGATTCATTTCCGCAATGGTTGCGCTGACATGTCCCAAATAGTCCCGTTCTCCGGGACGGGGGGTTTTCTTGAAGCCATCACCGCGGTAATACGCGTTGCGATCCTGGTAGATATCAATGCTGGTATAGTGATGGAAGTCGATGGGGTCCGGGCATGCCGCGTAGCAGCCGTTGTACTCGTCCGGATAAAAAACCTGTGCCGCAAGCACTTCCCATCCTCCCGTCGAGCCCCCGTAC
>Ga0210394_10004359_pt1 | contig 16630 bp, 12 predicted proteins | sample IncBWC12MmetaG_FD_160121 | JGI IMG/M metagenome (GOLD analysis project Ga0210394, IMG submission 160121) | Forest soil microbial communities from Barre Woods Harvard Forest LTER site, Petersham, Massachusetts, United States - Inc-BW-C-12-M | ecosystem: Environmental > Terrestrial > Soil >... | reverse complement strand
TGCGATAAAGGCACTCGTCGCAAGCGATCGGAGTGCCGTCGTGGTAGAGGCCGGCATGCACACCTCCATATGTGCCGGTTGCGATCAGCGATCTGCGTCCAGGGCCAGATTGAGCTCCAGTACGTTGACGCGAGGTTCGCCGAAGATCCCCCACTGACGCAAGCGCGTGGCTGCGGCGATCTGATTGCGCACACGCTCTGGCGGCAATCCGCGTGCGCGCGCGACCCGGGCCAGCTGATATTCCGCGGCCGCCGGACTGATGTCGGGGTCGAGCCCGCTGCCCGAGGCCGTGACCAGGTCGATGGGAATGGGCAGCTGATTGTCGGGGTCCGCCGCGCGCAGCCGTTCGAACCGTTGCTGCACAGCTTCGAGCTGAGCATCGTTGGTGGGTCCGAGATTCGAACCGCTGGAGCTGCGCCCGTCATAGGGTATCGGCGAGATGCCGGAAGGGCGTGGCCAGAAGTACTGCGGCTGATCGAATGGCTGGGCCAGCAGGGCGGAGCCGACTACCTTGTCGCCCACACGAATCAGCGAGCCGCCGGCGTGGTGCGCGCAGCACAGCGCCGCTACGCCGGTGACTGCGAACGGGTACACCACGCCGGTCATCAGTGTCAGCACCAGCAGGCACAAGCTGGACTGCAGCAGTAGTTTGCTCATGGGTGCCTCAAGTCCAATGCGCCGCCGTCAGCACCAGATCGATCGCCTTGATGCCGATGAAGGGCACGATCAGCCCGCCCACCCCATAGCGCAGCAGGTTTTGGCGCAGCAGCGCCGCGGCCCCCACCGGTCGATAACGCACGCCGCGCAGCGCCAGCGGGATCAGCGCGACGATGATCAGGGCGTTGAAGATCACGGCCGAGAGGATGGCGCTGTCCGGACTCGACAGGTGCATGACGTTGAGGGCATTGAGCGCCGGATAGGTACTGGCGAACGCCGCCGGGATGATGGCGAAGTACTTGGCGACGTCGTTGGCGATGCTGAAGGTCGTGAGTGCGCCCCGCGTGATCAGCATCTGCTTGCCAACCTCGACCACCTCGATCAGCTTGGTGGGATTGGAATCGAGGTCGACCATGTTGCCGGCCTCTTTGGCGGCCTGGGTACCGGTATTCATCGCGACCGCGACGTCAGCCTGCGCCAGCGCCGGCGCGTCGTTGGTGCCATCGCCGCACATGGCGACCAGTCGACCCTGCTGCTGACGCTCGCGGATCAGGGCCAGCTTCGCCTCGGGTGTGGCTTCAGCCAGGAAATCATCGACGCCCGCCTCGGCGGCGATCGCCGCGGCGGTGAGCTTGTTGTCGCCCGTGATCATGATGGTGGCGATACCCATGCGGCGCAGCTCCGCGAAGCGCTCGCGGATGCCGCCCTTGACGATGTCCTTGAGTTCCAGCACGCCGAGTGCGCGCGCACCGTCGGCCACGACCAGCGGCGTGGCGCCCTGGCGCGCGACGTTTTCGACCGCGCGCTGCACCTCGGGGGGCATCGCACTGCCCTGATCGGTCAACCAGCGCGCGATCGCGTCGGCCGCGCCCTTGCGCAGCCGGCGGCCGTCGAAGTCGACACCGCTCATGCGTGTCTGCGCGCTGAACGGAATGAATTTCGCACCGAGCGCCGCGAGGTCGCGGCCGCGGATCCCGTGCTGCTGCTTCGCCAGCACCACGATCGAGCGCCCCTCGGGCGTCTCGTCCGCCAGCGAGGCCAGTTGTGCCGCATCGGCCAGCTCCTCGATGCCGACGCCGGGTGCGGGGATGAAGCGCGACGCCAGCCGATTGCCGAGCGTGATAGTGCCGGTCTTGTCGAGCAGCAGCACATCGATGTCGCCTGCGGCCTCGACCGCGCGGCCCGACGTTGCAATCACATTGGCCTGAATCATGCGGTCCATGCCCGCAATGCCGATTGCCGACAGCAGTCCACCGATCGTGGTCGGTATCAGGCACACCAGCAGTGCCACCAGCACGGTGATGGAGATGGGAGTGCCGTGACCGGCGGTCGAGACGCTGTAGAGCGAGAACGGCAGCAGCGTGGCGGTGGTCTTGAGAAAGATCAGCGTCAGGCCGGCAAGCAGAATCGCGAGCGCGATCTCGTTCGGCGTACGTGAACGCTTGGCATTCTCGACCATGGCGATCATGCGATCGAGAAACGCCTCGCCCGGATTGGCGCTGATGCGCACGTGCAGCGTATCCGACAGCAAGCGCGTGCCGCCGCTGACCGCGGAACGATCGCCGCCGGCTTCGCGTATCACCGGCGCCGATTCGCCCGTGATGGCGCTCTCATCGACCGAGGCGGTGCCGTGGATGACCTCGCCGTCGCCCGGAATGGTATCGCCGGCTTCGACCAGCACCACATCGCCGCGCCGCAGCGCGCTCGATGGCACCGTGGTATAGGGTTGATCGGTGCGGCCGTTCGGATAGCGTCGCGCCATGACGTCGCGCCGGCTGGCACGCAGTGCCGCGGCCTGTGCCTTGCCGCGTCCTTCAGCGAGGCTCTCGGCAAAATTGGCAAACAGCAGCGTGGCCCAGAGCCACAGCGCAATCGCGAGCACGAAGCCCGGCCGACCTTCCTGCGCCAGGCCGCCGCTCAGTTGTATGAGCCATAGCACCGTGATCAGTACGCTGCCGATCAATACCACGAACATGACCGGATTGCGCCACTGCACCCACGGCGCGAGTTTCCGGAACGAGTCCTTGATGGCCTCGCGCATCAGCAGGGGATCGAACAGCGGCCGCGCCAGTGCAACAGTGCTCATACCGTCTCAGCCTCAGTGCGCATGGAATTGCAGTTCCTCGACGATCGGTCCGAGCGCCAGCGCCGGAAAGAAGGCCAGGGCGCCGACCACGATCACGGTCGCGGCCAGCAGCACCACGAACAGCGGGGTATTGGTGGCCAGCGTGCCGGCACCTGCGGGCACGCGCTTCTTGGCCGCGAGGCTGCCTGCGATCGCGAGCACCGGCACCATGAGCCAGAAGCGCGAGGTCCACATGACGATGCCGAGCGTGGTGTTGTAGAACGGCGTATTCGCGGACAGGCCGGCAAAGGCGCTGCCATTGTTGTTCGAGGCCGAGGAATACGCATACAGGATCTCCGAGAAGCCGTGGGCGCCGGGATTGGCGACGCCCGCGCGCCCGGCGGCGAAGGCCACGGCCATGGCCGCGCCCACCAGCGAGAAGAACGGCGGGATCAGAATCACCAGCGAGGCCATCTTCATCTCGAACGATTCGAGCTTCTTGCCGAGATATTCCGGCGTGCGCCCGACCATGAGGCCGGCGATGAATACCGCGACTATCGCGAACACCAGCATGCCGTAGAGACCCGAGCCGACCCCGCCGAACACCACCTCGCCAAGCTGCATCAGCCACATCGGTACCAGACCGCCCAGCGGGGTGTAGGAATCGTGCATCGAGTCGACCGAGCCGTTGGAGGCCGCGGTGGTGGCGGCCGCCCAGAGGGCCGAGTCGGCCACGCCGAAGCGCATCTCCTTGCCTTCCATATTGCCGCCCGGCTGCTGCGATGAGGCCTGTTGCGCGACCAGCGCCGGATAGTCCGCATTGCCACGCGCCTCGGCCCAGGCCGCGAGGCCGAGCAGCGGTACGAACAACAGCAACATGGTCGCAAGCAGCGCCAGACCCTGCCGGACGTCGCCGACCATGAGGCCGAAGGTGTAGCAGAGTGCCGCGGGAATCAGCAGGATCGCGAGCACTTCGAGGAAATTGCTCAGCGGCGTCGGGTTTTCGAACGGGTGCGCGGAATTGGCATTGAAGAAGCCGCCGCCGTTGGTGCCGAGCTGTTTGATCGCGATCTGGCTGGCGGCCGGGCCGAGCGGAATGGTCTGCGAGTCGACCCGCGTCGGCTGTGTCTGCGGGTTGCCCTGTGCATCCTTGACCGCGTTGCCGGCGGCATCGGTGACCGGCATGTCGACCGTGATCGGGTTCGTGAGCGCGGCGCTCTGATAGGGCCTGAAGCTCTGTACCACTCCCTGCCCGACCAGTGCCAGTGCCAGGATCAGCGACAGCGGCAGCAACACATACAGCGTCGCGCGCACCAGATCGACCCAGTAATTGCCGATCTGCGCCGCCGCCTTGAACGTGAAGCCGCGAATCATTGCGATCAGCACCGCGATGCCGCTGGCCGCCGAGAGAAAATTCTGCGCTCCCAGTCCCGCCATCTGCGTCAGATAGCTCATGGTCGATTCGCCACCGTAGCCCTGCCAGTTGGTATTGGTGGCGAAGCTGACTGCGGTGTTGAAGGCCGAGTCGGCCGAAACGGCTGCGAACTGCTGCGGATTGAACGGCAGCCACGCCTGCAGGCGCTGCAGCGCATACACCAGCAGGATGCCGAGAAAGTTGAACAGCAGCAGCGCGAGCGCGTAGTGCTTCCAGTCCATCTGAGCCTGCGGGTCGATACGGCACAGGCGATAGAGGCCGCGCTCCAGCGGTTGCAGCATGCGTACGGCATTGCCGCGGCCGTCGAATACGGCTGCCATGTAGATGCCGAGCGGCTTGACCAGCAGCAGCAGCACGATCAGGAACACCGTCAGTTGCAGCCAACCGTTCGCACTCATGATCAGAACCGCTCCGCCCTGAGCATCGCGTACAGCAGGTAGCCAAACAGCCCGAGCGTGAGCAGCAGCGCAGTCCAGTAGAGCCCGCTCATCGCTGCGCCAGTAGATGCGCGCACAGTGCCACACCACCCCAGGTCAGTAGCGCCAGTACGGCAATCAGCCCGATAAACCACAGATCCATGACAGCTCCTCGAGGCCTAGACCAGAAATGCTGAGGCGGCCGGGGTAAAAAAACCGTATGGATTTGCCGGCCCGCGGGCGTGACGGAGCGCGCCGCGGATCACAGTTTTAATGCGCGAGCTTTGACATATGAGTCCGGCTCCGCCGCTGACGAACAGCCGCCGCGAAGTGTGCAGCGCGTCGTTGGTTAATTTCCCATGGTTGTCCTAGACTTCGGCGCGATGACGGCCAACACAAAAGAGCAATTGCAGTCGCCGCAGGATCGCGGCGTCGACCTGGCCGGAAACCGCCGCAGCGACTTCGATATCACGAATACCGTGCGGGTGAGCTCGCCGCATGAGGTACTCCGAGCCACCGAACAATTGCTGGTGTCGGCCTGGCCGCAGATCACGCTGGCGCCCGTGGAGCGGGCGTTCGCTGATTTCGACGCCCTGTTTGCCGGGCGCATGCCTGGTTATGCCGGGGTGGATACGATCTATCACGATCGCCAGCACACTCTCGATGTGACGCTGGCAATGGCGCGGCTGCTGGCGGGCCACGAGCGTCAAGTCGATGAATCGACTCAGCTCGGTTCCGAGCGCTGCGTGCTTGGTGTGGTGCTGGCGTTGTTTCATGATGTCGGCTACCTGCGCCGCACCAGCGATCGCGAACAGACCAATGGCGCCGAGTTCACGCGCAGCCACGTCAGCCGCGGCGCCGAATTCCTGCAGCACTACCTGCCGCAGCTCGGGCTCGGAGCCTGGGCCGAGATCGCCGCCCAGATCATTCATTTCACGGGTTACGAACGGCCGTTCTCGCAGATCGTGACGCATGATGCGCGCGACGCCCGCCTCGGCCATCTGCTCGGCACGGCCGATATGATGGCGCAGCTCGCCGATCGCTGTTACCTCGAGAAGTGCCGCGACCGCCTCTATCCGGAATTCGTGCTCGGCGGCGTGGCGCTGTCGGCCGGCGGCCACGGGCCTGAGGTGAAATACGCGTCAGGCCTGGATCTGCTGCGCCAGACACCGAGCTTCGTCGCCAATACGCGCGCGACGCGCCTGGAACGGGATTTCGATCGCGCCTATCGATTTTTCGAGGTGCTGTTCGAGGGTCGCAATCCCTACGTCGAATCGATCGATCGGAACATGCAGTACCTCGAGCAGGTGCTGCGAAGCGAGAGCTGGCGCATGCTGCGCCGGAATCCGCCGCTGCATGCCGCCGATCCGCAGACACTCGGCCGCGTGCGCAGCCTGATGCTCGGCTATTTCAAGAAGGCCTGGCTGCAGGACTGACGCGCTGCATCCCCAAGCGCGGTGCGGCCAAGGCCAGCTTGCTCGGCGGTGCCACCGCACGCACATAACGCGCGTGGATCGCTTCGAGCTGCGGCCCGACGGCCTCAGCCCCCGCCAGATCGACGCCTTCCAGCGCCTGGCGCAACACCTCAACCGTCAGCGCCGACAGGGCTGCGCCCGAAATCGGTGCGAAGCTCAAATGCCAGGGTTCGGGCTGAACGCCGCCGCGATCCCGGTCATAGGGACGGAAGAACCCAAAGCCTTCGGCGTGCTCACTCAACCAGCGATCGAGCCGCGCGAAGACACCATCGGCCGCGTACTCGGCAGCTACCAGCTGTGGCTGCCGGCCGCCGCTCAGGGCAGCGCGATCAATGACATCGATCTCGGTCCCCCAGTGGTGCCGGCTCGCACCGGGCAGTGCCGACCAGTGCAGAATGGCGCGGACGATCTCGGGCGCTGTCATAACGGCGGGGTCCAGAGTCGCGCCATTCGGATCGATCAAAGGCCGCCGGCCCAGGTACTTATCGTTCCAAATGGCGAGCTGGCGGTCGAAATCGCGAAAGCTTGAGGCTGCCCCGAGATCCAGGCCGGCGCCCGCGGCCGCCGCGCGCAGCGCCACGAACGCCCGCGCCGCGTCGGGATGCAGGGTGCAATGTAAGTCCTTGAGCTCGCGAACGTGCCCGCGCGCTCGACCGGTAAGCTGCTCGGAATCCAGAAGGGCCATCGCCTGTAGCCGTGCGGCCGTACATACGGCATGATTTGGCGCCATAGAGTACCCGGAGGCCGGATGCTCGGCCCACAATTTAAATATGTAATGCTTGCTCTGGGTGCCGTGTTCCTTGGGATCTCGGTGCTGCTGGATTACCAGGTCCGCCATGAGGATCTGCCCAGCTCGTTGCTGGAGCTTGCGGGTGCGTGCGCGGCCGTCGGCCTGGTGCTGCCCGTCTTCGGCTTCTGGCGGCAGCGCAACCGTCTCGACGGCACGGTGCTGGGGCTGATCGGCGCCGCGCAGCAGATCAGTCGCGGCGAATTCCGCCAGGCATTGGTGAGCACCGGGCGCGACAAGCTCGGCGAGCTCGAACTGGCGTTCGAGAACATGCGCCAGGCGCTACGCACCACCACCTTTACGCGCAACTACCTGCACAGCGTGCTCAACAGCATGACCGACGCGGTATTTGTGACGACGCCGGAAGGCATCGTGCGCATCGCCAACGAGGCGGCCTACCGGTTGACCGGTTTTGATGAAAGCGAGCTGATCGGCAAGGACATCGTGTCGCTGCTCGAGATTACGGACAAGGCCGAGTCCGATCCGCTGCAGGTCGCCTGCGAGGCCGGCGAAACGGTGCTGCGTACCAAGGCGGGCCAGACCATTCCGGTGTCATTCGTAGGCTCGACGATCGCCACCGACGATCCGCAGTTCGAGGGCGAGATCTTCGTGGCGCGTGACATCACCGAGCGCAAGCGTGCCGAGCGCCGCATCCGCTACCTGGCGCGCTACGACGCGCTGACCAAGATTCCGAACCGCATGCAGTTCCAGCATTTGCTGCAGCAGGCGATCGCGCGCTCACGCCGCAACGGCCGCGGCGTGGCAATGCTCTATGTCGATATGGATCGCTTCAAAGAGGTCAATGATACCTTCGGCCATGCCTCGGGCGATCGCGTACTCGAAGTGCTGACCGAGCGACTGACTCGCGTGCTCAACAGCGAAGCGGTCCTTGGAAGATTGGCCGGGGACGAATTCGCTTTGTTCGTCGACGGCATCAGCCAGGACGAGGGCGAGGCCAGCGGCCAGGTGGCGCAACTCGCGCGCACCGTGTTGCACGCGGCCGGCGAAGCCTTTCACATCCGCCAGCAGGAGGTGTTCCTGACGGTCAGCATCGGCATCGCGCTCTGTCCGCGCGACGCCGAGAACGTCATCGACCTGATCCGCAATGCCGACGCCGCCATGTACTACTCCAAGCAGAACGGCGGCAACACCTACGCGTTCTACTCCCCGGAGATGAATGCGGCGGCGGTCGAACGGCTGATGCTCAAGAGCAAGCTGCGGCGCGCAGTCGAGCGCAACGAGTTCGTGGTGCGTTACCAGCCGAAGGTGGATCTGCACGACGGCCGTGTGGTTGGCGCGGAAGCACTGCTGCGCTGGCGGCTGCCGGGGCACGGCGACATTCCGCCGTCGCAGTTCATCCCGATCGCCGAGGAGAATAACCTCATCAGCGCCATCGGCGAATGGGTGCTGGAGCGCGTCTGCATGGATTTCCGCGCGCTGCGCCGCCACGTCCCCGATCCGGGCCGGATCTCACTGAATCTCTCGCTCAAGCAGCTCAAGCAGGCGAGCTTCATTCTCAATTGCCGCTCGGTGTTCGAACGTCACCAGGTGCCGACCCGCAACTTCGAGCTCGAGATCACCGAGACCACGCTGATGGCCGATCCGCGCCGCACCGTGCAGATGCTCAATCAGCTGCACGATATCGGACTGCACCTGTCGATCGATGACTTCGGCACCGGTTATTCCTCGCTGTCAGCGCTGCAGCAGTTTCCGATCGGCACGCTCAAGATCGACCAATCGTTCGTGCGCGACGTCGCCGACGATCCGGCTGACGCGGTGCTGGTACGCACGATCATCGATATGGGACACAGCCTTGGCATGGACGTCGTGGCCGAAGGAGTCGAGTCGGTGCGTCAGTTGGAATTCCTCTGCAACAGCCGCTGCAACATGGCGCAGGGGCAGCTGTTCGGCGAGACCCGCAGCATCGATGAGCTGCTGCAGCTGCTGCTCACGCAGCAGGGCGGCCGGCCCGCCTTCGCCAACCTGCTGCCGGTCGCGCCCGTGTCCCTGAGGCCCGTGTCGGCCTGAACACTCTCGCTCGCTTCGCGCGTGCGCTCCGCTGGCTGCTGCGGTCGCTGCCGGTGCTGCTGCTGATCGCGTGGGCACTGGGCGCCGTCTGGCTGTCCCTCAAACCGCTGCCGCCCGGATTGCACATCGCCGGCGCTTGGGCTGCGATGCCGGCGCGCTCGGCGCATTTCCTGCGGGACCTGAGCGCCGCCGACGCCAACGGTGCGCCGCTGATCGACCAGCAGATCGATGCCGAGCTGCTCGGCATGATCTCGCGCGCGCGACAGCTGCTGCTGCTCGATACCGGCCTGTTCGGCGATCTGCCGGCGGCGGGTCCGGGGGCGTCGCGGCTGCGCACCGCGCTGCCGATCGCTTCCGGTATCGTCGATGCGCTGTCGCGAGCCAAGACACAGTACCCCGATCTCTCGATACTCGTGCTGACCGATCCGTCGACGCTGCAGATGGACAGTGCGCACCTGCTCGAGCGCCTGACCACCTCCGGTATCGAAGTGCTGGCGGTCGATGTCGGACGATTACGCGCGCCCGATCCCGCCTTCACTTCCTTCTGGGACCTGTGTTGCCGCTGGTGGAGCCGGGCCCTGCCATCGGCGGCCTGGCCCAATCCACTCGAAGTCGGTCCTTCCGGCGTGTCGATGCAGCTCTGGGGCCAGCTGCGCGGCTATCAGCGCAGTCATCGCCAGCTGTTGATCGCCGATGACGGCGGCGGCGGCGTCGATGCGCTGCTGTTTTCGCGTCCGCTGCACTCAGAGGCCGGCATCCATTCGGCGACCGCACTCAAGCTCTCGGGCAGCGCGCTCGAGCCGTTGATCGAGTCCGAATTCGTGCTGGCGCAGCTGTCGGGTTGGAGCGATGGCGGCGCGATGCAGGCGCGCGCACAGCGCCTGCTCGAACCGAAGCGGCGGCTGACGCTACCCGAAGACGCGGACACCGCTCGCGCACGCGTGGTAACGGAGGCCGCGATCGGCGCGACGCTGGTCGAGCGCATCGACACGGCTCGCAAGGGCGATCGCATCGCCATCGCCACGCTCTACCTGGCGCAGCGGGAACTGGTGCGCTCGCTGCTCGATGCCGCGCGTCGCGGCGTCGACGTGCGCCTGCTGCTCGATCCCGGCAAGGACGGTTATGGTTATCAGCACTCGGGCATCCCGAACCGCCAGGTCGCCTCTGAACTCATATCGGCCAGCGACGGCGCGATCCGCGTACGCTGGTACCGTACGCATGGCGAGCAGTTCAGTGCGGGTCTGGTGCTGATTCAGAGCGCGGATCAGGTCTGGGTCATGGTCGGGACTGCGGACCTGAGCCGGCGGGACCTCGGGGATTTCGACCTTGCGGCCGCCGCCATCGTCGAACTGCCGCTGAACGCCGCGGCCGCTACCGAGGCACACGGCTGGTTCGACGCGCTCTGGTACAACCGGGCCTCGAGCGGCACCGAATACACCACCGACGCCGACGTCTACGCCGATGCGTCGCAGCTGCGCTACTGGCGGTACCGGCTGTTCGAGGCCATGGGTACGGCATTTGACTAAAAATGTGCACCCTGTCTCTTTCAATTTCGAATCGCTGATGCTGCGCGCCGATCGGGCGCTTTATCAGTCCAAAGACCGCCGGCCGCAATCGCGTCACGCTGGCCCGGGACGACATCGCCTCTGTGGCCTGAGGTTCTCGCGGGCAATTCCCCCACGCAGTGTTTTGTGCTCTGATCCGGTTTGCTGGCCGCACGCCTGCGATTGGAGTACACGTGAAAATCGGAATGATCGGCCTCGGGCGCATGGGCTCGAACATGGTGCGGCGGCTCGCCAAGGGCGGCCACAGTTGCGTGGTGTATGACAGCAATGCCGCGGCGGCGCAAGCGCTCAACGATGTGGGCGCGGTAGCGGCGACATCGGCCACCGACCTGATCGCCAAGCTGCCTTCGCCCCGCATCATCTGGATCATGATCCCGGCCGGTGCGGTCGATACGCTGCTCGCGAGTCTGCAGCCGGTGCTGCGCGCTGGCGACATCGTCATCGACGGTGGCAATTCGAATTACGTCGACGACATCCGGCGCGCGCAACAGCTCAAGTCAAAGAACATTCACTACGTCGATGTCGGCACCAGCGGCGGTCTCTGGGGCCTCGAGCGCGGCTACTGCCTGATGATCGGCGGCGACAACGATGCGGTGAAGCAGCTCGAGCCGGTGTTCGCAGCCCTGGCGCAGGAGGCCGCTGCGGGCGGCGCGGCCGCCCGCGGCACCGCCGGCCGCGGCTACCTCCACGTGGGTCCGGTCGGCGCCGGGCATTTCGTCAAGATGATTCACAACGGCATCGAATACGGTCTCATGGCGGCCTATGCCGAGGGCTTCAACATTCTGCACATGATCGGCGCCACGGCCGAAGAGCAGGTGATCGACGCCGAGACCGCGCCCGTGGGGAAGCAGACCCACGGTTTCGATTTCAAGCTCGATCAGATCGCCGAGCTCTGGCGCCACGGCAGCGTGGTCAGCTCGTGGCTGCTCGATCTGCTGGCCGGACAGCTGGCGTCCAATCCGGGGCTGGATCAGTTCGCGGGCCGCGTATCCGATTCGGGCGAGGGCCGCTGGACCGTGCACGCCGCGATCGATGCCGGCGTGCCGGCATCGGTGCTCGCCGAAGCCCTGTTTTCGCGCTTCAGCTCGCGCGGCGAAGCCGATTTCGGTAACCGCATTGTTTCCGCCATGCGCCTGGAGTTTGGAGGCCACCACGAACGAACTGCACCGTCCGGCCGCTGAACGCAGGCGGTGAGCGTGGAAGCGCAACACTCCGATGCCTTCGTTTTCTTCGGGGCTACCGGTGACTTGGCGTACAAGCAGATCTTCCCGGCGCTGCAGGCGCTGGTGCGCCGTGGCCAGCTGAATGCGCCGATCGTCGGCGTCGGCCGCTCCGGCTGGGGACAGGAGCAGCTGGTCGAGCGCGCCCGTGAGTCGATCAAGGCGCACGGCACTTACGATGAGCAGGCATTCGCGCGACTGGCGTCGCTGATGCGCTACGTCGACGGCGATTACCGTGAGGTCGAGACCTTCAAGCGCCTGCGTGCAGCGCTCGCGGGTGCAAGCGCGCCTTTGCATTACCTGGCGATACCGCCCAGTGTATTCGCCATCGTGATTGGCGGCCTGGCGGCCGTGGACTGCGTCAAGAATGCGCGCGTCGTGCTCGAGAAGCCCTTCGGCCGCGACTTGAAGTCCGCGCGCGAGTTGAACGCGATTCTGCAGCAGCATTTTCCCGAGGAGTCGATCTTCCGCATCGATCACTACCTCGGCAAGGAGCCGGTGCAGAACATTCTCTACACGCGCTTCAGCAACGCCTTTCTCGAGCCGATCTGGAACCGAACCCATATCCGCAGTCTCCAGATCACGATGGCCGAGGATTTCGATGTGCTCGGACGTGGCGCGTTCTATGAAGAGGCCGGTGCGGTGCGCGATGTGATCCAGAATCACCTGCTGCAGGTGCTCAGCAATGTGATCATGGATGCGCCGATGCAAAGTATCCCGAGTGCGCTCAGGGACGAGAAGTCCCGGGTGTTACGCGCGATCCGGCCGCTCGACGCACAAAGCATCGTGCGCGGCCAGTATCAGGGCTACCGCAACGCTCCGGGCGTGGCCGAGAACTCTTCGGTCGAGACCTATGCCGCCGTGCGGCTGTTCGTCGACAGCTGGCGCTGGGCCGACGTGCCGTTCTACATTCGTGCCGGCAAGTGCATGCCGGTCACCTGCACCGAAGTGGTGGTCGAATTCCGGCGTCCGCCGCGTGAAGTGTTTGGCGAGCTGGTGCCGAGCCTGTCGAGCCATCTGCGCCTGAGGCTCAGTCCCGACGTCGTGATCGGCCTCGGCATGCGCGTCAAGGTGGCCGGCGAGCGCATGGCCGGCGAAGACGTCGAGCTGATCGTGAAGCGCCAGCCGGGCGAGGCGATGACGCCGTACGAGCGCCTGCTCGGCGATGCGCTGCGCGGCGACCTGGGTCTATTCGGCCGGCAGGATGCGATCGAGGCGCAGTGGGCGATCGTCGATCCGGTACTCGGCGACAGCACCCCGGTGTACGGGTATCCGTGCGGGAGCTGGGGACCGCACGAGGCCGCGCGGCTGCTCGAGGGCGACGACGGTTGGATCGATCCGCGGCACTGAGCGTCCGCCCGCCTAGCGCTGCGAGTTTGGTGAGGGCGGGGAGCCCTGCTGCGGCACGCGCCTCAAATCGGGTTTGGCGCGCGGCTGCGGCTGCGGCTGCGGTGCGGGCTGCTGCTGCTGCTGTGCCCGCTGCTGTTGCTGCTGTTGCTGCTGCTGCAATACTTGCTGTTGCTGGGACTGCCGCTGCTCCTCCTGCACGCGCTGTTGTTCCTGCTGCGGTTGAAACCGTTGCTGTTGCGATTGCAGGCGCTGCTGTTGGCGTTGTTGCTGCAGCAGTTGCTGCGCCTGCTGCGCGCGCAGCTGTGCCTGGCGTTCCTGTTCGATCTCGCGATCGCGCTGTTCGAAGACGTTCGGACCCATGCTCTGCCCCGGCGATTGCAACTGCGGTGAGCGCTCCGGTATGGCGCGATAGCTGTTGGGGGCTGGCGCGGTGACGTGCCTGGTCGGCTCGGCGCCGCGCAGCGACTGCAGTTGTGCGGCATCGAGCGGACGTCCACCGTTGCCCTGAATGACCGTCTGCTGGCGTTCAAAGCTCGGCACCGCGGGCGGTGGTGGGCGGCGTGTGATCACCGCTCGATCCACCACCGCCGAGGGCGGCGTTCCCACGTGGTTCAACGTCAGCGCACCGAGCACGCTTTCGCGCTCGGGCGCGATCGCGGGCACGCGCGCCGTGGGTGCCGTGCCCTGCCACTGTTGCGGCGGGCTCATCCGATGGCGCGCCACGGGCTGACCGGCGGTGAAGTTGACCTGCGGCACCACGGTCAGGGCTCCCGGGATGTCGCGATTGGCGTAGCGATACTGCAGCGCCGGATTGCCCACGACGCCCGTGATCAGCGCCGGGTTCAGGCGCCGCGAATTGGTGAGATTGACGTTCTGCAGGTAGCGCGGGCTGGCGCGATAGGCCGGCACGAACACCTCGCCCGGTGCCAGCGGCACCCAGCCCACGGCAGCGCCGCCGCCCAAGGCCGCGGCGCTGCCCCCGTTTGGGCCTCCAATCCACGCGACCAGCGCGGGCGCATAGACGGCGTGATGATGGGGTGGTGCCGGCACCCAGCCCCAGCGGCGGCCAACGTGGCACCAGCGGCCATAGTGAAACGGTGCGAATCCCCAGGGTGCTTCGTCGACCCAGCTCCAGCCCCAGGGTCCGATCCAGGCCCAATGACCGGTGCTGTAGGGCACCCAATCTTCGGCCACCTGGGTTGGAAACCAGACATAGCCGTAGTCGGGGTCCTGCTGCCACTGGCCATAGTCGTTGAGATCCTGGTAGCCGACGGCATCGGTGGATACATATTGGGCAGCGGCTTGATCCTCGGTCCAGCGGGCCTGGCGTTGCTGACACCAGCGATCGAATTCGTCCGGCGGCCCGGTCTGAGTGATCGCGGAGCCGTTGCTGCCATATAGGCCGCGTTGCCCGGTTCCGAGCTTGACACTCTGCTGGTCGCTGCCCTGCACCTGCGCCTGGCCGTTGCGGATCGCGACGCTGGTGTTGCCGCCGTTGTCGACGCTCAGACGGTATTCGCCCGGACGCAGCAGCGATACCGCCGCATTGGGTGCATCGATCTCGAAGGTATCGAGGTCGGCGACATCGCTCACGGCCACGTCGATCGAGCCGGCATCGAGCCGCAACTGCACCGCGCGATCGCTGAGGTCGAGGATGGCGACGCTGCTGCGCTCGTCGAGGCGCACACGGGCCTCGCCGAGGTCGAGTTCGGCGCGCGAGCCGGCATCGCTCCACAGCGTGTCGCCCGCGGTAAGTGGCTGATTGATCGGCGCCGCGTTCCAATCCGAGACCCCGGCGGGCTGCAGCGACACCGAGCCCTCGACCAGCGCCAGTCGGCCCGCGCGCGCCGGCGGATCGTCGCCTGCGGCAGCGGGCGCTGCGTCCTGCGCGTGTGCTGACAGCACCGCGCCGGTCAGCAGCAGCCATGCTGCTGAACGAAGGAACCGCCTGTGAAACGCGCCTATGACAACAACCCCCATCGTGACCGTCGCATGCTGCGGCCGGGCCGATGAACCGCCGCTGAACTTGAGTGCCGTTTCCGGCCTCGGCGGGTGATCAGAGCGTCGGTGAATCGTCCTGCAGCAGCGCGCGCCGGACCAGCCTGATCGGCGGCCAGCCCTGGCGCATGAAATCGTCGTGAAAGCGCTGCAGGTCGAATGATGCGCCCTCGCGCGCCGCGACGTCGGCACGCAGCTTGAGGATCTGGAGTTTGCCGAGCGTGTAGTACAGATAGGTCGGATCCGAAGTGCCGCGCTTGCTTTCGCCCTCGCCGACTTCGCGCGACTGATAGCCTTGCTCGACGAAGAAATCGATCGCCTGTTCGTAGGTCATGGTCCCGGTGTGCATGCGGATGCCGACGATGAAGCGGGCATCGCGCAGCAGCGCATCCTGGAGCTGACCCAGGCGCAGCAAGCGCGCGCGACGCAATTCCGCAGGGGTCGCATTCGCGCCGGGCTGACCGAAACCTTCATCGAGCATCATCTGCTCGCAGTAGTGGGCCCAGCCCTCGTCATTCGAGTTGGCGCCAAACAGCTTGCGCACCCGATCGTCGAGCCGGTTCACCCACAGGAACTGAACGAAGTGGCCGGGGTAGGCTTCGTGCACCGCCGTGTTGCTGATCGTCGGATAGTTGAACTGGGCCATGAAGCCGTCGATGCGTTTTGCATCCCAGCTTCGCGCCGGCAGCGTGACGTTGAAATACGCCTCCTGCGTCGCGCTCTCGAATGGCCCCGGCGTATCCATCGAGGCGAAGCTCGTGGCGCGCATGAAGGGCGGGGTTTCCTCCAGCGTCGGCGCCGTATTGTTCGGGATCGTGATGATGTGATGCTCGACGATGAAGCCGATCAGGCCGTCGAAGGTGGAGCGGAAGGTTGCCAGCAATTGCTCGGGCGGTGGGTGATCGTGGCCGAGCTCCGCCAGCACCTCGCGGGTGCTCTTGTCGGGATCGAGTTCGCGCGCCACGCGCGCAAACGCCTGCTGGTTGCGCTCGAGATCGGCGTTGCCGATCTCGAGCAGCCGATCGAGCGGCGTATCGACCATCTCGTCGTCCAGCAGTTTGGCGCTGAAGGCTTTCGCACCGATGCGAAAGTCGCCATGCGAATGCGGCAGCACCTGCTGTTGCAGCCAGCCCTGATAGCCTCTGAGCGCCGCAATGACTGCCCGATTGGCGCCGCGGAATCTCGCCTGCAGTGCGGCGTCGGTCACGCTGGCGAACGCTTGCGGCAGATCGTTCGCAAAGAAGTCGATCGTGCCCGGGAGCTGCTCGAGCGCGATGCGCGTATAGATCTCGGGCGGGTTGCGCAGGTTCACATGCGCCTGCGCGAGCGCCGCTGGCATGCGCCGCTCGCGCTCGATCAGTGAGATCAGGCGCTGCGCCGGCGGTGCGAAGCTGCGTTCCATGATCACAAACGCACTGTTGGCAACGCCGGATGAGTACGTGTCGGGATTGTTCTGCCAGGGCCGGATGGTCTGCAGCGTCAGCAGCTCGCTGCGCGCGTTCGACAGCAGCAACTCGCGATCGCCTGCCACGCGTTCGGAAAGACTCGCGGCGTCGGCCGCTTCGAAGCGTCGCTGATAGGAGCGCAGCGCCCTGATCTGACGTTCGCGCGCTGCCCGGCCGTAATCCTCGAGC
>Ga0210394_10004358_pt1 | contig 16632 bp, 19 predicted proteins | sample IncBWC12MmetaG_FD_160121 | JGI IMG/M metagenome (GOLD analysis project Ga0210394, IMG submission 160121) | Forest soil microbial communities from Barre Woods Harvard Forest LTER site, Petersham, Massachusetts, United States - Inc-BW-C-12-M | ecosystem: Environmental > Terrestrial > Soil >... | reverse complement strand
CAGAATGATCCGGCAACTCCGAAGCCTCGGCTACCGGATCGAACTACCCAGCTCTCAACACCCTACTCCCACACAACGACCGTGATTTTCGACCCTGTGGTTTATCGACGACCGCAGGCTCGGAGAAAGGAGCCAACATGATGATCATAGGCGTAGATTACCACCCGAGCTTCCAGGCGATTGCATTTTTTGTGGAAGAGACTGCTGAGTGTGGTGAACAGGACCTGAAAGACAGTGATGGACAGGCAGAGAAATTCTATCGAGACCTGAAGCAGCGAGGAATCAGCGTGCGGGTAGGAATGGAGGCTACCGGATATTCGCGCTGGTTCGAGCGGCTACTCGCTGAATTAGGTTTCGAGCTGTGGATCGGTGATCCCGCGGAGATCAAGGCCAAGCGCGTGAAGAAGCAGAAGTACGACCGCAACGATGCTCGACTCCTGCGCAGACTGATGCTGGAAAAGAACTTTCCGCAAATCTGGGTACCGAGCCCGGAGAATCGAGATCTCCGGCAACTGTTGTGGCACCGGCATCGCTTGGTGCAGATGCGCACGCGGATCATGAATCAGTTGCAGGCGTTGGCCATGAACGAGGGTTATCGCTGGAAGAAAAAACTGTTCAGCGAACAGGGACGGGCGCAATTAGAAAAGCTCTCGTTGGCGCCTTGGGCCAGTCGACGCCGACAAGAGTTGTTGGAGTTGCTGGACCGGATGAATCCGACGATTGAAGAGCTGACAGCCGCCGTCGAGCGAGAAGCCAGGAAGCGACCTGAGGCTCTGCGACTGATGACCCATCCCGGTGTTGGTCCGCTTACGGCCCTCGCCTACGTGCTGATCATCGGAGATCCGACTCGGTTTGCTCGTGGCAAGCAGATCGGCACCTATGTGGGGATGATTCCAAGTGAGGACTCCAGTGCTGGCAAGCAACGGCTGGGGCACATAAGCAAGGCAGTTCCTTGTTGCGCTTCTTGTTGGTGGAGGCGGCTCAAGCAGCAGCGCGAAACCATCCTGACTGGAGACGTCGCTACATTCATTTGGCGATGCGTCGACACAAGAGCATCGCCAAGGTAGCGATGGGACGCCGGCTGGCAGTTCGCTTGTACTGGATGTGGCGGAATGGTTGTGAGTATTCGCAGTCGTTAGAGTTCGGTCCGTACGCGGGAAAGCTCGGTATCGTCCATGACGAGAAGTAGAACGCCGTGCACTTGATTGGGCATCCCGCTCCCTGAAAAGGGAGTTCGAACTAGTAATCATGGTCGACGTTTTGATCGAAGAGATGGTTAGGTCGGACTAAAGCCGACCGCTAGATTACAAACGAGCCGTAGTCGTCGATGCAGAGAAGAAAGAAAAAGAAAGAAAACGAAAGAGAAAAACTCTTTCAAGTGAAAAGAAAGAAGTGTCTTTAAAAATAGTTTGACAGGGCCGACATTGTTAGAGATGGACGATTAACGCCGTTACCGTAGAAGTGGATTTCGGTCCTTTGCCAGGTTCCGAAAACCCGATCACAACGCGAACCGCAAAGTCGTTGATTCAGCGGGCACTTTGTATGGGCCATTCGGGTTCGGAAAAGAGTTGTTCTTGGTGGACGGAATGTACCTCAATCCGCTGCTGCAAAGAAAGAGTTCGCGGCCGCGCCCCTAGCCGGGATCTTGGCGGACGCGGGCGCCACGGTTGCGGTTGGCCCACTGGCGCTCTATGATGTCCCAGCCCAGAAAACTAAGAAGAGGTGAAGTTTGATAAGCGAATTGGTTCGTCCATGGTGGCGTTGGCCTTGATGGTTCTGCCACTCTCCGCGGCGCGAGACACGAAAGAAACCGACCGGCTCGAGAATTGTGGCACCGTTATGAAGGAAATCATGGATATCCCCGATGACATCCCCCAGGATCTCATCGACAAAGCGGAATGCGTCATCATCTATCCTTCAGTCTTGAAGGCCGCCTTTGTCGTGGGTGGCAGCTACGGCCGAGGCGCGATGACTTGCCGCACCGGTGAACACTTCACTGGCCCTTGGAGCGCGCCCTCCATGATGGCTCTGGAAGGAGGCAGTGTAGGCCTCCAGATCGGCGGGCAAGCAACCGATTTCGTTCTCTTGGTGATGAATCCGCGGGGAGCGCGCGCCATTCTAAAGAGCAAGGTAAAACTTGGAGCGGACGCCTCCGCTGCTGCCGGTCCCAAGGGCCGCACCGCCAACGCTTCCACCGATGCCACGATGCGGGCCGAAGTGCTCAGCTATTCGCGCGCACGCGGCCTGTTTGCAGGCATCTCTCTTGAGGGCTCAACCGTTCGTCCCGACGATGATGCCAACGAGCGCGTCTACGGAGGAAATGTGTCAGCGGAAGCCATCATTTTCAAGGGTGTCGTCGCCGTTCCCACTGCCGCTCAGAAACTCATAGCTTTTCTCAATCGGAAATCGCCAAAGAACACTTCCGACCCCAACTCCTTGAAAGAGTAATTCCAGTCGGGACTTAGCCCAAAATTTAGGCATCTCCCGTTATGTTGATGAAACGGCTAGACCAATCAGTTTGATGTAGCCATCAGGCAAAATCGGCAATGGGCCGTGTGCTCATCTAATGCGAAGCGAGCTTCAGTTGTTCTCATCTCGGCCTCAGCAACTGCTTGGTCTGCAAAAGCCAGAAAAGCGTCATCCCCCATGCAATCCGTACCGTCCAGATAGTTTCTCCTAACGAAATGCCTGTACTGTCCTTCGGCTTCCCCCGAACGGACTGCCAATTCAAGCTTTTGCAATATCGGGCACATCGCAAATCGGAGTATGGCAACGCGGCAGCGGGATTTCAAGCTGACCTGCGGCCAAGCTCCTGAAATCAAACAGGAAGCCGGCGAGCTCAGGGTCAACGCCATAACACGCAGGCACTTTGTTCAAAATGTTCTGAACAATAGGCCCCCGGAGAGAGCTTTGCTGTTCGGAAAAAGTTGCGATATCCCTGTGTCTCCGCAGTGGAACGCGGGCAATTCGCCTAGAATTCTCTCCAGCAGAGTCCTGCTCATATAATGTCTCCGGACGGCAAATGTATTTTCATTTGTTTCGAGAGAATATCAGTTTGTACTCAAATTCATCTATCGTAGAATCCCATCTTGCTGGAGCCAGTCAGACGGTCGGCACCCACGCGGTTTAACCCCGACAAGAGTGCCACCTACAGAGATGGCAGTGCAGAGAAGAATACGCATCGCAGAGGATACTTGAAGCCACACGCTTACGATGCGTCCTACTACGTCTCAGAGGGACCCGCCTCAAGTCTGCAGTCGGCGAGAATTGTCGTTCCCACTCTTATTTCCCTTCTGCGGCCTCGCAGCGTCATAGATGTCGGTTGCGGTTCAGGTGCGTGGTTATCGGCGTTCAGTGAAAACGGAGTGGAGCGGATCCTAGGGCTGGATGGGGATCACGTCGATCCATCATGGCTTATTATTCCCAAAGACTGTTTTCGCGCCGTGAATCTCGCCAAACCATTCGATGTAGTTGGGAAGTTCGACCTAGCCATAAGTCTGGAAGTCGCAGAACACTTGCCAAAGAAACATGCACGAGACTTCGTTAGGAGCCTCGTCAATCTTGCGCCGTTCGTCGTTTTTTCCGCAGCGGTTCCATTCCAGGGCGGCGTACGTCATGTCAATGAGCAGTGGCCGGAGTTCTGGCAAGACCTATTTGCAAATAGTGGTTACAGATCGCTAGATTTGATTCGAAAAGAATTCTGGAAAAACGCTAAAGTCAAGTATTGGTATCGTCAGAACATGTTTCTATTCGCTCGCGAGGATGCGATTTCCGCCAATCGGACTTTGCTCGCGGCAACAAACGATGCCGATGATTTGATGTTAGTGCAAAAAGCGATCTTGCACTACCAAATGGGGGTTCGCTCAATTTTGAAACAGTTGCCGAGAAGTATCTGGGGTGCTGCGTCGCGGCGCGTCAAAAGGATTCTAAAGTGATCCAAGCGGGTCTCCTAGGTCTACATTCTACTGCTTCTGTTGCCTAATTTTATGTTTGAGCGAGGCGACTTTCTTGCCCGCAAGAAGCGCAGAGTGCGAATCGTGGCCGTCCACAAGCCAGAGGCCCATATCGCGGCATCCACCGGCAGAAAAGAAACTCGGCCCTTCACTAAGTTCCTGCCTGCTCGAATTAGCGTCCATTTGGTGTGATAAAAGTACAAGTGCGCCAGCGAACCTTCAGAAGGAGAATACCATCCGGTCTCCCGCAACACTTTTCCCACCAACTCCATGAGATTGTCCCGCTGAATAGAAACGCACCGGGTATCCGCGACGTAGTGAGTTTCCCAGCCGAGTCTCTTCATTCTATGGCAAATATCGGAGTCCTCGTGGTGGAGCCGAAAATGCGGATCATAGCCCGAGACTGCTTCGAGGGCTTGCCTGCGAAATAAAACGGCGTGCCCCGGCGCGAAGGACGTCGGCCCAGAGTGTTTTCCGAATTTTGTCTCCAGAAATCGCATGCGCCAGCGCGTAAGCAGGCGATCTGGAGTCGCAGAAACAAGGCGAGTGTGGCAAGCCCCGAGCCGTGATTCACTCATAAGATAGTCTACGCAAATGGTTAGCCAGTCCGGAGCAGGCAGGACCTCCGTGTTGATGCAGGCGATAAGGGGAGCATTTGACTGGGCAATACCCGCATTTCTGGCGGCTGAAATCCCCTGGTTCTTAGAAAGACGCAAAAGTGAGACTTGAGGTGAAGCCTGTGTCCAAGCGGGCAAACGAATAGCTTCAGTGGATCCGTCGTCCACAACGATAATCTTGTTAATCGAATACGTCTGCTTTATACAAGCAGAGAGAGTCGCCGTCAGCGCCTCTTCTCGCTCACCGTATACTGGAATGACGACGTCCACGTTAGGCAGGGAGTCGTTGGTCTTACCCGTCATTTGGGAGGCCAATCGTGATCAACCTCCTTGTAGATTTTCTAAAGCCGCAGGCCTGGTACCTACTTGATTTCGTTCTCGAGTGAGCCGGAACGAGCTTTTGCTGAATAAGTATAGGGCCTGGATCAAAAGTAGGACAAGCTGTCGTCGTGCCCCTTTCGAAATCTACTGGACTCAGTGATAATCAGAGCCTCTGCCACAAAGCCATTCTATGAGAATTGCATCGGCTCTATCCGCAGGCCAGTTCGGAAGACGCCCGCTGATCGTTTTCGGCGTTTTCGTGATTGGTGCGTTTGCGGCGTACCAACTCGCCCAATATGTGATCAACGACGACATGACAGGCCTAGCCTACGCGTCGATGTGCATCTTTGGCGTGGCAGCGGTCATAGCTATCCTCAACAACTGGCGCAACGGGGTGTATCTTTTTCTGAGTTGGCTATTGTTCGAAGATTTCGCGCGGAAATTCCTGGGCAACAACATGGCCATTTACTTTGCCAAGGATTTTCTGCTGCTCGTTGTGCTTATCTCCTTTCTGAGCGCCTTTCGGCGAAAGGAAGTGACGATTTTCCGGCCGCCATTTCTCCTGCCTTTGTTGATTTTCATCTGGTTCGGTGCCCTTCAGATTTTCAACCCGGCCTCCACCTCAATTTGGTATGGCTTGATGGGCTTCAAACTTTTTTTTTACTACGTGCCGCTAATTTTTGTGGGTTATGCGCTGTTGAATTCGGAAAAGCAATTGCGTCGGTTCTTCAATATCAACATAGTGCTCTCGTTGATCGTCATCTCGCTTGGAATTACTCAGTCCATTCTTGGATCAAGCTTCTTGAATCCCGCAATCGAGGCTGACGATCTGCGGGGAATGGGCACTCTATATCGCGTGTCACCTATAAGTGGAGCTATCGCATACCGACCTAATGCGGTATTCGTAAGCCCCGGGCGGTACGCTAATTTCGTCATGGTTGCCTGGATGGTGGTTTTGGGATTCAGCGGATACCTCCTGCTTCGGCATAAGCGAGGCCGAGTGCTGGCGTTCATTGCACTCCCAGTGACCGCCGCCGGTGCATTCCTGACGTCGTCCCGAGGATCTTTTATGTGGGCCATGATGAACGCTCTAGCAACGGGCGTCGCTTTTATCTGGGGCGCCCCTTGGCGGGAGGGCGAGGCGCTGCGCGCGTTCCGAGGTTTGCAGCGCGTGGCTCTCGGCATTGGCCTGGGAATAGTGCTCCTCTTCTATGCCTATCCGGACGCAGTGCTGTCGCGTCTGGCCGTCTATGAAGAAACACTTCTGCCCAGCAGCGGGGCGAACGAGTTGACGAATCGTGGCTGGACGTACCCAGTACAGAATTTTCTAGGAGCGTTCAACTATGAGCGATGGCCGTATGGCTACGGAATCGGGACAACGGCCCTGGGCGGACAATATGTCGCCCGGTTTTTTAAGGTAAAGCCACCTGTTATTGGGGTGGAGAGCGGGTTTGGCACCCTAGTCGTTGAAATGGGCATCGTAGGGCTGATTCTTTGGATCGTCATGAGCGTGGCGATTCTGTTCTCAGCGTGGGAGGTAGTTAAGAAGCTGAAAGGATCGCCCTGGTTTCCACTGGCCTTCGTCATTTTCTGGTACGCCTTTTTCCTGCTGATTCCCGCTACCTATGGGGGTATGGTGGCCTACGAGGATTTCCTGCTGAACGCGTATTTTTGGCTGCTGCTCGGTTTGCTGTTCCGGCTTCCCAGCATCGCGCTCTCGGCGCAGTTCGCGGCTAACGCTCCCGCAAACCTTTCGGCGCCGCGGGATAAGCTGACTTGAGGCTCGCGGTCGTTTCGCCGTTTGTCGATCGCCGCCATGGCACGGAGCGCGCGCTTGCAGAATTGCTCGAGCGGCTCGCCGGGGATTACGGCTGCCAGATACATCTTTATGCGCAGCGCGTCGAAGATCTTCGGTTAAGCGAGCCTCGATTGGCGCGCTCGGCTCGCTCTACGAAATCGGGCGCCATCTACTGGCACAAGGTTTCGAGCATTCCAGGTCCGCAAGTGGCGCGATTTCTCGCTTGGATGTTTTTTAACGGATTCCTGCGATGGTGGCACACGACGCTTGGCGGCGCCTCCTACGATCTTGTTTTGTCGCCGGGAATCAATTGTCTCCACCCGAATGTGGTGATCGTTCACGCGCTGTTTCGTCGATTGAAGGAGCTCATGCGCGAAGAGACTCAAGATCGTGCCACGCATACCGGTTTTTTTCGAAGACTGCACCGGCGGGTCTACTACGGGTTGCTCACTGCGCTGGAACGCCGAATTTACACCGATCCAAAGGTCACTCTTGCCGCCGTTTCAAGGCGCACAGCCGGCCTTTTGCAGCGGTACTTTCATCGCGAAGATGTCCGCGTAATTCCGAATGGCGTGGACACGGAGCAATTCTCCCTGGCAGCTAGGCTCGCGCGGCGCCCGGAAGCTCGCGAGCGGCGAACTTTTCACGAAGAGGATTTCGTTCTGCTTCTAATAGGGAATGACTGGCGCAACAAAGGCCTGGCATTCATTCTGGAGGCCATTTCGGCTATTCCGGCTTTGCCAATCAGATTACTGGTGGTCGGCAACGACAACGCCGAGCCCTTCCGTGCGCGCGCCGCGCAGCTCGGACTGCAAGACCGCTGTCGGTGGGAGTCTTCGAGTCCTGAAGTACTTGATTTTTACGCTGCGGCGGACGTTTATGTCAGCCCGAGCCGAGAGGATTCTTTCGGGCTTCCCGTGGCCGAAGCCATGGCGTGCGGCTTGCCTGTGATTACTTCCGTCTTCGCGGGCGTAGCTGATTACCTTCACGACGGTGTTGACGGATTCGTTCTGCGGGATCCTCTTGATGTACAGGCTCTTTCGCAACTCATCCAAATTCTCTACTCTGATGGAGATAATCGGACACGCATGGGAAGCGCGGCGGCACGCACCGCGCTCGAATGGAAATGGGATCGCAGTTCGGAAGCAGTCTCGAGAATTTTGACGGATCTCTCTGTGCGCGGAAAAGTTTCTAGGTTGTAGCATCAGGTGCCTTCGGACGCGGCTCAGTAGTTTGCGGATAACTCGGGCTTGGACAAATCGTCCCATGGGTTGCCTATTCAGGATTGATGCGTGGTTGCGCCACAAATTCAACAAACGCCGTCGATGACTCCCTCGCAATCGCAATCGTCCCCTCTCACACAGCATCGGCGAACCCTGCCGGCTTTGACCGGCGTGCGTTTTTTGGCGGCTTTTTACGTCGTCTTATTTCACGGATTGCCGTGGCTGCGGCAGAGGTACACGCTCCCAGTGACACTGCTAACGTTTCTCGGGAACGGATACCTCGCCGTGAACCTGTTCTTCATTCTTTCTGGTTTCATCCTTGCTTACACGTATGACGGGCAGATTGATGGCAATACCAATCGGCTCCGTTTTTGGGAAGCCCGATTTGCAAGGATCTATCCAGTCTATTTTCTTTCACTTGTTCTTGCCTTCTGGTTCGAGCGAGGTCTTTCTTTCGGGACCCGGACCGCTGTACTTCTCATGGTTCAAGCCTGGAACCCACGAACTCCAGAATTGACGGGAGCGTGGAACTATCCGGCGTGGACTCTCTCCGTTGAGGCTTTTTTCTATCTCTGTTTTCCCTTTTTGCTCTCTTGGATGTCGCGCAAGAGCGGCCGCATGTTGTTTTGCATGACGGGCCTCCTGCTTGTAGTCTGTGTCGTTGTGCACACACCAATTCAGGGTCTTGGGGATTTGGATCGCTCTTCACTTTTCACAAATATTGTTCCCCTGCCACTATTGCGAATCCCGGAATTCCTGCTTGGGATGGTAATCGGCCTAAAACTGCTTCGAAGTGAAGCCGCTGGCCACAATGCCGGCAGCCCATTGACGGTCTACATAGCCGTCTTCAGCGCGCTTCTGATACTTAGTCTCCCACTCGGGGTCTGGGTCTCACTCGTGACGATTCCGTTCGCAGTGTTGGTGTACGAACTAGCGATCGGCGACAGCGTGCTGGCAAAGCTTCTTTCGGCAAGGTTCATGGTTCTTCTTGGAAGTGCGAGCTATGCCGTCTACCTCCTCCAGTTTCCTGTCAGAAGCTGGGCGCGAGTTATTTTTTCTCACTTGCCTGAAAAGCTGGCATCTTTAGGAACGTCACTTACACCCCTGATCTTGGTCCTCTTTTCTATTCTGGTTTTCAAATTCTGGGAGGAACCTTGCCGCAGAACCCTTCGATCTTGGTTTGCGGAGGGAAAGTTGCGCGCGGTAAGGGTTCGCGCCTCGCATTCCGCTGGCGAAGGGCAGGATTAGTTCCGCAAGGCCGTTTTCACGGCTTTTCGTGTGGCGTCAAGCGTGAAAACTAGCGTTTCCTTCGGAATGCTGGTAACGAAAGGGCCGACCAGCCAGCCAAGACCGGTGGGAATATCGCGAGTGAGGGAAGCTGCTTCGCTTTGCACGTAAACGCCGCCGTCGCGTTCTTCCATCCGCCACCAGGTCTCCATGCGCCACAAAAAGCCTCCGTCGTCGCCCGGCTGCTTTTCACGTTCGTCACTCTTGCCGGGATTTTCGACTTCGGCGATGCGTACCGCGGAGCTGCGGCTATGGGCGCGTCCGGGAGCGTCGTGGAAGTAGCGCACGTCGTGCTCGGTATTGAGCACCACGGTGATCACCTTGTGTCGACGGAAACGAAGGAACACGCGGAGGTGGTCGCCCTCATGCGACTCGATCTTCGAACGTTCCACATCCGGCGAGTAATACGTGGACTGGTGATCGTAGTCCTTGAGGATGGCGAGGACGTCGTCCAGCTTCGCGCCGGGGACGAAGACCACGCCTACCCAGTTATGGATCATCCCTCCGGGGCAAACCAAGGGCCGCCCGTTCTCAAGGGTAGAGAGCTGATGGACTTGCACCTCGCCGCGCTTAAGAGCGTCATAGGCCTCAGAACGCTGAGCCGTGGAAAGAGAATCGATCCACAAGAGCGCCGAGCCGCGCTTGAGTTCGGCTTCATTGCGCTCTTCGGTGAGAAGCACGTAGCGGTCGAATGCCGCGATCGTTTCGCTGCGGAGTTTGGCTGGGGCCGGATTGGCAGGCGACGCGGATTGCGCGGTTGAAACAGACCCCGCGAACGACACCAATAACAGGACGCTCGTAGCAAGGAGAGTGTACGCGAGTCGCGTCGCGTGTCGCCGAAACCATTCACCCAAGGCCACAACCCCTCCGCAAGTCTATGATGGCGCATCGCTTCTGGATGGCAAGCAAGAACCGGCATGACTGGGATGCACGAAGCCTGCCCATTCTCTGCCTAAAGCCTAGAATTCGCGGCCGAGTACTTGAAAGCCTGAATTCGGCTATTGGAGGACCAGTCGTGTGGAGATCGAAAAAAGAGTGGCGGGTTGGGTAGCTCGCACACGGCTCCTTGCGGAGCCGCTGTCCCCGCGCGGCCCCCAACCCGTTCTTAGAAGCCTACGCGTCGCATGTGGAGCGCTCAATGGGCCGCTAGAGCCACTGGGAAGGGTACCGCAGTCGTGGTACTAGAACAAAAGCGAGCCTGCGGAGACATTTCGCTTGTATGTCATTTATTTACAGTAATTTACATGCAAAGAAGGCACCTTCCATGGCTCAGAAAAGTACTAGTTGGGGCCATTTACACCGCTGAGAAACCCGCCAAGATGCCCCGTGAGCCCGACGATAGCCACGGCCACAGTTTCCACTCCGAGGCGGACGGCTGGATGACTCCCCTGAAATTTACCGCGTGACCGCGCATGCAAACCCCAGGCAATCCAGAAGAGGATCGCCGAGGTGCAACCCAAAACCAAATGCATGAGCAGGATGCCTTTGAGTTTTTGGCCCTCAAGCTGAAACTGCCAGGCCAGGAGCCCGGTGGCGACCACGGGCACCACGGAAATCGCCGCGCCTAACAAGTTGTAATAAGCCACCTCCGCAAGGGGCCGCCACTTGGTCCTTTGCGCAAGGAAATCGAAGATCACACCGGCTATGAACAGCGCAATCGGAAAGTGAATTAGCACAACGTGTTGCGCGTGCTTGGCAAGCAATGCCGCTCGGATGTCAAAGGGGTTCAATTTCCATCCTCCGTTTGGCGGCGATCACTGGACGACAACTTTTCCGGTCATCTTCGGATGGATCGAGCAGAAATATGGATACTCGCCGAGCTTTGTAAACGTGTAGGAAAACTTCTCGTCGGTATCGAGCACTTTGGACTTGAACACTCGTTCCGTGCTGACGACGGTATGCGGGATGTCGTCGCGATTAATCCAAGTAACGGTTGTTCCCACGGGCACCGTGACGGCCGCAGGACCGAACGAGAAATTATCAATTTTTACTTCGGCTGTTGAGGCAGGCTTTTCCTGCGCGCTCGTTACGAACCCCTTATACTCCAAGACTGTCCCGCCGAAACTCAACACTGCCGTCGCTATCATGCTTGCAATGAACACACTTCTCTTCATGACTTATCTCCCTCTTTTCGGATTTTGAGAATCTACTTCCCGGTTTGTCCGCGCGTTCTCTTTTGGATCACGCTAACGTCGAGTCCACAACCGCCAGGGCATGCTGGCCGGCAACGTAATTCACATCCGTGATGCCCAAGACGCTGCGCAACTGCTCTGCCGGCACTTTCATCGGTCCCGGCGAAGGCGCCTCGCCCGGCTTGGGCTGGGGGAACGCAGTGGAGCAGGCGGTGTGAAACGTGACGTTTCCCTCCACCTTTTGCATGGTCTGATGAATGTGGCCGTTGAGAACGGTCACGGAGCCAAACTTTTTCAAGTACGCGAGAGCCTGCGCACTATCCTCAGTGCCCCATCCCCATTCCGGATACACCGTCCAGAGCGGAATGTGCGCGAAGACGATAATCGGCGTGCTCGACTTCAGATGCTTCACATCCTTTTCAAGCCACTCAAGTTGCTCGTTCCCCAGCGTGCCCAGCCCCCCCGCTTTCAAGTTCATTACGTTGACCAAACCCACGAAATGCACGCCTTTCTTCTCGAAGCTGTACCAGCCCCCCGGCTGAGCGCCTTTGCCGAAGCGCTCGTGATATTGTTTGCCGTCGTCGTTCAGAACATCGTGTTCGCCGGGGACGTAGAAGACGTCCTTCGCCGAGGCGCTCTTCAAAATCTGCTCGACGCTATCGAATTCCTCGGGCTTCGAAAGGTGGCTGATGTCCCCTGTGTGCAGCAAAAATTCCGGCGGTGCAGACAGGGCGTTGATCTTATCGACTGCAACCTGTAAGGTCGCCGCAACATCCGGATTCGCCGGCTTGTTGAAACCCATGTGGCTGTCACTGATCTGCACGAAGCTCAACTCGCCCTTCATGTTCTCCGGGTTCATCTCCGCAAGACGGCTCATGCTGTACGATTTCAAAACGCCGCCCTGCAAGACGCAGAAAGCGCCCGTTCCCGCCCAGGCCATGCACTTCAAAAAGCCGCGGCGATCGACTCCATCATTGTTGTGATCGTGCAAAATCTCGTCTTTTGTCTTGTGTGCCATCTTTCTTTCTCCTGGAGACACGTCTCCCCAATGCATACGCACGTATGCGTCTCCCGCTGCTGCGCATATTTGGCAGGAGCGGCGCGGGTCAGAGAGAGCCAGGGTTCCCGCGCCGCCATGGGACGTGTTTCATTTGTGCAGACCGCGCGATGCTGCGCCTTATTCCAATTTTCCTCGCTCACCCTGCTAAAATTGGTTCGTCCTAATCATTAGATAATTTGGAATAAAATCGACGGCTAGGCGGTTTTCATTCATGAGTTCGACGGGCCAGGGGAAAGGTTGGGACGTGTTGGATTCGCAGGACCGGGCTCGCTTCGAGCAGCTCGTGTTGCCACATCTAGATGCCGCTTTCAATCTTTCGCGTTGGCTGCTGAGAAACCGCTCCGATGCAGAAGACGTCGCGCAGGAAGCTCTGCTGCGAGCTTTTCGCTTTTTTCGCGGCTTCAACGGCGGAGACGCCCGGGCGTGGCTCCTGCAGATTGTCCGGAATACGTGTTATACGTGGCTGGAGAAAAATCGCCAAGTGGAGCTCATGACTGAATTCGACGAAGACCTGCACCAACAGTCTGCTGCGAACCCGGAAACTCTGGCCATTGCAGGCGACAATCGCGAGCGGCTGGCCCGCGCTCTCGAAACTCTTCCCGTGCGCTTCCGGGAAGTGATCATATTGCGCGAGCTCGAAGGCTGTTCGTATAAGGAGATCGCCTCCATCACCAGCGTCCCGATCGGCACCGTCATGTCCGCGCTCGCCCGTGCCCGCCAACGCTTACAGCGCGCGCTCACGCAGCCTGCTCAGCAGGAGGCGCCCCATGAGCTGTGACTTCTCAGGGACGATCCTTCACGCTTATCTTGACGGGGAACTCGACGCCGTGCGCGCCGCCGAATTCGAACGCCATCTCGAGGCTTGTCGCGAATGCACGGCCACTCTTGGCGCGGCGGAGTCGCTGCGTTCTTCTCTGCAGCGTGCACAGCTTTACGAGACGGCCCCGCCGGAGTTGCGCAAAAAAATTCGCGCTGAACTCAAAGTCTCAAGCGCCAAAGCGAGCGGCTCGACGGTTGCCGCGTGGCGCTGGCTTGCTGCAGCCGCGGCAATCCTCCTGGTCACTGGAGTGGCGTGGTTCGCCATGCCTCACTTCCGCTCGATGGGCCCCGAGTCGGTCACCTCTGCGGAAGTCATCGATGCCCACATTCGCTCGCTGCAGGCCGGGCATCTCACTGACGTAGCTTCGACGGATCAGCACACCGTTAAACCCTGGTTCGATGGCAGACTAGACTTTATTCCGCCCGTTCACGATTTCACGGACGAAGGTTTTCCGCTAATTGGCGGCCGCCTGGATGTTCTTGGTGAGCGAAATGTCGCGGCGCTCGTCTATGGACGCCGTAAACATTTCATCAACGTCTTTGTGTGGCCGACAAAGGAATCGGACACGCCGATTCACCCACCCGGCTCAAGGCAAGGCTATCAATGGGTTCATTGGCGGCATCAGGGCATGGAGTTCTGCGCGGTCTCTGATGTCTCGGCGCAAGATCTGCATGAGTTGGCGCAGCTCTTCTTGCAGTAGACGAGACCGTTCGCCTGGCTTATCAATGCCTGCGTATGAGTCTGGATGCGGCTCCCGATGCGGGATGAGCCGCGGTGGGACTCATTGTTTCGGTTTTGTGCTCGAATCAGCCTTGGGCATTTCCTTCGCGTAGATCAAATGCAATTCCACGGACCGAGCTTGCCCTTTGCGCAGCGGGATGTTCCTTTGCCAATCAGAAAAAATACCCTTCGCTGAGGCACGAATGTCGTAACTATCGGCCTTGAGCTGCGAAATCGTGAATCGGCCGTGTGCGTCCGCATATACGGCATGCGGGGCGCTTCCATCGGACGATTGATACGAGACGCTGGCATGCGGAGCGGGCTTGTCGTTAGGTCCGATGACTACGCCGCTGAGCGTAGAAGTTCCTTTGGATTGCTGCGGCGCGGCCAAAACGCCAAGCGCCGCAACCAGTGCCATTGCAGATACTGCAAAAAAAATGAGCGCGCGTTTCATCGTCACCGTCTCCTGGCATATACGGGCTGAACCTCTACGTCCATGAAAAAGTAGATAGGCTTGCGCACACGGCGTTCTCTTGATTCAGTGTAGGCCTGGGCGCGCTCGGCCTGGATAGAGTTTCGTTCTTTGTGACGCAGGGCGTACCTGCCTTTTCGGACAGGTCAGTCGGAGCGGACTTCCTTGTAAATCCGCATGTGGGCTTCCAGCATGCGCCGAAAATCGCAAAAGTCGAGCACGCGTTGCCTTGCCATCTGCGCAAGACGAGCAGCAAGGGCAGGATCATCGAGAATTCGAGTGAGTTCTCGCGCAAGCGCCGCGGCATCGCCAGTACGAAACGCGAGGCCGCCTTCACCGAGCACTTCGACGAACGCGCCGAGGTCGGACGTGATCACCGGCAGCCCCCGCGACATACTTTCGGCGACGACTAATCCGAATACTTCTCCACCTAAGGATGGGACGACAACGACAGAGACCTGCGCGAGCGCGGCATCGAGTTCTGCTTCCAGAAGGCGTCCCACAAACCGCACATGCCCCGTAAGAGGTGCGTCCTGCGAAAGGCGCTCGAGGGCGGAGCGCTCAGGGCCGTCTCCGATGATGAGGAGTTCGAACTCGCGATTTAGCGCAAGCAGAGCACGGGCAGCTTCGAAAAGAATCCCGGCCCCTTTCGTTGTGACCAGCCGGCCCTGAAAGACGATAACGTGCGGACGCGAAGATGATCCCGGATACGCCAGTGGCACGGGAATAAATTCCAATCCGTGAGGAATGGCCACCGCTCGCGGAAGGCGCACAAGGCCGCCGAGCCACACCGTCGGAGTGATGTTGCTCGAAACGCACCGGCAAAGGAAGCGTCGCACGAACGTGAGCAACCAAAGCTTGCGCGATGCAATCCAGCCATGTCCGGAATTGCAGCGCAGGCATTCGCCATGCCGCCCTGCCATGAAATGACCCGGACACGGAGTTCCGGCAGGCTCGATGAGAAGTTGGCCGTTCGGGCAAATCGTCTGGAAGCCGTGATGCTCCACCACGACGGGCTTCCGCGCGAGCAATCCGAGTAAAAGAGGTGCCAGTGCGGGACCTGCCACATGAACCACATCGGAAGCCCGGATCAAGTCCCACAAATGAATGAGATTCGGTTGGCGAACAACGAGAAAAGGAAGCGTGCTGTCGTCAAATTTTCCCGCTGGAATTTGCGTCGCAAGAGTGATCTCGAATTCTGGATCGCCACTGGGTGAGCGCAGCCCTGCGAGGCCGCGAGCCAGAGACAGAACGAGCGTCTCGACGCCTCCGACGCTAGGCGCAAAGAAGTGTGAGTAGATCAGGAGCTTCATGGCGGCTGGAGCGCTTCCTGTTAGCAACACCGTTCGTAGTCATGCTGCTCTTTGCGTGCGCGTTGTCTCCACCGGAAGATTCAGATGGGCAACCTTTCGATTCACGCCGTTCAAATTTCACTGGGCAGTATATCGGTTTTGAGATGGCAACCCGCGTGATAACCTTGCACCGCGGCGGGGCAAAGTTCCATCGTCGCGCTAAGCAAAACGAACATGGCTTCCCTAGAGCGTTTCACGAATGCCTAACCGCTGCGTTGCCGTTCTCGGCCGGCCAGATGAACCAACCGACGCTGTCGAAGAGTATTGCCGCTACTTGGCCTCGGCGCTTGCCGTGCACGGAACTGCGCTCGATATAGCCAGAGTGCGCTGGACGGAGACCGGCTGGCGCGCCGCTCTTACAGAATTTTCGAACAAATATCCCATTCAAGAAAACTCCTGGTTCCTCTTACAATACACCGCGCTGGCCTGGTCGCAGCGTGGCTTTTCGTGGCGGTTCTTGAAAGCGATTCGTCATCTGCAGGGACGCGGAGCGCGTTGCGCGGTTGTCTTTCATGATGCAGAAACCTATTTCGGCGATCGGCTCGTTGATCGCCTCCGGCGTTCCGTGCAGTTGCACACCATGCAAACTGCATCGCGTCTGGCCGATTTGTCTGTTTTCACTATCCCTCCAGAGAAAATCCCTTGGATCGCGGAGCCGTCGCGAAAAGCTGTGTTTATTCCGGTTGGCGCAAATTTGCCTTCACCGCAACTGGCGTGGCAGAAAACGGATGCTTTGAAGGAATCTTCCCCGACGGTCGCTGTCTTTTCTTTGTCCGAAGGTAGCGTGGGCGCCGGAGAAGTGAAACAGATAGCTGATGCTGCGCGCTTCGCTGCAGAGCGAATTGGGCCTCTTCGCGTATTGGTCCTCGGACGAAAT
>Ga0210394_10004357_pt1 | contig 16632 bp, 13 predicted proteins | sample IncBWC12MmetaG_FD_160121 | JGI IMG/M metagenome (GOLD analysis project Ga0210394, IMG submission 160121) | Forest soil microbial communities from Barre Woods Harvard Forest LTER site, Petersham, Massachusetts, United States - Inc-BW-C-12-M | ecosystem: Environmental > Terrestrial > Soil >... | reverse complement strand
CCACGTGGCGCGGCGCGGGTGCCGGCGCGCCTGCGGCCCCGAACCGCGGACGCTCGTGGCTTGCTGATTCCTCGACCAGGAAGGCGTCCTCGGGGACGGGCGATGCCGGGGTCGCCCGCATGGGCAACGGCTCATCGGATTCGAACCGCCGCCCGGCTCCGCCGGCGGGCTCGGCCGCAGCGGCGCCCGCCACTGCGAGCCGCCCAAGGGAATCATCGAATTCGGACGCCCGGCGCGAGCGCAGCGCGCGCGAGCCGACGAGGCCGCCGATGACGACGAGCAGGAGCAGCAGCAGCACCCACCAGTAGCTCTTGAGGGTATCGAGCAGCGAGCCGCCCGCAGGACTCGGGGGGGCCTTGTGTTCGGGGGGCGGCGCCGCCGCGATCACCGGCGGCGGCGGCGGGGTGGCCGGCTGTTCCTCTGCGGGCGCGGCGGGCGGTGGCGCGGGTGGCGCGGCGGCAGTCGCCGGCGGTTGCGGCGCGGCGGGCGCCGCGGCCGGCGGCGGTGCGGTCTCTGCCGCAGGCGGCGCCGGCGGCGGCGCGGCAGGAGCGCTCTGCTTGGCGGCGAGCTGCGACTGCATCCGCGCGAGCTCGGCGTTCTTCATATCCAGCAGTCGCTTCGATTCGGCGAGCTGGCCTTCGAGATCGTGTACGCGGCCCTGCAGCGCGCTCACTTCTCCACTGGCGGCGGCGCCGGGCGTCGCACCGGCGGAAGCCCCTTCGGCAGGCGTGACGAGCTTCAGCCGCCCCGACTGCGCGGCGGCGGATTCGGGGGCGCTGCCGCGCCAGGCGGCATATTGGCGGCGGATCTCGGCGGCAGCCGCTGCCGGGGAAACTGCGGCGGCAGTCGCGGCGTCGGGCATGCGCAGCACGGCGCCCGAGTGCAACAGGTTCATGTTCTGCTCGAACGCGCGCGGATTCGCCTGGTAGATCGCGAGCATCCAGCTACGCGCCTGAGGAGAGTCTGCGCTCGCGCCGGCAGCACTGGCAGCGATCGCGGAGAGTGTCTCGCCGCGGTGCACGAGGTGCGTCACGCCCTCGCCACCACCCTCGCGCGGCGCGGTCCTCGCCGACGGCGCAGCCGCGGCCGTTGCGGGCGGCGGCGCGGCCGTCGTCGCGGCAGCGGCGTCGGGGGCTGCCGGTGCCGGTACTTCGGAGGAGCGCGCAATCGCGCCCTCGCGGGCGCCCGTGCCGGTCGCCGGCGCGCTCACCGCCGCGTTGACTGTCGCCGGACCCGGCGCGAACACCGGCGGATCGAACAGCATGGTGTACTCGCGCACCAGCCGCCCGCGTGACCAGTTAACCTGGACCAGCAGAGTGAGGAAAGGATCGGGAATCGGCTCGGTCGATTTGAGCTTGATGACCTCGCGCCCGTCGCTGGTGCGCGTGGTGCGCACCTGCACGCCGGCGAGATAGCCGGGCCACTCGAGGCCGTAGCGGTCGAAAGTCTCGCGCGATGCCAGCTGCGCCTGCACCGTGTTCACCTCATCCGGTGCCACATCGACGAGCTCGATCTCGGCATCGAGCGGCGCATTCAGCGCCGAGAGCAGATGGATGTCCCCGAGGCCGAGCGCGAACGAGGCTGACGGCAAAGCCAGCAGCACGGCCAGCGCCCAGATGGAGCGTTTGGCAATCATCAGGACCCCCCGGCAGGCACTATCTGGTAAGAATATCTAATAAAAATAACAGGATGGGCCATATCTGGCGACCCCCCGCCACATGCGGCGGCAATATAACTTAAATAGCCCGTGCAGGCCAAAGTCGCGCACTTGTGCACACGCCAAGGCAGCGGCGCCCGTGGGGGCGTTTTCTGCGATAAACCATGCGTTAAGTCGTACGTCAGGGGCGAGATCTTCACGGATTCGCACGACATAAACTGTGTCGCGGTTCGCTGCCTCGGGCCGGCGCGCACCACCGGACCCTGCGGCGCTGAGCCCGGACCGTGACGGCTGGCGCATTTTTGACCACCGGGCGCCGCTGCGGCGCACAGGCAGGGTGCGTCATGCCGGCGGTGCGCTGATGTCCGGCGTGGTGCACCGCACGTCGGCGTTCTGCGCGCGGTGGCGCAGATAGTGATCCATGAGGACGATCGCGAGCATCGCCTCGGCGATCGGCGTGGCGCGCAGTCCGACGCACGGATCATGTCGTCCGGTGGTCACGATCTCGACCGGCTGGCCGGCGCTGTCGATGGTGCGGCCGGGCACCTGGATGCTCGAGGTGGGCTTGAGCGTGAGGTGCGCGATCACGTCCTGACCCGAGGAGATGCCACCGAGCACACCACCGGAGTTGTTGCTGCGAAAGCCCTGCGGTGTGAGCTCATCGCGATGCTCGCTGCCGCGCTGCGCGGCGGCGCGCACGCCCGCGCCGAGCTCCACCGCCTTCACCGCGTTGATGCTCATCAGCGCGTGAGCGATGTCGGCATCCAGCCGGTCGAACACCGGCTCGCCGAGACCCGGCGGCACGCCGCTCGCCACGACCGTCACGCGCGCGCCGATCGAGTCGCCCTCGCCGCGCACTTTCCAGATGAGCGCCTCGATCTCGGCGATGCGTTGCGGGTCGGGGCAGAAGAACGGATTCTGATAGGCGAACGCCGGATCTACCGGCTCGAGCTGCAGCGCGCCGACCTGGCTCAGGTAGCCGTAGATGCGCACCCCGAGACGCGCGGCCAGGTAACGGCGCGCGATCGCCCCGGCGGCGGTGCGCATCACCGTCTCGCGTGCCGAGGCGCGGCCGCCGCCGCGGTGATCGCGCACCCCGTACTTCTGCATATAAGTGTAGTCGGCGTGCCCGGGGCGGAAGCGGTCGCTGATCTTGTCGTAATCGCGCGAGCGCGCGTCGGTGTTCTCGATGAGGATGCCGATCGGCGTGCCGGTGGTGTGTCCCTCGAACACCCCCGAGAGGATGCGTACCTCGTCGGCTTCGCGGCGCTGGCTGACGAAGTGCGAGGTCCCGGTGCGGCGCCGGTCGACATCCTGCTGCAGGTCCGCCTCGGTGAGCGGCAGACCCGGCGGGCAGCCGTCGACGACGCAGCCCATCGCCGGTCCGTGGCTCTCGCCGAACGTCGTCACCGTGAACAGCCTGCCGATCGTGTTACCCGACATGTGGGTGCCGTGTCGTTAAGACCTCGTGGCGCCGCAACGCCGCTGCAGTTGCTCGCGCGTGAGCAGGAAAACTCCGCCGCCGCCGCGCGCGAATTCGAGCCATACGAAGGGCAGCCGCGGCCATGCGCGCCGCACCGCCCGTTCGGTGTTGCCCACCTCGACGATGAGCAGTCCGCGCCGCCGCAGGTGCCGTGCCGCCTCACGCAGGATGACGCGCACCGAATCGAGCCCGGAGCGGCCCGCCGCCAATGCCAGGCGCGGCTCGTGACGGTACTCCGGCGGCAGCCCGGCGAGCTCCCGGCTGCCCACGTAAGGCGGATTCGCCACGATGATATCGTAGGTCGCGCGGCCGAGGGCGCTGAAGTGATCCGACTTGAGCAGCCGCACGCGGCGCTGCAGGCGCAGACGGCGCACGTTGGCGCGCGCCACTTCCAGCGCCGCGTCGGAGATCTCGACCGCATCAACGCGCGCGCCGGGCAGCACGCGGGCGCAGCCGATCGCGATACAGCCCGAGCCGGTACCCACATCGAGTACGCGCCGCACGCGCCGCGGGTCGATCCAGGGCGCGAAGCCGCGCTCGATGAGCTCCGCCAGCGGCGAGCGCGGCACCAGTACGCGCGGATCGACGCGCAGCCGCACGCCGGCGAACCAGGCGACGCCGGTCAGGTACGCGGACGGCAGACGCTCGCGGATGCGCCGCGACACCAGCTGGTGCGCGCTGCGCTGCGCGCGCACGCCGAGACGGCGCGCGTACCGCGACGTCCCGCCGCGCAGCGGCAGGCGCAGCGCGTGCAGCACCAGCGTAGCCGCCTCGTCCCAGGCGTTGTCGCTGCCATGCCCGAAGAACACCCGCGCGCGGCGCAGCCGCGCCGCGGAGCGCGCGATGAGCGCGCCGAGCGTGACGCGGCGGCGGCCGGGCGCGGCGCGCGCGCGCCGCGCGGACGGTGCGCGTCCGGCAGCCCGGCGTGTATGAAATAATCCACTCATGATCCCGTTACGCGCCCGCTGGCTCCTGCCCGCCGCCGCCTGCGCCGCGCTGGCCGGTTTCTGGGTGGCCCGCGAACTTGACCCGCGCAGCCCGCAGCTGGCAAGCGGCACCTGGCTGCCGCAGCCGAAGGTCCTGCCCGACTTCACTCTCACCGACACGAGCGGCCGCGGGTTCACGCCGCGTGATCTCACCGGCGCACCGACGCTCATGTTCTTCGGCTTCACGCACTGTCCCGACGTGTGTCCGACCACACTGCTCAAACTGGCGCAGATCGTCAGGCGCGCCGCGGTCCCCGGGCTGCGGGTGGTGTTCGTGAGCGTCGATCCGCAGCGCGACACCCCCGCGGTGCTCGGCTTGTACGTGCACGCCTTCGACCCGCGCTTTCAGGGGCTCACCGGCGCACCGGCGGCGATCGGGCGCCTCGCCGCCGCCCTCGGTGTGGTGATGAGCCGGGTGGATCTGCCCGGTGGCGATTACACCATGGATCACTCGGCGGTGGTCTTCCTGCTCGATGATGCGGGCCGCGTCGACGCCATTTTCACGCCGCCCTTCGACGTCGCGGCGATCGCCGCCGATCTGCGGCGCGCCGCTCCCTGGCTGCGCAGGGGGCGGTCCACGGCATGAGCGACGCGGCGCTCGACAGCGTGGGCGCGCGTCTGTTCGTCGCCCTGCAGTACCTGCTGCCGCAGCAGTGGCTGTCGCAGCTGGCTTATCGCCTGACGCGCAGCCGCCGGCGCTGGCTGAAGAACGCGCTGATACGCGCGTTCGTCGCTCATTTTCATCCGGATCTCAGCGACGCGTTGCAGCCCGACGCGCTGCAGTACGGCAGCTTCAACGAGTTCTTCACCCGCGCGTTGCGCGCCGACGCGCGGCCGCCCGACCCGGACCCGGCAGTCCTGGTCTCGCCGGTCGACGGCACGGTCAGCCAGCTCGGCCGGCTCGATGGCTCGTGGCTGGTGCAGGCCAAGGGTCACGCCTACACGCTCGAGTCGCTGCTCGCCGCGGAGACCCCGTGGACGGAGCTCTTCCGGGACGGTGCCTGCGCCACCCTCTACCTCGCACCGCGCAACTACCATCGCGTTCACCTGCCGCTGGCGGGCACGCTGCGGGCGGCGTGGTACGTGCCGGGGCAGCTCTTCAGCGTGAACAGCGTCACCGCGGCCGCCGTCCCGGGACTGTTCGCGCGCAACGAGCGCGTGATCTGCATGTTCGGCTCGGGGCCGCTGACGTTCGGCCTGGTGCTGGTCGGCGCGTTGTTCGTCGGCAGCATGTCGACGCTCTGGCACGGCGAGGTGACTCCGCGGCGGCCGCGGCAGCGTTGCGATCTGCCGCTCGACAGCACGCGCGGCCCGGTGACGCTGGCGCGCGGTGCGGAAGTTGCGCGCTTCAACATGGGTTCGACCGTCATCGTGCTGCTGCCGCCGGGCAGCAGCAGCTGGCTGCCGGCGCTCGCTCCGGGAAGCCCGGTGCGCCTCGGGCAGGCACTCGCGCGGCTGACATGAGCGCCCCCGGCGATGACTGGCGTCCGCGCCCGACCCGGGCGCGCCTGGTACAGCGGGCCGCGCTGCTGGCGCGCACGCGCGAGTTCTTTGCCGCGCGCGGCGTGCTCGAGGTGGATACGCCCATGGTGGTGAATGCGCCTGTCAGCGACGTGCATATCCACTCGGCCGCGGTGCAGCTGGCCGTGGCGGCCGCGGCGCCGGACGCGCACGGCACGCCGCTGCGCCACTACCTGCACACCTCCCCCGAGTACGCCATGAAGCGCCTGCTGGCATCCGGCAGTGGCGACATCTACCAGATCTGCCACGTGGTGCGCGGCTTCGAGTGCTCGCGGCTGCATAATCCGGAATTCACGCTCATCGAGTGGTATCGCCTCTCGTTCACGCTCGAGGCGCTGATGGACGAGGTGGAGGCACTGGTGCGCGCTCTGCTCGGTGCACCCGCCGCTGCCCGCAGCGCCGAGCGCCTGAGCTACCGCGAGGCGTTCCGGCGCGAACTCGGCCTCGACCCCTTCAGCGCCGGCGATGCGGAGCTGGCGCGCGCCGCGCAGCCGCTCGGATTTCGCGGCGACGCAGACACCCCGCGCGACACCTGGCTCGAGCTGCTCATGGGAAACTGCATCGGGCCGCGCTTGGGCAACAACGCCCTGACGTTCGTGCATGGCTATCCCGCGAGCCAGGCGGCGCTCGCGCGGCTCGATCCGCGCGATCCGCGCACCGCACTGCGCTTCGAGCTCTACTGCGACGGCGTCGAGCTCGCTAACGGTTTCCACGAGCTCGCCGCCCCCGCCGAGCAGCGCGCGCGCTTCGTGCGCGACAATGCCGAGCGGCGGCGCCGCGGCCTGCCGGTGGCTCCCATCGACGAGCGGCTGCTGGCGGCGCTCGGCGCGGGGCTGCCCGACTGCGCCGGCGTCGCGCTCGGATTCGATCGCACCCTCATGCTCGCCACCGGGGCGGCTGAGATCGAAGAGGTATTGGCGTTCCCCACCGACCGCGCCTGAGAATGACCGCCGGCGCCGCGAGCCTGCATGCCATGACCGCACCTTACGAGTTCACCGACAAGGCCGCCGGCTACCGGCGCCTCGCCGGCGATCTGCAGGCGCTGCTCGCCGCTGAGCACGACCTGATTGCCAACGCGGCCAACACCGCAGCGTTGCTGTTCGGCGCGCTCCCCGAGGTGAACTGGGCCGGCTTCTACTTTCTCCGGGACGGCGCGCTGCTCGTCGGCCCGTTCCAGGGCAAGCCCGCGTGCGTGCGCATCGCGCTGGGACAAGGCGTGTGCGGCACGGCAGCCGCCGAGCGGCGCACGCTCGTCGTGGCCGACGTACACCAGTTCCCCGGACACATCGCCTGCGACGGCGACTCGCGCGCGGAGATCGTGGTGCCGCTGCTGCGCGGCCGCGAGCTGCTCGGCGTGCTCGACCTCGACAGTCCGCGGCGCGCGCGCTTCGACAGCGCCGATGCCGCCGGGCTCGAAGCGCTCGCCGCAGTGTTCATGGCGGCCAGCGCCGCGGCCGTGCCCGGCGCATGAGGGCGCGCCTGTCGCCGCGCGGGCTGGCCGCCGGCGCCGCGGCCTTCACCATCTGGGGGCTGTTTCCGATCTACCTGCATCCGCTGCGCGAGGTGCCGGCGCTGCAGATCATCGCTCACCGTATCAGCTGGTCATGCCTCTTCATCCTCGCGTGGATGCTGCTGCGCGGCGAGCTGCCGCGCCTCGCCGGCATCTTCTCCCGGCCGGCGCTGCTGGCGCGGCTGCTGCTGAGTGCGCTGCTCATCTCCGGCAACTGGCTGGTGTACGTATGGGGCGTGTCCCACGGCCACATCGTCGACACCAGCCTCGGCTACTACATCAACCCGCTGGTGAACGTGGTGCTGGGAGTGTTCGTGCTGCACGAGCGGCTGAACCGCGTGCAGTGGCTGGCGGTCACGCTCGCCGCCATCGGCGTACTCTATCTCGCCGTGCTCGCCGGGCGTCCGCCGTGGATCGCCGGCACGCTCGCGCTGAGCTTTTCCCTCTACGGCTTCGTGCGCAAGGTCATCAGCGTCGAGGCGCTGCCCGGGCTCGCCACCGAGACGCTGCTGCTGCTGCCGCTGGCCTGCGGCTACCTGCTGTGGTGCGAGCTGCACGGCAGCGGCGCGTTCACCCGCTCGGGAGGCGCGATCGCGGCGCTGCTGGTCGGCAGCGGCATCGCCACCGCGGTGCCGCTGTTCCTGTTCGCTTACGCTGCGCGGCTGCTGCCGTACTCGACCGTCGGCGTGCTGCAGTACATCGGCCCGAGCCTGCAGCTGCTGTCGGGCGTGCTGCTGTTCCACGAGGATTTCGCCGCCGCGCGCGCCGCCGGGTTCGTACTGATCTGGGCAGCGCTGGCGCTGTATGCCGCGGATGGCCTGCGGGCGGTGCCCACGCCCCCGGCGGCTGCGAAGGCGGCGCGCTAGCGGTGGCGGCGCGGCCCGGCTACTGCCGGGCGCGCGAGATGTATTCGCCGCTGCGCGTATCGATGCGGATCACTTCGCCTTCGTTGATGAACAATGGTACGCGCACCACCGCGCCGGTCTCGAGCGTCGCCGGTTTCTGACCGCCGGTGGCGGTGTCGCCGCGCAACCCCGGGTCGGTCGCGACGATCTTCAGCTCGATATGCGCGGGCGGAGTGACCACGAGCGGCACGTTGTTCCACAACGTGACGATGCAGACCACCCCGTCCTTGAGCCAGCGGGCGTTATCGCCGATCGCGGACTTGCCGGCGGTGTACTGCTCGAAGCTCTCCGGCACCATGAAATGCCAGAAGTCGCCATCCTGGTAGAGATACTGCATGTCGGTGTCGACCACGTCGGCCGCTTCCAGCGACTCGCCCGATTTGAAGGTGCGCTCGATGGTGCGGCCGGTCTTGAGGTTGCGCACCTTGATGCGGTTGAACGCCTGGCCCTTGCCCGGCTTGACGAACTCGTTCTCGATGACCGTGTACGGGTCGCCATCGAGCAGGACTTTGAGACCGCCGCGGATCTCGCTGGTGGTGTAGCTGGCCATTGCTTTCTCTTGCACTATCGGGGCTTCAGGCTTTACGCGTGGGCCCGCTCAAAAGAGCCGCGTATGATAGCGGCATCGCCCCGGTCGAAGCCAGCCGCGGCTCAGGTACGCGCATGTACGCGCGCGCATTCCGCGAGCCGCCTCACGCAGGCGGCTGGCAACGCGATGCTAGAATCCCCTGCAAGGGACTTGCCGTGGAGGTGCGCCTTGACCGAGCCGAGCGCCATTCCGCTCATCGTGCTCAGCCCCGCGCGCGATCTGGCCGAGGCGATCAACGGCATGCTGCGCCGGGCCGGGCAGCCTGCGCACTGCACCTGGATCCCGGCGCTGCCCGACCTGGGCGATGCGCTCACCCAGCTCAATCCCGAGCTCCTGTTCTACACCTGGAGCAATCGCGAGACGCTCACTGCGGCGATCGCGCTGCGCGACCAGCTCGCCCCGGGGGTGCCGGTGCTGCTGGTCGCCGCCGCGGTCGATGAAGCGCTGATGGCCCAGGGCCTCGCCCTCGGCGCCCGCGACGTGGTCACCCTCGCCAACGAGGCGCGGCTGCAGGCAGTGGTGCAGCGCGAGCTGCGCGCGTTCCGCACGCAGCAGGCGCTCGACGCCACCCTCAAATCCGCGCACGACGCGCGCAGCCAGCTCGACAGCGTGCTGCAGCGTTCGAACGACGCCATCATCCAGGTGCAGGAAGGCATCGTGGTCGATGCCAACCCGGCGTGGCTCGAGCTGTTCGGTGTCGAGGACGGCGTGGTCAGTCAGCCGGTGATGGACCTGTTCGAGGAAGGCACGCACGCGGCGCTGCGCGGTGCGCTCGCCGCCTGTCTGCAGGGACACTGGAACGATCATCCGCTGCGGGCCAACGCGCTGCTCGCCGACGGCAGCGTGCTGCCCATCGAGATGACGCTGACGCTCGGCCAGCACGAGTCGGCGGCGTGTGTACGGCTGGTGGTGTCGTCGCGGCCGCGCGAGGAAGCACGCCCGGTGGTGCGTGCCCCGGTCGCGCCGCGCCCCGAGCCGGACGCCGGGATGCTGCGCCGCGCCGAGCTGCTCGCGGCGCTGGCGCAACGGCTGCGCACCCCCTCCCCCGGCGGCATGCGCTGCCTCGCGCTGGCGCGCGTCGACAAGTTCGGCGCGCTCGAGCGCCTGATCGGTGCAACCGCCAGCGAGTCGGTGCTGATCGAAGTCGGCCGGCTGCTGAAGGAGACCCTGCATCCGAAGGAGCTGGTCGGGCGCTTCGGCGGTGTGCGCTTCCTCGCGCTGCTCGAGCGCGGCAACGAGCACGACATCAACGCCTGGAGCGAGCGGCTGCTGGCGCGGGTCCACAAGCACGTCATGCGCCTGCGCGACAAGTCAGTCTCGGTCAACTGCACCATCGGGCTGTCGGTAGTTTCCCCGGGCGAGGCCGATCTCGACGCGTTGATCCAGGATGCGCTCGAGTGCGAGCGCCGCGGCACCGCACGCGGCGGCAACCAGAGCGTCACCTCCGACCGCGCCGACGCCGACAGCCGCGTGATGTCCTACGACAAGGTGTGGGTGAAGCACATCAAGGCGGCGCTCATGGAGAACCGCTTCCGCCTGGTGCAGCAGCCGATCGCCAGTCTGCAGGGCGCGGACCCGGGCATGTTCGACGTGCTGGTGCGCATGATCGACAGCCAGGGCAAGGAAGTGCTGCCCTCGGAGTTCATGGCGGCCGCGGCGCGCAACGATCTGATGAAGAACATCGACCGCTGGGTGGTCGGCGCCTCATTGTCGTTCGCCGCGCAGAAAAAACCCGAGTGCCTGTTCGTGCGGCTGTCGCGTGAGAGCGCGCGCGACGCGAGCTTCGTCGAATGGCTCGACAATCACCTGCGCTCGAGCCGCGCCCAGCCCGAGCGGCTGTGCTTTCAGATCACCGAGGAGGGTGCGGCGAGCCTGGTCCCCGAGGTTCGCGCGCTCGCCGCGGCGCTGCGCCAACGGCACTTTCGCTTTGCGCTCGAGGGCTTCGGCTCCGGGCGCGACAGCATGGGACTGCTCGAGTCGGTGCCGCTCGACTTCGTGAAGATCGACGGCACGCTGATCCAGGGGCTGGCTACCGATCCGCAGGTGCAGCTGCGCGTGCGCACGCTGGTGGAGGCGGCCCGCAAGCGCAACATCCAGACGATCGGCGAGCGCGTCGAGGATGCCAACACCATGGCGGTGCTGTGGCAGCTCGGGGTGCAGTACATCCAGGGCTACTTCGTCAACGAGCCCGAGCAGGTAGTGCTCGGCGATCGCTAGACGGCGCGCACGCGGCGGGGCGCTGCGCCCCCCTTCAGCTCTGCGCCGGCGCCTGCGCCTCCATGCGGTCGATGCGCCGCGGCCAGCCGCGCTTCAGCACCGCGCCGCGCTGCGCACGCTGCCCGCGGTACTGCTGCAGATCGCGCCAGTCGAGAATCTTCTGCTGCTCGCCCGACCACAGTACCAGGCTCGCCTGCGGCGGCACGACGGCGACCGCCGTCATGAGCTCGCTGCGCGCGGCGGCTTTCTTGCCGGGAATGTCGTAGAGCTTGTTGCCCTTGCCGCGCGGCATCTCGGGCACCTCAGCTACCGGGAAGGCGAGCAGCTTGCCGTCGCTGCTCACCACCACCACCAGTGAATCTGCGGACGGCACCGGTGCGGGGGGGAGCACGTGCGCGTTCGCCGGCACGTTGAGCACCGTCTTGCCGGCGCGCCGATCGCTGCTGAGGTCCTGCAGGCGCGCGGTGAAGCCGTAGCCGGCATCGCTCGCGAGCAACCACAGGTCCTGCGGCTCGCCGATCATCACGCCGGCGAACTTCGCCCCATCGGGCGGATCCAGCCGGCCGGAGAGCGGCTCGCCGTAGCCGCGTGCCCCGGGCAGTGAATGCGCCGGCAGCGTATAGGTGCGCCCGGTGCTGTCGATGAAAATCGCCGGCTGCAGGCTGCGTCCGCGGGCGAGCGCCTGGAACGCGTCGCCGCTCTTGTAGGAGAGCGCGCCCGCCTCGACGTCGTGGCCCTTCGCCGAGCGCACCCAGCCGCCGGTGGACAGCACCACCGTCACCGGCTCGTTGGGAATGAGGGCCGTCTCGTCGATCGCCTGCGCCGCCTCACGCTCGATGATCTTGGTGCGCCGCTCGTCGCCGTACCTGTCGGCGTCGGCGCGGATCTCGGCTGCGATGAGCTTCTTCAGTTTTGCCTTGCTCTTCAGCAGCGCCTCGAGCTCGGCGCGCTCGGTGGTGAGCGCCTGCTGCTCGTCGCGGATCTTCATTTCCTCGAGCTTCGCCAGATGCCGCAGGCGGGTGTTGAGGATCTCCTCGGTCTGCTCCTCCGAGAGCTTGAAGCGCTTCATCAGCACCGGCTTCGGCTCGTCCTCGCGGCGGATGATGCGGATCACCTCGTCGAGATTCAGGAACGCGATCAGCAGCCCGTCGAGGATGTGCAGTCGCCGGCTCACCTTCTCCAGCCGGTGCTGCAGGCGCCGGGTGACCGTACGCGTGCGGAACTCGAGCCACTCCCCCAGGATCTCCCTGAGGTTCATCACCCGCGGGCGGCCGTCGAGCGCGATGATGTTGAGATTGACGCGGTAGTTGCGCTCGAGGTCGGTGGTCGCGAACAGGTGATTCATCAGCTCCGTCAGGTCGACGCGGTTGGAGCGCGGCACGATCACCAGGCGCGTCGGATTCTCGTGATCCGACTCGTCGTTGTAGCTCTCGATCATCGGCAGCTTCTTGGCGCGCCACTGCTCGTCGATCTGCTGCAGCACGCGGCTGGGGGAAACCTGGTAGGGGAACGAGGTGATGACCGCGTTGCCCTCCTCGATCTCCCAGGTAGCGCGCGCCTTGAAGCTGCCGACGCCCTTGTCGTAGAACTCCTTGAGATCGGCGCGCGGCGAGATGATCTCCGCACCCGTCGGCAGGTCCGGACCCTTGAGGTGCTTCATGAGCGCCGCCAGCGTGGCCTCGGGCTCTTCCAGCAGATGAATGGCGGCGGCCGCCACTTCGCGCAGGTTGTGCGGCGGGATGTCGGTGGCCATGCCGACCGCGATCCCGGAGGTGCCGTTCAGCAGCAGGTTCGGCAGCCGCGCCGGCAGGATCACCGGCTCCTGCAGCGTGCCGTCGAAATTCGGCGACCAGTCGACGGTGCCGTCGGACAGCTCCGCGAGCAGCACCTCGGCGTAGCGGGTGAGCTTCGCCTCGGTGTAGCGCATGGCGGCGAAGGATTTGGGATCGTCCTGCGAGCCCCAGTTGCCCTGGCCGTCGACCAGGGGATAGCGATAGGCAAACGGCTGTGCCATGAGCACCATGGCTTCGTAGCAGGCCGTGTCACCGTGCGGGTGGAACTTGCCGAGGACATCGCCCACGGTGCGGGCCGACTTCTTGTGCTTCGAGACCGCCGATAGTCCGAGCTCGCTCATCGCGTAGACGATGCGTCGCTGCACCGGCTTGAGGCCGTCGCCGAGCGCCGGCAGCGCCCGGTCGAGGATCACGTACATCGAGTAGTCGAGATAGGCCTTCTCGGTGAAAGTGCGCAGCGGCTGGCGCTCGACGCCCTCGAAGTTCAGCTCGTGGTTCTCGGGGGCCATGCCTAGACCTGCACTTGCGCGAGGTTGCCCTTCTCTTCGAGCCACTCGCGCCGGTCGGCGGCGCGCTTCTTGGCGAGCAGCATGTCCATCAGCTGATCGGTGTTGTCCTTGCCGTCGATGGTCAGCTGCACCAGGCGCCGCGTGCGCGGGTCGATGGTGGTCTCGCGCAGTTGCGTCGGGTTCATCTCCCCCAGACCCTTGAAGCGGGTCACCGTCGGCTTGGTGCGCGGGCTCTCCTTCTCGATCTTCTTCAGGAGCTGATCGCGCTCGCCCTCATCGAGGGCGTAGTGCACCTGCTTGCCGGCATCGATGCGGTAGAGCGGCGGCATGGCCACGTGCACGTGCCCGTGCACCACCAGCGGACGGAAGTGCCGCAGGAACAGCGCGCACAGCAGGGTGGCGATGTGCTGCCCGTCGGAGTCGGCATCCGCGAGGATGCACACCTTGTGGTAGCGCAGCTGCGAGAGGTCGGTCGAGCCCGGCTCGATGCCGAGCGCCACGCTGATGTTGTGCACTTCTTCGCTGCCGGCGATCTCCCCGGGATCGAGTTCCCAGGTGTTCAGGATCTTGCCGCGCAACGGCATGATGGCCTGGAAGTCCTTGTCGCGCGCCTGCTTGGCAGAGCCACCCGCGGAGTCGCCCTCCACCAGGAACAGCTCCGAGCGCTTCGGCTCCTGGCTGGTGCAGTCGGCGAGCTTGCCGGGCAAGGCTGGCCCTCCGGTCATGCGCTTGCGCACCACGCGCTGCGCGGCTTTGGCACGCTCCTGCGCGTTGGCGATCGCAAACTGCGCGATACGCTCGCCGGCATCGGGATGGCGGTTGAGCCACAGCGCCACCGAATCGCGTACGAATCCTTCCACGAGCGCCGCGGCATCGCGCGAGCCCAGGCGCTCCTTCATCTGCCCGGCGAACTGCGGCTCGCGGATCTTCACCGACAGCACATAATTCGCCTTGTCCCAGACGTCCTCCGGAGTGAGCTTGATGCCGCGCGGCACGAGGTTCCTGAACTCGCAGAACTCGCGCACCGCCTGCGCGACGCCGGCGCGCAGCCCGTTGACGTGCGTGCCCCCTTCGGGGGTGGGGATCAGGTTGACGTAGCTCTCGCCGATCGGCGCTTCCCGCTCCGGCGCCCACGACAGTGCGTAGTCGACCGCATCGTCGTCGCCGGCGCGCGTGCCGGTGATGGGCTCGGCAGGGATACGCTCTTGCCTGCCAAGCTCCTCGATCAGGTAGGCTCCCAGATCCCCGGTGTAGAACCATTCATCCTTCTCGCCGCTCGCTTCATTCTTGAACGTCACCCGCAATCCCGGGCACAGCACCGCCTTCGCCTTCAGCGTGTGCTTCAGCTGCGGCACCGAAAACTTGTCCGAGTCGAAGAACTTCGGGTCCGGCCAGAAGCGGATCGTGGTGCCGGTGTTGCGCTGCCCGACCGTGCCGATCTCCTCGAGCTTCGAAGCGATCTTGCCGCCCTTGAAGCTGATGTTGTATTCCTTGCCGCCGCGCTTGATCCAGCACTCGAGATGCTTGGAGAGCGCATTCACCACCGACACGCCGACGCCGTGCAATCCTCCCGAGAAGGTGTAGTTCTTGTCGGAGAACTTGGCCCCCGCGTGCAGCCGCGTGAGGATCAGCTCCGCGCCGCTCACCTTTTCCTTCGGGTGAACGTCGACCGGCATGCCACGGCCGTCGTCGGCAACCTCGAGCGAGCCGTCCTTGTAGAGCACGACGTCGATCTGCTTGCAGTAGCCGGCGATCGCCTCATCGACGCTGTTGTCGATCACCTCGTGCGCGAGGTGATTGGGACGCTGCGTGTGGGTGTACATGCCCGGCCGTCGCCGGACGGGCTCGAGACCGGAGAGGACCTCGATGTCGGATGCGGTATAGGACTGATTCATCCGTGCAGTGTTTCCTGGTAGGGCCGCGTGCGCGCTGCGCCCGCCGGCCGCGGGCGGCGCGATCTTAGCAGAGGCTGCCGCGGCCGCGGCACGCGCGGCGCGCGCCGTCAGCTGAGCGCTAGGCGCTAGGCGAAGTCGGCCAGCAACGCCTGCCGCACCGTGGAGGGCACTTCAGGGACGTGGTGGCGGTAGTGCGGGTGATCGATGCCGAGCGCGAGCCCGACACCGCTGCGCAGGCTCGCGATCATGGGCGCGCTCAGCTCGAAGCGCAGGAAGTGCACCGCCGAGGTCTTCTCCTCGTTCGCCCGCTCCATGTCCTCGTCGGCGACAGCGAACACGCGCGCGTGGCGGGCGACCTGCACCCAGCAGCGATTCTCGATCTCCTTCAGCTGCGCGAGCGCACGCGCACGCTCCTCGGGCTGGGTGAACTCGATCAGCAGCGTCACCTTCCAGTTGCTGCCGTCGGGTATCAGGGGGTTGTAGGCGCCGAGCTCCTCCATGATCCCCTGCGGCTCGAAGATGCGCTCGACGCGCAGCATCTCCTGCACCTGATACTGCACCGTGAGGCGGTCCTCGAAGCACCAGGTGGCGTTCGGGCCGACGGCGAGCTGCCGCTCGACCTTGTGCTGCAGCACCCGCGTGCGGAATGCCGCTCGCTCGCGCGCGTACTGCTCGAGGCTCATCAGATCGCCCGGGGTCAGCTTGTTGCCCGCAGCCATGACACTAGAACCTATCTCAAAACTGTCTGAGCAGGATGCATAGGGCTGCAAGCTGCACGAAGCCGAGAAAATTGCGCGGGTAGTATTCCCAACGGACCAGGAGGCGGCGTTTCCATTGAATCCACGCAAAGAAGCGCTCGACAATCCAGCGCCGCTCGTACCGGCGAAGCCGTCGCCCGTCCTGAGTCTTGCGCTTGGCGCGGTTGGATTTGTGCGGAGCGATCATTTCCACGCCCTGGGAGCGCATCTGCTCGTCGAGCGGATCGCTGTCGTAGGCTTTATCGCCGATCAAGTTGTCCGGCTTTGCTTCGATCATGTAGAAGTTGAAGGTCAGCTGCACAAGCGTGACTTCGTGGTGATTCGCGGCGTGCGTCGTTACGGCGAGCGGCAGTCCGTGCCGATCCACAATCGCCATGATTTTCACGCCTTTTCCGCGCCTCGTCGGACCAATTTGCTCGCCACCGCCCTTGGCCGATGCAAAGCTTGCATCGATGTAGCACTCCGACTCGTCCACCTCGCCCTGCTCGCGCAACGTGTTCGCAAGATCCGTCAGCGCCGCACGAATCACTTCGTCCTGGCACCACTGCTGAAAGCGCCGGTGCACCGTCTTGTAGTTCGGATAGGACTGCGGAAGCATGTGCCACTGGGCGCCGGTGTTGAGAATCCACAGCACCGCCTCGAGCACCTTGCGTGCTGGGATCGGCTTGCGACCCGGGCGATCGTCGGGATAGTGTTCCTCCGGAAAATGCTTCCGGATCAGTTCCCAGTGCTCGTCCGATATGCGTAGCACGCATAGATTTTACCTAGGAAACAGCCCCTTCACAGAGTTTTGAGATAGGTTCTAGATT
>Ga0210394_10004356_pt1 | contig 16633 bp, 14 predicted proteins | sample IncBWC12MmetaG_FD_160121 | JGI IMG/M metagenome (GOLD analysis project Ga0210394, IMG submission 160121) | Forest soil microbial communities from Barre Woods Harvard Forest LTER site, Petersham, Massachusetts, United States - Inc-BW-C-12-M | ecosystem: Environmental > Terrestrial > Soil >... | reverse complement strand
GACCTAACTACTCGACAGTGCGACGGACAAGATTGTAAAACGTCTGGTGTCTTTGACGGTGGCATGAAAACGAAGTTGGATTCGTTCCCGTCACTGGGTTCCCATCAACTGGTCAGAGACGCGCTTCCCGTCAATGTGAAGTAGTACTTTACTTCTCCGATTTCGCGACTTTCCAGGGGTTACGCGGAAGTCGAAGATACTTCATGACCGGCCTGGGTTTCACCAGAGAATACTCGCGTGACTGCCCTTGCCAAGAAACTCCTGTTGATGAGTGACTAGGTCCACAAGCAGAAGACTGGGGTCGTGCGTGTCCACGTCGGCACCATGCGTGTGTGCGTCAACGATTAATTTCGTCCCGTCGGGAGAAACCACGGGGTTAGAGAGCGATGTGTTCGGGCGAGACGCAATCTTCTGGAGGCCTCCTCCGTCCGTGTTGATCCGAAACATCTCCGACTGATTCTCGGTGTCGCGTCGTGAGCCGAAGACAATGCTTCTTCCATCCGGGAACCACGCGACACCGAACTCGGCGCTTTCGTTATCTAGGATTTTTCTCGGCTCTGTACCATCCGCATTAACGAGACATAGCGCTGTTACAGGTGGATTGCTGTTGGAATCGTGACGGAACAAAAGTCGCTTGCCATCCGAAGACCAGTAAACCGAGTATCCGATGCCGAGTGGTCTGGCCTTGCCGTCTTTGTCAACGACCCCGATCACGGGTTTGCCGTTCATAATCCCCGTAAAGGCAATGAATCTGCCATCGGGAGACCAAGCCAGAGTGGGCACGCCGACAATTTCGCCGGTCACTACCTCATCAACCGCCGTGCTTTCTGTTGGGCCGACGAGTTTCACCAACACCCGGCCTCCGCCAGACTTGCTGGCGGTCATAGTCATACTTTTGTCTAGGGTCCGCTGAAGAATCGGCATTCCCACCGCACAGCGTATTTCGCCCATTTTGGTAAGTTCTTGCCTCCCCGATCCATCAGAGTTGATTACTACAATCGCTGTTTTACCGTCCTTGCCCTGCTCGCAGTATGCGATTCTGTTCTCGCTAGGAGACCAAGCAAAATCCCAGATTCCGTTGGTAACATTCGTAATCTGCCTTCTCCCAGAGCCGTCCGGGTTCATCGCGTAGATTTGTCTCGCGAGGAGGGAGGTTCCCTCGATGTGCCATTGTTCTGTATGGACCGACGTGCTCTGCAACGTGCCTTCCGGCGTATCTTGATGCTGTTCAGTCGAGATTTTTGTGAATCCGAGAAACGCGATTTTGTCACCTCGTGCAGACCATGCCGGGTCCTGGCCTCCCTGCACCAATTGTTTTACGTCAGGGTTTTGACCGACCTGCTCGTAGATATCGCTGGTCTCTGGCCGGCTACCACCTGGAAGGCCGTAAATCAAATCCCCACCACCTTTGAACATCTGCACCTGGTAAACGAGTTTTTTGATGCCGGTCTCTGTCGGTGTGACAGAGGCTTGGGCCAAGGTGATTTCGGCGGAGCCGAGAATGAAAAACAAAAGCTCAGCGGTACAGACGATGTGAATCTTTTTGAATGGGCAAACGACGTTAGGTTGGGGCATGAGCTACCTCAGTCTAATCGGCGGTTTTTCGCGCATAGAGCCGACCACAGAAAAAGGCTAACAGCAAAGGTTCAAATGGGTCGGCGTAATCGCTGAAGTGGGTACTGGGACCGGCATTTGCTTCGCTATTTCCTCCGCTTAGTCCTTGAAAATCGGTCCGGTCGCCACTCCAGCAAATCTCCAGGCGTGCATTTCAGCGCGTAACAAAGCTTGTTCAAAACATCGGCGCTGTAGCCTTGGCTTTTGTTGCGATAAAGCGCGTGGAGCGTTGGGTACGAAATGTTCGATTTCTTCGCAAGCCTGTACCTTGTCATACCCTTGCGTTTCAAAATGCTCTTTAATTTGCAGTCGATCATAACCTCACCCTACTAAACTCAGGGGCATATGTAAAGACACTCTTATATAGTGTGTACTTTACATAACATCCATATTTTGGTAAAATACCCTGCAGTTAGGTTGCACCGGCGATTTCCGGGGTTTTGGGCCATTGTTAAACCTATCGTGCGCCTACGGTCATGCTAGGGCCCTTAGAAGTCGGTTTAAAGCGCCCCAAATTACGGCCAGCAACCGCCAAACCGGGCTTGTCCAGAAATTTCCAAGGGATGAGGACGTACGGCGTGAGATCGACCGTCTCGGAATCCTAATCCGCATAAACGACAACACCGCTTCGAGCCGCATCAGGTTCAATTCCCTCGCGGAGCATTACCTCACGGCCGATTTTGGTGCGGATGCTGTCCGTCCGAAGTCGGAAAATACACGGGCATTACGGAGCATATCGTCCGCGATTACCTCATCCCTCGTTGGGGTAGGAAAATCGCGGAGGACACCAAACCGCTCGAGATTCAGCGCTGGCTGAAATTGCTGAATACCGAGAAAGAACTTGCATGGACGACGATTGCGAAGATGCGGGGCGTCATGGGCCGTATCTACAAGGTCGGCATCCTGCACGAACTGGTCAAGAAGAACCCCGTCATGCACGTCGAAACGCGATGCAAATCCAATTATCGGGCTATCGTCATCACCCCGGCCCAGACGTTCAGCGTTCTGAAATCCCTGAAAAACAATCTTCACCACACGCTGGTGCTCACCTGCGCGGCGACCGCACTCCGTTCCTCGGAGATTCTGGCGCTGCGCTGGGCCGACATCCTGTGGCTGGAGGGGCGGATCCGGATTTCAAAACACTGGGCGAACGGCAAGGATGGTGAAACCAAGACAGAGGCATCGGACGGCTACGTTCCCTTGCATCCGGTCCTGGCGAATCATCTGCAGCGGTGGCGCTGCCAGACGCCTCACAAGAAGGATACGGACTTTGTCTTTCCGTCCTTCAAGTCGCGCGGTCGCGTCCCTCTGTCCTCTTCCATATTTGTGTCTGATCATCTCCGGCCGGCTGCGAAAAAAGCTGGAGTGCAGATCCAAGATGGTCAGAGGTTTGGACTTCACAACCTTCGTCACTCGCTCAGCAACTGGCTGGTGAACAAGGCCAAGGTCGAACCGAAGACAGTGCAGGGAATCCTGCGTCATTCAAGAATCCAGACGACGCTCGATCTCTACACCCAGGACGACAGCGATGAAGCTCGGGTAGCGCAAGGTGAATTCCTGAAGGCGGTCGGAATACATTCAGGAATGACCCAATAATGGCAGTTGTGGGTTGGATCGTGGGTTGGAGCGTTTTCGGCTCTTGCTTTTTTCGCTCTAACTTATTGAAAGATATGGTAGGCCCGTGGGGACTCAAACCCCAGACCTCTAACGTGTCAAGGTAGCAATATTAGGTTTTACAACAACTTACAAGACCGCGGGGACTGCCAAAATACGCGGAAGTCGTGCAAGACAGCCCACTCTGTGGGTTGGATTGTGGGTTGGAAAATGCGAATGCAGACTTCGTTTTTCCCATCGCAATAGCGGCTTCGGCGGTCAGTCCGGACTGCCAGTAGCACTAAAGCCGGACAGGAGAAAAGTTCAATGCACAAAAATGAATCTGTAGATTCAGAACACGGAAACGAGCTTGCCTTGAGCAACGACATCAAAGTCGATAGTTCTAAGACGCCGAACCACGATGTATTTTTGGTTTATCGCGGCAGTCGACATTGGAAACGGCTCTCAGCGAAGAAGGGACAAAGAAACAGAGCGTGGGTCGAACGCCGCATGGACGGACCAAACACCCCGGCCAGCCCCGAGGACATAATCTGGCTGAATGATGTGTGGGAAAATCCTGACGATTACCCTAAGGTCCGTCGATTCCCGCGAATAGGTGATCAGTGCCCGAGTTGGGACAATTTGCCGAGCTTTAACCCTGAACAAGTCCCTAAAACCAAATGGTTGATCAAATCCTTCCTCGCGGAAGGAAGTATTCAGCTAGTTTTCGGCGAACGAGGCTCATTCAAAAGCACGCTCTTGCTAGCTGCCGCCAAAGCCATTGCTGACGGAGAGGAATTCCTCGGGCTAAAAACTCGTCGGCGCCGGGTTCTGTACCTAGACTACGAAAACCCCGCCGATATCATCAAGGCGCGGAACGATGATCTGGGCTTAGACCTCGCATGGAATCAAAACTTCAAAGTGTGGAACAGGTTCGGGCCGAAGCCGATTCCCAGACCTGAGGACCCGAGGCTGGAGGCAATCGTCGAAGAGTGTGTGGCAGAAACGGGCCATGGCCCATGGATTATTTTCGATAGCTGGGCAAGTCTGCTGAAACCTGGAGAAGGCGGCGAATTTACAGGGCAAATCGTACCAATTTATTCACCACTGCGGAAACTGGCTGACCTGGGTGCAACGATTACCGTTCTGGACCACAGCCGAAAGTACGAGAAAGGTACGATCTATGGAGGGCAGGGGCAGGATAAAGAAGCAAAAGCGGACTCAATCCATAAACTCCTTATTTTCCCAAACAAAGCGAGGCCCCTTAACCCAATCATCCGTGTCGACTCATGGCTGAAACGCGCTGCGCCTCAAGGCGAGGGCAGTTTTGCCTTCGAAGTGCAAAGCGAACAGGACCGCAAAGGAAATTGGCACATCGTTGGTCTTGTGCCTGCCCAAGATCCTGAAGAAGCGAATCTACAGAAAGAAATTGGGTTACTGCGCAACTTGATAAAGCAAAATCCAACTTTGGGCCAAGAGAAGCTTGCCGAACTTGCTAAGAGGGACGGAATTCCGAGAGATAAAGCGATCAACCTGCTGAAATCTGGAATTGGGAGATATTGGCAGCTTCGAAGACTCGGCCACAACGAGTTTCGCTATTCGTTGCTCTAAATCAGGATGGCCGCCTTCGGATGGTGGACAACATTGGCTTGATGGAAGAACGAATCACAACGTCGGGATTCACGGAATGATCGGGTAAATCAACACGCTGTCGAACACCAAACTCAATGGAGAAGAATGATGCGAACCAAAAATCCCCAATCACTAGTCTCTTGAGTCCTTCTTGAAAAAGCGAACCCAAACCCCGTCTGAGTGGCGATGATTCGCGGCGAGCCATTTGCGAAACTCGGAGGGCGAATCGAAAGCGGCGGATTTCAGTCACATGCAGCCCTATCCGGATACGTGCTTGCCCCGAGCCCCTGCGCTCACATGATTTTCCTGGCAATCAGATCGCCCAAGCTGGTGCGGACGATGAAGTGGCTGACTTTGCCGTGATCGTCCTTCACGTAAATGACCTCGCCCAGCTCGCCTCGGGCGACAAACGTTGATTCAGAGACAGGCACCTCTTCCGAAAATTCGGTCGCGCCGGGCCAGCGTTCCATCAGCTTATCGCCTTCTCGCTTGATCGTAACGATTTGGTTCGGTGGGAGCTGGTACTGACCCGCATAGGCGTCAAATAGAGCCGGATCCACCTTGGCGGCGATCCGGCGCGCATTCGGGATAGGGGTTTCTTGGTGGGCCACAAGCAGCCATCGCCCGGCGCGTCGTACGAAGACATCGGTAAAGCGGGAATCCTCGAACAGTTTCTGGCCTGCCCAGTCCTGATCGAGTTCAATCCGAAAGCTCACCACGGCCATGTCGCCATAGACATGCACCTGCACATCCATGGGATCGCCACCCTTGAATGTAATGCCGGAGCGATGGTCATCGGCCCACTCCTTGGCGATCGCTTCCGGCTTGACCAATGCACCGTTATCGCCTGTGATGATGCAATCGTCGCTGAAAAAGCTTACGTAGGCTTTCGCGTCCCCGCGCCTTAGCGCATCGAGGCGTTGGCGAATGGCTTCCTTTATTTCACGCTCGACGTTCGGCGAGGCCGCCGCCGAAGAAGGCTCCTTGACTGCCTGGCAATACGCGAGAACCGGCCAGGACAGCAGAAACAGCGCGACGACGAGTTTGCGTTTCATAGACGCAGTTCCTGGCGCGCTCATTTGAGCTTCCTTATGTGGATGTCCTGTCCGTCGATGCGGTGAAAGATGTAGCCGGTCACATGGCCCTGCGCGTCACGGGAAAACGTGATGGTTGCCGGGTCACTCTCTTTGAAGAAGAAGGAATCGCTGCCCGCAGGCAAATACTCCTCCACATCCGCATCCTCACCCTGACCCAGCCGTGACCATAGGTTTCCGTCTTTCACAAAGAAGGTATCCGTTATTCCGGGATGCCACTCATATTCGCCGACATAATCCCTGTAAAGGCTTGGATCGGCGGCAACGGGCTTCCGGAAATTTACCGGCAAATTGGTCACTTGCGCCGCAATGAGCAGCCAGGAGCCGTTCTGCTTGACATAGGTCTCCGTTGCACGCTGTTCGGTGATGATGTCCGTATCGCCGAACTGCTCGTGGTCAGTCCATCGGAGGTTAAGCACCGCGGTATTGCCGTACAAGCGAACGAGGAAGTCACGAAGATTATCCGAGTGGTCGTACTCGGCGGGCTTCTTGAGGCCCTCCAACATTGGGCCTTGGTATGAAGAACCCCATCGTCGTCGCTGTTTATGCAATCATCCGCGACGTAGCGGTACCACGCGGCGAGATCCCGCCTGAGAGCAGCCTCATGGCGCGCTAGGCGGACATTGATGACTTCCTGCTCGGCGGGAGAGTGCTTCGGTTGGTCTGTGGCGCAAAGCATGCCTGCAAGGATGCAGAGTCCGGGTAAAAAGTATGTGAAGCAACGCATGTTTGCCCTCCGTAAATGAGCCGAAGACACAGCCCAGCTGGAATCATTCTATCTAAAAATAGAATTGGGAAGAGCGGCGCGCTTTTTGCGCCGCTCTTTCGGGCGAAGCCCGACAATATTTGCAAAACTGCCTGCGTCAATCCAGTTAAACAGTACCCGGCCCTTATAGGGCCGGGTACTAGGGTTCTGAGCAGTATAGGAAAAAGAAACAACGCCAGATTTGTCGATTAAATATCGCCTCGCTTGCGCGAGGCGAAGGAGGGACGCAAAAACGGCGTCCCTCCTTCCAAAACCACTTTGAATGTATAAACGCCGTGGGCCCATTCTTGCAGGCACTTTTCTGGCAACGAAGGGGCTCACGGGAAATTGAGCCAAAGACGTGGTAAGAAAACTTCGCACCAGGAAAAGCGCCCGCAAGAATGGGCCCCAGATTTACGAGTGTTTCGACCGCATGACAATGGTCCGTATCAGCTTCACTCCATGGCGATTTCCAGCTCCAGCCGAGTCCGCGTCTGCAGCTTTTCTGCAGTCATTTCCCGCCGGAGTTTTTGCTGAGAATTCGCAGTTTGCTGAATTTATGGCCTCCTGCCATGGATAGCGGGTTTTTTTCGGTAAATGAGGGCTCCACGCCGCAAACTTGGGAGGTGCTTGGATATCCAAACCTTTCCGGTTCGGCTGGATTCGGTAAAGGAGAGTCGATTGAAGGCCCTTAACTTCTTCGTGTGATACGTATCATTCTGTAAACTCCCCTCGGGGTGAAATACGCCATACTGTTCGCATGCACACCGCCCTGACTGCCATGATGTGTGCCTTAGCGCTTCCGATTGCTGGAGTGGCGAAAGCACAACAGAATTGCCCGGTTCCGCCAGCGCTCAGCACGCCGACTGGGGCCAACCTGTTCAATGCCCAGCAAGAGCTGGATCTTGGAGACGTGGAAACGGAATGGTTGGAAAAGAACTACCATGTCATTTATGACGACAAACTCGCCGCAAGATTGCACTGGATCAGCAGTCGGATTCTGGCACAACTTCCATCAACGCAATTGAAGTTTCACATCATCCTAATAGATAGCCCAACTGTAAACTCGTTCAGCGTCGGCGCCGGCCGCATTTATGTCACGAGAAAAATGATCGCTTTCGTTCGAAACGACGACGAGCTTGCCGGTTTGATTGGGCACGAGATGGGCCACATCCTGATGCACCAGAACGCCATCCAGGTGACCCAAGAATTCCGCGATATCTTGGGCGTGAATGCCGTAGGTGACAGGAAGGATATTTTATCCAAATACAACCAGATGCTGGACAACATAGCCCGAGATAGGAATGTACTCGCGAAGACCATCCAAAGAATGCAGCGTGAGGAGGAGCCGAATCAGTATGAGGCAGATCGGGTGGCTCTTTACGCGGCGACTGCTGCCGGATTTTCGCCACAGGCTTTTGTGGAATTCTTTGAACGTTACGCGCAGACGCACGGAAGGACGGGGAATTTTCTGAGCGATTTCTTCGGGACGACAAAGCCAGACGAAAAACGCCTGCGCGAAATCCACAAGTCCATGAGCTTGCTGCCCGAAGCGTGCCGGAAGATCGTTCCCACCGCGGCCTCCGCTGAGTTTTTGACTTGGCAGGCGGATGTGATCGCGTACTCGGGCTCAGGGCGCAAAGAGAACCTGATCGGGATTGTGTCGAAGAAACCGCTGGAGCCGCCGTTGCGGACGGACATCAAGAATCTGAAATTCAGCCCTGACGGCGAATACTCACTAGCACAGGACGACGCAAGCATATTCGTGTTTGCTAACCATCCCTTTGAATTTCTGTTCAAGATTGATGCCTCGGAGGCGCACCAGGCGCAGTTCTCACTGGACTCAAAGCAAATTCTTTTCCTTACCCAGGGGCTTCGAGTAGAAGAGTGGAACATCAACGACGAAGAACGCACAGGTTTACACGAACTGGCGCTGCCAGAAGGGTGTTTGTCGAGCACGCTTTCGCACGATGGGACGCTGCTCGCCTGCGTGAACCGGCATCTCGACCTGTCGCTGATTGCCGTGGGAAGCGAAACGGCAGTGTTCACGGAAAAGGCATACTTTGAGCCCAAGAACTTTGGCCGCAATGGAGATATGCTGCGCATGCTGGTTAATGTGTGGGCAGAAATCGGCTATGCACAATGGATCCGGATGGCGTTTTCGCCCGATGACCGCTACTTTGCGGCAACCGCCGCGAGTACGGCGATTGCCATCAACGTGGCGGATCACGCCAAGATCCCACTTCGAGGTGAGCTAAGCGGGATGCTGACGGCAAATTTCGCGTTCCTTGGCCCGGACCGCATCCTTGTTCAGAATATGTTCGACCCAAAAAACTCCGCGTTGATAGAATTCGCCACCGGAAAGGTGGTGGAGCGGATTCCTATCAGCCCGCGGCAGTCCATGGAAGCTTCGACGCGCGGAAACTACGTGATTCTGCGACCCGTGAAGGACGCACAAGTGGGACTGCTGGACCTGGCGACACAGAATTTTGTGATTGGTTCGACGAAATCGTCGGCGATGGATGTTTACGATAAGGAAGTTCTGATGCAGAAGACTTCAGGCGAAGTAGGGATCTTCGACATTGTCAGCCACGAGCATAAGGGTGAAGCAGAACTGCCGCCGAGCTCGCTCGGGACGTTGCGCGCGTGGGCGGTTTCACCCGACCTGAGATGGCTGGCTGCTTCCGAAACCAGCCGTGGCGCAGTGTGGGATCTTTCTGCATCCAAGCGCCTTTATTACACGCGCGGGTTCCGCGGAGTTTATTTCGACGGCGACCAGACGCTGTTTGCGGACTTTCCCAAGCAGGACCCACAGCCGAGAACGATCGCACGGGCGGAGCTGTCGCAGGAGAACATGGCGCCTGCGCTGCCAATCGACGAAAAGGTAGTGGCGCAACAATACGGACAGTACCTGCTATTGCGCAAATCGGCGGGTAAAGAGAACAGTTTGGCCCGGGATGTGACGCTGGAGATTCAGGATGTGAGGGATGGACATGTGCTATGGTCGCGTACGTTTCCGAAGGAGGCGCCCCATATCAGTTTGTATCAGCAGTCCGCTTCGCTGGTGTTCACATGGAGCGTGGAATCGTCGGCGGCAAAGGATGAAATCAAAGGCAGCGGACCGCTGCAATCGCGTTTCGCGGCGATGCAGGACCATAAGGGAGCTTATCTTCTGGAGGTGGTCGATGCAGCCACCGGAAACTCTCGCGGACAACTGCTGATCGATACTGGAAAAGGCTCTTTCCGCGTTACACGGTGCTTCGCGGAGGGCGATTGGGTGCTCGTAGGTGACAATGAAAATCGGACGCGCGTGTATTCGCTGTTGACGGGCGAGCAAAAAACAATACTTTTTGGAAGCTACTCAATGGTTTCCACGGCCGCGGGGATCCTAATCGTCGAGAATGAGGCGGGGCAGATTGACGTATACGACCTGAAGTCACTGGACAAGCGGAACCGGCTGACTTTTCCGTATCACATTTCGGCGTGGTCGTTCAGTGCAGATGGAAAACGGCTCTTCGTGCTGACCGCGAACCAGGTGGCTTATGTCTTTGATTCGCTAGCGCTGGACAAGGCGGAATCGACGGTGGCAGTCGATCCTTAGTTAGGGGGCAGAGAATGAACCGAATCGTCGAATGACACGTTTTGGACACGGACACAGCGTGATGCTCTTGGGCAGGCGAGTCATATCCAACATTTTTTCGGTTCGGCTGTCTTCGGTACCCAGACCACAACCTAGCATTCCTATCTTATTTATTTCACGACGAACCGGGCTTCACCGATCCAGTCATCAATATGGCTATCATTAGCCGCGGGATGAAAAGTTTTCGCGACAATTCGATAAGTGCCCGCGTCTTTATATGTGTGCGATAACCCTTGTCCGCAGTCAGCTCCGATGGGACCCGCTGGCGATCCCGAGCCGTCACCCCATTGTATGGAATAGCTGCAGCCCACCCATTTGCTGTACTTGCCTTTGCCGAGGTCGGTCAGATTTTTCGGACCGGTGATCCGCACGGAGCGAGAGGCGTCGCCCGCCACAACAGAAAGTTCAGTTCTTTCTGCGGGAGCCGCGGACGATATCGGAAACAAGGTCAGCAAGGCGAATGCGAACTTGATTAGCATCATGGTAGGGCTGCTCTTCCGTCACTTTTACGTATCGCAGTGCTGGTACAAAAGCAAGTCTCTGACTCAAGGATGCGCGCGGACGAATATCGTTGAGTGAAGTTTTCGTTCTTCGCCAACCGTCTACCATTTCGGAGCGCTACCGGGCATTTGGGTACTAGCCGCCACCTTTCCGATGAGGATGCTCAGGCACAACCTTGCAGCATGTATACTGCCTAGTGGAGACGAGTGATATTTGAAACACCGAATCAAATACGGTTTCATAGCTCTCGGACTTATGTGCCTTTTCTTTTTGCTCAATGTGGCAATTCGGGGTCCGAAAGCGAATGAACATCAAGCATCTATTGTGGAGGCTCTTCGTGCGATTCCTGACGTAAGTGATGCTAGTGTGACCAGATCGTCGTCTAGCGGCAAAACAGGCTTTGGAGTTGCGGAGCGAAAGCTGGTGAGTGGGCTTCCTGTTTCTGAAGTGCGCTCGTTTTACAAAAACAAGCTTGAGCAACAGGGTTGGACACCCGGTTGTGAGCGATTTATTGGTGACCGAGACAGGATCGTCTTTGTACGCAATGCGGACGCGGCAATCCTCGACCTGCCCAAGGCGGCGGATTCTCAAATAACGGGCGAATACTCTCTGCAGCTGTGGTGGGGTGAGAACTACTGTTGAGTGGCCCAAACCCCTGCGAAACACCGAACCGGACGTCTGGGCCCAGTACGCACTTGTCCGATAAGGCTCTGGGAAATCTAAATTGTGCAGTCAATCGCTTTGCTCTGTCGGATTACGCCGCTTTCATCAGTGAGGGCTGCATACCAACACGTCTTGTCCGTTAGGTCTTGCAGCCTCACATCGTAACCTTTGCCATCCGCGTGCACATTCAGTCGTAGACTCCATCCGGGCAAGATTTCTGGCATGTCACCAAAGTGCCCGCCCTCCGAGTAAAATCGCGCCACCCAGTCATCGAAGAATTTCGGCTGATGCGTTAACAAAGTCGGCCACGATGAGAAGGCACCATACTTGGAAAATTCGCCTACTTCGGCTGTGTTAATTGTTCTCAGAAGTCCGATTGCAACACTGTGACGTTCTTGGTCGGACTTTGCTGGGCCTGCGGAGCTATCCTGTGCGAGTTGCGGAGTCTGAACTGCAAAGAGAAACACGAGCAAGACTGTGCATAGAATGAGCAGACGCTTGTTCATTGTGGATTGTCCTCTCGGTCATCCGACGACCCAGTTTTTAGCATACTGGAATTTGTTCAGGATGTTCTCCACCGTTTATTCCTTGTGCTGTGATTATTGTTGCGCCAAAGACTAGCATGCCTAGAATTAGTCCCATTCGCGCAGCCAAGGCGAGTTTAATCGACGAAACTATTCTCATGGGTTGAGTCACCCTTTGCCAAAGAGTCACGTCCAGAAACCCAACGGAAATCTATCATGGGCACTCTGCTGTGAAAAGTACTTCATGGCAATGAGCTTCTTCCTTTTAAGCAAAGGTAGGCTGCGGGAACTCTCCAATTGGCTGAGTCCTGGTAAACGCCGTTTCCGTCAATTTGAAGTACTACTTTACTTCTCCGAGTTCGCCACTTATCAGGCACATGAAACTCTTGAAGACCCGGCACCCCTTCAATGGCTGTCGGTCACACCAAGGATGCTGATGAAGTATCTGGTCACCACTCAAACAATTCAGTTTGCGCTGTCCAAGAAGTGAATCGACCCGAGAGATTTTTCGATTTCGTGGAGAGTTGCGAGTTCCGGGCTGCTGAAGGAAAAGGTCAAGAGATAGCCTCTGTCCGCGGTTGCAAACTCGGACCCGTAAATTGTACCGGCCGATGTCTGGAACGCGGTGCTCCATTTCCAGAAGATTCGGCCTTCAACGGTTGCTTTCTCCGGCACTGTGCTGGCCTCCATCGGCATCGTATCCTGGTTTATTCGCCGCGCAAAGTTTTTCAAATAAGACTCGGGGGTTATCTCTGGATTCGACCGCACGTCAAACGCGCTGACCAAAACAGTTTTCATAGAAGTCTGCTGTTTGCCAGCGCTCCCTTCCGTCACAAAAAGCAGAGGATGACGCCGCCTTTCCCCTGCTTTCTTAATGTCTTCGTCAATCGGGTCATGCGTGGTGATTGCAGCTTCGCCGACCTTGAGCGCTGCACGAGCAGCGTCTGCGCTGAGAACGACCCAGCCTTTGGGAAATGTGTAGGTAAAACCGAAGACTTTGTTGGAGTAGACGTTTTCCGAGACCGAACCATCCTCAGGTTTCGGTCCCGGCATTACATCGTTTGCAAATGGCGTTGCCTCCGGATGCGCGGCAGCTTCGTATACAAAATTATTCGGTTCCAAGCGCAGAGCTTCCGCAAACTGCGCGTGAGCTTCGTCTGGGCTGCCTTTCAGTCGAAATGCCACGCCGAGGTAGTAATGGCCCTCGGCGTTCTCAGGCACCGCTTTTATGTACAAATTTAGTTGGCCAATGCCTGCCGCAACTTCTCCCGTCTCGATGAGGGAAATGCCCATGAGTTTCTTTAACTCTGGCACATTCGGCAGTATCGCCATCGCATTGTTTAGTACCGGAATTGCTTCCTTATATCTATGCTCGTGAGCCAAAGAGAGTGCCAGCGTGAATAGTGCAAAGTGGTCATCAGGAGAGATTCGCAATGCCTCCCGAGACTCTGCTTCAGCCTCTCCGAAGTGCTTTTGGGCCGTCAGAGAAAGAGCAAGGGTCGCGTGGGCAACGGCGTTTTCGGGCCAGAGTTTTAGGGATTGCCGAGCTTGAGCCTCTGCCTCGAGGTAATTTAGAGAGACAAGAAGGCAGGCTGCATATGCCAGAGGCAGAGTAGCGGAACTCGGGGCCAATTGCAGCGCTTGTTGGAAGCTTTCACTGGCGGCGGCCCATTGCCGATTTTGTTTCGCGTTCCATGCTTTATGGAGCAATTCATAGGCCCGCTCTCGGTCCGGGGATGACGTCTTCGAAGTTGGCGGCTTAATGCTTCTAAGGATGGCCTGAAATCCCGGCGATGGAAATGATGCAGTAAACGTCGCGTCAGGAGTAAAGCTAGTCCCACGTTCCTGAACGACACGATTAGCATAGGCGTCACTTGGTGCTGCCGCAAGAAATCCAAACAGCTCCAGTTTGTCAAAGGGCGGTTCCTTCACCGAAGTGGCCGAGCGAGCCGTAGCGTCCGCCGCCTTCGAGGGAATCTGCGCAAGGCAATGCCGTAAAACAGTAGGCGTCAGAAGTGACAGCAGGACTGCCGAGATTAGAACGCTAGAGGGTAACCTGATGGGCATGCAAGACGAGGATAACACTGCAGTTCCTAAGTTTGCGATTCGAGATGTGACGTTGAAGTCCCGGTAAACGACGTTCCCGTCAATGTGAAGTACTACTTTACTTCTCCGATTTTCCGACAAATCGGGACTTGACCACGCTGGAGGAATATTTTGGCGACTGTTTCGATGTAGAATCGGAGGAACTGGAGGGGCAAGATGAGACTTTGTCGCCCGTCCCTATTCCTCACAATCGCGCTGCTCGCGACCAGTAATCAGCCTTCAGCCCCAGCAGAGAGTGATACGACACCACAGAAACAAGATAGTGGCCAGCAAGGAACTCGTCCTAAGCTGCTTAATTCGCCATTTGCTCCATATCCAGAAGAAGCGAGAAAGAAACAAATCGAGGGGAAAGTGACGTTGAGCATTGTGGTGGATGCAAAGGGGCGAGTTTCCGACGCTACACCTCTTAGTGGGCCGCCTGAGCTTTTCCAAGCCGCTATTGATAGCGTCAGGCAGTGGCAATACGAGCCGCCCACCCACGCCCCGGTAACAATCCCGGTCGAAATCAGCTACGGCTTCCCTAAGGAATGTCCCGCCCCAATTTCTGACCAAGGTGAGGTAGAGGTTTCAGGGCGGCTGCTGAATAAAGACGGAAAAGTTGTCGGCATGAGCGAGAGCGATGACTACGCTACGCCACCGTACCCCGTCGAAGACAGAAAGGCAGGTGCCTCAGGCACAATGGTACTTTCCGTTGTCCTCGACACCGAAGGTCGAGTGAACGAGATTCATGTCGTCAAATCACTCTCGCCCCATCTTGACGAAGCCGCTGTGAAGACCGTTCGCACATGGAAATTCAAGTTGATAAACGGAAAACTTGGGGACCCGCCTAATGATTTTCAGGTCCGGATTATCTACCGAGCTGCCTGCATACCTCAGTTCTGAGCAAGCCTCAAGTCCTGGCAAACGCGGTGACCGGTCAAGTCAAATACTGGGAGCCAAGTTGCAGGTTACCCGACAAGTCGGGACTTGAGTCGGTTTCCACCCAAGAAAAGAAGTCTGCTAGTCTGCATGGATGCGATTCCAGTTGGTGTTGCAGTGGCCACTTTCTTCGTTGAACGGCTTCGATGAAATTCTAAATATCGAAGACCTGTTGATAGCCAAACTCACGGACCAAAGCGATGTAGATGGTCACGATTTCGGCTCCGGCGAAGCAAATATTTTCGGAGGGCGCGACCGCGTTCAATGTTCGGTAAGGCTGTTCGAGTACTGGGAAGAAGATGTCCGGTTGATACGCGACTTACCAGGCCCTTTCCCGTGTTGTGGTTCTTCCTGTACGATTCGGAACATGAAGACCAAACAATTGCATTTCTCCTACGCTCTCGTGCTGTTCGGCATTTTCGCAACTGCACCGGCCCCAGTTCGCGGCCAACATATGAACGAAAAAGATTCACCTTGCACGAGTGTTGTGGTTACCAGCGACCTTGTGAGCTGTTTCTCCAAGGCGAGAGATGAGGCCGATGCAAAGCTGAACTCGTTGTACAACAGACTTCGGCAGAAACTCGAAGGCGAAGACGCAAATCGTTTGGTCGAAACTGAAAGAACATGGATGAAGTACAGAGATGAAAACTGCTCTGCCGAGCGAGGCTTGTATGGCGCGGGTACTGCGGCGCAGCCAGCGTACCTTGCCTGCTCAGAATCTATGACCCGTGCCCGAACGAAAGAACTCCAGGTCACTTATGCAGCGCGATTGAAGGATTAAACGGACTTGGGATGTGCGGTCAGCGACTGCGCCAGGTACTGGGAGCAACTTGTCCGGTTTCGCGACAAATCGGGACTTAGCTTTCTTGAAACACATCGATGGCGTCCGTCTACTTCTCCGCCTGGCGGAAGATAATATTGATACATGCGCGGAACTTGGCGGGTATGGTCGAGAGTCTTGGTGACTTTGGGCGTTCTCGGCTGCTCGTTCGTACTCCTTTGGACTTTTGCGTTCATCGGATACTACTCATCCACACGTTCCTTCGGACCTTCACCAGAACGTGGATGGACAGTGCGCTTGCCCTGGACCCACGGATATTATGGGACGTTTAAGGACAAACAGCGGATGCTTCAATTTGACAACTGGTTTTTCCCATTTCTTCTGGTCGCGTTTTCTGGCTCAGTGATTCGGCAACTTCATCAGAAAAATGAGCCGTGGAAAAAGAGGCAGTTTTGACCAAATAGGTCCCGGTACCCAACTTACCGGTAACGACAAACCAGGAGTTGACCGCTAGGAAATAACTAGACTGTTGACCGTCTGCAAACTTTGAACGACAATACCTGGGTCGTAAAGGGGGCACGATGCTCTACTCCTCCCTTTCATTCAGTAGAGTATTTCAGGCTGGTCTTCGAGGTTTCTTATCTCTTGCTTTTCTGAGCAGCGGTGTGACGGCTAATGAGCCGTTTCTCAACAAACCCTCCGTGCCAACATCCGTGAGACAGCGGTAGTACCCTTAATTAATGAGCAGGGCGAGAAAGAAAAAGGAAGAGATGACTGGCATTTCTCTTGGTGTTCTTTCCTCGGGGGCTTTGGCTGGCGCGG
>Ga0210394_10004355_pt1 | contig 16634 bp, 17 predicted proteins | sample IncBWC12MmetaG_FD_160121 | JGI IMG/M metagenome (GOLD analysis project Ga0210394, IMG submission 160121) | Forest soil microbial communities from Barre Woods Harvard Forest LTER site, Petersham, Massachusetts, United States - Inc-BW-C-12-M | ecosystem: Environmental > Terrestrial > Soil >... | reverse complement strand
ACCCGACCGCGCGGATAGAGGATGGCGCGCCCGTTGGTCCCGGGATCGGGCTCGGCATGAAACCCCCAGGTCAGGGTCTTGTGGTCGAGCATCCTCATAAACCCGGCCGGGATATGAATGAGCGGGTTCCAGTCGCGCCCGCCGGCCTCGATCAGCACCACCCGGTTGCCGGGATCTTCAGTGAGCCGGTTGGCGAGAACGCAGCCCGCCGACCCCGCGCCGATGATGATGTAATCCGCTTTCATGGCTTTCTCCCCTTTATGCGGGCGTCGCCGAGAAGCCTCCACCCCACCCTCCCCCGCAAGCGAGGGAGGGCTTTACGCCGGCGTGCCCCGATCAGCTCCCTCCCTCGATTGCGGGGGAGGGTGGGGGTGGGGGCTTGCCTTGTTTACGCCGCGAGTCTCTGCCGCGCGGCGCCCCGGATCAGCGCGGCGCCCTTCTCGGCGATCATGATGGTCGGCGCGTTGGTGTTGGTCGAGGTCACCGCCGGCATCACCGAGGCGTCGATGACCCGGAGCCCTTCCATCCCGTGCACCCGCAACTCGTCGTCGACGACCGTCATCGCGTGATCGCCCATCATGCAGGTGCAGCTGGCGTGATAGCATGTGCCGCCGTTGCGCCGCGCGTAATCCAATAATTCGTCGTCCTTTTGGAGATGGGCGCCCGGCAGGGTTTCCTCCCGGACGAACTGCTTCAACGCCGGCGCGGCGAAAATCCGCCGGGCAAATCTGAGGCCCCCGATGATGGCGCGCCGGTCGCTGTCTTCCGCGAGGTAGCGCGGGTTGATCGCCGGCATGTCGCCGGGGCGGTTCGACTTGGCTTCGACATAGCCGCGCGACAATGGCCGCATCTGCCAGGCGCCGGAACTCAGACCCGGTGTCTCGTCGAGTTCGCCGATCTGGCCGCCCTTGAAGCTGCCTGGCGCGAACGTGACTTGCACATCGGGCGTCGCCGACTCCTCCAGCACCTTCACCGACGCGGCGACGATCGAGGGGCTGTAGGTCAACATGCCCTTGCCGGTGACCAGCCAGCGGATGACCTCGCCGGCGAGCGGCAGGCCGCGCGAACGCTCGTTCGCGGTCTGGGCGCCAACCACCGGATACGAGACGCGGGCGGTATAGTGGTCCTGCATGTTCCGGCCCACCCCGGGCAGGGCATGCACAACGGGCACGCCGATCTTTCCCAGATGCGCGGGATCGCCGACCCCCGACAATTGCAGGATGTGCGGCGAGCCGACCGCGCCCGCTGACAGGATCACCTCGCGGCCCGCATCGGCCCGCTCGACGGCACCGCCCGGTCCGCCGCGCGAGAACTCGACGCCGACCGCCTTCTTGCCGTCGAACACGATGCGGTGCACCAGCGCGTGGATAACCAGCTGCAGGTTCGGGCGCTTCAGTGCCGGATGCAGGTAGGTGCGCGCGGCGCTGGCGCGGCGCCGGCCGCCGCGGGTCTGCTGGCACCAGCCGATGCAGTCCTTATGGCCGGGCGGCAGGTCGTTCAGGTCCTCGCGATATTCGAGCCCGACCTCTTTGCCGGCGTCGAGCGCCGCCGCGCAAATCGGCGACCGGTTGATCTTCGAGGTGAAGAGCGGCCCTTCCTTGCCGCGCGCCGCGCTGCCTTCGCCCTCCCAGCGCTCCGCGTTCTTGAAATAGGGGAGGCAGTCGTCCCATGACCAGCCGCGATTGCCGAGTTGCGCCCAATGGTCGTAATCCTCGGGCTGGCCGCGGATATAGATGAGGCCGTTGATCGAGGAGGAGCCGCCGATCACCCGGCCGCGGGTGTAGTTGAGCGAGCGCCCGTTGGTGCCGGGATCGGGCTCGCTGCGAAACTTCCACGTCAGGGTATCGTGGTCGAGCATCTTGAAGAACCCGGCCGGGATATGGATGAGCGGGTTCCAGTCGCGCCCGCCGGCCTCGATCAGCACCACCCTTGTGCCGGGATCCTCGGTCAGCCGGTTAGCGAGGACGCACCCCGCCGAACCGGCGCCGATGATGATGTAATCCGCCTGCATTGTCCGCGCTCCTCCGGTGTCCGGCTCTGCCAGCCGCTTTCAGTGTAGCGCATAGTCTAGCGCATCGGGCCGCCGCGGGAAGACACCCTCGCCGCAATAAGCCCGCCCCCGCTTGCCGGGCAGGGGTATCGCATTTGGAAATCCCTCCCCCTGGATGGGGAGGGTTTGGGTGGGGGTGATGCCGCGGCTCTTCCCGTTCCCGCGGTCGCGGAGCTGCCGGTGCACCCCCACCCCGGCCCTCTCCCACGATGGGGGAGGGAGAAGAGAGCCAAATGCGATACCCCTGGCGGGGCGGGCGAGGTGTTTTGTGTTCGGGACGGGTTGCGGCTAATGTTTGCCTCCCCCCACCAACCGGGAGATCCGGCGATGGCATTTCGCAATATTCAAACCGAGATGGTGAATTATATCGGCCACAACCGCGACCGGGGCGAGGCGTATTACGCGCGCCCCTCGGGCAACGGCCCGTTCCCCGGGATCGTCGTCATCCATCACATGCCGGGCTGGGACGAGTGGACCTGCGAGGTCGCCCGCAAATTTGCCCATCACGGCTATGCCGCGGTCGCGCCGAGCCTCTATTTCCGGGTCGGCGACGGCGCCGATGAAGCGGTCGTCGCCAAGGTGCGCGGCGACGGCGGCAATCCCGACGATCAGATCGTCGGCGATGTCGCTGGCGCGGTTGCCTTTCTGCGCGAGCAGCCGCATGCCACCGGCAAGGTCGGCATCATCGGCTTCTGCTCGGGCGGCCGCGAGACCTATCTGTCGGCCTGCCGGCTCGGTACGAGCATCGACGCCGCGGTGGATTGCTGGGGCGGCAATGTCGTGGTGCCCAAGGAGAATTTGACCGCGAAAAAGCCGGTCGCCCCCATTGACCTGACCGACGGCATCAAATGCCCGATCATGGGTCTCTTCGGCAACGAAGACGGCAACCCGACGCCCGACGCGGTCAACCAGACCGAAGCGGCGTTGAAAAAACACGGCAAGACCTACGAGTTCCATCGCTATGACGGCGCCGGCCACGCGTTCTTCGCGCATTACCGGCCGAACTACCGCGTCGAGCCGGCGGTCGACGGCTGGAACAAGGTCTTTGCGTTCTTCGGCAAGACCCTGAAAAAATAGCCCCGCTCGGCTCCCACGCCCCGCTCCCTCTCCCCGCCGGCGGGGCTTTGCTCAAAATCGGCTTCCTGCACAAAATCAGAACATGGTGCTCAAGAATAGCAGGAAGCCGGCCGTGACGCGACCATCCGGGCGGGGGAAGCCGCAGCCCGGCTAGGCGTGATACCCGGCTGGCCGAGGCAAGCGGGCCGATTTCTACGGCCCTCCCGACGACTGGATAGGGGAGGCACAGTCGGTGGTCTAGCTCACGCAAGCTGCGCCTTTTTGCCGGGTCAGGGTATTTAGGGAATCCGGTGGAGTGATCCCCACATTTACATTTTCGGCGAGGAATGGAATGGGTCATGCGAGAAGCAGAATATAAGCGCAATTTCGGTTTGATCGCGGACCAAATCAGCGGAGCAACGCGTGCATTTCACACTTATACGGAGATCAACAAGTTCGCGGGCGAAAACAATGAAAATTACCAAAAGATAAATCGTGATGGACACTTCTGGTCCGGCCAACTCTATGCGATGCAGACCACTTGGTTTATTATCCTCGGCAGGATTTTTGATCCTGCGAGGGGTGCATACTCGATCCACGACTTTCTGGCATCGACGGTCGCCTACAAGGGACTTTTCTCAAGAGGCGCACTGGCTGAGCGAAAGCGCACCGCGTCGGGGCAAGCTGAGCCGGAGTGGCTGGATGGCTATGTAAAAGCGGCCTGGGAACCTACGACGGAAGATTTAGAGAAGATCAGAGCGACGGTCGAAGCGTCCGATGCTAAATGGAAGAGGGTATATCAACCGATCAGGAATAAGGTGTTCGCTCACACCGACCCCAAAGCGGTTGTTGAAGATTTATTCCGGGATACATTAGTCGGAGATATTGAGGACATCTTGCATGATCTGAACAAAATTAGAACTGCGGTCTTTCAGTTATTGGAAAACGGACGACAGCATTGGATCGCAGATGACGATCGGAGCTACGCCGAACCGTATATCGCAGACGTGCGGAGCCTGCTTGGCCGGCTCTAGCGATGGTTAAACGTGCGACGGCCTTTTGATGAAACGGCATCGAGGTTCTTAGCCGACTCGACCGGTCGGTTGGATAAACGTGCTTCGAACTGCGACGACCTGTTCGAACAGGGTCCCGGCAGCCGCCTCGACGATCACCCCGGCGAAGCGCCAGATGATTCCCTGGTCAGTCAATGTCGGCATCAGCATCGGGCCACCGCTCACTCCACCGATATCGTAGCCGTGTGGGGGCAATCCGCTGCCGCTGAAGTCAATCATCTTCTCCCGCTCAAACCGACACGTGATCTGCCGATCCGTGACGCTTGTTATCGGCGGCATCGCAAAATAGGGGACCGTCGCGAACATGCGGCCTGTCGGCGTCATGCCGCGACTTTGAGCGGGGAAGCCGGCGAAGAATGCGAATTCCTTTTCCACCGGGTTCAGCGGTGCCCAATTCGGAGGGTCGGCCGGGACGATCGGTTTGTCGATCTCCCCGACCATCTCGGCACTGATCTTGAAGGTAGCGATGTCCAGATCATCGTTGCAGTCGAGCAGATGAGCTTCGGGATCGAATAGCCCGTTGCCAAGCTGGCAGCCGATCGCCTGCGCCGTCCTTTTCGCCTCGCAATATTCCCGGAAAACATGACCGGCGGTAATAGCTAGAACGCCGTGCCCGAGGTCAACTAGAAAGGCTGAACCATTGCGCAAGCCGTATGCACCGGCCTGATCTTGGAATACCCACCAAATCGGCATCGCGAACCGAAGACCGTCATGTAGGATTTCGGGGCCAAGGCCGCTCTCCAAGATCGCTTTTTTCTGATTCTCGGAGACCGAATTAAAGAACTCCGTTGCAGCAAATCTCGAAGTCATCGAAGGTTTCCAATTGTCGTCAGTTTGTTCCGTCATGCTCATTTAGGATCGCTTCCAATTCGGCGATGTATCGTTCGCAGCGCTCAATCGATTCAGTCGTCGTATCAACGTCGATCCAGCCCATTCCCTGTTGCCGCTTTTCCCCTGTTTTCAGCCGGCCTGCCTGCAACTGCCCTAACTGCTGCTGCAACCGTGCACGTTCTTCGCGGCACCAAGCCAGCGTATTCTCAATCGGGGTCATAGCTCGGCTCCTAGAGGGCAGTGAAAAGAAACCAAACACAAATTGCGCCTATTGCACATAGACTGATGGACTCGATCCCAATGTCACCGGTCAGTCGATGTTTCATTTGCTCTATTGCTTGTATTTCGTCACGGTCCCGAACGTAGCTGGCATCGCTCATCGTCCTCAACTTCTGTTGAATGCTGTCTAGTGCTAGGGCATGTTGCAGTGTAATTTGCGCGAGGCTCACCCCGCCGGTTCGTAGCGCCACATAGATCAGTCCCAATATCGGGACAATCACATTTTCCGGATGTCCGCGAAGGCGACTGAGCACATACCAGACGACCGCCGCGTAAAAGACGTTCTCGGCAATGCGCCAAGCCCATCTCCCAGTGTTCCGCGCTACTCGTCTGGCTTTGCTAACGAACTGCTGCCCCACGCTGTTCGAGGGATCTGGTTCCGGAGGGCTTTCCTCGAAGATGTTTGGATCTGGATGGCGGACGGGATCTCGTTTGAATAGCTGAGTCGCTTGATGGTCCCATATCCTCGTGAAAGAGGGCACCGGGTAGTCCTCATAGCGAGGATTTTCTTCGACAAGCCCCCGGAATGCCGGCCTGACCCCCTTTGGATAACTGGCATATAGATTTTCATTGTAGATAGCCGCCTCTAGGAAATCCTTGCCGTCTTTCTCGAATGCGGTTCGAAGCTCGGCGGCGTTGTTGAACCGGCCTCCCCGATAATAGCCCCGTCTAACATACACGTCGGAGTGATCCTTGATGAAGTTCTGGATTTCACCGCCTCGATTGGCGACCGCAGCCGCGACGTCCTGTCGAAGAGTCTGGAATTCGTGCGCTTCATTTCCATCCTTGTCTCGCGCATTCGGATCGGCCGAAGCTGAGGCCGTCCATCTTTCAAAGACGTGTCTTAGGAATAAAATATTTCCTTCTCGTTGCTGCTGATTCCACTTTTCTCGGTCCGTGAGGATGTTTGCTGCTTCTTCCTCCAACAAACTCTCATAGGGTGCAATGAAAGTATTAAGTTTTGAGAACCGTTCACAAAGGATATACGCGTTTGTTCTATTGTTCGACAGCATGAGCAGCAGAGACCATGCTGCTCTATAGGTAGGGAAGTCGGTGCCTTCGTGATGCCGATCGTCTCGGACGGTCAGCTTTGGATTTTGCAGTGCCCAATAGACTGTGATCAGCCACCGGTCGTCTGAAATACCTTCATAAATACCTTCTTTGGCGAAGGTTTGTTTTAGCCCATTGAAGTCCAGCGCAGGATTTGTGCACCACAATTTGATGAAATCAGTGTCTCCGTCTTGCAAGGCCGAGGTCAATTCCTCGGCATCTGCCCAATCGTGCGGGCTAAGTATGTGCCAGAAGCCGGCACCACGATAAGGGTTGCCAGCTATCGCGTTACGAACCGCTTGGTTGCCGGATTTCCATAAGGTTCGCAGGATTTCCTTCTCTGTTGCGACGGACGCGACGCCGATGTTGATTATCGGGTCGTTGCGGCCGAGCAGCGCCTTCAGAAGCTCGTCCGAGAACGGACTCATATACATCCCGTCGAGTTCGCCTGCATTGGCCTTCAGCCATGCGTAGACGGTCTCTGGAGCCGCGTGCGACAGATACTCGTGGGCGATCAGCGATGACGAAAAATTTGGGCTGCTACCATCGGTCATGTTAGCCACCTGCGGTTCGCCAACTACCCAACTTCATAGGTTGGAGATCATTTGAGACCGCATTGCCGATCCTTGACCGAGCAAATCTTCATGGAATTCTATGAGCCGCTCGCTGATATAATCTTCAACCTCCGATTTCTGGTTCGAACTTGACGCGATCTGGAGCCAGTCGCTCAACGTTGCGTCGATTTCAGATCTGAGGCGTGGCTGAAAGTCCTTCAGATTATTACAGAATATTTCGAACTCTACGTTGGCGACAACTTCGGCCTTATGCTTCGGTTCGTCATGAATGGTCTCGAAGCGCTCGGCAAGGAGCGTGAGCATTTTGACAGTTAGCTGACTCAGGCGGTAATCGAGGTAGCCAGCGATGGCCCGGAAAAGGCATCTGCCGATTGTTTCGCCGAGATCGTAGGCGGCGGTCGGCGGTAGCTGTGCCGCCTCGCGTTTCTTCCCAAAGCCGAACATGCTGTGGCCTCGCTGGTCGCGGCGGGATTGGCCCACTGGATTGATAGCACGACCCACGTTTCTGCCCGACGGTTCCGTCAGCCCATGACACCTTCGGGTGCGGCGCGCTAGCAAATCTTATTCTTCGCCGTCCAGCCGGAGCACCCGGCAACCAATCGCGTCCAAGCACTGAACAAAAAACGCGGCGGTGAAGGTGCCACGGGAAAGCTTGTTGGCAATGTTCCGCTCGTTGTCCTTCACGCCGATCGCTGCCAGCCGATCGGCCAACTCCCGATACGAGACGTGCCGGCGCGCTAGTTCCGCTTTGAGGATTCCCTTCACACGATCTTGCCACTTCGGGTCCGGCGGGTTCATCAACCCAAGCTCATGAAATCATTATCAAAGATAATTTTATCACCGTTAACGATATTTTTCAATTGACATGTTGTCATCGTTAAAGATATGAACATGCCCTTGACGATGAATAGAAGGGTGCGGCTATGACAACCAAGACCACTACCAGCCATCCCAACGGGCACGATCCTCACGGCCGCGCCGACGGCGCCGGCCGTGAGGCTGAGTGCCCCTATTGCGGACAAGCTATCAGCCGCAAGGAATACCGGGAAATCCAGGCTCGCATCGCGGACGAGGAACGTGCTCGGATCGGCGATGTCGAAAAAGCACTCCACGAAAAGTTCGCCCGCGAGCGCGAGCAGGCCGAGGCCAAGAAGGTATCGGAGATTGACAAGGCCAAGAAGGACGCCGCGAGGGCTACCGAGCAAACCGTAAAGGCGCTGAAGGCCACCTTGGAGACAACGACCGCCGAACGGGTGGCCGCGCAGCGCGAGGCGTCCGAGAAGAAATTGGCCGAGGCGGTCGCCGCCGAGCGGACCCGCGCGTATGGCGATCGGATGAAGCTCGACGCTCAGCTTGCCGATCTCCAGCGCCGGCTACAGCGCCGGACGGCCGCCGAACTGGGCGATGAGGGTGAGATCGACATGTTCGAGGCGCTGACCGGCGCGTTTCCGGGCGACGACATCTCGCGCGTCGCCAAAGGTGTGGCGGGCGCGGACATCGTGCACCGCATCGTCCATAACGGCACCGTCGCCGGCACGGTCATCTACGACTGCAAGAATCATAAGCGTTGGCAGAACCATTTCACGCTCAAGCTCCGCGAAGACCAGCTTACCGCTCAGGCCGACCATGCCGTGCTCGTCGCGACGACCTTCCCGGCCGGCGAGCACCAACTGCTCGTTAAGGATGGGGTGATCGTCGCGGCACCACCGCGCGTCGTCGCGATTGCCCATCTGCTCCGCCGTCAGGTCGTCCTGACATACTCATTGAAGCTCAACAGCCAGGATCGGGCCGAGAAATCCTCAAGGCTTTACCTGTTCATGACCTCCGATCGGGCCGACCACCTATGGGAGCAGATGACCCAGGCCACCGCCGACATGGCGGATCTCGACCGGGCGGAGACCGTAGCGCACCAGAAGACATGGACCCGCCGGGCCGATCTCATTAGGGGTGTCCAGGCCGTCCATGACGAATTCTCGGGGGCAATCGACCGCATTATCAGCGGCAATGACCCGGAGCCGCCGCTATGACGTGGCGCTACCTCCGGTGCAGCCGGCGGCTGCTCGTCTGGGACCCCCCAACTGACGTGGCGGTCATCCGGTCGGTGATCCGTCGTCGGTTCGACGCCCACGATGTCACAGCGATCATCTTCTATACCGACCCGACGACCGTCGTCCTCAGAGGCCGCTTCCTGGATCGGATCATCTGGCAAGCGAGCCACGACCAGATCCTCAGCGGGAATGAACGGGGGCGATCATGACTCGACACGCGCTGCCGAAAGGAAGACCGGTATCGGATAAACCCGCGACATGCTACCAATGCGTGTTTTTCTGGAGAAAATACAACCTCTGCACAAATGAAGGTAGCGGGAATCCGCTGCATCATATGGTGCCAAAATTTAATTTGACGAATACTAGGATATTTTCGATTAACACTTACACGATTTAGGATACACAAGAAAATGTGCATTGACGGTCCAGTACATCGCGCGTTAAAGATTGCCGACATGAGCGAGTTTCAAATTCTCCGAGCCGAGCTTGAACGGATGGAGGCGAGCATCGCCGAGATCCGTAAGCAGGAACTCGACGTAGATGATCGGCTTGCTGAGGTTCAGACGGAGAAAGACGATCTCGTAACGCAGCGGGCCGCCCTTGAAGAAGCCGCCAATCTCATACGGCAACGTCTCGGTAGGCCGGCGTCGTCGATCGTCGTTCAACTGCAAACGAGCCGACCGGCTCGACCACAGCCGGCAGCCGTGGTGCCCCGAAGGACAATCCGGCAGGGGACGAAAAGGGATCAATTTCTTGCGGTTATCAAACCGCTGTTTGAGAACGATGAACGATCAGCGCGCCGGCAGGCAATCAAGCAGGCAGCGCTCGACGCTGGTCTGTTCGAGGATGCGCAGAACATAGAGTCGACGGTGTCCACCAATCTCACGCACTTGAAGGCCGCCGGCTACATCACAACCGACCATCGCGGAACGTGGACATGGACAGGCATCAGGTGAAAACGAAGACGGTCGAGCCGTAAGGCCCGACCGCTTCGCCGGTCGTCGCTGGAACGACGGCCAAAAGTCAGCCGAGAGGGGTTAGCTCCCGACCAGACCCAAGGGCGTACCTAATCCTCCCCGGCGCTGTCGTCAACCATCGGCACGGAGTTGCCGAACGGACAGGCCATGAGTGACGGCCCGCCCTTCGGCCCTCTCCGGGAGGGCGCAATTGTGACTGACCTGACCGCCGAGACCGGCGGCGCCCCGACCCCGAGCGAGCGGGTCAAGAAGCCTCGCAAAACTTATCGGCAAGACTGGCCCGCCTACAATCTCGCTCAGGCCCGTGAGCTACGCGATGTCGTCTATTTGGCCCAAGACCTCTGCGACACAATCCCAGAAGAAATGTCCTTCCAGGAGCCGAGGGGCCGTCACCGTATCCCACTACGCGATGTCGCCATTCCAACCATCTTGAAGGCGTATCACGGTCTTCCCGGGCGGCGGTTGGGTAGTCTTCGGGATGGCGGCCCCCTCGCCGACCTTCACGATGCCGGGTTTATCTCACGGGCGATGCATTGGAATTCGGTCGGCAATGCCCTGCGAAATGAGCGCATGTCGGAGGTCTTCCAATATCTCGTCGAGGCAAGCGCCATGCCTCTGATTCCGGTCGAGCAGGGTGATTTCTCGATAGACGCATCTGTCGTTAACGGTGCTGGCCGGGTCCACGAGGGGGACCCGCGTTACCGTGGGCAAAGCGAGCACAGGATCGCAAAAGTCCATCATGTGATTGGCAACCGGAGCGGTATCGTAACCGCTGCCGCGATAGAAGGTCCGGGCGCGGCTGAGTCACCTATGTTGCCCGGCCTAATTTACACGACCTCGAAATCGTTTCGGATCAGGAACGTATTCGGGGACATGGCATACACGGATTACCGCAGCTACCGAGTTGTCGAGGCTCTTGGGGGACAAGGTTGGTTTCGTTTCAAGGAAACTCATACGGGTCGAGGCGGCGGCGCTTTCGGGAGGATGTATCATTGGGCGGCGGCTCACCCCGATGAATTTTTTGCCATGTATTTCAAACGAAGTAATGTGGAGGCGGTTATATCAGCCTGGAAACGGACGCTGCTCGGGGGACTTCGCCATAAGACGGAGACGCTTCGGAGCAAGAAAGAAACGCCGATGCGGAATGAGCTTTATTCGGTGCTCGTCGCACACAACATCCGCGTCGTGATCAAATTCATGTATCTGCTCGGCATAGCGCCGAATTTCTTGCCGGACGCGAAGGACGCGCCGGCTTACCCGAGCGACGATCCTTTACCTTTGGCGCATTGATCGGTTTCTCCGGGAGAAGTCCCCACAGCTTGACATAGGGACAGGCCCGGCAGACAACCGGGCCTGTCCCATTTTCACGCCTCGCTAACCCTGCTCAGAAATGGCCGATGCTGCTAAATAATGAGGTCATTCTTGTGCAAAGCCCCGCCGGCGGGGAGAGGGTTGGGGTGAGGGGCCGGCACCGGCGGATCAACCTGCTGCGTCACCAGTGCCCAGCAGCCATAATCCTCAGCCCGCGCCGCCGGCAAATCGCGGCATCACCTCGCGGGCGAAGAGGCGCATCGAGGCGAGCGCGGGGGCGAACGGCATCGTGTTGAAATTGACCTGCAGCGAGGCGTGCTCGAACCCGCCGAAATCGTCGGCCAAGCGCAGGATGGTCCGGGCGATCTCATCGGGGGAACCGATCCAGGCCGCGCCCGATGCGATCTGCTCCTGTGCGTTGGAGGCGCGCAACCCCGCGATCACCTTGTCGTAGCCGGGGTAATCCTTCGAATATCCGGCCGTCGAGCCAATCCGCGGCAGCCTCGGCGAGCGACGCCAGGTAGCGATCGAGAAAGGGCGCCGCTACGGCGCGGGCGCGTTCGCCCTCGGGTTCGCAATAAAGGTGAAAGGCGAGCATGACCTCGCCGGCGCCGGGATGGCCGGCTTTCTTCCAGGCCGCGCGAAACTTCGAGGAGCGGCCGCAGCTTCTCGGCGACGAACGCAATTGCCATCACCGAATAGCCCATATGCCCGGCGAATTCGAACGAGTCCGGGGTGTTGAGCGCCGCGACATAGAATTTCGGCCGCGGCTGCTGCGTCGGCCGCGGCAGGGACGTGGTGTTCTCGATCGTGTGGAACCGCCCGCGATGGGTGACATCCTCGCGCGTCAGCAACAATTCGACCTGTTCCATCCCCTCGCGAAACCGCGCCACCGATTCATCGGGCGAGCGGCCAAAGCGGCGGAACTCGTGCGGCAGAAACGCCCGCGCGAAGCCGACATCGAGCCGGCCGTGGCTCAAGGCGTCGAGCATCGCGATCTCGCCGGCCAATTTCAGCGGATGGTTGAAGGCCGGCAGCACCGCGCCAGTCACCAGCCGCGCCCGCCTTGTGCGCTGCGCCGCGGCCGCGAGAAAGACGATCGGGTTGGGGCTGTAGCCGCCGTAATAGTGGAAATAATGCTCGACGATCCGGATGTGGCTGTAGCCCAGCCGGTCGGCTTCCGCGGCGAGATCGAGCGCTTCCGAGAAATAGGCTTCCGCCGATTTTTCTTCCGGTCTCACATCGGGGAAAAACTGCACGCCGAACTGCATTTATCTTCTCCCGGACCGCGGCGGCGGACCCTCCCGGGAGAGGATAAAGCCGTCCCATCACCGGTCAAGCATGGCTCCGGGGTACTATACCGGCGTTCGCATGGCTCACATTGTACGCGCGCGCCACGGCGCGGCTTGTTTGAGAGATCGAAGTCGCCACCGCAGCAAGGCACGGTGGCAGCGAGCGTTCATTAGGTACTTTCCGAGCCTACCGCGCGATCTGTCATCCACGTACGCTGCGCCGGCAAAACAGAGGCTATATCCTAGAGTAGGATTGTCGCCAGGGCAATGTTGTAGGCTCGTAGGATTGTACGAGCGTGTAATTGCCACAACAGGAGAAAACAAATGAGTATTTTCTACGTGATTGGCGTGGTGGTCGTCGTAATTGTTGTCGCGGGTTTTCTCGGAGTGCACGTCTGACCCTGTTCATGTGATGCGCCACATCCGGCGCGCGACTTCTTTTTAAAAGGAAATCGGTCGTAATCATGAGAATCGCGCAGGTCTCTCCGCTTTATGAAAGTTGTCCCCCTCGGCTCTATGGCGGCACCGAGCGGGTGGTTTCCTATGTGACCGAGGAATTGGTCAGGCTCGGGCACGAGGTTACGTTGTTCGCCAGCGGCGACTCCTCGACCTCGGCGGTGCTGGACGCGGGCTGCGAGATGGCGTTGCGGCTCGACGATCGCTGCAAGGACCCGCTCGTCCATCATCTGATCATGCTCGATCGCGTGCGGCGCTGCGCCAACGAGTTCGATATCCTGCATTTCCATACAGACTACCTGCACTTTCCCCTGTTCGCCGATTACTGTGAAAAGACAGTGACGACGCTGCACGGCCGGCTCGATCTGCCGGATCTCCCGGTCATGTTGCGCGAATACGCAATGATGCCGCTGATCTCGATCTCGGAAGCACAGCAGGCCCCGATGCCCTGGGCCAATTGGTACGGCACGGTGCACAATGGCCTGCCGCGAAACCTCCATCGGCTCGGGAATGGCGGCGGCGGCTATCTCGGCTTTCTCGGCCGCATTAGCCCGGAAAAGGGCCCGGACCAGGCCATCGAAATCGCCCGTCGCGCGCGGCTGCCGTTGCGGATCGCGGCCAAGGTCGACCCGGTCGATCGGGAGTACTACGACACTAGGATCGTGCCGCTGCTGAAGCATCCGTCGATCGAGTTCATCGGCGAGATCGGCGAAGCCGACAAGGGCGCATTTCTCGGGGATGCGCTGGCGCTCTTGTTCCCGATCGCCTGGCCCGAGCCGTTTGGTATGGTCTTGATCGAGGCGATGGCCAATGGCACCCCGGTCATCGCCTTCGCCCAGGGCTCGGTCCCGGAGATCATCGAGGATGGTGTGACCGGTTTTATCGTCGACGACATCGAGAGCGCGGCAGCAGCGGTGCCGCTGGCATTGCGGCTTGACCGCAGGGCAATTCGCCGGCGTTTCGAAGAGCGCTTCACCGCCGAGCGCATGGTCGACGATTATATCAGGCTCTATGAGCTTGTATTGTCCCGTCGACCCGCTCGCCGTCCGGCACCACTGCGGCTTGTCGGCGGGACCGCGCAGGCGGCGGCCGACTAGAGCCGGTTGCGCCAAGGTGGCAGCCGCTTTTCCCGAACGGAACGTGCTCCAGCCCAACGAGGCGCGAGCGAAATCCGGTTCGCTCCGGCTGCCGCGGATCGGAGGCGGCGATGGCGCTCGCTTCTAGCCAGCGGAGCGACGCCGCTTCGAAGTTTCGCATCGCGGCGTCGGGCGCGTATCACGAGCCGCGAACCCGCATCTTGAAGCATGGCGACACCTTCGCCGTGTTGAGCCCGTTTGGCGACATGGTCGCCGATTTAGGCTGTCCCGACGGGCTCTATCACCAGGACACGCGCTTTCTGTCGCAGTTCGAGCTGCGGCTCAATGGCGATTGCCCGTTGCTGTTGAGCTCCAACCAAGCCGAGGACAACTCGCTTCTGCCGGTCGATCTCGCCAATGCCGATACGATCGCCATCGACGGCAGCCTCTTGCAGCGCGAGCTGATTTACGTGAACCGCCGGCAATTCGTATGGCGGTCGGCGTATTATGAGCTGCTGTTGATCCGCAATTTCGACTTGCGGCGGCACGTGGTGACGCTCGGTATGCGTTTTGCCGCCGATTTCGCCGACGTCTTCGAAGTGCGCGGGCAGAAGCGAGACCGGCGCGGCGAAGGATCGGCCGAACTGATGTCGCCCGATAGGGTCGCGCTGCGCTATCAGGGGCTCGATTCCGTCGAGCGTGTAACCGAGCTCTCATTCGCACCACCCCCCGCCCAGCTCGACCAGACGAGCGCAACCTTCGTCCTCGATCTGGGGCCAGGCAAATGGTGCCGGCTGGCGCTGCGGATCCGCTGCGATCCGAGCGATGGGCAGGAGTGGACCGTCGGCCAGTTCTACCGGTCGTTGCGCGCCGCACGGCAGGCCCTTCGCGCCTCCAGCGGTCGGGCCGCCAGCATTGAGGGATCGAACGCGGTATTCAACGAGCTGGCACGGCGCTCGGTCGCGGACCTCTATATGCTGATCACCGAAACCGACTACGGCCCCTATCCGTTTGCCGGGATACCCTGGTACAGCACCTTTTTCGGCCGCGACGGCATCATCACCGCATTGCTGACGCTGTGGATCGATCCGGCGATCGCCAAGGGAGTGCTCGGCTTTTTGGCGGCGACGCAGGCAACCGAAACCGACCGCGAGCGCGACGCGGAACCGGGCAAGATCCTGCACGAGATGCGCAACGGCGAAATGGCCCGGCTCGGCGAAGTGCCGTTCGCCCGCTATTACGGCAGCGTCGATGCGACACCGCTCTTCGTCATGCTGATCGGCGAATACTTCGCCCGTACCGGCGATCTCGACACGGTTCGCCTCTTATGGCCGAACGTCATGGCGGCGCTGCGGTGGATCGACACTTCAGGCGATCCCGACCGCGACGGTTTTGTCGAATACCACCGGCAAAGCGCAACCGGGCTGGTCAATCAGGGCTGGAAGGATTCGGCGGTCGCGATCTTCCACGCCAATGGCGAATTGGTCGAAGGGCCGATCGCGCTCTGTGAGGTGCAGGGCTATGTTTTTGCCGGCAAGCGTCATGCCGCGACTCTCGCGCTGGCGCTCGGCGAGGCGACGACAGCCGCCCGCCTCGCGGCCGAAGCCGAAAAGTTGCGGCAGAATTTCGAGGCGGCGTTCTGGTGCGAAGAGCTCTCGACCTATGCGTTGGCGCTCGATGGCGACAAAGAGCCGTGCCGGGTGATCGCGTCCAATGCCGGGCACGCGCTGTTGACCGGGATCGCCGCGCCCGACCGGGCCAAGCGGGTTGCCGATACCCTGATGCGCGTCGCCGGTTTCTCCGGCTGGGGGATTCGCACGGTGGCGGTGACCGCCGCGCGCTATAATCCAATCTCCTACCATAACGGGTCGGTGTGGCCGCACGACAACGCATTGATCGCGCTTGGGTTCGCCCGTTACGGGCTGAAAGAGCCGGCGCTGCGCGTCTTTACCGGCCTCTTCGACGCCGCCTCCTACTGGGAGCCGCGGCGGCTCCCCGAGCTGTTCTGCGGCTTCGGCCGACATCATACGGCGCCGACCATGTATCCGGTCGCCTGTTCGCCGCAGGCCTGGGCGAGCGCGGCGATATTCGCCCTGGTCGAGGCCAGCCTCGGGCTGCATTTCGATCATCGCGCCGGGGAGATCCGGTTCGACCGCCCCCGGCTGCCGGACTTTCTCGAACGTCTGCATGTGCGCGGTTTGCGGCTCGGCGATGCCGAGGCCGATGTCTTGTTCCAGCGTTTCGGCGACGAGGTCGCGGCGACAGTCACCCGGCGCCGCGGCGCGGTGCGCGTCGTCGTCATCCACTGACCCCGGGCTCAAACTGAGGCAGTACCCAACCGTTGGATTGCTTGCCCTGGACCCCCGCCTTCGCGGGGGTGACGAGTCAGTGTTTCAATATGAAAAGATATTGCTCTAGGTGTGTGGTCCCGGAATGAGGTGGTGCGGGTTGATAATGAAGGGCGTGGGGTCTTTCGTCCAGGCATCGCAGATCGCCTGGAAGGGAGTTCGCCATCGCAGTGACTTGAGGTGCTTGGCGAAATTGTAGGCGGTGAGGAAGG
>Ga0210394_10004354_pt1 | contig 16635 bp, 13 predicted proteins | sample IncBWC12MmetaG_FD_160121 | JGI IMG/M metagenome (GOLD analysis project Ga0210394, IMG submission 160121) | Forest soil microbial communities from Barre Woods Harvard Forest LTER site, Petersham, Massachusetts, United States - Inc-BW-C-12-M | ecosystem: Environmental > Terrestrial > Soil >... | reverse complement strand
ATGCGGGCCATCCCAGGCCGAGACAATCACCGCGACTGACAGGAAGCATGCAAAGAAGAGGCCTGCGGCTGCCGAGATGCTCGCGCCCGCCGATGCCTTGACGATCTCGTCGCGGAACCTGTGAAGATCGTCTCGGGCGAGCGGACCGTAGTGCGGTGCTCGCTCGCGCAGAAATTCAAGTATTGATTTGACTCGGTGAACTCGGCGAAACATGTTTAACCCCGCATTGGTGAATCTAGTGGTCCGTATATTTTTGGCACGAAGCGTCGACACCGCTTGCGAGGTTCGTCAATACGGCTACGATGGCATCGGCGAGCGCCGCAATCGCTCGTTGATACCCCTCAACTATTTCTGCGTAGCCGGAGTGAATCTTCTCGTCGGCGTGGAAAGTACAGGTTGTAGCGATTGCGCCATTGGATCGCGGACCCGTGGCGGATAACGTTGCACTCCATGACGCCTCGAGCAGTGCGTGCCGCCCAAATTCCGCCTCGAACTGTTGCACATCGATGTCGAGCGTTAGCTTTGTAAAGGGGCGCGATCCGGTCGTGCGCCTCAAACTGCGTTGCAGCTCGAGGCGCACCGCATCTTTGATTTCATCGTTCACGGGCGACGCCCATCGCTCATTCTCGAGAAGCATGACTTCGGTCGCACCCGTGCGAACCACCAGCTCGGAGCGGTTGAGTTGCGGCGGGGCGTGGAGGATTCGCACATCGATTGCGGGAGTGGTCTCCGAATCTCGCCCGGTCTTATTGGGTGGCGGAGCCAAGGTGTAATAGTGAACTGGCGCCGACGTACAGCCGATGCCGGCAATCACCAACCATGCAAGAGCGAAACGTAGGTGGTAGCCGTTCACGGTCGGGCCTCCGAGGATGACGCCGCAGGGCTCTTCGGCATCTTCTGCGGTCGCCTCCCGCGCAAGAGGGCATCGGGATGACGATCGAGATAGTCGGCCAATTCACGCACGGCCTGCAAAGTATTGCGGCTCTCCGATAGTGTGTCGGTGAGACTGCGTTGCAAGGGCGATCCCACGTCCAGAGTCCGGTCGGCAGAGTCGAGCGTGCGATGCAGGGCCGACAAAGTATCCACGGCGTTCGGCAGCACCTGGCCGTGAAGCGCGCTCAAGGTTTCGTGAAGATCCTTCAGGTCCGTATGCAAATCGGCCGTAATTTGCTCGAGCGGTAAATCATTCACCTTCTTTATCAGTCGGCCGACACTTGCTTCCAGCTCTTGAAAGCTTCCATTCACGGTGGGCAGTTCGAGCGGCCTAATCGACGCATTGAAGGCGGCTCTGGGGCTCCCCGGCAGAAAATCGAGCGCGATATAGAGCTTCCCGGTCAGCAGGCTTGCCGATCGCGGCTGTGCACGCAGGCCTCGGTTGACCAAGGTTCCCACGAACACTGCGAGCGTGGCATCGCTCTCGGTCTTCCCCTGCGCAGCGAGTGCCTCATAGGCTCGACCCATGCGGCGGGGATAGACTTTGGCGGTCACGATAACCGGAAAGGATTTATCTTGACGCTCGTAGCCCAAATCCACGGCAATGACAGATCCTATGTTTACTCCGACAAATTCCACGGGCGCGCCTACCTCGAGGCCGCGCAGCGCTTGGCCGAACCGCATCCGGACATAGCGCGGGTCCCCATCGGGCGGCGCCATCGCCTCGGTTTCGTTTTTGTACAGGGTGAAGTCGCCCGGGATGCCGGCCGCCGCCGGTACGGCTTCGATCGGCCCGTCGTCAAAGGCAAGGCCTCCGGCAATTACCGCCGCCAGAGATTCGGTTTGCACGTTGAGGCCATCGGCGCCGAGCCTGACGTCGATTCCGCTTGCATTCCAGAAGCGCGTCACGGGCTTCACGAAGGCATCGTAGGGCGCATCGACAAACACAGTCACTCGCGTGCCACCGTCGGACAGCAGATTCTCATCGATCACACGACCGACTTGGAACTGACGAAAATACACCGGCGCACCAATCGCGAGAGAACCGGCGCGAGCGGCGTGCAACTGCAGTTCGCGACCGCGCGGACCGTGCGAAAGCGCAGGCGGATTCTCCAACCCGACAAACTGACGCTCGCGGCGCGCGGCGGCGCCCGTCTTCATGCCGATATACACCCCCGATAGCAAGGTATCGAGGCCGGACACGGTGCCCACGCCAATGCGCGGTCGCACGATCCAGAATTGGGTGTCCGCTTCCAGCAGGCTCGCCGCATCTTTCGACAGGTCGGCGCTCACCACCACTGTTTGGTGATCAGCGCTTAAGCGGACGGCCGATACGCGCCCCACCGTAACATCCCGATACTTGACCAGCGTCTTGCCCACTTGGACCCCTTCGCCGCTCAAGAAACTGATCGTGATTCGCGGACCCTCGTTCTCCCAATTCTTGATGAGCAGAGAAATTCCGATGACGGCGGCGACCATCGGCACGCCCCACACCAATCGTGGAATCCAACGTCGGTTCTGAACCGCCGGCGTGGGAAGTTCCTCTTCGGAGGCTGGCGTCGGCGCGCTCATGTGGGCCGATCCCAGATCAAGCGGGGGTCGAAGCTCAACGCCGACAACATGGTCACGACCACGACGCCGCAGAAAAAAGCGATGCCGGCGCGCGGTTCCGCCACTCCCAACACCTGAAATTGCATCAGTGCCGAGGTCAACGCGACCACGATGACATCGAGCATCGACCAATAACCGATGAACTCCACGATGCGGTAGAGTACGGTCCGCTGATGTGGCTCCCAGTGGCTGTTGGTGCGCACCGTGAGGAGCAGCAAGCCGATTGCGATAAATTTCGTGAATGGCACCGCAACGCTGGCAATGAATATCAACAGGGCGATATCCCAGTCCCCCGAGCGCCAGAACTCGAGAATTCCGCCGACAATGGTGCTGTCCTCCTCGCCCAGCAATCCGCTGGTGTGCATCACGGGAAGCAGGTTCGCGGGAATGTAAAAGACGATACCGGCAATTAGCCAGGCAAGGGTCATCCCGGTGCTTCCGGGCATGCGATGCTCGATTAGACTTTGGCAGCGCGGACAGCGCCGATCTTCCTTAAGAGATGCGCGGGACACGGCAAGCCCGCAGGTTCGGCAAAGAATCAAGCCGAGTTCGAGTGATTGCCGGAGCGCCGTCATGGCTCGACCGCGGGGGTAATTGACCACCAAGACGCCGGGTCACAACGCCCGAGTAGTGCGAGCACCGTTGTCAAGCCCGCGATCGCCCAGATGCCGGCCCCCGCCGTGATGGGAACCCAATTCGCAAGTTTCACGATTGCGACCAAAGCGCCAAGCAAGAAGACCTCAGTCATACTCCAGGGACGCACCCGGTGGAGCAACTTCATGATCGGTCCAAAGCCAGGCGGCCGGTGCCCGACCCGCGCGAACAGCAACACCCAGAAGAGCAGCGCGATTTGTAGCGCTGGGATGAGAAAGGTCGTGAACGCCAATCCTAAGGCAGCGACTGAAATCCAGCCCTGCTGCAACGAGCGCACGGCGAACCAGATATTGGCCTTGGTCTCGATCCCTGCGATGTCGATGCTCAAGATGGGTGTAAGGTTGGCGATGGCGAAAAAAATCGCCGCGGCGCAGACCAGCGCCAATCCACTCTCCACATTCGCGCCAAAATAACGTGCCAGAACCGCATCACAGCGCCTGCAGAGCGCCACATCGCCGCGGCGCAAGAGAATCGCACGATACACCGTGTCGCAATCGCGACAAATGAGAATCGAGTTCATCGCCGCGGCACCGGTTGCCCTACGCTAAAGATTCTCGCCGATCATTTCGAAGACATCACCCGCCTTTCCGTGCATAACGGCCTTGATTGAATACATGGCCATCCCATAAACGTTCTCGGGTGCCGCGTGCGGCGGCATCACCAGTTCCATCGGTTCCACCTTGACATTGAGCAACGCGGGCCCGGGCTGCCCGAGCCATTCGGCCACGGCGCTTTCGAGTTCTTCCGCCTTGGTTACGGTCTTGCCCCACAGGCCCATGGCCTGTGCCACTTTGCCAAAATCCGGATTCATAAGATCCGTATAGACCGGTAACATTCCTTCGCCCTTCTGCGCGAGCTCAACGAAACCTAACTTGCCATTGTCGTAAACGGCAATCTTGATCGGGAGATTCTCTTGAACGGTGGTGAGCACATCGCCGAGCAACATACTGAAACCGCCGTCGCCGGCCAAAGCGATGACTTGGCGACCCGGTTGGGCACTCTGCAATCCGATGGCATTCCCGATCGAGGTCGCCATGGTCCCATGCAGCAGGCTGCCGAACATCCGCCGTTTACCGTTCGCCTCCACCATGCGCAACATCCACACGAGCGGCGTGCCGTCATCGGCGGTAAATAACGCATCTTGATTGGCGAGCCGATTGATAATCGACGTCAAATATTGACCGGGTATTTTGCCGCGAGGACCGGGCGTGGCTCTGCCCGCCTGCGCTTTGAGCGCCTTCTTGTGACGATCCACATACGTATTGAGGAATGTGGCATCTTCGCGCTGCGCAACGCGCGGCAGCAGCGCCTGAATCGTGTCCTTGATATTTCCGACCACGCCGAGGTTGACCGGATGGCGCCGGCCGATATGGGTCGAATCGATATCGACTTGGATGATCTTGGCGTGGTCCGGGTAGAATTGCCGCCACGCAAAATCGGTACCAAGAAGCAGCAAGGTGTCGCAGTTTAAGATGGCGTGATAGCCGGACTCCGTCCCAATCACGCCAGTCATGCCCACATTGTTCGGATTGTCGAATTCGATCTCGTCCTTGCCTCGCGAGGTATGCGCGACCGGCGCCTTGAGGCGCTTGGCCAGTTCGACGACCTCATCGTGAGCATTCACGCAACCAGCACCCGCGTATATGGTGATGTTCGTGCCTTCTGCCAACATGGCGGCGATCCGATCCAAATCCTCGTCACTCGGCCTTATGACGGGCTGGTTGACATGGACGCGAAACGGCGGCTCGCTGGCCGCATCCGAATCCGCTATGTCGACGGGGACAATGAGAACTGCCACCCCCCGCTTGGAGATCGCGGCCTGACACGCCATGACTGTCTTGCGCAGCGCTTGCTCCGGCGTCAAGATCATTTCGCAGAACACGCTGCAGCCACGATAGACGTCTTCGAAATTTACTTCTTGAATGAAATTGAATCCCAGCTCGCTTCGCACCACTTGGCTCGCGATCAAGATGACCGGCGCGCGATTCCGATTCGCCTCATACAACCCGTTGATGAAATGCAGGCTGCCCGGTCCACAGCTGCCGGCCATTGCCGTCAGGCGGTCCATCAAAAGCGCTTCGGCCTGTGCCGCGTAGGCACCCGCTTCCTCATGGCGCATGTGGACAAATTTGATATCACTGCGACTTAAGCTGGTGGCAAACGTGTTCAGCGTGTCCCCCACTATGCCGTAGCAATGCTTGACACCGGCCGATTGCAAGGTCTCCACAATGACTTGCGCGACTTTCTTACTCATTCAGATCTCCGTCACGTTAGGAAGGGGCCATTTGCATGGCCCGCGCCGTTGAGTTTGACGCCGGGCATGAGGCGGTCCCATCCCCCTAATGGGTGAAAGACATCCGCGCGCCCTAATCCTTACACGAGCAGCCTCAAATAATGATCGGCGATGAATGCACCGAACAGAGCCATCAGATAGGTGATGGAGAAACGAAAGGTGCGAATGGGAAGGTCGGGCCGCACTCCTCGCTGAAGAGCCAAGGCCAGGTAAAGAAAGCGAGCATCAAGCACGAACGCGGCCGCCAGATAGATCAATCCACTCATACCAATGACGGCGGGAATGAGCGTGCAGAGAACGAGCAAGACTGTATAGAGCAAAATCTGTCGCCGCGTGTACGGAATGCCATGGGTCACTGGCAACATGGGTATGCCCACCTTCGCGTACTCCTCGCGTCGCGCAATCGCGAGCGACCAGAAATGCGGTGGTGTCCAGGTAAAGATGATCAAGAACAACACCAGTGCCTGCGCATCGATGGAGTGAGTCACGGCCACCCACCCGAGCAGCGGCGGCGCTGCGCCGGCGGCGCCCCCGATCACGATGTTTTGAGGCGTCGCGTGTTTGAGCCAGCCGGTATAGATGACCGCATAGCCGATGACTGAGCCGAACGTCAGCAGGGCACAAAGACCGCCGGCCGACGGCCATAGCACCAGCATCGAGCCCGCACCCAAGAGACCCGCGAAGGCGAGGGCCTGACTCGTCTGCAGGCTCCCCGTTGCCAGGGGTCGCCGTCGGGTGCGCGCCATCTCCCTATCGATGCGCCGGTCGAGGATGTGATTGAGCGTCGCCGCAGAGCCTGATGCCATGGCGATGCCTAGCGTGCCGAACACCAGCGCTGACAGCGGTACCATCCCGGGTGAGGCCAGAACCATCCCGACAATCGCTGTGAACACGATCAACAAGCTCACTTTGGGTTTCGTGAGCGATAGATATTCCCGCCACCGCGGTTGGGACAGCGCGGTTATCAGCGAATCATGAGGGGCGATCGCCACGGTCAGTGGGTAGTTGATTTCGGCAGCGACGCTACCGCTGCATCTGTAGCTGCATTAGTCGGTCCATGGGCATCATGTTGTGGTTCAAATTCGCCATGATGATCATCGATCCGAATACCAGGAGTCCCACGACGAAAATGCCGAAGGCAAGCGCGAGAATATTGTTGGTCTGGTCCGGCGCGCTCGAGATGTGCAGAAAGAACACCAGATGAATCCCCATCTGAGCTATTGCGAGAACTCCCAACAGGATCGGGACGCCCGGCGCATACACCAGATCGGTTGACGATGCCCAAAATGAAGCCAGTGTCAAAACGACCGCATAGCCCAAGCCGATCAGGTAGCTTCGGCGCGTGTCCTGCGTGTGTACGTGGACACCCGGAGCGGCGCCCTGAGCTTGAATTTCGACACTCATAAATGAGCTCCCAAGTACACGATGGTAAATACGCCGATCCAGACGATGTCGAGCGCGTGCCAGAACAGGCCAAAGCAGAAAAAGCGGCGGCTGACCATCGGCTGGAATCCGAGCGTTGCCACCTGCAATAGCATGACGATCAGCCAGCACAGCCCCATGGTCACATGCAGTCCGTGGGTACCGACCAAGGTAAAGAAGGCCGAGAGAAAGGCACTGCGGGAGGGCCCCGCGCCTATGCTGAGCATGTGACTGAATTCGCTCACTTCGAGGCTCAGAAACGCTGCACCCAAAATGAAGGTGATCGACATCCAAAAATACGTCGAGTTTCTGTCTCCGCTCAGCACCGCGAGCGAGCCAAAGCCGCAGGTGACGCTCGAGGCCAGAAGGCATGCGGTCTCGATCAGCACGTGCTTCTTGTCAAAGAGGTCAGCGGCGGTTGGGCCGCTGGCGGATTCGCCGGAAAGCACCGCATACGCGGCAAAGAGAGCGGCAAATATCACGATGTCGGACAGCAAGAACAACCAAAAACCGTAACCCGCGACCACGCGCTTTGGTGCAGGACCCCGAAGCGAAAGCGGCACCGAGTCGGCGGTCGCGAGCGCTTGTTCGGTAGCGCTCATACTGCCCCCTCCTTCAACCCGTGGAGCCGCTCAAAGGCAGCAACCTTCTCCGCGGGCACTTCGATCTCGCCATCGGTGCGCCACGCCTGCATAAGACAAACCACGATTACCCCTAGAAGTCCTAATCCGGCGCCCCACCAGATGCGCCAGATGAGGGAGAATCCCAGTAGCACCGCAAAGAATGCGATATAGAAGCCCGTCGGATTATTTCGAGGTACCTGAATCGTTTCATAGGTCTGCTTGACGTTGCGATCCTGCACAGTTCCCTGCTGCTGCTTCATGGCCCAGAACGCGTCCGGCCGGTCCACCTGCGGCGGGAGCGAGAAGTTCCATGCCGGAGGCGGGGACGGGGTCGACCACTCGAGCGTACGACCGTTCCACGGGTCCCCCGTCACATCGCGATTGAGTTCGCGCCGGCGAATGCTCACAGCGAACTGCACGACAGTCAGTGCTATCCCAAAGAGGATCAACAACGCCCCCACAAGGGCAACGAGCATTAGGGGCTGCCAATGCATGTTCGAATAATGCTGCATTCGCCGCGTTGCGCCCATGAGTCCCAGCACATACAGCGGCATGAAGGCGAGATAAAAGCCAAAGAACCAGCACCAGAACACCACCTTACCAAGCCGCTCATTCAGGGTGAAACCAAAGGCCTTGGGAAACCAATAACTGATGCCCGCCATGACACCGAAAACAACGCCGCCGATCGCCACGTTATGAAAGTGCGCGATCAAAAACAGACTGTTGTGTAGAACAAAGTCAGCCGGTGGAATCGCCATCAGCACACCCGTCATACCCCCGATAACGAAGGTCACCATGAACCCGATCGTCCAATAAACCGGCACGGTGAAGCGGATGCGGCCCCCGTAGAGAGTGAACAGCCAATTGAAAATCTTCACGCCCGTCGGCACTGCAATGATCATCGTCGCGATCCCGAAGAAGGCGTTCACGTCCGCGCCCGCCCCCATGGTGAAAAAATGATGCAGCCACACCAGGAACGACAGCACGCAGATCACCATCGTTGCCATCACCATCGAGCGGCGACCGAATAAGGGCTTGCCCGAAAACGTCGCGACCACCTCCGAGAACACGCCGAACGCGGGCAGTATCAAGATGTAAACCTCGGGGTGGCCCCAGCACCAGATCAGGTTGATGTACATCATCGGATTGCCGCCGAGCTCGTTGGTAAAGAAATGAAATCCGCAATAGCGATCGAGCAGCAGCATGGCGAAGGTCGCCGTCAAGATCGGAAAGGATGCGACGATCAGTAGATTCGAGGCGAGCGCGGTCCAACAAAAGATCGGCATTCGGCGGTAACCCATACCCGGCGCCCGCAGCTTCAAGATGGTGGTCAAAAGATTGATGCCTGATAACAAGGTTCCTAAACCCGAAATCTGCAGGGACCACAGGTAATAGTCGACACCGACCCCCGGGGAGTACGCGACTTCGCTCAACGGCGGATAGGCCAGCCAGCCGGTGCGGGCAAACTCGCCGACCACAAGCGACACGTTGACCAAAAGTACTCCCGCCGCGCTCAGCCAGAAGCTGACGGAATTAAGCACGGGAAAGGCGACATCACGCACGCCAAGCTGCAGCGGCAAGACGAAGTTCATGAGCCCGATGACGAACGGCATGGCCACGAAAAAGATCATGATGGTGCCGTGCGCGGAGAATATCTGGTCGTAATGTTCAGGCGGCAGATATCCCTGTGCCTGACCCGCGGCAAGGGCCAGCTGGCTGCGCATCAACATGGCATCCGAGAAACCGCGTACCAGCATCAAGAGCGCGAGAAATATGTACATCACGCCGATGCGCTTGTGATCGACGCTCGTGATCCATTCGCGCCAAATGCAAGGCCACCAGCCTTTGACCGTCACCAGCGCCAACACGCAAAAGATGACGAAACCGACGGTGCCAGACGCGATCATGACGACCGGCTGGTCAAAAGGAATTGCCGCCCAGCTGAGCCTGCCGAACATTTTATTGCCCTCGCGGCGGCGAGACGGCCGCCATAGACCTTATTGAAATGCTATCGAACAGACCCTCGGACACCTCCGCGTAGGTCTGCGCCCCGTCGGCTTTGGCTGGCTTCGCCAGTTCCTCAAATGTCCTCGCATCTAGGACGCCCCCCTGCGTCTTTGTGGCGTTGACCCAGTCCTTGAAGGCCTCCGTCGCAGTCGACACAAGATCAAAGCGCATGTCGGAGAATCCGTCACCGCTGAACTGCGCTGAGAGACCCTCGAAAGTGCCGGGTTGGTCGGCCTCCAAATTGAGCCGGGTGACCATGTTCGGCATCGCATAGATCTGACTGCCCAGCTGAGGCACGAAAAAGCTGTTCATGACCGTCGTCGAGGTCAGGCGAAATCGAAGCGGCACTCCCGCCGGGACAACCAATCGGTTCAGGCTCGCGATCCCCTCATGCGGGTAGATAAAGAGCCAGCGCCAGTCGAGGGAGATGACTTCGATATCGAGTGGTGTTTTAGATTCTTCTAGCGCCACGCGGGGATCGAGGTCATGTGACCCCGTCCACGCGATGCCGCCAAGAAAGAGAATCACGAGGGCTGGAATTGACCAGACAATCATCTCGATCCGGCCGGAAAATTCCCAGTCTGGCCGGTAGCGCGCCTGGCTGTTTCTGGCTCGAAACCACCATGCGAATGCCAGCGTGAGCACGATCACCGGAATGATGACGGCGAGCATGATCGCGGTCGAATCGTAGAGAATGACTCGCTCTGCCTTGCCCACCGGACCGTGCGGATCGAGCACACCCTCGTTGCATGAGGCCATCAACAACGCAGCGCTCGTCATCGACAATGCTCGCAACCACATTGCGGGGGCGCTCAGTGTTTGAGTGACCTCTGGGGACGTCCGACTGGGTCTGGCGGCGTGCATCACGGACTGCATCGGTATCCACTGGCGCGGTTAGACATGCCCACGATTCTGTGGAAATCCAATGCCCTTCCCAATCCCCCCAATGGGGGGCTTATCGATGCCACGCGCTTCCCAAGAGCATCAGCTCTCATCATGGTGCGACCTGTGTTCACGCCTCCAGGCCGCGGGGGTCTGGCCTGCGGCCTGCCGGAATTGCTTGCACAAGTGCGCCTGGTCGGAGAAGCCACACCGCAGCGCAATGTCGCTCAAGGGCGCATGGGTGGTAAGCATGTATTGAGCGGCCAATTCCACGCGACGTCGCACCAAGAAGGCGTGCGGTGACTCGCCGAAGGTGCGCTTGAACGAGCGGGAGAAATGCGCTTCGCTGCGCTGAATGAGCGCGCTGAGATCCGCGATGAGTACCGTCCCCGTGATATGAGCGTCCACATAGTCGCGCACCTTGCGCACCTGCCAGGCCAGCAAGCGCCCTCTTCCGTCTGGAACTTCTCTTGCAGCTGGGGGATCGATCTGCAGCCGCATCAGTGAGGCTGCTTCAAGCAATTTGCCCTGCGCCGCGTAACCTTGGCCGTGAAGCTGACCAACAGCTGTCTCAAGGAGCGTAACCACCCGATGCATCCATTCGCGCGAGCGAGTTACACCAAGGTTTGATACCGACAGTGTCTCTTCGAGGTGTCCATCCATTACCTGTGTCTTCCTCTACATTCCAGCAGCGATCGCATTTCTGGATCTCGAGGAGAGACGGTATCGCCATCGCACTTGTGAGTAAATCCCGCAATTCAGTGGAAAGGGAGTCCCTCAATTGAGGGACGTCTGAAGCTTGCGGGCTTCGCTCCGGCTCAACAATTACCGTGACGCGCCACATAATCGCTACATCGACGGTGATGACTCTGCGGATGCGAATAATGAATTTGTCTGAATCTACGCAAATGCCAGCGACTACGAATACCCGAAGGATTCCCAAACCCTCATCGCCAGGATTTCCGGGCGGTGGCAGTGCACGAGCGCTCGCACTTAAGCCGCTTGCTTCGGATGAGCGCGGCCCGTCGCCCGGAGCATTGATCCCACCACCAGTGCCACGATTAGCACACCGATCCAGAAAAGGCCGGCGTGCCTGAAATGCGCGGCCGCGTCGACGGGTTTGTGCGCCCAGTGATTTGCCAAATTGCCCAGCAAAAATTGGAATAGACGCGGCTCAACGTGCGAGGCCCGAAGTTAAGAATCAGGAGTTCTCTCATGTGCATTTGCCTGTAATTGCGATGTTTCTGCCTAAACCAATTGAGCTCTTTGGTGGAGCCGTTCTCCGAACTCCGCCTCGAAGTAGGACCGACTGCGGACCGACGGCCAACGACATGACCCCGAGCATCACGCCCAGCGCAGGGCGCGAGGATAGAAAGCGCTCGACTTGGTAGCTGCGTGATTCTCCGCGCAGGCACCACTCGCAGAAGTGTTCACAGTTATTGCGCAAGATTCGATAATGGTTCTCGCCCACACGAGATCGGGCACGCCGAATCACTTCCTGCGGGTCAAAGGCCGGTAAGTTGGAACGCCGTGTCCACACGCTTCGGCCGCACCCGAACTGTGCGAGCGACACTTCTTCGATGGGTCCGCGAAACGGCCCGCGCACAAGACCCGCATAGTGCACGACCTTGCAATCACCGACGTATATCCCATGGTGCAGGTACCCTCGCCGGGGCGAGATGAGATGTGATCCCGGTTGCAGGTCCTCGTCTCTCAGCGGAAGTGTGTCCCGATGCTGCGGCTCGCCGTCGCTCAGAGCTCGGGAATGCCAGCGACGGGCTCGCTCAGGTGCGGGAGCGCTGGTGGGCTGCTACCTCAAAATCGCCAATTGATCCGACATAGCGTTTGCCACTCAGCATTACCCGTTCAATGAGCTGGCCTTAATAAGTGCGATCCTGCCGACGCATGTTCCGAAATCCCCTGTCTCCAGTCTTGGAGAACCCCGCGCCGCGCGTGTATGCAGCTGCTGTCTTCGATTGCGCACGGTTAGCCGTCGAGCAATGTCACCATCGCGTTGCAGCCCAGGTAAGCGTGGGAGAGCGCCGCACCGATTCAGGTCGCCAGTTCCACGGAGCTTTTGAGCACTGGAAGCGTCGACCTGACACGCTCGCTCCTTGTGAACAGAAGACTCAACCCGTAAGGTTCTGTGCAACTGGTGGCCGCCACCTGCATGCGGGGTGAAATCCGAGTAAGGTCCGCTTCGAACCCAAAAAATGGTCGCGCGCCGCCGAAATCCGGGAAGCGGATAGAATGCTCGCTCCAACGGTCACCGCGCGGAACCGGGGCAAGTCTATCGTGTCGTTATACCGGTGTAATTCAGGGTTGTTTTTCACAATCGACGCGGAATCCCCAAGTCGAATACCTCGCCCATTGCGTGTCCTCTCTCAAGCGTGGGCGCAGACATTCTTCCTCGTAGTGATATTCACGGGAGCTCGACCCGCCACGGCACTTCCGCCGAACCTCAGTCTGTCGCAGATTCAGCACACCGCGTGGACTGCCCAGCAAGGAGCGCCCGCAGATATTTGGGCGCTGGCACAGTCGCCCAACGGATTCTTACTTCTAGGTACCGGCAGTGGTCTGTATCGCTTTGACGGCGTTACCTTTGAGCGCGTCATCCCGACCAACCAGTCTGACCTGGGCTTTCGAGACATTACCGCCTTACTGGCGCTGCCCACAGGTGAGCTCTGGATCGGCTACTACGCGGGAGGTGTCAGCGAACTGAAGAATGGAGTTCTGACCAGCTACGGCCAGCTCGAAGGTGTGCCATCGGGCTGGATCACGTCATTTGCTCGCGAGAGTGACGGCACGCTCTGGGTTGCGGCTGCCGAAGGTCTGGGGCGCTTCTCGGCTGGGCATTGGGAGACGGTGTCTTCCGACTGGAATTTTCGCGGGCACGGGGCGCACTGGGTGCTGCTGGATCACCAGGGAACGCTTTGGGTGGCTGGCGGAGAGTCAGTGGCTTTTCTGCCGCGGGGTGCCCACAAGTTCGAGGACACCGGGATCCGCAGCGAATACAAATCGACCCTTGCCCTGGCTCCAGACGGCACCGTCTGGTTAGCCGGGGAATCGATTTCGCCCAGACCTCTGCTGCAGCACCAGCCTTTGCTCACCCGAGGCGAGTCTCCGGGGAGACTCGACCCCGTCAAGCGGCTTCTCGTGGACCGCGACGGCTCGATCTGGGCCACGGACTCTCAGCATGGGGGCATCTACCGAGCAACACAGGGCAACCACGACACTGATGCGGCGACCCCGCATCCCTTGAACGAGATGTTCACGGAAGCCGAAGGTCTCACCTCCGACCTTGCCGTACCAGTGTTGGAAGATCAGGAGGGGAATATTTGGGTCGGCACCAACCTCGGCCTGAACCGCTTTCGGGCCACGCGCTTCGTGCGGGAGTGGCGCGTGCCCGCGTCACGGACGCTTTATGCACTCGCTGCTGCGCCCGATGGTTCGGTGTGGATTGCAAGCCACGAGCAGCTGTTTAAGGCGCAGGGATCACGTTGCGACCTCATTGCCCGCCTCCCCTCTCCCATCCGATCTGCCTACGGGGAACCGAGTGGCGCACTATGGCTTGGCACTGAACAGGGCCTGGTCGAGCTGCTCGACAGCAAGCCGATATCTCTGCCGCTCCCGTCGCCCGCTCAGCCGGTTCAGTACCAATACGTCCACGCGATGACGTCCGATCCCTCGCATGGGCTGTGGGTGTCCGTGGTCAATCGCGGACTGCTGCGACTAGACGACCGGCGCTGGGACCTCTCCGGTTCCGGATTGCACCTGCCAGATACCCCCCCGACGGCACTGTGGACCGACGATGCACAGCGGCAATGGCTTGGATACGGCGATGGAACCGCCGCGCTGCGCGCAGGCGAGAGCACCCAAGTGTTCGGCCCCGACCAGGGTCTCCGCGTGGGCCCGATCATGGTCATTCGTGGATCGGCCGGCGAGATCCTCGTCGGCGGAGAATGGGGACTCGCGCGCTTTGATGGCCGGCGGTTTCAATCCTTGTCCGCCTCGCGCTCGGACGCTTTCAGTGGCATCAGCGGAATCATCGTCCGCGCGAACGGGCATATCTGGTTGAACGGCAATCGGGGCGTGGTGCACATGTCGTCGGACGCGTTGAACGATGCGTACGATCATCCCCTGACAAAGATGCGTTACGATCTGTTCGATGTTCAGGACGGTCTTCCTGGCTATGCGCAGCAGGGTGAAGATGCCAGCGCCGTCGCCGCTGCAGACGGCCGCTTGTGGTTCGCTACCAACCACGGAATCGCCTGGATCGATCCAGATCATCTAATCAAGAACCGTATTCCACCGAATGTGGTGATTCGCTCCGTGCTTGCGGATCAGCACATCTACCAGAGCGCGGGCCCGATCGAGCTACCCGAAGGCACACGCTCCGTGCGGATTGACTACACTGCCCTGAGTCTCGGCGAGCCGGAACGCGTACTCTTCCGTTACCAGCTCGAGGGCGCAGACGACACCTGGCGCAATGCCGGCAATGAGCGCTCGGTTCGCTACGCGAACCTTCGTCCCGGGCACTACACCTTTCGAGTAATCGCGTCCAACAGCGATGGTGTTTGGAACGAAGTGGGTGCGACCGCAGCTTTCGCGCTGCGGCCGGCGTTCTACCAAACGTTCTGGTTTCTTGTGCTGGTATCTGGAGCTGGCCTCGGTATTCTCTGGCTCCTGTTATTGGCTCGCCTGCGCCAGATTACCCACAGGGAACGCCAGCGCCTTGAGCAGCGTATGGAAGATCGCCTGAACGAACGGACCAGGATCGCCCGCGAGCTGCACGATTCCCTACTACAGGGCTTCCAGGGGTTGATGTTTAGGCTCCAGGCCGTTCGCGAGCTCCTGCCGAGACGTCCAGAAACCGCCGCAGAATCCTTGGATGCCGCACTCCAGGTGGGCGACCAAGCGATCGGCGAGGGACGGGATGCAGTCCAGAACCTGCGCTCACCCATCATTGAGGAGGGCGACCTCGCGACCGTGCTGGGGGCATTGGGCGCGGAGCTCGCTGTCGGGAGCGAGCCACAGGCAACGCCCGCGTACCGAGTCATGGTCGAGGGCAAGCCGCGCCCGCTGAATCCCAACGTCCGAGACGACATTTATCGGATTGCGCGCGAAGCCGTCCGCAACGCATACCAGCACGCGAACGCCCGACATATTGAGACCGAAGTCACCTTCGGGGATACGAATCTGAGTGTCCGCGTACGGGACGACGGGATCGGTGTTGACCCTACGATCCTCGCCGGCGGTCAGCGCGCAGGTCACTGGGGACTGCCGGGAATGCGGGAGCGCAGCGAGAGCATTGGCGGTCGGCTCGATGTCTGGAGCGAAAGGAATGCGGGAACAGAAGTTGAATTGGGTATTTCAGCCGCTATCGCTTACGCACAGCCTCCGATATCCACATTCAGCTGGATCAGGCGACTCTTTTATTCCGCCACGCGATCGCGCGCGAGCGCGGGCCAGAGGCACGATGCGGATTAGACTATGCGTTTGCGGCCAAACACCCGCGCATCCAGTGACCACGCTCCCGGTCCCAGCATGGCCAGTGCCGCGCCGAGAGCCGTGGAAATCACCGCCGACGAATTGTAACGCCCGTCCAAGATCATGATGCCGACTTGAATCACGGCTTCTCCGACGGCCGCGAATGGCGTTCCAAAGCCAAGTAAAAGCAGCACAGCAGCCGCTATTGCCACGCAGCGAAGCAACACAGTCGTAACGTCCCCGAGCCCGCTCGTCATGTCCACGCCGAGCAACGAAAATCCAGCGGCCAAGCGAAGAATGAATAACCCCGCTCCCGGCCAGGAATTCGGGAAGGTTGAAAATAGTCTCTGCACGTCCAGCAGTATGGGCCGGAAGTCGACGACAGCGAAAACCCTCAAAAGGGTGAGATTTGCGTCACCCAGGGTCAGCTATAGCGAGATGATCCCGCGCTTTAGCCCCAGTGAGGCCGCGTGCGTACGGTCTTTGGCACCGAGTTTCGCCAAGATGTTCTTGATGTGGGTCTTGGTTGTTTCCTCATTGATAAACAGGCGCGCAGAGATCTCTTTGTTCGCGTGTCCGGACGCAATCAATCGAAGAACCTCGATCTCCCGAGTCGTTAGTGCGGCGTCCGCCGTGTGCTTCGCAATCTCGGCGGCGACGTCCGCTTGAACGCGCCTTTCTCCCTCATAGACGGCGCGGATGGTATTCAATATCTCGGTA
>Ga0210394_10004353_pt1 | contig 16637 bp, 8 predicted proteins | sample IncBWC12MmetaG_FD_160121 | JGI IMG/M metagenome (GOLD analysis project Ga0210394, IMG submission 160121) | Forest soil microbial communities from Barre Woods Harvard Forest LTER site, Petersham, Massachusetts, United States - Inc-BW-C-12-M | ecosystem: Environmental > Terrestrial > Soil >... | reverse complement strand
TACCTGGACGTGGAGCAGGTGCGTTTCGGCTCGCGTTTGCGCGTCGAAATCGATGTCGACGAGGATTGCGGCGACTGCATGGTGCCGCCGCTGGTGCTCCAGCCGCTGATTGAAAACGCGGTAAAGCACGGGATCGCTACCATGGTGGACGGGGGATTGATTCGGGTGCAGGGCCATGTCGTCGACGGGTCGATGGAAGTGAGCGTGGAGAACGATTTCGATCCCGATTCGCCCACGCCGCGCCGCAACGGCCTCGGATTGCGCAACGTCCGCAGCCGCCTGGCGACCCGTTTCGGAGACGCGGCGCGGCTGACCGCGCATGTAGAGAATAATCAGTTTCGCGCGGAGATGGTCGTGCCGTACAGCCGGGCGGAGCCATAGATGGAAACCCTGGCGCATTACCGGATTCTTTCGCTGCTGGGCAAGGGCGGCATGGGCGAAGTGTTTCTCGCGGAGGATACGCGCCTCCATCGCAAGGTGGCGCTGAAGGTGCTGCTGCCTGAAGTGGCCGAAGATAAGGAAAAGCTGGCCCGTTTCGTCCAGGAGGCGCGGGCGGCGTCGGCGCTCAGCCATCCGAACGCCGCGCATATTTACGAGATCGGAGAGGCGAACGGGCGGCACTTCCTGGCGATGGAATACATCGAAGGCGCGACGCTCGAAACGAAGTTAGCTGGAGAGCCGCTGCCGATGGCGCAGATAATCGCGATCGCGGTTCAGGTGGCCGATGCGCTCGATGCGGCGCATGCGCGTGGGATTGTCCATCGCGATATCAAACCGGCGAATCTGATGATCGATCCGCGAGGTCATGTAAAGGTGCTGGACTTCGGGCTCGCGAAAATTCTCCCGGTGACAGGAAAGGAAATTCCATCATCCAGCCAACTGGCGACGCAGTTTCTGACCAGCGGCGGAGTGGTGCTGGGCACGGTTTCCTACATGAGTCCCGAACAGGCGCTGGGCCGCGACGTGGATCATCGTACGGATCTGTTTAGCCTGGGCGTGGTGCTGTACCAGATGGCCAGCGGCAAGCTTCCGTTCGCCGGCTCATCGGCCCAGGAGACGCTGGCGAGAATTTTGCAATCGCCGCCCGACGCATTGGCGCGCCTCAACTACGAACTGCCGGAGGAGTTCGAGCGCATCGTCAAAAAGTGCCTGGAAAAAGATCGCGACCGTCGGTATCAATCGGCGCGCGAGCTTTTGGTCGACTTGCGCAACCTGGAACGCTCGCCCCCGGCTGAAAAAACGCGCACCGGCGCGATTCGCGCGGTGATTGTCGACGACGAGGAACTGGCGCGGCACTTATTGCGCGAATATCTCCATGCAGCAGGCGGGGTGGAGGTGATCGCCGAATGCGCCAACGGCTTCGAGGCCGTAAAAGCCATCTCGGAGCGCAAACCGGACCTGGTGTTCCTCGACGTGCAGATGCCGAAGCTCGACGGATTTGAGGTGCTGGAGCTGATCGACGCATCGGTCGCGGTGATCTACGTTACTGCATACGATCAATATGCGATGCGCGCGTTCGACGCACACGCGGTGGATTATCTGCTGAAGCCGTTTAGTCAGGATCGCTTCAAAAAAGCGCTGGAGCGCGCACGGCAGAGACTGGGCGAGCCTGCGCCGGCGGTGAAACGCGTCTCGGCGACGGAGTTGTCGGCCGCCGCGCGTCCGCCGGAGCGGAAACTGGAGCGCATCGTCGTCAAGGACGGCGCCAAGGTTCACATTATTCCCCTCGAAAAACTCGATTACGTGGAAGCCCAGGACGACTACGTGGCGCTGCGCAGCGAGAAGAAAAATTATCTGAAGCAGCAGACCATTTCGAGCGTCGAGACCCAGCTCGATCCGAAGAAATTCGTGCGCATCCACCGGTCCTACATCGTGAATCTGGAGCGCATCGCGCGGATCGAGCCGTATACGAAAGACAGCCGTGTGGCGGTGCTGACCGACGGTACGCAACTACCGGTTAGCCGTTCCGGCCACGCGCGCCTGAAGGAACTTCTCGGCGAAGTTGGCTAGCCCATTGTGGGGCGGGCTACCAGCCCGCAGCCGCCTACCGGGCGGCTTGTATTCCCCAGACAAGAAGTGACTGCTGAAAAACTCGTAAACTCCGCTCCCTGTGGTCGCGGCTCGGAATCAGGACTACCTGTTATCAACGATCTACCGAGCCGCGACCGCAGGAAGCGGAGACGAAAGAGTCTTTTTCCGCAATCTCAAGAAGCCCGCTGGAAGCAGGCTGCCGGCTAAAATAGCCCGCCCCACAAGGACTTGGAAACACTCAGAAGGTTTCTAATAACCGAACAGCCGGTCGAACAATTCCCGCGTGTGCTCCCGAATATCTGCCAGCGCCTCCAGCGGCGCCGAAGTCCATCGCTTGATCAACCCACGAAGGGCGACCCGTTGCGCCCCGCTAGGCAGTTTCCCTTCCGCGTGTCCGGAGCGGACGCGCAAGCCGTGGTCCAGCGCGCGATAAAACGTCGCGGCATCGCGCAGAAATCCGGCCTCGGTTCGGTCCAGCAGGTCCATGCTCTCCAGCACCTCGATGCGCTCCGGCGTGTTCAACGATTGAAAAAATATCCCGGCGCTTTTCAGCCGCAGATACATCAGCAGGAAATCGATATCGTAATATCCGCCGCGCTCGGCCTTCAATGGATGCGCCGCGCCCTGCTCTTTTTCGAGGCGGGCGCGCATCTGCTTCAAGTCGGTTCGCGACCGCCCGCTCTGGCCGTAGCGCACCCAGTCGATGGCTTGCAGGTGATGGAGAAACAGATCGGCGCTCAGCGGTTCGCCCGCCACCGCGCGCGACTTCATATAGGTGATGCCTTCCCACGCTTCTGCGGTGCGCGTAAAATAATCCTTCACCGCGCTTTCGGTTTGCACCAACGGTCCGTCCCCGCCATTCGGGCGCAGCCGCGTGTCGACCGCGAACAGAACGCCGTCGCCGGTGTAGGCCGTCACCAGATCGATCAGTCTTCCAGCGACGCGCGTCCACTGCTCCATCCGCCGCGATTCCGAATCGCAGAGGACAAACACCAGGTCGGCGTCGGAGGCGAGATCGAATTCGCGCATCCCCAGCCGCCCCAGCGCCACGACCCACAATTTCTTCTCCGGAGGAGCCGCGCCCCACACGTCGGCTACCGCGATGTCGTAGGCTCGCGAGATGACCGTGTCGGCCAGAGCGGAAGTTCGCTCCAGCGTCTCGAAAATAGGCTCGGATTCGCAGATGCTCGCCGTCTGGATGCGCAGCATTTCGCGGCGATACCAGCGCCGCAGTTCACGGGCGTCATTGGGGGCGTCGCGCGCTGCGCGCTCGTCACGATTGGGGGCGTCGCGCGCTGCGCGCTCCTCGATCGCATCTTCCTCGTGCGCCCCGCCGACGATGTCGATCAGCTCCGGCGTGCGAATCAGCTCCTCGGCAAAATAAGGACTCTGCTCGAACAAGTCGAGAGTACGCGCCGTCAGCGCCGAGTCTTCGTTCAAGCGCCGCAGCCGCGGCTCGTCGGCCGACAATTTCTCAAGAAAATGTTCGAACGCGCGATAGCCCTGATGCAGTTCCGCCCGAGCCAGCGAGCGCGAAAGCGTCGGCGCGGTCTGTTCGAGCGCGCGCACCACGTTGCTGGACTGCGGTCCTGAGGTTTCCGGAACCGACCCAGCGCGTGCATAGACCACCCGTTCATAAATTTCGATCACCTGCGCGAAGTGCGCGCGCGTTTCGGCCAGCAGCCACTGGGCCGGGCCGCCGCCGCCCGGCATGCGGCGGGCAATCTTTTCGAGCGCCGCCGGATCGGAGGGCAGCGCATGCGTCTGCCGGTCGTCCGCGAATTGCAGCCGGTGTTCCAGATGACGCAGGAACTGATAAGCGGACGACAAGCCGCCATGCTCCGCGTCGGACAAAAAACCCTTGTCCTGAAGCCGCGCGATCGCCAGCAACGTGCCGCCGTGCCGCACCCACGGATCGGCGCCGCCGTAGAGGCGTTGCAGGCACTGCACCAGGAACTCGATATCGCGAATGCCGCCGCGGTCCAATTTGATATCGAGTTCCCGCGTTCCGCGTGACCTCTTTTTGCGGGCTAGCTTTTCATTGATGCGTTCCCGAGTGACGCTGAGCGCTTCGATGGCCGAAAAGTCGAGCGTGGTCGCATAGATCTTCGGCTCCACAAAATCCAGGAGCGCCGCGCCGGTCGCTCGATCGCCCGCCGCCGTGCGAGCTTTAATCATCATCTGCAATTCCCAATCGCGCGCCCGCGATTGGTAATACTGGCGCGCGCCTTCGAGCGAAATGCAGACCTCGCCCAGGCTTCCTTCGGGCCGCAGGCGCAGGTCGACGCGGTAACACAGACCTTCCGGCGTGTAAGCGGAGAGCAGCGCCGTCAGATCGTTCGCGGCGCGCTTAAAAAACTCCTTGTTCGTGATGCTCGCTGTGGCGCCATTGTCCGAATAGAGAAACATCAAGTCGATGTCGGAGGAGTAATTCAACTCCTCGCCGCCCAGTTTTCCCAGCGCGATCACCGCGAAGTGCGCAGGCTCGCCTGTGGCGGAACGAGGCCGGCCGTAGCGCGAGACCAGATCGCGATGAATGCACTCGTAGGCGGTCTCAACAATCGCGTCGGCCAGCGCGGACAGCTCGGCGGTAACGTCGGAGAGCCCGCCGAAGGCCAGCACGTCGCGAATCAGAATGCGTAGAATCTGCTGGCGCCGGAATCGCGCGAACGGCAGAGGATCGGGCGCGGCCGCCGGATTGATTTGCGACTCCAGACGCGCGCGAAAGTCGTCAGTGGTGCGCACGCGATGCAGGTCGCCGTCTGAAAGGAGTTGCTCCAGGCACTCCGGCGCATCCAGAATCTCCCGCGTCAGAAAGTTGCTCTGGGAAAAGACCGCGATCAGATATTGCAGCGCCGCCGCCGAGTGCGCGATGCGCTGAAACGCAGCGGGCTGGCGTTGTTCAAAACTCGCCAGAGCCGCGCGCACACCCGGTGGATCGGGCGAATGCGAGGCGAGCAATTCAATGCGGTTCAGAACTGCGGGAGGAAGAGACATGAGGACGCAGCAGATGCACCTTTAGAATAATCCTCCGTTGGGAGTAGTCGGAAACCAAAGATAGGGCCAAAGAAATCCGCCCAACGACCTTCAACTCACTCGGAAAAGAAACATCCATAGACCGCCAATCTCAGTCCGGGCGCACTCCGCCAAGCGAACGGAAGGCAGATCAGTGCGGAGCCTTGCGAGGAGGCGGGGGAGGGCTACGTCAATATGTTCACTATGATCGGGGCTTTCAATGATCCAGAACACATAGTGTTCTGCTCGTTTGTTTCGTTTGTAGAGTTGATGCTGTTTGGACACGTCAGGCTTGATTCCGGTCGGCTTACCATTCTTAATCTGGTCATAGTAGTTTTTTGTTCCCGGTTTCCAAACCGTCGGCCGCGCTGGCCCCTTTAATTCGCACGTTGCCTCGATCACTCCCACGGCGGAGCAATCGCAAACTGTAGGCCATTTGCGGACTATAATGATCTTGATGCGCGTTACATAACGCGTTACGGTTCGGGATGATTCGGTCTATTCGTCATCAAGGATTGAAGCGACTGCATGAAAACGACGATCCGCGTGGAGTGATTGCCGAGCACTTGGTGAAGCTGCGCGATATACTCGCGAGACTCGATGCCGCTCGCGTTGTGACCGACATGGACATGCCCGGTTTCCGATTACATCCGCTGAAGGGCCAACTCAAGGGTTCTTGGGCGGTGACGGTCAGGGCAAACTGGCGGGTGATTTTCCGGTTCACCGATTCCGACGCATTCGACGTTGATTATGTGGACTACCACTGAAAGGATCTTGACATGCCGATGAAGAATCCGCCACACCCTGGAGGTTTCGTGCTGCGCCAATGCATCGAGCCCTTGGGTTTGACCATCACGGATGCTGCCGCAGCGCTTGGTGTGACGCGGACCACCTTGTCCGAACTCGTGAACGAAAAACGAGGCATTTCTCCTCAGATGGCCGTGAGGCTGTCTAAGGTTTTTGGCGGCAGCGCTGAAAGCTGGCTGGTACAGCAGGCGCAGTATGATCTCGCTCATGTCCGTGCCGACCGGATGAAGCTTAAGCGGCTGGAACTGGTTCAAAACTAGACCATCTGATCGAGCAACGAAATCGGATCGCCTCGGCGCACGATTCCGGTTTGCACCACGCTCGCGTAAAAACCGGCCAAAGCCCAGCGTGGCGACGACGGATCGCCCGCCTTCACCTGAGCGTCGTACACCGCCTTCTGGATCCCGGCGCCATAGACGCTGAGCGTCTCGCATGGGGCGCGAACTTTCGTGAGCTCAATGACGGCTTGTCCGACGCGCCAGCGCTGCCCCGCTCGCCACCGCGCGCGATCGACACCAAGGGTGGTGATATTTTCGCCGAGCGCGCCTGGATACAAAGGATACCCAAGCGCAGTCAGTTCATCGATGGCTTCAGAAGCAATCAGCAGAACCGCCTGCTTCGGTCCGCCATGAATTTGCGGGTGGGCGTAACCATCCCCGGCGATGCCGAGAGGGCCAATGTCACCCTCCGGTATCGCCCGCTTCGGCACGCCCCCACGGGAAATACTGACTTGTAAAACCGTACCGTTCATTTGATGAAGTGCGAATCACGGCGTCCTGTCCGCATGCTCACGCATGGCGGTTCCCTCTGGACACTGAACCGCCATGCGTAAGCATGCGGACATAACTTACTAAATATCGTAATAGAGTGCGAATTCGTACGGATGCGGGCGCAGACGGATAGCATCGGCTTCGCTCTTCCGCTTGTAGCCGATGAAGGTTTCGAGCAACTCTTCGCTGAACACGTCGCCCTTCAACAGGAAGCCGTGATCGTCTTCGAGACACGTGAGCGCTTCCTCAAGCGACGAAGGCATCGACGGAACGGCCTTCATTTCTTCCGGCGTCAGGTCGTAGATGTCTTTATCCAGCGATTCGCCCGGATCGGTCTTATTGAGCACTCCGTCGAGCCCGGCCATCATCATCGCCGCGAACGCCAGGTACGGATTGGCCGACGGATCCGGCGGACGAAACTCAACACGCTTCGCCTTGGGCGACGCCGAGTACATCGGAATGCGCACCGCGGCGGAGCGGTTGCGGCGCGAATACGCCAGATTCACCGGCGCTTCGTAACCCGGAACCAGTCGCTTGTAGCTATTGGTGGTCGGCGCGATGATCGCCGAAAGTGCGCGGGCGTGCTTCAGCAGGCCGCCGATGTACCACAGCGCCATCTGGCTCAATCCGGCGTACATATCGCCCGCGAATAAGGGCGATTTGCCGTTCCACAGGCTCTGGTGCGTATGCATTCCGCTGCCGTTATCGCCGAACAGAGGCTTCGGCATGAACGTCACGCTCTTGCCATACTGATACGCCACGTTGCGGATGACGTACTTGTACAGCATCATGTTGTCGGCCGACTTGACCAGGGTGTCGAAGCGCTGGTCGATTTCGCACTGGCCGGCGGTGGCCACTTCGTGATGATGGCACTCGATATCGAGGCCGACCTTGATCATCGTCTCGACCATCTCCGCGCGCAGATCCTGGTAATGGTCGGTCGGCGGAACGGGGAAGTAGCCTTCCTTGAAACGCGGACGGTAGCCCAGGTTGTTTTGTTCGCGGCCGGAATTCCATCGGCCCTCTTCGGCGTCGATGAAGTAATAGCCGGAGTGCGCGTTCTGGTCGAAGCGGACGTTGTCGAAAATGAAGAACTCGGCTTCGGCGCCGAAATACGCGGTGTCCGCGATGCCGGAGTTCTTGAGATAAAGCTCGGCTTTCTGCGCGATCCAGCGCGGATCGCGATCGTAATGCTGGCGCGTGATCGGATCGATGACGTCGCAGACCATTACCAGCGTCTTGGTTTCATAGAAAGGATCGATCACCGCCGTGGCGGGGTCGGGAATCAACAACATGTCGCTTTCGTTGATCGCGGCCCAGCCGCGGATGGAGGAGCCGTCTATTCCGAAGCCTTCTTCGAAGGTGTCCTCCTTCAATTGGCTGATCGGGTAGGAGATGTGCTGCTGCAACCCGGGAAGGTCGGTAAAACGCAAATCCAACTGCTTGGCGTCATGCTTCTTGGCATACTCCAAGATGTCTTTCGGTGTTCGTCCGGCTGTGCTCATCACTACATAATACTTGAGCGCCCCATGGCGCGCTAGATAAATAATTTGAATGGATGCGATAACGTAGTCTCTTGGAACAAATCGACATCAACTGGGGACTGGCGCCGGCCTTTTACTCGGTCAGCGAACTGACCGGTGCGATCCGCGGCCTGCTGACCGAGCATTTCACCGACATCTGGGTCGCCGGCGAAATTTCGGGGACGCGCGTACCCGCGAGCGGGCACTATTATTTCACGCTGAAAGACGAAGGCGCTCAATTAAAAGCGGTCTGTTATAAGATGACCGCCCGCTATCTGAAGTTCAAGCCGCAGGACGGCGTCGCGGTGCTGGCGCGCGGACGCATCGATGTGTACGATGCGCGCGGCGAAGTGCAGTTCGTCGTGGAGGCGATTGAGCCGCAGGGTCACGGCGCGCTGCAACTGGCCTTCGAACAGTTGAAAAAGAAATTGGCGGCCGAAGGGCTTTTTGAGAGCGCGCGAAAGCGGCCACTGCCTGCGCTGCCATCGCGGATTGGCATTGTCACTTCGCCCACCGGCGCCGTGATTCGAGATATTTTGCAGATTCTCGAGCGGCGGTTTCCCGGGCGTCATGTGCGCATCTATCCGGCACAGGTGCAAGGGGATGGCGCGGCGGAGCAGGTTGTGACCGCGATCGACTATTTCAGCCGCTCGGGCTGGCCGGAGGTGGTGATTGTCGCGCGCGGCGGAGGATCGCTCGAAGATTTATGGACGTTTAACGAAGAATCCGTCGCGCGAGCAATCGCCAGATGCTCCGTGCCGGTGATTTCCGCCATCGGGCATGAGACCGACTTCACCATCGCCGATTTTGTGGCGGATTTGCGGGCTCCCACGCCTTCGGCGGCTGCGGAACTGCTGATTCGCACCCGCCAGAGCTTGTATGACCTTCTCGACCAGAGCACCGTCAAGCTGACGCAGGCGGCGCGGCTGAGTATCGCGATGCGGGCGCGCGCTCTTCATCGGATTTCAGTGGATCAGGCGACGCTGCACCGGGCCATTGGACGGCGCATGCAGCGAGTGGACGAACTGGAGTACCGGCTGAAGGAGCTGGTTCGGGCGAGCGTCGATCGGCGCAAACGGACGCTGGAGAGAACGCGAACCGCGCTGTCGCAACTCGACGTCCGGTTGCAGTTCGCGGCAGCGCGGCGGAGGATCGAATCCTCCGATTCCAGAATCCGGCAGTCGATCCGCTTGCGGATGAGCGGGGTGCGCGGGAAACTGGCTCCACTCGAGGCGCACCTTGCGCAGTTGAGTCCGTTGAAGATCCTCGACCGCGGTTACGCAATTGTTGAAAATAAAGGAAGAATCGTCAAAACGCCGGAGGACGCACCGGTCGATTCCGAGGTGCGCATCCGCATCGCAAAAGGACTGCTGCGCGGGCGGGTTCTATAAATTTCCTTGACAAAGGGTGCCCATAGGCATACTATCGATAAAATTATTCTCGGTCTGAGTAATCCCTTGCCAAGTGTGCTTTTGGGGTTCATTCGCATTTTTATCTTTGCTTCGGGTGGGGGGAAACTCATGAAAAGTAAATGTGTCACCGGACCTGTCTCTAAGGTCTTCGGTTTTCTCGTTTGTGCCGGTTTGCTGGTTGGCGTGGCGTTTGGCCAAGCGACTTCTTCCAGCTCGATTTCGGGCGTGGTGAAGGACCAGCAGGGCGCGTCCATACCAGCGACCGATGTCAAGCTGATCGATCCATCGACGAACACGACGCTCTCAGCCTCGTCAAACGAAGCGGGCCGATACATCTTTTTGAACGTCAGCTCCGGGAAGTACGCGATGACGTTTACGAAAAGCGGCTTCAATACCTACCGCGTCGACGACCTGGAGGTCGAGGTTGGCGCGGTCTTGACCATCAATGCCACGCTTCAAATTGGCGCGACCACGACCACGGTTGAAGTGACCGCGACCAGCGGCGCTGAGTTGCAGACAACCAACGCCTCGGTCGGAACCACTCTTGACGGCAGCCAGCTCCAGTCGCTTCCCAACATGGGCCGCGATGTGTCGACGCTGGCCGTGCTCCAGCCGGGCTCCACGATGGCCGGCAACATCGCCGGAGCGGTGAGCGACCAGAATACCTATACGCTCGACGGCGGCAACGTTTCCGACGATATGGCCGGAAATACCACCGGCTACAACACGAACTTCACCGGATTCGGTGGCACGCAAACCAGCGGAGTTCCTTCGGGTGTAGTGCCGACGCCGGTGGAAAGTATCGAAGAAGTGAAAGTCTCGACGTTCGGCCAGACGGCCGACTTCAACAACTCCAGCGGCGGAAATATTCAGATGGCCACCAAGCGCGGCAACAACCAGTTCCACGGCTCTGGATATGGATACTATTTTGCAACTAACATCGGCGCGGCGAATTCGTGGACGGCGAATCACACTCCGGCGACGGTGAATGGAGTCAGCTACCAGTACACACCAATCGTCAAGAATCACCGGTCCCGATTCGGCGCATCTATAGGCGGACCGCTGACGCCGAAGCCGATGCTGGGCGGCAAATGGTATTTCTTCTTCAATTACGAAGCCTCCCGCTTCCCGAACGTCGGGTCATATGAGCACCTGGTGCCTAGCGCGGCGCTGCGCGCCGGCGTTGTTCAAATCGCCGAAGGCAACACCTATGTTCCGTATAACCTCAACCCATACTCGGTGACCGTGCCAGGGGTGAACGGCGGGCAGCCGCTCGCGCCAGCGGTTTGTGCCAACGGATCGTTGTGCGATCCGCGCGGCATCGGCTTGAATGCCGAGGTCTCGCAGCTCTGGAACAAGTATATGCCGCTACCGAACGATCCGAATTACGGCAGTGGCGATGGCTACAACACGATGGGTTATCTTTCGACGATTCGCGCCCCACTGAACACCAACAATTACGTGACGCGTATCGACCACGACTTCAGCGACAAGTGGCGCTGGATGACCAGCTACCGCTACATGCGGTTAAGCAACCTGACGACGAACCAGACCGATATCGGCGGCGCATTCTCCGGCGACACGCTCGGTCAACCGGTGGCCGTTGCTCCCCGCCCGCAGCTCCCGTCCTACTTCGTCACCGGCTTGACCACCAACATCAGTTCGAACGTCACCAACAACTTTACATATAACTACCTGCGCAATTTCTGGCAATGGGGCGATCAGAATTCGCCTCCGCAGCTCCCCGGTTTAGGCGGGGCGCTGGAGATCGGCGGCGAGAGTTCGTCAGCCCTGATCCCCTACAACGTGAACACGCAGAGCACGCGCCAGCGCTTCTGGGACGGGCATGACAACCTGGTCAAAGACGACGTGACGATGATCAAGGGCAACCACCTGTTCCAGTTCGGCGGCACCTACCAGCGGAACTGGGATTATCACACCCGCACGGACAACGGCAACGGTATTAACAATCAGATTGTCTATCAGATCACCAATGCCGGCGTGAATTTCAGCAACGGCACGGGTGCGATCAATACTCCGTATGTCCCTGGCGCGGTGCCATCGAGCCAGTTGAGCACCTACTCGCAGTACTACACCTATGTGACTGGAATCGTTGATCAGCCGCAGGTGGCTTACACCCGCAGCGGCGCGAACCTCACGCTGAACCCGGTGGGCGCTTCGGCTTACGATAAATCGGTCATTGATTACTACACCACGTATTTCGGCGACACCTGGCACATGAAGCCCAATTTCACGCTGAACTACAGCCTGGGCTATACCATCGAGATGCCTCCTTATGAGCAGAACGGCAAACAGGTGACGGCGGTGGATCAGTCCGGTACACCCATTAACGCCCTGACCTACATGGCGCAAAGACAAGCAGCGGCCTTGCAGGGACAGGCTTACGATCCGATCATCGGATTCGCAACCGTTCGGAATATCGGCACGGGTCTTAAGTATCCCTACAATCCGTACTATGGTGAATTCAGTCCGCGTGTGTCTGCGGCCTGGAATCCGCGCTACTCCAGCGGGTTGCTCGGTAAGATTATGGGCGATGGGAAGACGGTCCTTCGCGGCGGATATGGCCGCATCTGGGGTCGCGTCAATGGCGTCGCTCAGGTGCTAAGCCCGCTGCTCGGTCCCGGTTTGATTCAAGCCGTATCCTGCACCGGCGCCAGTTCCAGCGGCCAGTGTTTGGGCGCAGGTAACGTGGATCCGACCAACGCGTTCCGCATCGGCACGGACGGCTTGTCGGCTCCGCTGCCGGTTCCGTCGCAAACTCTGGCGCAGCCGTATTATCCCGGCGTGAATGGAGCTACCTCGGTAGGCGACGTCTCGGCCCTCGATCCGGCCTTCAAGCCGGAACGAACCGATAACTATAACTTCACCATTCAGCGTCAGATCAACCGGCAGATGACGGTGGAAGTGGGCTACGCCGGCAGAATCATTAAGAACCTGGATACGGAAATGAACCTGGACACGGTTCCTTACATGATGACGCTGGGCAACCAGCAATTCGCGCAAGCGTATGCGAATGTTTACACGGCGCTGGCGAATAATGGCGGCAATGTGCCCACGAACCTGGCGGTGCAGCCGTTCTTCGAAGCCGCGCTTGGCGGATCGAGTTCGGCTTATTGCAAAGCGTTCACCAGCTGCACGGCGGCGGTGGCGACCGACAACAAATCGCTGTTTGCCGCGACCGCTGTTTCCCAGATCTGGGCGCAGATGGGCGCCTCGCCGTCCTGGGCGCTTGGCCGCACGATGATCAGCAGTCCGGCTTGCCCGGCTGGCGTGAGCTTGCCAACCTGTGCGAATTTCACAGGCCTCCAGGCCACCTCGGTTGGCCTCAACGGTCCTTATGGACATGGAAATTATAATTCCCTGTTCGCCACCTACAGGGCGCGCGATTACCACGGCGCGACGGTGATTTCGAATTTCACCTGGGCGCGTTCGCTGGGCACGTCACCGCTTTCGCAGTCTTCGAGCGGCGCGACGGTTCAGGATCCATTCGACCTGCACGCCGGCTACGGCCCGAACGGATTTGACATCCGGTTCACCTTCAACGTCGCGATGTCTTATACGACGCCTTGGTACAGAACCCAAAAAGGCGTAGTTGGGCACCTGGTCGGCGGATGGGTAGTCGCGCCCTTGTTCTTCGCGCAAAGCGGGGCACCGATTGGAGTTAGCTACAGCGAGTCGGGCTGCACCGCATGTCAGGCGTTCGGCGAAGTCACTCCGACGGCGTCGGTTTCAAGCGTCACCGAAGATGCGGTATTCGCATCCAAATTCGACGGCGGCAACTCGGCGCACTACGGTGTGGTGGGTACGGGCGGAATCGCAACCAACAACCCGTACGGGCTGAACGAGTTCGCAAATCCGGCTGCAGTTTACGCCGAATTCCGACGCTGCGTTCTGGGCATCGACACCTCCTGCGGCGGCTACGGCAACATTCGCGGCCTTCCAACCTTCAACCTGGATGCGACGGTCGGCAAGGACATCGGCGTCTGGAAGGATGGCCGCGTCGGCGCGAATCTGAGCTTCGCGTTCACCAACATTTTGAACCACTTCCAGCCCGGTTCGGTGAACAGCCTGAGCCTGACCTCGCCGACGCTGTTCGGTCGCATTACGTCGCAAGGCAATACGCCTCGCAATCTGGAGTTCGGCTTGCGCATTCACTTCTAGCGGGAAAATTACGAAACGAACCCAAGGGGTTGCGGGGCAAGACGCTCCGCAGCCCTTTTTCAGCCCCATGCGTCAGCTTGGGGCTTGTACTTGGAACCGCAATAGCCCCAAGCTGACGCATGGGGCTGAAATGCACGAGTTCGGGAAATTACGAAACGAACCCAACGGCTGCGGAGCAGCCCTTTTTCAGCGACTTACGAAGAAAGTTAATGGATTGGAAAATGGAACCCGACAGTGATGGAGGGGATATCTGGCGATCCTCCCTTACGGTCTGTTGACAACCCTAAGGTGGTTGTAATATCGTTCAATAACTGGGTCCTTAGAAGCACCGACCGATCCTGGTCCACGTTGTCACACGGATGTTTTGGATTCCGTGTTACCCTGCTTCGAGCTCGCCTCCCCCTTGCAGACGAGATTTTCGTAACGGAGATTTTCGCATGAATAAGAAGCTCGCCACGATTGTAATGATGGTCGCGTTAACAATGAACTCCGCCTCCGCGCAAACAGCCGGCGCGGGGACCATCACGGGCTCGCTAACCGATCAGAGCGGCGCGGTGGTCCCTGGCGCCACGGTCGTCGTGCGCAATACCGACACGGGCATCGACCGCTCCACGACTTCGAACGATTCGGGCATTTATATTGCGACCTTCCTTCAGCCCGGCCACTATGATGTCAGCGTTTCCAAGGCGGGCTTCGCGAAGCTGATTCGAAAAGACCTGACGGTCCAGGTCGGCCAGACCCTTTCGATCGACTTCTCGATGCCTGTCCAGACCACGCAGGAACAGGTTACGGTGACGGCTCAGGAACCGCTCATCGATACTGAGAAGACCGAGCAATCGCAGGTGGTCAGCAAGACGCTGATAGAGAATTTGCCGATCATCGGCCGCCGCTGGGATAACTTCGTGCTGCTGACGCCCGGCGTCACTACCGATGGCGGCTTGGTATCTTACCGCGGCATCTCCGGTTTGTACAACAACAACTCAGTGGACGGCGCGAACAATAATCAGGCGTTCTTTTCAGAAGCCCGAGGCCGCTCGACCGTGCCCTATACCTATAGCCTCGATTCGCTCCAGGAATTTCAGGTCAGCGCGAGCAACTATAGCGCGGAGTTCGGACAGGCCGCCGGCGGCGTGGTGAACGCGGTGACGAAGTCTGGCACCAATCTGTACCATGGCGATCTGTTTTACTACCTGCGCTATCCGACGCTGAACGCGATCGATTCGTACAACAAATCGCAGGGAATCTATACGCAGTCAATCCATCAGTTCCAGCAATTCGGCGGAAGCGCCGGCGGGCCGATCATCAAGGACAAGCTGTTTTTCTTCCTCACCTACGACGGATCTCGTAAAGTATTCCCGATTGTTTATACGTCGAGCTCGGCGGCGGCGCTTCCGCTGGCCTGTCCTGCCGCGGTGGTCCCATCGCTCTGCACCGCCGCGAACAACTATGTAAAATCGCTCATCGGCGGCTATCCGCGCACCGGCGTCAACGATCTGGCGTTCGGCAAGCTGGACTACCAGATCAACGCCGCGAACCACATCAGCAGCAGCTTCGATTTCGTCGATTTTCATGCGCCCAACGCCTACAATACGAGTGCCAGCGTCGCCAACAATTCCGTAACCGCGAACGGCCCGGCCGTGACGCATGAGCGATTCTTCGTCACCAACTGGGATTCGACCATCAAGCCGACGCTGGTGAATAATTTCCGCTTCCAGTGGGGAGTGGACAACGAAATCATCGGCGCTAATGGCCCCGGTCCCAGCGTCAGCGTCGCCAGCGTTACCGCTTATGGCTTGCCGAATGCATTACCTCGTCCGGCGTTTCCCGACGAGCATCGTCTTCAGTTCGCCGACACCGTTTCCTGGTCGCACGGCCGGCACCAGATCAAGGCCGGCGTGGACGTAAATGCGATTCACGAACTGCTGATCAATCTGTTCCAGGGCGGCGGCGTTTATAGCTACAGCGGGTCGGCCGCGGCGGCGTTCTCGAACTGGGCGGCCGATGTGACCGGTGCCAATCTCGGCGACGGCCTGACCGGAAGGCACTACAGTGGGTTTACGCAGGTGACCGATCCCATAACCGGCGTCGGCAAGGACGATTTCTATGACAACGATTTCGCCGGTTTCGTTGAGGATAGCTGGAAGGTGCGGTCCAACCTGACGGTCAACCTAGGCTTGCGGTACGAAATACAGAATGTCCCGCAACCCAACAAGCCCAATACCCTGACGCCGCTCACCACGCTCTATACATCGACCCTGAATATCGATAAGAACAACTTCGGGCCGCGCATCGGCGTCGCCTGGGCGCCCACAAAGACGACCGTGGTTCGAGCCGGATACGGCATGTTCTACGGGAAAACGTCGAACAGCACCTTCTACGCTTTGCGCGTGGAAAACGGAGTGTATCAGCAGACGTTCGTTTGCACTGTCACAAGCTGCCCTGCGCTGACGTTCCCGAACCTGATTTTTACGCCTCCAGGTGCGACGCCGCAAGCACCTTTCGCCGGGGCGCTCACGCCCCACGTAACTTCGTTCACTCCTCCGGCCGGCACGCAGTTGGCGCACGGACTAGTTCCCGATTTCGTGAATCCCCTGGTTCACGAAGGCGAGTTGACCATCGAGCAGCAGCTTCCCGGCGGCATGAGTTTTTCGGTCGGCTATCTGTTCGCCCGCGGCCTGCACCTTCCGGTCTTCATCGACGCGAATATCTCGCCGGCAACGACCACTCGTACCTACGCCATTCTCAGCGCCCCCTCGAACGGCACCGTGGCTCAAACGATCACCGAGCCCTTTTACACGACGCGGCTGAACCCGGCCACGGGCGTCATCCTGAATGGCTATAGCATCGCGAATTCCTGGTACAACGGCCTGGTCGCAACCCTGCGCCATCCCATGACC
>Ga0210394_10004352_pt1 | contig 16639 bp, 13 predicted proteins | sample IncBWC12MmetaG_FD_160121 | JGI IMG/M metagenome (GOLD analysis project Ga0210394, IMG submission 160121) | Forest soil microbial communities from Barre Woods Harvard Forest LTER site, Petersham, Massachusetts, United States - Inc-BW-C-12-M | ecosystem: Environmental > Terrestrial > Soil >... | reverse complement strand
TTTCGCCGCAAATCAACTTGATTCGTGCGTCCAATGGCACGTGGAATTTTTCCAGCATTGGACGTGCTGCCCCAGCGGATGCCCGTGCTAGCGGCGCTGCCGCGAACACCGATTCGGGAATTTCAAAAAGGCCCGCGCCGGGGCTTCCTACCTTTCTCGTCGCTCGCATCGCTATTGAAGATGGTCGCGCGGAAATTGCAAGAATGCCCGCGCACGGCGAGCCCATCGTGTACCAGCATTTGAATCTTACGGTGCGCGATTTTTCCTTCGCCTCACAGTTTCCGTTCGAGCTGAGTGCCGACCTGCCCGCTGACGGTGCGATCAGCGCCACGGGTCACGTCGGGCCATTTAATCGCGACGACCTGGCAGCTAGCCCCGGCGACGCGCAAGTCTATGTGAAGGGCCTCGACCCAGTCGCCGCCGGATTTCTTCATCCCGATGCCGGCCTAGCGCTTCTCGCGGACATCGACATACATGCCGCGTCCGACGGACAAACCCTTAACACAAGGGGCAACGTTCACATCCAAAACCTAAAACTTCGCAAAGGTGCCACCCCCGCGCGAAAGCCGCTGGACTTCGCTTACAGCGGAACGTATCACATGAAAGCCAACAACGGACAGATCGAAGACGCCGCCGCAAAAATCGACGCTTCTGCGATACACGTGAGTGGTACGTATCAGATCACCGCGCTCGGCGTGGAAGATCCGCTGCTGGATTTGAAAATCGCCGGCCAAAGATTGTTGATCGATAACCTCCAGTCCCTGATGACCGCTGCCGATGTTCAATTGCCAAATGGCGCGGTGCTAATGGGCGGTACGCTCTCGATGGACCTTTCCATCACCGGTCAGGTGAAATCGCTCATCGTCGCCGGGACCATCGCGCTTGATAACACGCGCTTGGTGGGTTTTGACCTCGGTTCAAAAATTCATGGCGTCGCCGCACTCGGCGGCCTAAAAACGGGCGACACAACGGACATTGAAAAGTTACGCGTTACAGTCCGCATCACAAACGCCGAAGTCGCTATCGAGAAGATCGAAGCTGTGATTCCGGCTCTGGGCGACGTTATCGGCAGCGGCACGGTAGGAGCTGCCGATGAGATGGACTTCGACCTCCTGGCAAGAGTCGCAGCAAAAGGCATCGGCAAAGTCGGTGCCGACTTGCTCACGAAGCTAAATGGCGGTGCCTCGGGAAAAGTTTCCGGCGTACCCCTGCGCGTCACCGGCACGCCCAAAGAACCCAATATCACTGCGGACGTCGGAGGCATCTTCAAGAAAAAAACAAAATCCCTGGCTGCCATCTTCGGCAAAAAGAATTAGCTAACTCAGCGTGACACAGACTCCAGATCCTTTGTCTTGAGTTAGACGGAAATCATCGTCTCGCAGAGTTCTGAATTGCAGATCAAGTCAGTCGTTGCCGTAGCGAAAAAGGTAGAAGCACGCAACAATGGCCGCAGCCCCAAAGAACACGTAGTACCTGCGCGCATCGTGACGAGCGAAACGGTAATACACAGCCGCGACAAAAAGCACGACCGGACCGACTTGACAGAACAGTCTCAAGGAGTCAGCTTACGCTACCGTGTAGAGGCAACAAAGGTCTATCTGGATTGGCCCAAAAAGGTGAGGACGGCCCGCGGCGCTGACTCGTCTGCTCGGAGGCAGAATCACAGCCTCAGGGTTTCTCGATAACTTTTTCGACTTGGCCAACTCCTTTCCCTCGATCTCAGATCGATCCTGACAAGGTCAACGCAACACGCCGAGGAAATATAAGATCACCGCGATGAGCACGACCGTCCCGACTACCCCCAGGCCACCGCCTGAGCCCCATCTGGAATACCCGTAGTAGCCGCCACCTCCGCCGAACAACAGCAGCAGAATTATAATTAGCAGTAGCATCGAAAGTCTCCTTGACTTCAACCTGCGAGCGCGATGTTAAACCTATCCCAGTGATGTCTTTTTATAGCGGGAACGATATCCATATATCTCGCCATTCTTGGCTCTGCCATGTGATTCTCTTTTTATTAAAGGAAGCTTGAACTCGCTACACTTCCTCCGCGTCACAAGAATAGAAGGGTCGAAGGGGGATATCTGTCCGCATCGAGACACATTCTTCTTCCTATTTGCAGGAGTCAGGTAGGCAGGAGCCCCTAGTCCAAAGACTGAATAAATCGTGGTGGACATGACTGTCCACAACCGGACAGATCCTGGTCCTGAGTACCGCTATGATTCTGCTGTGATTCGATGGAGCGCATGGCGGCCATGTCCCTTGCGGAGTGACTGCACACGGTAGTCCGGGCGGACCTTTGCAGTTTGGCCGCTTGTAGGCTGCCCTTGCCGCCAAGTTCCATTGAAAATCACCATACCTGGAATTCGCTCAATATGACCTGACGAGCCGTTGTGTCCTAAACGGTACAGACATGGTTCGGTGAATCAGTCCACAGTCGAAATCGACCCCGCATCGTTGGAAAGATTAGGAGACAAAATGTTCGGATACGGATTGCTTGGCACCATATTGATTATCTGCTTGATAGTTTGGCTCGTACGAAGAGCGTAAGGACCACTTCATCTTCCGAATGCGCTTATCCTTGCACGCAAAGCGGAGTCTTTGGAACCATCGCGCGCTGGATATCATCTGCTGGTTGGACGATTCCTTCTCGCGTTGGGAAATAACGAAGAAGCTGCCAAACAAGCCAGCTTCGTTGCCGAGCGTTGGCACGGTCCGGATCGCGATGAAGCCCTGGAATTGTGGAGCAGCATTCCAGCGGAGAAGTGCCCGCCGGACACCTCCCTGCCGATGGATATTGTCGCGGGCACGCAAACATTGCAGGGAACATTGGTCTCGGTAACCTGCGGCGGAAAGGAAGGGACATCTCTGGTGCTTCAGAATTCGGATGGCACCTTGACCTTTCGCAGCTCTGGCGCTCAAATGGTCGGATATTCCGACACCCTCTGGTTCGGCACGGATCATTTCACTCTTTGCCATCATCTTGATGGCTTGCGCGCGATCGTTCACTACAAGCCAAGTGCGGATAAACAGCTCGCGGGCGAATGGGTGGAGCTGGAGCTCCGTGAAGATTTGCCAGCGGCCGCCGCCAAGCCCAGCGCGGCGCCCGACAAAGGCAACGCCGCGCCCGCTGGCTCGACAAATTAACTGCCCTAAGCGGTGCCCATCACTGGCTTTGCGCTTTCTCGCGCGTGGAAAGAAACTGCTCGTCCATGTATCCTGACGAGCTATGGCCAAACGACCGAAACCCATCGTACTCACCGTGCTCGACGGTTGGGGCTACCGCGCGGAAACAAGAGGCAACGCCATCGCGCTGGCTCGCAAACCCACTTATGACTCCCTGGTCAAAAATTTTCCCAACACGCTGATCCACACTTCCGGGCCGTTCGTCGGCCTGCCGGAAGGGCAGATGGGCAACAGCGAAGTCGGCCATCTCAACATCGGCGCCGGCCGCATCGTCCACATGGACATGACGCGCATTGATCTGCTCATCGCCAACAAGCAACTGCAAAATGTTCCGCTGTTCCAGCAGGCGATGGAGCGCGGCCGCCAGCGCCAGTTGCACTTCCTCGGTCTCCTTAGCGACGGCGGCGTGCACTCGCACATCCAGCATCTGTTCGCGCTCCTGGAAATGGCCAAGGAACAAAAAGTCGATAAAGTTTTCATTCATTGCTTTATGGACGGCCGTGACACGCCGCCCCACAGCGGCCGCGACTTCGTCCGCCAATTACAGCAGAAAATGCGCGAGCTGCATGTTGGAGAAATCGCTACGCTGGTTGGACGCTATTACGCGATGGACCGCGACAATCGCTGGGAGCGGGTCGAACTGGCCTATCGCGCCATCGTCCATGGCGAAGCCGAAACGCGCACCGACGATCCCATTGCGGCATTGCAAAAAAGCTACGAGCAGGACGTAACCGACGAATTCATCAAGCCTATCGTTGTAACGAAGGATGCAAATCCGTCCGCCGACCCCGTCGGATTGATCCGCGACGATGACGCCGTCATCTTCTTCAACTATCGCGCTGACCGCGCCCGCCAGATGACCAACGCGCTGGCCGCTCCCGATTTCGACAAGTTCATCGACGCGAAGCGCCGGAAAAACCTCTTTTACGTAGGCATGACGCAGTACGACAAGAAGTGGCCGTGGCTAAAATACGTAATCGGCCCGGAAAAGCTGGAGCACATCCTCGCGCAGGTTTTCGCCGACATTCAGTACAAGAATCTGCGTTGCGCGGAAACCGAAAAGTACGCCCACGTTACCTATTTCTTCAACGGCGGCATCGAAAAGCCGTTCGCTGGCGAAGAGCGCATCCTCGTCCCTTCACCCACAGTCGCTACCTACGACCTGAAGCCCGAAATGTCCGCAGAGGGAATCACCGACACGGTCGTGAAAGCCATCGAGCAAGACGCATTCGACGCCATCATCATGAACTACGCCAACGCCGATATGGTCGGCCACTCCGGAAAACTCGAAGCCGGCATCAAAGCGGTAGAAGCGGTAGACGCCGGACTCGCCCGCATCTATCAGGCCCTGAAGTCCCGCGGCGGCGCTTGGATTATTACAGCGGACCACGGCAACGCCGAAACCATGATTGATCCCGTCACCGGAGGCGCGCATACCTATCACACGCTGAATCCCGTGCCTTTTATTTTGGTCAGTGACAACGGCCCGCGAAGCCTGCAATCGGGCGGCGCCCTGCGCGACATCGCGCCCACGATGCTTGCCGCGCTGGGCCAACCTCAGCCCGCCGATATGACCGGCCACGACCTCCGCGTCATCCAAGAGTAGTGGGAAGCGGCAGGAGGTGACTTGTGTTTCAAAACTTAGGCGGACGCCAGCGCTCCCAGCCACAGAGACTCGCCTTCGGCAACTTACCCGTGCCCGGCACAAAGGCTGGCGCCATCGTCTCCATCGGTCTAGTTGTGATCGCGTGGATTGCGATTCCCGTTGCGCGCCCATTCCTTCTCGGTACGGTGGGCTTCGGCGCTATAGTCGGATTAATCCTGTACGGGATTCACGGCCGCGACTAGCCGTCGAGCAAGCTAGAATTGCCACTGTGAGGCGCTCCGACGAGGATCGCCGAAGGACCTCAACGCAGCCCTCATGCGAAAATCTCGCCTGCCGTGCAATCTTCAATCTCCTGATCGCAGCAAGAGGCGAACTTGACCATCGCCCGCACAACTCCAGCCGAAAGCAAGATCCTCATCTGCGTCTGGCACCCGTTCGAGCAGTGGCGTGCTCAACCCATCATGCCGGAGACTGTCCGCCGCCGCTGGCCCGAGATGCTCGTAGTCCACTTACCCGACTACGAGCGCCTGGCCCAAGAATTACCCGACACCGACATTTTTGTAGGCGCCTCGCTCCGCCCCGAGCAATTTCAGCACGCCCGAAAGCTTAAGTGGATCCACTCCACTGCTGCCGGCGTTTCGCAACTTATGTACCCCGAACTCCGCAGCTCTGGCGTCATCCTCACCAACCCCAGCGGTATCTTCTCCCCGTCTATGGCCGAGCACACCATGGGCCTAATGATCGCGCTCGCCCGCCATTTTCCCGATTCCGTCCGCTACCAGGACCGCGCCCGCTGGAGCCAAAGAGAAGTTTCGAGCCAACCCGGACCGTTGACCGAACTCAACGGCCAGCTCTTGCTGATCGTAGGCTACGGCTCCATCGGCCGCGAACTCGCCCGCCGCGCCCACGCCTTCGACATGCGCGTCTGGGGCGTCACGCGCTCCGGAAAAGGCGACGCAACGCATACCGAAAAAATCCTTCCCGTCGCGCAACTCGAAGACGCGCTTCCCCACGCCGACTGCATCGTCCTATCAGCGCCAGACACACACGAAACACAACAACTCATTGGCGCAGCCCAAATCGCGAAAATGAAACCCGGCGCAAGACTCATCAACGTAGGTCGTGGCTCACTTCTTGAAGAAGCGGCCCTGATTCGCGCACTGGAAACAGGCGCCCTCAGCGGCGCGGCTCTCGACGTCACCGCCACCGAACCGCTCCCCGCCGAGAGTCCGCTATGGAAAACACCTAATCTCCTCATAACTCCGCACACCAGCGGCGTAAGCGACCGCCTGTGGCAAAAACAAACCAAACTGTTGATGGATTTACTTGGAAGATGGTTCGACGGCCGCGACCTCTTTAACGTGGTCGACTTCACTCGCGGCTACTGAAAGAAAACCGGTCGACAGTCGATAGTTGAAAGTGAAATCGGCGGACGCACGGCGAAAACGGCGTCACGAATGATCCTCGAAATGATTCTCGGACTGTCGCTCCCGCGGCGTTGCGACCGAAGAACAACTGCAAACAACGGGCGCGACTCTACTGTCGACTTTAAACTGTCGACCGCCGACTGGCTTTAATCCCCGACGCCGCCCTTCACCGCCGTATATCCCTCGCGCGCATACACGACAACCTTCTGCTTCTTCCCCTTCTGATCGTTCACGACCAGCGGGCTGCCGTCGGGCTGCACCAGCTCAATCTTCACCTTATGAAACTTCCCGTCGTTTGCGCCGGTTGTCGGCGTATACGAAATGCTGTACTGATTGCGCAGAAACGCCACGACTTCGTGGAAAATCCCCGGAATTTCGCCGTCAAACTGCGGGAACCACGCGTAACCCCCGGTTAGCGATGCAAATGTTTTGAGCTGATTTTCGCCCTGCAAATAATTCATATGCGAGCCCTGATTTCCGTGCGACTCGATGTAATTGATGTACGGCTTGTCAAGTCCCACGGCAAAAATGGTCACGTCGCTCTGCCGCAACTGTTTCATGGTCTGGTCCAAGGTGTGCTTCGAGAAAGTATCCACGCCGGTCGCCAGCAACAAAATCGACTTCTTCCCCTTCACATCCTTCATGCGCTCGGAAGTATCCAGGATCGCGTCGAAAACGTTGGATTCGCTGAATCCCGGAAAATACAAATGGGCTAGCGCGTTGCGCACTTCCATTTTGTCCTGAGTGAAATCCACTTCCGTGCGCGTCTTCATGTCGAACGTAACCAGCGCGACCCAATCCTTCTGCTGCAAGTTCGGGAAAAACGCGTCCGCCCAATACTTGGCCTGATATGCAAACCAGTCGTACATTCCGCGCGCGCTAAACTCCATCAGCATGACGATGGTGATCGGAGCATCGGTAGCCCCAAAATTGGTAATCGTTTGTGGGGCGTTGTCATCGATCACGCGAAAGTTTTCTTTCTTCAGTCCGGTCAGGATGTCGCCATGCTGCGTGGCTGCAATCACATCCAGCGTCACCACCGGCACCTCCACGGAGATCGAGGCCCCAGCTTCCGGCGGTTTCTGTTGTACCGGCGGAGGTGTCGGCGCAACTGGCGGCGCGCCCTGCTGCGCTCCTCCCTGCGGACCCGCCGGTGATTGCGCGCTGGCCAGGCGCGTCCCAAGTGGCAGTAAAAGCGCCGCCGCCAGAATTCCCAAGAACAACGTCGTCAGCATTGCCTTCATGGCTATCCCTCGTGGCACATCATAGAACGCTCAAATCTCGGCGGCAACGTGCCTGAATCCGCGCACCCCTTACCGTGGAGCTTACGAAACGACGTGCCATTGCCGAGGCTGGGTCCCCACACCCTGCATGTTAGTATGAGTCAGATTTGCCGCAAAACGTTGCTGAGCTTACCCCTCGGCTGCGGCAGGTCGCTCCCCCGATTCGCGCGGTGGGCTATGAACCAGGAAAGAGGACGGTTTCGTGAACGGTTTCCGCAGAACGCCCCTGCCACTGCTGCACGTGATTGCGTGGTTGTTCGTCGCCGCGTTACTTCTCGTCGCGCAACCCGTTGCCGCTCAGGTCGCGCCGCCGCCCACGAACTCTCTCCCCGCCAGCCAATCGCCACTTGGTGATCTCACATCGCTCACCGGCGATGCCAAGATCTGGCTTCAGGACCTGATCAAAATCAACACTACCAACCCGCCCGGAAACGAACAAGCCGCGTCGAAGTACATTTTGGCTATCCTGCAGAAGGAAGGCATCGCCGCCGAAGAACTCCCTGTCGCCCCTGGCCGCACTTCGGTCGTCGCGCGCCTTCGGAGTTCCGCGGTGGCCGATCCGTCGCGTGCACTGATTCTCGTGGCCCACATGGACGTTGTCGGCGTCGATCGCGCCAGGTGGACCGTCGATCCCTTTGCGGCAACCGTCAAAGATGGCTACGTCTATGGCCGCGGCGCGATCGACAACAAAGCCATGCTCTCGGCGAATCTCGCAACCTTCATTGCGCTAAAACGCGCTAATGCGCGGCTAAACCGCGACGTGATCTTTCTGGCCACCGACGACGAAGAGCAAGGCGGCGACGCCAGCATCAAGATCCTGATCGCCAAATATTGGGACAAGATCGCCGCGGGCTTCGCGCTGAATGAAGGCGGCAACGTCGTCCTCGATAACGGCAAAGTGCAATACGTCGCCGTGCAAGCCAGTGAAAAGGTTGCCGTCAATGTCACCATCGTCGCGCGCGGCACTTCCGGGCACGCGTCCATGCCGATGAAAGACAATCCCGTCGTGCACCTGTCTGCGGCCGTGGCCAAGATTGGCGCGTATGTCGCCCCGGTCCATTTCACGGCCATCGTGCGGCGCTACTTTGAGGGTCTCGCCGGCGTCGAAACCGATGAAATCGCCAAATGGATGCGCTCTCTCGAGACCGCCGACCGCGGTGAACACGCGCAACGCGTAATCTCCGACACCAACCCGCAATGGAACTCCATGTTGCGCGACACGATTTCCCCGACCATGCTTACCGCGGGGGTCCGCCCCAACGTTATCCCCGCCGAAGCCCGCGCCACGCTCAATATCCGCCTCCTCCCCGGCGACACCATCGACGCGCTGCTCGGCGAACTCAGCAAACTCGTGAACGACCCGCTCGTTCGTCTGGACGTGCAACCCGACGCGGGTCTAGCCGCTCCGCCATCTTCGTTGGAGAATGATTTTTACGCCGCGATCACCAAGGTAGCCGCCCAGGAATTTGGCGGCGCTCCCGTACTGCCGTATCAGTCACCGTGGGCCACCGACTCGGCGCAATTGCGTCTGCACAACGTCCAGTCCTACGGCTTATGGCCCTTCCCCCTGACGCAGGACGACTTAAAACGTATGCACGGCGACGATGAACGAATCCCGCTGGCGTCCTTCGCAAAAGGCATCGACGTCGAATCGCGAATCGTCGCCGAATTCGCGGTAACGAAGTAAGGTCTGTGTGTCCTGCGCAGGCGAACCAATACTTTTTTCTTCCAAATCTTAATTTTCACTAATAAAAAAATCCTACCGATCGCGTACACTACAGGACTCGCAAACGACCATGGCCTTTCGCCACTCAAAGATTGTCTGCACCATCGGCCCCGCCAGCTCCTCTCCGCGCATCATTGAACGCCTGATGCACGCCGGCATGGACGTAGCTCGACTGAACTTTTCTCACGGCAAGCACCAGGATCATGCGCGCAGCATCGCCACGCTCCGCGCTGCTGCCATCGAGCACGAGAAGCCAATCGCCATCATCGCCGACTTGCAAGGGCCAAAGATTCGCACGGGTCCGCTCGCCGGCGGCACCGCCGTGACGCTGCGTGCGGGCCAGCGTTTCGTCATTACGACCGCCCGAGTCCCGGGTGACTCCAGCTGCGTCAGCACGACCTTTCGCCCGTTGCCGCGTGAAGTGCATCGCGGCAACCGCATCCTTCTTTCCGACGGATTGATCGAGCTGCGCGTCCAAAAAGTGCGCGGCCAGGAAGTCATCTGCGAGGTCGTAAATGGCGGCGTGCTCGGCCAGCATAAGGGTATTAATCTGCCGGGAATTCAGCTTCGCGTTCCGGCCCTCACGCCAAAGGACCGGAAGGACCTAGCCTTTGCCCTCACGCAGGATGCCAACTACATAGCCGTAAGTTTCGTGCGTCACCCGGAAGATGTAGTTCTCGCAAAAAATCTAATTCGCCGCGCCGGCCAAGACACTCCGGTAATCGCCAAGCTCGAGAAACCCGAAGCCATCGAAAATCTGGACGCTATCTTGCGCGTCGCCGACGGCGTGATGGTCGCTCGCGGCGATCTTGGCGTGGAGATGAACCCCGAGCGCGTGCCCGTCGTTCAGAAAATGATCATCACCCGCGCCCGCGAAGCTCGCCGCCCGGTGATCACTGCCACGCAGATGCTTGAGTCCATGACACAGAATCCGCGCCCGACGCGCGCGGAAGCTTCCGACGTCGCCAATGCCATCTTCGATGGCTCTGACGCAGTAATGCTTTCCGCGGAAACGGCCTCTGGAAAATATCCCGTCGAAGCGGTCGCCATGATGGCGCGCATCATCGAAGAAGCCGAAGGCAGCATCACCGAATTTCCTCGCCCGTCGATGCAGGAAAAGCTGAAAGTCGCCGAGACGGTCGCCGAACTCGTCTGCCACGCTTCGCGCGAACTGCACATGAAGCTCATCGCCGTGTTCACCCACAGCGGTTTCACTGCGCGCCTGGTCTCCCGCTATCGCCCGCTCGTTCCTATCGTCGCGTTTTCACCCGAAGCGGAAACGCGCCGCCGCATGGCGTTGTTCTGGGGCGTAATGGCACGAGCCATCGTGGACGTTCACAAAGTCGATGGCCTCGCCGAAATTGCGGAGCAGCGACTGCTTGAAGAGCGTCTGGTGAGCAAAGGCGACGTCATAGGCATCGTGGCGGGCACGCCGATGGGCGTTCGAGGCACCACCAACTTCATGAAGTTTCACATTATCGGTGGAGCAGTGTGATGGCCACTCCGGCATCTGTGGCGCCCCTGACGATGGAACGCGTGCGCGCTGCGCAGTCACTGCTCCGCCAGGTTGTGCCGGAAAGCCGCCTGGCTGGCATGGACAAGCTGTCCACGCAAGGGGATGGGTGGGTTTATCTCAAGCTCGAAAGCGAAGGCCCAACGGGTTCTTTCAAAGTGCGCGGCGCATATCACGCAATCGACGCTCGCCAAAAGCGGTTGAGCGGCAAGCTCTCGGGCGTGGTCACCAGCAGCACCGGCAATCACGGCGCCGCGGTCGCCTACGCCGCGGCGAAGCAGCACATTCCTTCGCGCGTCTATCTTCCCGAGAACCCCAATCCCGCGAAGAAAGCCCGCATCGCCGACTTAGGTGCTGAGATCGTGGAGGTCGGAAAATTCCTGGAAGGAACCAGGAAGCATGCCGCGCAATTCGCGCAGGAATCCGGCTGGTACAACATTGTCGACGGCTCCGATCCCGAGATGCTGCCCGGGACCGCCACCATCGCCTGCGAAATTCTCGATAAGCTCACCCGTGCCGACGTGATCTTCGTTCCCGTTGGAGACAGCACCTTGATTCGCGGCGTAGCCTTCGCCGCCAAGCAACTTCGCCCCGAAATTAAGATCGTAGGCGTTCAGGCGGCGCACGCTCCCGCCTACGCGCTCTCCTTTGCGAAGGGCCATGCTTTTTCCACCGAGTTCAGCGACACCATCGCCGACGGACTGGCCGTCCGCGAGACGTCGCAAGAAAACGTGCGCGAAATCGCCACGCTGGTCGATGAATTCGTCTTGGTCAGCGAAGAAGAGATGCTCAGCGCCATGCGCCACCTGATGGTCCAGGAACATGTCATCGCCGAACCCGCCGGCGCCGCAACCACCGCCGCCTTCCTGAAAAATGCGCCGCGCTACGCCAACAAAATGGCGGTCCTCATCGTCACCGGCTCCAACGCCACCGAGGAACTGCTATTGCGCGCGCTGCAAACCCGCTAGCTGCCGACAGAAGGTAAGACCAGATGATTACCGCACATTTTTCCAATTGCTTTGAGGTCCGAATGGGGTCGCCGTTTCAGATGTGCCGCCTGCACCTGGAGGGAGAGTGGACACCCAATCTTGATGGACTTGGATGGCTGCCGCTTTGCAGCCACAGTCCGGATGGCAGGTATTTGGGGCTGGTGGAATGGGACACCACCAAGAATGTCCCCCGATTCCGAGTGGCGGTTGTTGATATGAAGCTGAAGACCGTTGAGAGGAGTGAATCAATTTCGGGCTGCTGCGAATCGATTTCCTTGAGCGACTCTGAAGTCTTCTGGAAAGCATTCCCGGGATCGCAAGGGAGCATCGCGCTTCCCTTGATCAAGCCAGCGCCTTGATGGGGCGCGTACTGATTCCCTAGTTGACCCAGTTGTCCGGGTGTGAAGGCGGATCTTGTTTGTGCTTGTTGACGTAAACCTGAAATCTTTTGCGGTTCCGCTCGTGCTTCCAATCCGTAACGCTGTTCCGCACGCTGTACAAGAATGATCCCCGCCGCAAGTAGAGATAAGCAACCAGCATTCCGCCGAGATGGCACAAGTGTCCGATGCCATCTCCTCCAGATCCCAGGGTCATGAAAAATTCAATGGCACCCATCACCGCAACATACGGACGCATCGGAATGGTCACGGGCAGAGGAATCAGCCAGATCTTGCGATCGGGAAAAAGGATCGCGTTGGCCATGAGGATTCCAAAGATCGCACCGGAGGCGCCGATGGTGGGAATATCCGAAGGTAGGTGGCCCCAGAACTGCGGGATCAGCTTCACAGCCATCTCGATCAGCCCCGCGCCCACGCCACACACGAAAAAGAAGTTCAAGAATCGGCGTTTACCCCAACTCACTTCGAGATCGCGGCCAAACATCCAGAGCATCAACATATTAATCAAAATGTGCCAGATGTCCCCATGGAGAAAAATGTAAGTAAAAGGCTGCCAAACCCGTAAACCTGGGAACACCGCGCGAGGGATCAAACCGAAGACTTGAGTCACATGATGGTAGGCAAACAGGGGATCAGCCAGGAGGCTAACGAGTGTTTGGACCACGAAGACACCGGTGCACACCAGAACAATGAGTTTTACACCGGGTGTGATGAAGCCGCGCCAGTCGAAATTATACCGGCGGCCGCCGATTGTTGCGCCCATTTAGCCAGTGTACGGCGACACAAACAACGAGTCAAAGATTACGGGAGTTTACGGTCTAAGTGTGTACGACACCGCGATGATGACGATTTCCAAAAAATGCAGTGGGTGGCGCCCTTTCTGCGAATCCCCGCGCCCTCGACACCTCCGCGTTAGTTTTCTCGTTAGTTGTGAGGCGGCGCAAACTGCGCCCAGGCCTTGAACAAGTTCGTGGCGTTCACCGAACCGAGTCCCGTAGCAAGATCGTAGCCCACGGCGGCCGGATACGCGGGATCGTCCTCGTTGTTGGATGTCGAGAGCTCGCCGATCTCCGTCTTGCTCGCACCGTGGCAGTCGTAGAATTTCCCGTCGGTGTTCTGACCGCAAGGAATGTCCACGTCTCCGAGTGTGACATCGTTAAAAATACACGAAGCCGCAGGCAAGTTGCCGGTGGTTTGGCTGGCGTCACACTGCGCCGCCGCACCGCCCGGATGCGCAAATTGCTGCGCGGCCAACGCGTAATAAACATAGTTGGCGTTCCCTTGTCGGCCATATTGCTGATTGATCAGCGCCTGGATTCCCGCCATGGCCGGGGATGCGAACGACGTTCCGCCGCCGCCTAACAGGAGCGCGTCGTTGTCAGCGCTGCAGGTAGTGCCGCCCTGGTTGGTGTCGGACAAACACTCGGGATAGAAGCTGCCCCATATGCCATCGGCCGCGAACAATGAAACATCCGGCTGATCGCGGAGTCCGTCATGCGGCACGCCCGGCACGCCCTTTTGATACGAAGGCTTTGGATTCCCCTTGCACGTGCCGCTGACGACCCCGGGTATCGACGGCGTACCCGTGAAGCACGTGCTGGGACCTCCGCTGCCCGATACCGCGAACAAAAAGTCGTCCTGACCGATCGACGAATTGCAAAATCCTTTGTTCCCGAACGATTGCGTGAAGCCGCCGGCAATTAACGGGTCGGTGTAAATGAGCCGGCTCGCGCAACTATCGTTCCATGGAATTTCCGGAATATACGATTTCGCCGACGCCAGTGTTTTCGGATCATTTTTGGCATTCCAATACCGCGAGGTCGGAATTCCGCTGACGTCCGAGTTGTACTGCGCCATGAAATCGGTGCCGCCGACGTCCACGGCAAAGTCCGACGCGGTGTTGTCGCCGCTATTGATGCCGAGCACGGAATAGGGCGGAGTTTCCACGGGAGCACACTCATCGGCCCCGGTGTCGCCCTGCGCGATGAAAAACGTGACGCCTTCGGCGGTAGCGAGTTCTGCTTCAAAATTCTCGAGAGCGACTTCGGCTTGGCCGGTGATGGTCTCGCACAAACCGTAGCTGTCGGAAATAATATCGGGGGGATTGGTCTCAAGGATGCCCAGGATGGCCAGGTCCAGCCCGGCGGTCGTCTGGGTGTCAGCGCACGCGGCCAACACGATATTCGCGTCCGGAGCGGCCGCGCTGGACCACTCGACATCGAGAGCTGACTCGATTTCGTCGCTGTTCTGACCGGGATTGGGGCAGTTCGGATAAACCTGTTTGAAGTTGCCTTGTGTGAATCCGCTCAAGCCAAAAGTCTTGCGGAAGGTCGACCAGTCTTTGGGATTGGCGAGATTGCTGTCCTCCACGAGCGCGATGGTCACGCCTTTGCCGGTGAAGCCCTGGTTCCACAGAGGCAGCAGGTTGTAGATGGTGGCGAAGTCGAAAGGCGCGACCACGTTCAGGGTGGAGCCCTGAAACGGAACGTTGAATTTCGGCTGCCAGCGCTTGCTTTCATGATTGAAACTGATAGGGTGCATCTTGGTGAGGCGCGGGCGAGGAAAGAAATCGTGCAGCGAAGTTACTCCCTCGATTACCGGAGCGAGCGCCGCGGGAATCTGCGGGTCGCGAACGGTGGCGATGTGTTTGTCGCCGTTGGGTAAAACCAGATTGTGCATGTCCGCATGAAATGTGTCCCGCAGCTGCTTCGCGGTTCCCGCGAGGTCCAGCACCAAGCCGTTCTTGTATGCCTGATTGATGGCGAAGCCGTGCGACTTAAGCCATTGCTGCACCGCTTCCATATCCTGCGCATGAATTCCGTAGCGCGTCCCGATTTGCTCCGGAGTCAACCAGTGATGGAATTCGGGCGAAGTGGGGTTGTGCATCGCCTCGATCTCTTCCTTGAGGTCCGCTTCGGTTTGAGGATCGCGTTTCAATAACAGCAGCAGGTGATCGAAGCGCACGTCGTCCGCCACAGGGCCGCGGTCATTTTGGGCGCGAGTGCCCGCAGGCGTAGTGTTACCGCCGAGGGTGACGAGTTTGGATTCGTCGATGGGCGCAATCACCATTTGCCGGGGTCCCTGAGCTCGCACGCTGGAAGCTAGACCGAGGCAAACCAGGCAAAGCGTGAGTACAGAGAGATAGCGCACGGGAGATGGCCTCCTAATCGGCCAGAAATGTGAGGACAGCTTCGGCAGAGCCCTCGAGGACGCACCCATTCTAGAACCGAAACGAGTTTTTCGCGAAGCGATTCGTTTTTTCGGCGGCGACGTAGTTTGATGTCGACGCCGGGGATGACGACACAAATCAAGCGTCCGTTAGACTCAAAACATTTCCGTCCGGGTCTTGGAACCATGCCACCTGCACGACTCCTCCTGGCAACGTCAAGATGCCGAGTTCGTCTTGATGGAAGCCCTTGTAGATGTTGAAAGTCACTCCCTTTTCACGCAGGGCTCTTACGACCGCGGCCACGTCTGGCACCTTGAATCCCAATATGGTGTGTTCGTGCGGCGTAAAATCGGCAACAGTAGAAATGCGCAGCGCGGTTCCGCGAACATCAAAAACGCTCGCGAGATTGTCCTCGGCGGTCATTGCCAGACCTAGCATATCGCGATAAAAAGCAGTGGAACGCGCGCGATCCCGCGTGCAGACAACAATGACCGGCTTCGCAAGTTCCAGGATCCCCATTCGCCGTTTCCCCCGTTGCGCACATTTTTCTTCCGCCGCTCACTCTTCGCCACTCATGGGCTGGGTTTAGTCCAACTTTTTGCGCGCGAAGTAGAACAGCGACGCGGCCAGCACGAGGAACATGATGAGGCCGAACAAATTGCTGGTGGCCAACGGGCCCAAAAGTTTCGGCCCGAAAGAAAACAGGTCAGCACGCCAGGGAAGCCGAAGACTTTCAGTAAGCCAGTGCGGCACGTTGTTGGAAATTTCCGGATCCTGGAAAAGATTGATGATGATTCCGAGCAGGCCGAATACCCCGCCCGCCGCGATCAAGCCGCTGGAAAATAGCGCGCCGGGACTGGCTTCGCTTTCATCTTTTTTCTTGGTGGTGGCTTCAACAGCCATGCGCACAAGGGCTCCGGCGAACATCGCGGCCGTGGTGCCAAGAGGAAGATAGGAGCCGGTGGCGAACGCGAGCGAACGCACGCCAAGAATTTCGATGGCGATCACCAGCGCGACGCCCATCAAGACCAGGCGCCAGGGCAAGCGCTGGTTCAGGATCCCGCTGATGACCGTGGCCATGAGGCGCGCCTGCGGGGCCGGGGCTTTGTCGCTGCCGATGCCTTGCGCCCACTGGAACTCGATTTGCTTGGTGCCGGCATCGTAGAGATATTCGCCGTCTGGAATTTCGTGCGAGCCCAGAGAGTTGATCAGCGTGTAGTTCTTGCCGTGATAGACGAAGGTGTCGCGCTCGACTTTGACCCCTGATGGTAAGGTCTGAATATTGACGGGAATCTCGGTGGGCAGATATTTCTCTAGGCCCTTGTTCATCAGATTGAGCGTG
>Ga0210394_10004351_pt1 | contig 16640 bp, 14 predicted proteins | sample IncBWC12MmetaG_FD_160121 | JGI IMG/M metagenome (GOLD analysis project Ga0210394, IMG submission 160121) | Forest soil microbial communities from Barre Woods Harvard Forest LTER site, Petersham, Massachusetts, United States - Inc-BW-C-12-M | ecosystem: Environmental > Terrestrial > Soil >... | reverse complement strand
CGCCGCGCCGGCCGCGTTCGCACGGATCACGCCAGACTGATCGGTGAAGAATTCCCGTTGTCCGGTCGTGCCCACGGTGGTCGGAACGCCTGTCAGGGTGTAGCCAACGACGTTGCCGGCGCCATCGGTCGCACCGGTCGTGTAGGTGAACGTGTATCCGCTCTTGGTCCCGGCGGCCAGTACTGCGTCAATCAATTCCGCCGAAGTTGCGGCCGCGGTGCCGCCCGCGGGTCCGCCCAAAGCCAGCAGGCTGGTAGGATACCCGCCGTAGGTCGTCGAATACTCGACCGAAACCGTGTTGATCGTACGGATCGACCCGACTGCGGACGCTTCGTTGGCTGCCATCTTGGCGCGGAGCAGGTTCGGGATAGCGATTGCGGCGATAATCAGAATGATCGCCACAACGATCAAGAGTTCGATCAGAGAGAAACCTTTCTGTGCTTTTCGCATGAAATCAAATCTCCTTGATTGCTGCGGTGACCGCAGGCCCTATGCCAAGTGCAAACAACCTGCCACTCCTTTACTGGAGGGGTAACACCCTGGACACAAGTGCGCCACGTTCTGGCATTTCTAGGGCTTAGCGACAACGAACTTCTTGGTTCTGAGCCGCTGGGTTGTTGCGCGTCCTTTCCAGTCATCTACGAACTGCCAAAAATTGTCACATCCCCTGACGAGAGTTGTCATCTGCAGACGGCCAAGCAACCTAGCAAGGCGGTTAGCTGCGCCGTGGACACAGCAGGAAAAGCCCGAGGAGCGGTGCGAGCGCGGCGATCAAAACAAACCCGGGCCGGTAGCGACTAGCAGAAATGTACGCGGGGACTGTGCTGCTCGGAGAATCCCTCTACTGGGATTCGTGGTAAGTAAAGGAACCCTCTAATCGTCGGTTCACCCGGTCAATGGCCCGATAGAACTCGGCAATCCCTTTGGTGCCGAAGCTTATGTCACAGGCCTCCAATTCGGCGCTCAGTTCGTTGCACAGATAAGTGGCACGTCGGATGCGCTCAGCGGTCAGTAACGAAAGCATCGTGTCCGAGCACCGCTCCTGCAGGTGACGCTGTTCGCACTCCTCGATGGCCCAGGCCGCTCGGCGGACGCAATCTACCGCGTCACGGAACTCTCTGAGAAGGCGAAGATCAGAGTGGCTCGACTGAAAGGTCTGTTCGAATCTCAAGAGGTCGGCTGTGTACTTTTTCAGTTGGAAGTTCACTCCCCAGAAAGTCTCACTGGGAACCAGAAGCTCGATCGCAATCCTCTCTACTGCATCTTCTCTGGAACGACGTATCGCTAACACACGAGCTTCAGCCGACTCGGCAGACAGAAGATTGGTCAGCTCGACGACCTCCCCGACAACAGGATGAATATCCAAATGTAACAGCCCGCCTTGAGCATTAACCTCCTCAGCTCGGCCGCTCGCTTTGAGGCTCCCGCCGCTAGGACCATGCCACCTCACCTCGGCAGGAACAAGCACCGGGAAACGCCTGCTTTTTCTGAGCTCGACTCTTGCCGAGGCGGGAGTCGGTGTTTGATTTTCGCTGGTCATAAGGCACCTCTACAGAGACCAGAGTTCTACTACACCTCTGCGAAGGAAGGGGACAATTCCCGTTGCGTTGGCTTCCGAGAAGATAACAGTTCCTAAAGTGCAGTTCCGAGCTTCCGGCCACTCCGGATTCATGCCTGCGTGGTCATGCGGATCATTCAGCGAAGTTTAGCTACGCGCCAGAGGACGAGTGACGCTTTTGAAGGGTCGTGGAGGCAACGTCGATTCCGCATGTTCACTCCTGGGAATTACGGCGATTTTTCACACAGGCGGGTCGTTATGCTATTGGAGTTCATCTGCTTGCGCTTGCGGTAGCATATCGTACTTGATAAGGTGCTGACCGGTCTTTCTCTCGGTCGGCAACGTCCACCTTTATGCAACCCGAACGTCGTTGCGTGCCCCGTCGGCCTTTCGTGGCCGCTGTTCAAGCGACCGATCTGGAATCGGGAGTCGAACTCACCGGAGATACCGGCGATTTGAGCTTGTTCGGATGCTTCATGAGCACGTCGACCCCTTTCCCTCACGGTACAAAACTCAGGTTGTACATTGTACACGGCGGCACACGATTCGCAGCTCTGGGTCGGGTCGCTTATGCGCGGTCGAATCAGGGAATGGGGATCGTATTCAGCTCAATCGAACCCGACGACCAAACGGTTCTCGGCGAGTGGCTGGCTGAGGTTGAATAGCATCCAGTTTCTTTCGGCGCGGGTGAGAGCAAGAGGGAGCGTTAATGTACGCAAGCGATCCCTAATAATCATTGGAGGTAACTCGCTTTTGCTGGGATTGCAGGCGGGCCGCCCACATGGGAACCGACCCAACTTCCTAATGGCCGAGGACGTCAACTGCTATCAAATTCCGGGCGGGAAATCTACGGGAGACCGTTGCGGAGGACTGCCTGGCAAACAGAAAGGGCCGAATGGGTGTATTCATCTTGCCCCGGGGCCCTCGTCTTCATGCACCGACGAGAGCCGCACGTCGAGAGATTCGACCGGCGGCCCGGCTGACATGCTCTCCATGACGAATCGCTGAAAAGCATAGACTCGCTCTTCCCGGTAACTCAGTTGCCCCTTGTGATGGCTGTTATTCAGGCTCTTTTGGACGAGGACCTAAAGTCCTGCGCCAGTACGCACGATGCCAAGTAATCGCACGGTTGACGGCGGACGGGTGTATGCTCGTGGAGTCTAGTTACACATCTTCCGCCGCGCCCGCCATGGGCGACGGTTCCTGTGCCACAGGACGTACATCCCGCAAACCGGGTCTGACGCCACGGTTCCAGGCTATCTGCAATTACTGACAGTCGAAGCCAGTCAGACAGATACGCTGATCGTTTGAAGCGTCCCGGTCTGTAGCTGAAAGATGAACAGGAGAACTGTCGATGCCAACCAAGAACAACGAACTATATTTCGACCCGGTCAGCGAGGGTATCTGTGAAGTCGTGGGCTGCTCGAACCCAGCAAAGTGTCGTGCATCGTGGGCACAGGGTATCCTCATGAGACTCATGTGCACCAGCCACAGGGCGGAGGTAGAAGGGAAGCGTTTTGAGGAACTAAGTCCCTCCATATTCGGGGGCCAACCGCACACTTCCGTCGTATTTCGTGTCTGAAACCGTTCGGGAAAGCCCAAGGAGCAATCGGGCCTTTTTGCTTGTCTGGTCAAATCTGGACCGTGCAAGTATCGAGGGAGAGAAAATGTCAACGGAACGATATGAAGTTGTGAAATTCAGCGGATTGAGGCAGGACGAGACACAATGGCGGGTGGACAAGATGAACGCGGACCTCCCTGCGGAACAGAGAGAAGAAGTCGAATTCCGGTGCTGCTCGGGTGACCCGTTCTATAAACTCACAACGGGACCTGCGCCAAGGTCATGGTGAATTGGTGTGAAGAGAGTTGAAGCAGAAATAGTCCGCTAAACCTTGTTCTGCCATCCAGCGCGTACCATGGAGCACACCAACTCTTCGTTAGTGCTCCCCTTCCCCGGCTAGAAGATCCGCCTGTTGCTCCGAAACCATATGCGGCGATGTGAGTTAGAGAGCCTTTTGGTATCCTGTCGTCGCTCGGTCTTACTCACGTTGCCGAAACCTTGCGTCTTCGCTGGCAGGGAAGGTGCGTCACGCTGAAACCGTGGAATGTGCTGGTCACGGGGAGCAGTGGCCTGATTGGCTCGGAGGCCACCGCGTATTTCGACCGGCAGGGCCATCGGGTGACGGGCGTAGACAATAATATGCGTCGCACTTTCTTCGGCCCTGGTGGCGATACGCTTTGGAATCTCGACCGATTAAAAAAGATCACGCGACACTTTAGGCCCGTCGAACTCGACCTTCGTGATCGCGAGAAAGTCTTTGATCTCTTCGCTCGCAATCGTTTCGACCTGATTCTCCATTGCGCCGGTCAGCCTTCCCATGATAAAGCGCGAGAGATTCCGCTTCTAGACTTTGAGGTGAATGCTGCCGCCACGGTCTATTTGCTTGAAGCGACGAGACAGCACTGCCCCGAGTCGACGTTCATTTTGATGAGCACGAACAAGGTCTACGGCGATGCTCCGAACGAAAAACCGCTTCGGGAGCTGGCGACACGCTATGATTACGCGGATCCTGCTGATCAGGATGGCATTGACGAGGCCTGCCGCATCGACCAGACGATGCATTCACTGTTCGGCGCATCGAAGACTACTGCGGATCTCTATGCGCAGGAATACGGCCGTTATTTTGGCCTCAAGATTGGTATTTTCCGCGCCGGTTGTTTGACTGGTCCCCAGCAGTCGGGGGTTGAGCTACATGGCTTTCTCTCGTACCTCGTGAAAGTTGCTCTGGCCCGAAACTCTTACACAGTTTTTGGCTACAAGGGTAAGCAGGTACGCGACAACCTTCACAGCTGCGATGTGGTGCGCGCGTTCGAATGCTTCGCGCAAGACTCGCGACCGGGCGAAGTCTATAACCTTGGGGGCGGGCGGGGAAACAGTGTTTCCGTGCTCGAAGCGATTGCGTTGGTCGAGGAGATGACAGGTAGCAAGATGTCCTGGACGTATTCCGCGCAGGAGCGGAAGGGCGACCACATCTGCTACATCTCAAACTTGCGCAAGCTGAAGTCCCACTATCCGGCTTGGAACATCACCCGTGATCTGCAGACGATCCTTGAGGAAATGATCGTTTTTGAGCGCGAGCGCCTTCGGAGTGTCGGATCGGGTTAGGTCCACGGATCGCTGAGGGAAGCATGGCATCGCCATCAATTACAAATGCTCGGGAGAGGAGCACCGGCGCGCGTTGGCTTGTGCTCGTGGGTGTTGTCATCGCTTCCGCAGGATTGGTCTTTGGGGCTGCTCGGCACGGCCTTGCAGAGCACTGGGCGGCGTCTTCGGATACCAGCCAATGGCTGCGCGCGGCCGAATTGGAGCCCTCCAACCCCGAAATTTGGTACCTGTTGGGCCGCTATCGCCAGTTTGCCTTCGAAAATGGGGATCTGCGGCTGGCCATCTCCTATTATAAGCGTGCCCTTGCTCTTAACCCGCGCTCCGTTCGTTATTGGGCGGACTTGGCCTCGGCCTATGAGACGGCTGGCGACCTCGGGCAGGCTGAGCGGGCATTTCGTGAAGCGCAACAGGCCTATCCAATTTCGGGCGATGTGGCTTTCAGATTCGGGAATTTTCTGCTTCGTCAAGGCCGCGTGGATGAGGCCTTCGAGCAGATGCATCGTGCAGTGTCGGCAGACCAGAGGCTGACGTCCCTGGTCATGCCACTCTGCTGGCGGAGCACGAGAGACATCGACCGAATCTTGAGTATCGTGTTGCCAGCCAAGCCGGATGCCTATTGGGGTGCCCTGCAGTTCCTCGTGGATTCGAACGAGCCCGATGCCGCGATGGCCGTTTGGAAACGGCTTACCGCAAGCGAGCCGTCGTTTCCCCTGCCGCAGGCATTTCCGCTCCTCGATATGTTGATCAGATCAGGTTACGCGGAGAACGCGCGGACCGTGTGGACGCAAGCGCTCTCTGCTGCGGGAATCACAGCGGAGCCCGCAGCGTCGGGCTCGCTCATCTGGGATGGAAGCTTCGAGCGGGACCTTCTCAATGGAGGCCTCGCTTGGCGTTTCGAGCCGGTTGCGGGTGCTGCAATGGACTTGGACGAAGAGACGTTTCACTTCGGGCGCCGCTCCCTCCATGTCGTATTTGACGGCACCGTCAACGTGAATTTCCAGAACGTTTGGCAGTACGTCGTGGTGGAACCGAACACACACTATCGATTTAGCGCTTACCTGCGGACGCAAGAGCTGACTACAGACAGTGGCATTCGTTTCGAGATCGACGATGTCAGCCATCCCGCCAATGCGCCTCAATTCAAGCCCATGCCGTCGCAACTGACGCCAAACGTCGTGGGAACGCAGCCCTGGGCGCTTGACGAGACCGAGTTTTTGACCGGCCTCGAGACCCGACTCCTCCGTGTTTCCTTGCGGCGTACGCCGAGCGATAAATTTGGCAACAAGATCGGCGGTGCGGTTTGGGTGGACGACGTTTCACTGGCCCGGACACTCGCAGCTAGCCCGGCTGAGTGATGAAAGGTATCCGCATCGGCATCTGCGCGCTTGTAGCCTTCAGCGTATTTGCTCACGGCGCAGTAGAGCCTTGGTCACAGACCATTCTTGAAATCGGCGCCGCAATCTTGTTGCTTTGGTGGGGTCTTCTGTTTGCCTCCGGAGTTGCGCCGGTCGTGCGTTGGAACTGGTTGCTGGCCCCGGTCGCAGCCCTGTTGGCGCTCGGCGCAGTGCAATATCTGGCGGGGCTTACGGCGGTCTCTTTTCTCACCAAGATTGAGCTTTTGAAGTTCTCGGCGCTGGGGATCATCTTGTTTCTTGCTGTACAGGCCTTCGAAACCCTGGGACAGTGGCATGGATTTGTCTGGTTTATCCTGGCATTGGGCTTCCTGGCCTCGGCCATCGGCATATTGCAGTACTTCACTTTCAACGGGAAGCTGTATTGGTTCCGCGAGCTACCGCTGGGCGGAATGCCGTTTGGGCCGTACGTCAATCGCAACCATTTTGCGGGGCTGATCGAGCTGATTGTTCCCACGGGGCTTTCCATCCTCGTCTTGCGTGCCGAGGAACGCGATCGGATGGCCTTGCTCGGGGTTCTGACGCTTCTTCCGATCGGGGCGCTGTTTCTTGCGGCCTCGCGCGGCGGAGTTGGGGCTTTTTTTCTCGAAGTTTGTTTGGTCCTGATTTTGGCGTTCTTGTGCCGTCGCGGCCGTAGCCAGCTTGTCGCCGGAGGCATGATTCTGCTGGCCGCGGGAACATTAGTGGCCTGGCTGGGTATTGGACCCACGCTCGACCGATTCGCCGAATATCGCAAACGTGAGGTGACCGAGGGCCGCCGAGCCGAAATGGCGAAGGACGCATGGCGAATTTTTCTCGACCATCCCGTTTTGGGAACGGGGCTTGGCACGTTCCAGGAGGTGTTCCCTCGCTACGAGACCCTTTACGACGGACTGGTCGTCGATCACGCCCACAACGATTACGCCGAAGGGCTGGCGGAAACTGGGTTGATCGGTGGCTTATTCGGTTTGGCATTTTTGGTATCGCTGTTCCAAGGGGCTTGGGTGCGGATAGCGTTGGCGAAGAGCGCGTTGGACTTGGCGATCCACATCGGAGCGCTCGCCGCCTGTTGTGGCCTACTGGCCCATAGCCTGGTGGACTTCAACCTGCATATTCCGTCAAACGCGCTGCTCTTCCTCCTGCAAGGGGCGCTCGCCACTTCATTCACCCCCTCAGGTCGCCCGCTTCCGGCCGCTATTCGTCGAAAACACCTCCATCAATCAGGTATTGAATTGTCTCGAGAAACTGTATAATACCCGCTGCGTGGGGGACCCATCGACCTGATGATGTTTGTAAGGTTGGCTGTTGACCGCCAGATGTGCCGAAGGCCTAGCTGGTTGCAGCTGCTGTGCCTGTCCCTGTTGTGCGCCCCAGTCGCCTACTCGCAGAAGCCCGCAGGAACCGCACGGACGCAGAGTGGTGCCTTAACGCTCGAAACAGCCGAGGACACCAATGATCGGATTGCGCAGCTGGCAGTCGCGGCCGAGGTAAAACAAGGCGACTACGTCATCGGCAGCGGCGATCTGCTGAGCGTCGAGGTGTTTGATGTTCCGGAGCTTTCGCACGACGTGCGTGTGAATGAATCAGGTTTCGTTTCGATTCCGCTCCTCCCCGTACGAGTGCAGGCCGCGGGCCTGACGACCTTTCAGTTTCAAGACAAGCTGGTGGAATTGCTGCAGGCCAATGGCCTCGTCTCGAACCCTCAAGTCACAGTCGGTGTGAAAGAGCAGCACAGCGAGCCGATTACGGTGATTGGAGCAGTGAAACAACCGCTCGTCATCCAGGCCGTGCATCAGATGACGCTGCTCGAGGTGCTTTCGCAAGCAGGCGGGATTGCCCCTGATGCGGGCAGTCAGATCATCGTCAGCCGCACAGCGCCCGTTACGGATTTGGGTCAGCCCTCGGCAAACGATGCGCAGTCACAACCGACAACATTCATTATCGACCTGACCGACCTGCTTGACTCCCCCGATGCCAAGTACAACATTCCGCTTATCGGCGGCGACGTCGTTCGGGTGCCACGCGCCGGTGTTGTATACGTCGTGGGTGCGGTGCGCAACCCTGGCGGCTTCGTGATGCAGAGCGACCGTCAGCAGATGACCGTCCTTCAGGCGGTAACGCTCGCGGGTGGGCTGCAGCCCACAGCGAAGACCAATGAAGCTTTCATTCTGCGGCGAGATCAGGCCAGCGGCGATCGACGGCAAGTGCCCGTGGATGTCAAGAAGATCCTCACGCTCAAGCAGGAGGACGTGAGAATGCAGCAGAGCGACATCCTGTACGTTCCCGACAGTACCGGTAAGCGCGCATGGCGCAGAACAGGCGAGATTGCTATATCGCTGGCCACCGGCGTAGCTCTTTTCCGCGCGACCAGCGGCGCCTTCTAGTCCCCGAGTTCCCAGCAAGGCATTAGTGGAGTCGGTGCAAGGCAATGGAAGATCCGCAAAACATAGTGCATGTCGGCGGCACGAACGGTCATGCGACCGAATCCTTGGCCACGCGCGCGCCCACCGTGACGCTGGACCTGATGCCGCACGAGCCGCACCTTCTCGATTACATCCTGATCTTGCGGAAGCATCAGTGGCTGATCGCGGCGGTTTTCCTGGCGGTTGTCACCATCGTCACAATTGCCACCTTCCGCATGCAGCCGATCTATGAGGCAACGAGCCGCATCGAGATTGATCGGGAGAACTCCAATCCTTTCCCTCAAGCTGGCCAGGATCCCTACGAAGTTTACGAGGATCTTGAGAACTACATTGAGACGCAGTCGAAGATCTTGACCAGCGCAACATTGGCGTTGGAGACGATCAAGTCCCTCAATCTAGATCGTGATCCTCGCTTTGGAGGCCGTCCCGCCGACCCGTCGACTCTCGAGGTGGCGGCGTCGAGTAATGATACGGCGAAAGCAGCACCGCCTGCGCTCGGAGCATTTCTGGGCGGCCTGAGCGTGAAACGTGTGCCGAGCAGCCAGCTGCTCGACGTGACCTTTACGACGACCGACCCTAAGCTTGCCGCGGAGATTGTTAATTCCCACATCAATAATTTCATCGAACAGAATTTCCGTAGTCGTTACGAAGCAACTACCCAGGCTTCGAATTGGCTGGCTGGCCAGCTCGACGAGTTGAAAGCTAAGGTCGAAAGTTCCGAAGATACGCGCATCAACTATGAAAAAACCAACCAGATCTGGACCATTGATGAAAAACAGGACGTTACGACGCAAAAGCTGGGAGACCTCAATAAGGAGCTGACGGAGGCCCAGGCCGATCGCATCAATAAAGAGGCCGTCTATCAACTTGCGCAGGCGGGAAATTTCGATGCGATCCCGGCTGTACGAGAAAGCCCGGTGATTCAAGACATTTTGAAGCGTGAGGGCGATCTTAGCTCCCAGTACACGGAGGCTCTCAACCAGTATGGCCCGAAGTTTCCCAAGGTGGAGCGACTTGAGGCGCAGCTCAAGGACCTTGACGAACTCGTTACCAAAGAGAAGCAGAATATTGGCAATCAGGTTGAAGCGGAATATCGCGGCTCACGTCAGCGCGAGCTTTTGCTGCAGCAGGCACTCGACCAGCAAAAAACGGAAGCGTCCGCGATGGCCGACAAGATGGTGCAATACAACATCCTCCAGCGCGATGCCGAGGCGAATAAGCAACTCTACGACGGCCTGCTACAGAAGCTTAAGGAAGCCGGAATCAACGCTGGCTTGCGTTCGAGCAATATCCGGGTCGTCGATCCGGCGATGATACCAACGACACCGTCGAAGCCCCAGAAGAGCCGAAACATTGCGCTGGCGATTCTCGTCGGCTTGGTCGGAGGTATCGGTCTTGCGCTGGTCCGCGAATACATGGACAACACGGTGAAGAACCCGGACGACATCGAGACGTTGACGCGGTTGCCTTCGTTGGCAATTGTGCCGGCTTTTGGCGGTGCGAACGGTCACAAGCGGAATGGCCTGCAGAAGCTGCTGAAGGGTGCAGCGACAAACGGTCACGGGCGCGTTGAGTTGGTGTCGCATCTGCAGCCGCAGTCGCAGATGTCCGAGGCGTTCCGCGCTCTGCGGACTTCGTTGCTGCTGTCGCAGGCTGACCGGCCGCCGCAGATCATTCTGGTGACCAGCGCGTTGCCGCGAGAGGGTAAGACGACGGCGGCTGTGAATCTTGCTCTCACGCTGGCGCAACTCGGCGACAAGACCCTGCTGGTCGATAGCGACTTGCGCAAACCGGGTGTCAGCCGAGCGCTTGAGCTCGCGGATGGCAAGCATGCCGGGCTGAGTTCATATTTGGCTGGGGTAAGCACCCTGGATCTGGTTACTGTGCCGCATCCCACGATCGCCAATTTGTCGGTGATTCCGACGGGACCGGTCCCCCCAAACCCGGCCGACCTGCTCTCTTCCTATCGCCTTGCCGAGATGGTCACCGAATTGCGAAGGCGGTTCAAGTTCGTCGTGGTTGATTCGCCACCCATCATGGCCGCGACCGATGCGGTGATCTTGTCGGTGCTGGCGGACGGTGTGATCGTCGTGGTGCGCAGCGGGGTGACGCCGAAGGAAGCCTTCACGCGCACCCGGGACCTGCTGACTAGCGTCAAGGCCCACATCCTTGGCGTCGTGCTGAACGCGGTGGATTCCAGTTCGCCCGATTATTACTACTCGTATCGCTACTACCCGTATGCGTATGGAGGATATGGGCGTGAGGATAAGGGGAAGCCGGAGCAGCAGGGAAAAGATCTAGAGCTGAATATTTGACTTGACTCATATGACTGCTTTCGCGAACGGAGGCTCATGCGCGCTCTGATTACTGGCGGTGCCGGATTCATCGGGTCCCATCTCGCCGAGCGAATGCTCGAGCGAGGAGACGAAGTGTTGCTCATGGACAATCTCTCCACTGGCAGCATGGAAAACATACGACACCTCAAGAAGTACGACCGGATGCATTATTTCCTAGAGCCGATTGAGAATCGCCAGTTGCTGGCGGAGCTCGTGGACGAAGCCGACGTCATTTTCCACCTGGCAGCGGCAGTCGGCGTGCGTTTGATTGTGGAAAGTCCCGTACGCACCATCGAGACCAATGTGAACGGCACCCAGCTTGTTCTTGAGGCCGCGTGCAAGAAGCGCAAGCTATTGTTTGCCGCTTCAACCTCTGAGGTGTATGGGAAAAGCACCAACGTCCCATTCCATGAAGATGCCGACCTGGTGCTGGGACCGACGACCAAAGGGCGCTGGAGCTATGCCGCCTCAAAGGCCCTGGACGAGTTTTTGGCGCTCTCTTATTGGAAAGAGAGACGCCAACCGGTTGTGATTGCTCGTCTGTTCAATACGGTCGGGCCGCGCCAAACTGGCCGGTACGGGATGGTCATGCCCACACTTGTCCGCCAGGCCCTCGATGGCGCGCCGCTGACCATCTTCGGCACTGGCAAGCAGAGTCGGTGCTTCTGCGACGTGCGGGACTCGGTGGAAGCGATCCTGCGCTTGGTCGGCAACGACAGAGCGGTCGGCGAAGTCGTCAATGTTGGCAATGATTCCGAGGTCACGATCGAGGGCCTTGCTGAGCTTATCAGGCAGCGGACAGGGAGTTCCTCTTCCTTCGCGTACGTCCCCTACGATCAGGCCTATGAGCCTGGCTTTGAAGACATGCAGCGGCGCGTCCCGTCGCTTGAAAAGCTGGAGCAACTGACAGGCTTCCGCCCGAAGACAGCGCTGCCAGAGATCGTGGATCGTGTGGCGGCCTATCTGGAACAAAAGAAAACGAACGAGTTGGTTAGCGTACGCAGCGGGGCAGCTGCCGCCGCGAATTAACAGCGTGCGAGGCGCTGCGCTGTCTCAAACAGACTTCACCCTGGGATGTTTTGCGAAACTGTAACGGAGTTGCGAGGTCTGTTCAGAGCCGACCTTCCTCGGGATCGGGTGCGCCCAATGCGGCGAGTGAGTGAAAGCGCCCGTTCGCGCTGTGGCAAGTTTCTGGTCGTTCTGTTTGTTTTATCCCTTCCGCTGGTCAACCCCTGGGTTCGCGGCGACGGAGTCGGCTACTACGCCTACGTGCGGGCGTTGGTCATCCAGCACAATCTCCGCTTCGAAAATGACTGGCTGGCAGCGAACCCGTCCTTCCTGCAGGGGCGTGTGGATGAGAATGGTCGCTTGAAGGCCGATCAGTACACCCCGACTGGTTACCTCGATAACCATTTTTCCATCGGGCCAGCGCTTCTTTGGGCGCCCTTCCTGATTACCGCTCATGGCGCGGTGCTTGCCGCGGACCGACTGGGCGCAAACGTCCCGGCTGACGGTTTCTCGCGTCCTTATCGCATCACGATGGCTATGGCGACCGCATTCTACGGCTTCTTGGGTTTAGCGTTAGCGTTTGACCTTGCGCGGCGATATGTTGACGAGCGCTGGGCGTTCCTTGCGACACTCGGCATCTGGCTTGCAAGTTCCTTGCCCGTGTATATGTACTTTAATCCCTCCTGGTCGCACGCACACTCGGCCTTTTCCGTTGCACTCTTTGTCTGGTACTGGGTTCGCACCCGTCGCCACCGAACGTGGTTGCAGTGGGCTGTCTTGGGTACGATTGCCGGCTTGATGATGGACGTTTACTATCCCAACGCACTGTTGCTGCTCTTACCGTTCCTGGAGTCGCTCGCGGACTATTGGAGTGCCTTCAAGGAACGTGCGATGAGACGGGCTGGGCGGCTCTTCGGTCAGAACGCGGTGTTTGCCGCCATGGCCTTTGCAGCCTTTCTTCCGACGCTGATTACCAAGAAGATCATCTACGGAAGCTATTTCAATTTCGGGTACGTCGAAACGTGGTACTGGAATTCACCGGCGTTATTCCGGGTTTGTTTTTCTTCAGGGCACGGCCTGTTTAGCTGGACGCCGATTCTGATCCCTGCAGTGATGGGACTTGTCTTCCTGTACCGTTACGACCGGATGCTGGGGCTTGGCTCCGCGATTGTCTTCGCTTCGTATCTGTACTTGATTGGTTGCTACCAAAACTGGGACGGACTCGCATCCTTCGGCAATCGATTCTTCGTTTCGCTGACCGCGGTGTTCATTATTGGATTGGCCGCGGCTCTCGACCATGTCGCGCGTCGGTGGCCAAGTCCGGGGCGTGTGTTTGCGCTCGCTAGTCTTGTGGTTTCAGCCTCTATTCTTTGGAATTTTGGCTTTATCTTTCAGTGGGGTACGCAGATGATCCCTGCGAGGGGGCCGATCTCTTGGACGGAGATGGCGCGCAACCAATATTCAGTCGTGCCTGTTCGAATCACCGGTGAGCTGGATAGCTATTTTCTCCAGCGGCGCGCCATAATGTGGCAAATCGAGAAGCAAGACATCGAACGGCAGCATCAGGCAGACAGTAATAAGGGGCTTCCCTGATCGCTTAGTGCGAACTCGCGGTTGGGACCTCGGAGTAAGGGCGAATCCTTTGATCGAGACTTCTTTTGAGCACGTTCCTATCGAGCAGGTCGAGGAGTTTTGGAATCGGCGGCCGTGCAACATCCGCCATTCACCGCTGCCGGTGGGCACCCGGGAATACTTTGACGAGGTAGATGCGCGACGCTACTTCGTCGAGCCGCATATTCTGCGGTTCGCCGATTTTGAGCGCTGGCGGGGCAAGCGGGTCCTTGAAATCGGATGCGGAATCGGTACAGACACGGCGCGCTTCGCGCGAGCGGGAGCGAATGTGACGGCTGTGGATTTATCCACGCGATCTCTTGAAGTCGCGCGCCAGCGTATGGAGGTCTATGGCATCTCCGACCGCGTGCGCTTCTTTTCGGGCAGTGCCGAGGATCTTGCTCGGGTGGTGCCCGCCGAGCCATACGATCTCATCTACTCGTTTGGCGTGATTCATCACACGCCACATCCGGAGCGCGTACTTGAACAGATCCGGCAATACTTGGGCCCGGGAACAACGGTGAAGATCATGGTCTATCACCGGCATTCGTGGAAGGTGTTCTGGATCCTGGCGACGTACGGTTGCGGCCAATTCTGGCGGCTGGGTGAACTGGTCGCGCAACATTCGGAGGCACAAACGGGCTGCCCGATCACGTTCACCTACACCCGTAGCGAAGCCCGTGCGCTTCTCGAAGGGCATGGTCTGCGGGTCACCGAGATGTCCGTAGACCACATCTTTCCCTATCGCATCCAGGATTACACGCAGTATCGTTATGTGCGGAATTGGTATTTCCGTTTGATGCCACGAGCGCTCTTCGGTGCACTCGAACGGCGTTTTGGTTGGCATTTGTGCGTCACGGCAGTCCCGGCCTGATCGCTGCCGGGAAGCCGCACCAGGGGGAGCGCCTCGGACATGGAACAGGCGACAATGCGGGCCTCGGTCATTGGCCTGGGAAAGCTGGGATCGCCTTTGGCCGCCTGCTTGGCCGCAAAGGGTTTGCAAGTCGTCGGCGTGGATGCGGATCCGCATAAGGTGGAGGCCATAAACCAGGGCCGCGCGCCGGTTTCTGAGCCGCGTTTAGAGGACATGATCCGCGCGAGTGCGGGGCGCTTGCGAGCGACCGCGAGCATCGCCAAAGCAGTTGCGGCGAGCGAGATCACTTTCATCGTTGTCGCCACGCCGAGCGAGCCAAGTGGAGATTTTTCACTACGTTTCGCTCTTCCCGTATGCGAGGAAATCGGCCGGGCGCTGGCCACGAAGAACAGCTATCACGTCGTTGTGCTGACGAGCACGGTTATGCCCGGTACCACAGGGGGCCCGGTGCGCGAGGCGCTCGAACGTACGAGCGGAAAGCACCTGGGCCACGACTTCGGCCTGTGCTACGGACCAGAATTTATAGCTCTCGGGAGCGTGGTCCGTGATTTCCTCAATCCTGACTTCGTGCTCATCGGCGAATCGGATACACGCGCGGGCGACCGGCTTGAAGCGATCTATCACCGCGTTTGCGAAAATTCTCCGGCAGTCGCCCGCATGAGCTTCGTGAACGCCGAGTTGACCAAGCTCTCGGTGAACACCTACATCACCACCAAAATCAGCTTCGCCAACATGCTGGCGCGCATCTGCGAGCGGCTGCCCGGTTCGGACGTCGACGTGGTGACACGCGCGCTCGGTCTCGACAGCAGAATCGGCGGCAAATATCTGAAAGGAGCGGTCAGCTATGGTGGGCCATGCTTTCCGCGTGACAACCTGGCACTGCTGGCGCTGGCTAAGGGGCTGGGCGCCCCGGCCGAGTTGGCGCATGTAACGCATTGCTTTAATCGCTCTCAAATCGGCTGGCTTGCTGATCTGGTTTGTGGGTACATTCCGCCGCATGGTACGGTCGGTGTTCTTGGACTGACGTACAAGCCGAACACGGACGTGGTTGAGGAAGCAGTCGGTTTGTTACTTGCCCAGGAATTGATGCGACGTAGCGTTATCGTCCTCACCTTTGATCCCACTGGCGCACAGAACTCCGCCCGGGCACCCGGCGAAGCCGTCCGATTTGCCGTGTCGGCCAATGCGTGCGTCGCTGCGAGCGATGTAATCGTGCTCGCGACTCCCTGGGCCGAATTTGTTGGCATTCCCGCCCACCAATGGGCACGCGCAGGCACTCCGCGGGTCGTGGTGGACTGCTGGCGCGCCCTCGAATGTCTTTCTGCGGTGGAAGGTGTGCGTTACGTGTCACTTGGCACCGGCGCGGTTCTTGCGGAAACAGTTGGGAAGGGATCGTGACGTTGAGTTCTGCACATGCTCGGACGTTAGCAGGCTTGGAAGCAGCCATCTGGCCTAAGCGGGCCATCGCGTAAGCGGCATCGAAGACAACTGATTGTGGTGCGTGTGGCACGGAGGATGAGTGAAGTTCTTGTCTCAAGCTGCGGCGGTTCGAGAATAAGACGAGAATGGAGACGTCTATCTCGCAAGTGGCACCGCTACGAGGACGTCCGTTGCGAATCAGCCCGCCTCAAGGATGGCTGGACTTCAGCCTTCGCGAGATCTGGGCATATCGCGAACTGCTCTATTTTTTTGTTTGGCGAGACGTGAAGGTTCGTTACAAACAGACGGCCATCGGCGCTGCATGGGCCGTTCTTCAGCCTTTTCTGACCATGGTGGTCTTTAGTCTTTTTTTTGGCACACTGGCCAAGATACCTTCGCACGGCCTGCCCTATCCGGTTTTTTACTACACAGCCCTACTGCCGTGGACCTACTTCGCCACCGCTCTTCAGAACGCCTCGAACATTGTGGTTGACCAACAGCGCGTTATTACCAAAGTTTATTTTCCACGCCTGATACTTCCCACGGCGGCAGTACTCTCAGGCCTAGTCGATTTCGGAATCGCCTTCCTGCTTTATATCCCTCTTCAACTTTATTACGGCATTGCGCCGACCCGTGCAATTCTGTTGCTGCCGGTATTTTTGTTGCTTGCCGTACTGACGGCACTCGGCGTCGGTCTCTGGCTTTCTGCGCTCAACGCAATCTATCGCGACGTCCGTTACGTTGTGCCCTTCCTGGTGCAATTCTGGATGTTTGCCTCGCCGGTGGCATACCCAAGTTCGCTGGTGCCCGCGAAATGGCAATGGCTCTACGGGCTCAACCCCATGGCCGGGGTG
>Ga0210394_10004350_pt1 | contig 16641 bp, 16 predicted proteins | sample IncBWC12MmetaG_FD_160121 | JGI IMG/M metagenome (GOLD analysis project Ga0210394, IMG submission 160121) | Forest soil microbial communities from Barre Woods Harvard Forest LTER site, Petersham, Massachusetts, United States - Inc-BW-C-12-M | ecosystem: Environmental > Terrestrial > Soil >... | reverse complement strand
AAGTCGGTCTTTCAGACTGCGTTACGCAGCCAGAGCAACCGGAGCATAGTTGTCATTGGCAACTATGGATTTGGCCCGATAACGCCGGAACCATCCCGGGCAAAAGCGCGCCTTTTACGCCCTCGTCGATCCTATTTCGACCCCGTAAGCAGGGATCAGCAATCAGGACATCAGGGATCAGAATTAGCCTGCTGATACCTGAACCCTGATACCTGACCCCTGGAATTGGTGGAGTCGCCGGGTACCGCCCCCGGGTCCGAAAGGTTTATTACGACGCCCGTTTATCGCCATATCTGGCTTGCGCCAGCACCCGGGAATATAGGCGCAAATGGTTGCCGAAAAAAGAGCGGGGTCAGGCCCCTAGAAACTGACATGAAACCCACATGAAACTCCTCTCGGGCGGACAATCCGGCGTCGACCGGGCGGTGCTCGACGCGGCGGTGGAGCGCAGCATCGATTATGGCGGCTGGTGTCCCAAAGACGGCTGGGCCGAGGATTTGCCCAAGCCGCCCGGACTATTGGCGAAATATCCGCGCCTTAAGGAGACGCCGCTCGCCGACCCGGCGCAGCGCACCGAATGGAACGTGCGCGATGCCGATGCCTGCATGATCGTGATCGCGGCCGGCGGCTTGGCGGTCTCCAAGGGCACGGCGCTCGCCGAGGAGCTCGCGCATCGCCACCGCAAGCCGCTCTTGGTCGTCGATCTGGGAGACCCTGAGCCCGTCGAGCACGCGGCGCTGTGGTTGCGCGTGCAGCAGCGCAGGGTCAGCGCCGGTCTTGTGCTCGCCATCGGCGGGCCGCGCGAGAGCGAAGCGCCGGGCATCTATGCCAGCGCGACGGTGTTCATCCACGCGTTGCTGGATATGGCTGATCGCGGTTAGCGAGCGGCCGACGATCGCGCGAAAACGTCTGGCTGCGCGTGGGGAGCGGCGCTAAACGAATTGCATGAACGACGCAACGCCGGCGCCGCGCGCGACCGAACCTGTTGCCGCTGCCGCGCCGCCGGGCCTGTCCGAATTGTTCATCGCCTATGCGCTGATCTCGCTCTACGGTTTTGGCGGCGTGCTGGCGTGGTCGCGCCGCATGATGGTCGAGGAGCGCCGCTGGCTGACGCCCGAACAGTTCAACGAAGCTTACGCGCTGTGCTCGTTCCTGCCCGGGCCCAACATCGTCAATTTCTCCGTGATTTTCGGCTCCCGGGTGCGCGGGCCGCTTGGCGGCGTGACAGCGCTGGTCGGGCTGCTCGGCCCGCCGATGCTGCTGATCATCGTCATCGGCGCGTTGTATGCCCATTACGGCGATCTGCCGGCGCTGCGGCGCGCACTGATCGGCGTTACGGCGGCGGCGGCCGGCCTGATCATGTCGACGGTTGCGAAGATGGCGCTGCCGCTGTTTCGTAACCGCGCCTTGGGCGGCCCGGTCATCGCGCTCGCGACCTTCGGCGCCATCGGCATCGCGCAGTGGCCACTGCCGATCGTGCTCATCGTGGTGCTGCCGATCAGTCTCGCGCTCGCCTGGGTGCGGAAATGAAGGATTCAACCGGCACGCTCGGGACGCTGGCGTGGTTTTTCGCGCTGATGTCGCTGTTCGCCATCGGCGGCGCCAATTCTGCCGTGCCGGAAATCCACCGCTTTGCGGTCGATGTGCAGCATTGGATGACCGATCCGCAATTCAGCGACATTTTCGGGCTGGCGCAGTTGACGCCGGGGCCGAACGTCATCGTCGTGACCTTGATCGGCTATCACGTCGCCGGGCTTGCCGGCGCGTTGGTGGCGACGCTGGCGATGTGCGGGCCGACCTGCCTGTTGGCTTTCTATGTCGGGCGCACGTTCGACCGCTTCCGCGGCGCGTCCTGGCAGGTGGCGCTGGCCGGCGGCCTGGTGCCGGTGACGCTTGGGCTGACCGCGGCGAGCGCCGTCGTCGTGGCGAGGGCGGCGGATGATACTTGGGTGGCGGTCGGAATTACCGTTGCCACCGCGCTCATCACCTACTGGATTCGGGTGAACCCGCTTTGGATATTTGCCGTGGCCGCGCTGCTCGGCTTGAGCGGGCTGGTCTGAGGCGGTCCACAGAGCTCTTGCGCGCGTTTCGTTCGCCCCTCATTTGACGTTAGAGCATGATCCCGAAAAGTGGCTACCGGCTTTCGGACAAGATCATGCTCCAACGAAGATTCTAGACTATGATCCGATTCAATTGAATTGGATCATAGTCTAGACTCCCCCGAGTCGGCCGGATCACACCGCTCATGCGCCAATACCTCGACCTCATGGACCGCGTGCTCGCCGAGGGCGTGGAAAAACGCGACCGCACCGGTGTTGGCACGCGCTCGGTGTTCGGCCATCAGATGCGCTTCGATCTCGCCGCCGGCTTCCCGCTGGTCACCACCAAGAAGCTGCACGTCAAATCCATCATCTACGAGCTGCTTTGGTTCCTGCGCGGCGATACCAACGTCAAATATCTCAACGAGCACGGCGTCACCATCTGGGACGAATGGGCCGACGAGAACGGCAATCTCGGTCCGGTCTACGGCCGGCAATGGCGCTCCTGGCCGGCGCCGGACGGCTCCACCATCGATCAGTTCGCCAACGTGCTTGCGGAAATTCGCCGCAATCCCAATTCGCGCCGGCTGATCGTCAGCGCCTGGAACCCGGCGGAAGTCGACAGCATGGCGCTGCCGCCATGCCATTGCCTGTTTCAGTTCAACGTCGCCGACGGCGCGCTGTCGTGCCAGCTCTATCAGCGCTCGGCCGATGTCTTTCTCGGCGTGCCGTTCAATATCGCCTCTTACGCGCTGCTGACAATTGCCGTGGCGCAGGTGAGCGGGCTCAAACCCGGCGTCTTCGTCCATAGCCTCGGCGATGCCCACCTTTATCTCAACCATCTCGAACAGGCGCGGTTGCAGCTGACGCGAAACCCGCGGCCGTTGCCGACGCTGCGGCTCAATCCGGCGGCAAAGGATTTGTTCGCGCTGCGCTACGAGGATTTTGCGCTCGAAGGCTACGACCCGCACCCGCACATCAAGGCCGCGATCGCGGTGTGAGGATGAACATCCTTCTCGTCGCCGCGATTGCGCAGAACGGCGTCATCGGCCGCGGCAATGCGCTGCCGTGGCGTCTCAAATCCGACATGCAGCATTTTCGCGCGCTGACCATGGGCAAGCCGGTGGTGATGGGGCGCAAGACGTATCTGTCGATCGGCCGGCCGCTGAAGGGCCGCACCACGATCGTGGTCAGCCGCGACCGCGGCTTTACCGCGCCAGGCATCGTGGTGGCGCCGAGCCTTGACGCCGCGCTGGCGACGGCGCGCGGCGACGAGTTGCGGCGCAACGCAGATGCCATCGTCGTTGCCGGCGGCGCCGACATTTATGCCCAAGCCATCCCGCTGGCGACACGGCTTGCCATCACTCATGTTCACAAACGGATCGACGGCGATGCCCACTTTCCGGCCATCGATCCAAATGAATGGCTTGAAAGCGCGCGCAGCGAGCACGAGGCGGCGGCCGAGGACGAAGCCGCGTTCGCATTCGTGACCTACGAACGCGCAATTGACGCCAAATTGCGGCCGGCCAGCGCGTCATAACTGCGCGTTGTAAGGGGCAGTGGGGTCCCCTATAACCCCTACCCAAACGAGGGCCGGCGCTGCGCCGGCGTCCGAGGAGACAAATTTATGCCGTGGAGCAACCAATCCGGCGGCCCGTGGGGTTCCGGGTCGCGGGGACCGTGGGGCTCGGGGCCGCAAACGCCCGGGGGGCCGAGGCCGCCCGATCTCGAAGACTTTTTGCGCCGCGGGCAGGACAAGCTGCGCGCCTTGATGCCGGGTAATCTCGGCGGCCGCGGCATCGCGCTCATCGCGCTTGTCGCCATCGCGCTGTGGGGATTTTCCGGCTTCTTCCGCGTCGAGCCCGATGAGCTCGGCGTAGTGCTGCGCTTCGGCCAGTTCGTGCGCGAGGTCCAGCCGGGACTGAATTATCATCTGCCTTATCCGATCGAGACCGCGCTGACGCCGCAGGCGCTGCGCGTCAACAAGATCGACATCGGCATGCGGGTCGCCGAGGACATGCGCCGCGGCACCACCATCCGTGACGTGCCGGAAGAAAGCCTGATGCTCACCGGCGACGAGAACATCGTCGATGTCGATTTCTCGGTGCTGTGGAAGGTCAAGCCGAGCGCGGTCGGCGATTACTTGTTCAATGTGCAGGGCCCCGAAGGCACCGTGAAAGCGGTCGGCGAGAGCGCTATGCGCGCGGTGATCGGGCGCTCGAACATTCAGGCCATCCTCACCGGCGCACGGCAGACCATCGAGACCGCAGTGCAGGAACTGATGCAGAAGACGCTCGACGACTACGGCGCCGGCATTGTGGTGCAGCAGGTCCAGCTGCAGAAGGTCGATCCGCCGACCCAGGTCATCGACGCGTTCCGCGACGTGCAGGCGGCGCGGTCCGATCTCGAGCGCGCGCAGAACGAAGCGCAGACATACGCCAATCGCATCGTGCCGGAGGCGCGCGGCCGCGCCGCCAAGATCATCCAGGACGCCGAGGCCTACCGCTCGCAAACCGTGGCCGAGGCCACAGGCCAGGCCTCACGCTTCTCGCAGGTCTACGATCAATACAAAAAGGCGCCCGACGTCACCCGCCAGCGCATCTATCTCGAGACCATGGAGCACGTTCTCGGCGGCACCGATAAGACGATCATCGATACCGGGCCGCAGGGCGGTCCGGGCGTCGTGCCGTATCTGCCGCTCAACGATCTGGCGCGGCAACAGCAGCAAACGCAGAAACCGGGAGGCACACCATGAGAATGGGCCTCGCGAGCGGCGCCGCCGCCATTCTGCTGCTGGCGGCCATCATCGTCGGCTACAGCACCTTCTTCACCGTGTATCAGACCCGGCAGGCGCTGGTGGTCCGCCTCGGGCAACCGGTACGCGTCATTACCGAACCCGGTCTGAACGCAAAGATTCCGTTCATCGACAGCGTCATCTATATCGACAAGCGCATCCTTAACATCGAGACGCCGGCGCAGGAGGTGATTGCTTCGAGCGGCGATCGGGCCAATGCCGGTGTCGCCCAGGCCGGCGAGCGCCTCGTCGTCGACGCCTTTGCGCGCTACCGCATCACCGATCCGCTCAAATTCTATCAGACGGTCGGGCCGGATGGCGCCAGCACGCAGCTTGCGATCCTGCTCAACTCGGCGCTGCGGCGCGTGTTGGGTGCGGCCACGCTGTCCGACGCCGTGCGCAACAAGCGTGAGGAGTTGATGGGGCAGATGCGCGATCAGCTCGATCGCGATGCGCAGCCGTTCGGCATCCATGTCATCGACGTGCGCATCCGCCGCGTCGACCTGCCGGAGCAGAACAGCCAGGCGGTTTATCAGCGCATGCAGACCGAGCGGCAGCGCGAGGCGGCAGAGTTCCGCGCCCAGGGCAGCCAGAAGAGCCAGGAGATCAGAGCCAGGGCCGATCGTGACGTCACGGTGCTGGTCGCGGAAGCCACGTCCCAGTCCGAGCAGATCCGCGGCCAAGGCGATGCCGAGCGCAATCGCATCTACGCCGAGGCCTACGGCCAGGATCCGGGATTCTTTGCCTTCTACCGCTCGATGCAAGCCTACGAACGCAGCATGCAGCACGGCGACACGCACTTGGTGCTGCGGCCGGATTCGGATTTCTTCCGCTTTTTCGGCGATCCGACGGGCAAATCGCTGCCGGCCGGCACGAACACCAAGGCGGCAGCGCCGCCGTCTGGAACTGCGCCCAACCCACCGAGCGCGAGCAGCACGACGAAATAGAGCGTAGCGGGTTGCCGCCTTCATGTCCGATTTCCTCGCCGCGCTCGGCTTGTTCTTCGCGATCGAGGGCATCTTTCTTGCCGCGTTCCCGGTCAGCGCCAAGCGCGCCATGGCGACCGTGCTGGAAATGGCCGATGGCCCGTTGCGTATCGCCGGCATCGTTTCGGCTCTGGTCGGCGTGTTGATCGTTTACCTGGTGCGTGGTTGAACGGCCCGTTCGCGGGCCGCTTTTCCGCCCCAATCGGGTTCCTAATGGCCGGGCCGGCTGGGTTATGGCCTTGCGCCGGGGGCACGTCGGGGGCACTTTTCGTTTAAATTGAGTCCCCTTGCAGGAGCGCCGACATCCATGTCTCGCCACTTCACCTCTCGCCAAATCTCGCAATTCGTGCGGCACGGCGCGGCAGTAGCGGCGCTGACGGCGGCCGTTATCATCCTACCGGTGCAGCCCGCAGCAGCGCGCGGGCCCGAGAACATCGCCGATGTAGCCGAGCAGGTGATCGACGCCGTCGTCAATATTTCGACGTCGCAAAAGGTCGATGCGCGCGTCAGCGGCATGCCCGACCTGCCGCCCGGCTCGCCGATGGAAGAGTTCTTCGACGAGTTCTTCAAGAACCGCCGCGGGCAGGGCGGCGGCGACAACCCTGACCGCGCGCCGCGCCGCGTCAACTCGCTCGGCTCCGGCTTCATCATCGACCCGTCCGGCCTGGTGGTGACCAACAATCACGTCATCGCCGACGCCGACGAGATCAACGTCATCCTCAACGACGGCACCAAGCTGCCGGCGCAACTGGTCGGCAAGGACACCAAGAGCGATCTCGCGCTGCTGCGCGTGAAGGCCGACAAGCCGCTCAAGGCGGTGGCGTTCGGCGATTCCGACAAGCTGCGGCTCGGCGAATGGGTCATCGCCATCGGCAACCCGTTCAGCCTCGGCGGCACCGTGACCGCGGGCATCGTCTCGGCGCGCAACCGCGACATCCAGTCGGGCCCCTACGACAATTACATTCAGACCGACGCCGCCATCAATCGCGGCAATTCCGGCGGTCCGTTGTTCAACCTCAACGGCGAGGTCATCGGCATCAACACCGCGATCATCTCGCCGTCCGGCGGCTCGATCGGCATCGGCTTTGCCGTGCCGTCGGACACCGCAATGCCGGTCATCGGTCAGCTGCGGGAATTCGGCGAGACCCGCCGCGGCTGGCTCGGCGTGCGCATCCAGCAGGTCACCGACGACATCGCCGAGAGCCTGAGCATCAAGCCGCCGCGCGGCGCGCTGGTGGCCGGCGTCGACGACAAGGGGCCGGCCAAGCCCGGCGGCCTCGAGCCGGGCGACGTCGTCGTCAAGTTCGACGGCCACGACGTCAAGGAAATGCGCGACCTGCCGCGCATCGTCGCCGACACGCCGGTTGGTAAGCAGGTCGACGTCGTCGTCATCCGCAAGGGCAAGGAAGAAACCCACCAGGTCAAGATCGGCCGGCTGCAGGACACCGACAAGGTGGCGTCGAACGACACCAAGCCGGACGCGGTGCCGGAACAGAAGTCCACGGTTCAAAAAACTCTCGGGCTCGAATTGTCGGCGATGTCCGACGATCTGCGCAAGAAATTCAAGATCAGGGACACCATCAAGGGCGTCGTCGTCACCGGCGTCGACCCCAGCGTGGATGTTTCGCAACCCGACAAGCGGCTGGCGCCCGGCGATGTTATCGTTGAGGTGCAATATGAAGCTGTTGGCAACCCGGCCGCGGTGCAGGCGCGGGTCGACGCGCTCAAGGCCCAGGGCAAGAAGGTCGCGGTGCTGCTGGTCTCCAACGGCAACGGCGAGACGCGGTTCGTGGCGTTGAATTTGCAGTAGCGGAAGACGGACGACAGACAACGGACGACAGACGACGGATTAGAGGCGGCTCCTCTTTTTCATCCGTCCTCTGTCGTCCGTCGTCCGTCAATCCAAAACATAACTCACCGCGCCGTCGGCGAGCTTCGGCTCGAACCACGTCGATTTCGGCGGCATGATCGCGCCGGCGTCGGCGACTGCCATCAAATCGCTCATCTGCGTCGGATAAAGCGCAAAGGCGACCCTAAAAGCGCCCGACGACACCAGCCGCTCCAGTTCGCCGAGCCCGCGGCCGCCGCCGACAAAGTCGATGCGCTTGTCGGTACGCGGATCGGTGATGCCGAAAATCGGCTCGATGATGTTGCGCGTTAACAGCGTGATCGGCAGCCGCTCGACCGGGTCGGCGGATTTTTGCGCCTTGGCGGCGATCTCGGGTTTCAGCGTCAGCCGGTACCAGCGCCCGGCCAAATACATTCCGGCTTCGCCCGCCGCGGTCGGACGCACCGGCTGATCGCTCGCCGCAACCGCGTAGGCTTCGCGCAACTGCGCCAAAAGCTGGTCCGGGCTGCGCCCGTTCAAATCGCGCAGCACGCGGTTATAGTCGAGGATCGTCATCTCGTTCTGCGGAAACATCACGGTGAGGAAATAACCCTGCGCGCCATCGCCGCGGGATTTCGCCACACGCTCCGCCGCGGCCGAGCGGTGATGGCCGTCGGCGATATAGAGCGCCGGCAGGGCATCGACCGCGCGGGTCAATGCCGCGACGGTTGCGTCGTCGCTGACCGCCCAGAGCTGGTGCCGCACGCCGTCATCGGCGGTGACGTCGAATGCGGGATCGCCGGAAGCAGCGCGCGCCAGCATGGCGTCGATCTGCGGCGCCCTCGGATAGCCGAGCATGACCGGCCCGGTCTGCGCGTTGACCGCTTCGATCTGGCGCACCCTGTCGTCTTCCTTGGCCGGCGTGGTGTGCTCGTGGCGGCGGATGCGATTGCTGGCGTAGTCGGCGAGCGATGCTACCGCTGCAAGCCCGGTCGAAACGCGGCCGCGCCAGGTCGTCCGATAGACGTAGTAGCCGGGCTTGGCGTCGCGGATCAGCACGCCGGCGGCGATCATGGCTTTGAGGTTCGCGGCGGCCTTGGCATAGACCGCGGCATCGTAGGGGTTTGTCGCCGGATCGAGATCGATTTCCGCCTTGGAGACGTGCAGAAAACTCCATGCCTTGCCCTTGGCGCGCTCGCGCGCCTCCGCGCTTGAGAGCACGTCATAGGGCGGGGCCAAAACCTCGGCGGCGCGTCCCGGCGCCGGCCGCAACGCGCGGAAGGGTTTTATGAGGGTCACTTGGTTTCTCGGTGATCTGGCTCGCTTGCGGGATTTTAATTCGCGTAAAAACGGAATACGTCAACCCCGTGAGCGAGCCAAAAATCATCCTCATTGCCGGCCCCACCGCCAGCGGCAAGTCGGCATTGGCGCTGGCGCTGGCCGAAAAGCTCGGCGGCACGATCGTCAATGCCGATTCCATGCAGGTCTACCGCGACCTGCGCATCATCACCGCGCGTCCGACACCGGAGGAAGAGGCGCGGGTGCCGCATCGCCTCTACGGCCACGTCGACGCGGCAGAGAATTTTTCCGTCGGCCGCTGGTGCACCGAAGTCGCCGACGTGCTCGCGGCGACGCAACGCGAAGCGCGGGCGGCCATCGTCGTGGGCGGCACCGGACTTTATTTCAGTGCGCTCACCCAAGGGCTTGCCGCGGTGCCGCCGATCCCGGCGCAAATCCGCAATGAGGTGCGTACGCGGCTTGCAAGCGACGGCGCCGAGGCGCTGCACGCTGAACTGACGCAGCGCGATCCTGTCGCCGCGGCGCGCCTGATGCCCGGCGACCGCGCCCGCGTCACCCGCGCGCTTGAAGTGATTCTGGCGACCGGACGATCGATATCGCAATGGCACGAATCGAACATGCCGGCATGCGTCGATGCGGTGCTCGCGGCAAAAGTCTTCCTCCTGCCCGACCGCGACGCGCTGTTGCGGCGCATCGACGCCCGCTTCGACGCCATGATGGCGGCGGGTGCCCTGGACGAGGTGCGCGCGCTCGCCGGGCGCCGTCTCGATCCCAATCTGCCGGCGATGAAGGCGCACGGCGTGCCGTGGCTCATTCGCCACCTTAACGGCGAGATGGCTCTTGCCGAAGCGATCGAGGGCGGCAAGCGCGACACCCGCCAATACACCAAGCGGCAGGCAACCTGGTTTCGCAATCAGCTGCCGGATTTTGTTTGGGTCGCGCCGGAAAACGCGCTTGCCGCAGTCGAAGGGCAGTTGCTGGCCCTGTCGAAGTGAAAAAGTTGCCAAACTGCAGGTTTGGAATGGTCTAGGGATGCCCTCAGATCATGGCTCACGGTGTCAGCGTGGTCGGCGCTAACCGGCAGACTCATAAAGGGATTCTGGCCGGGCCGGTCGCCGCAAGCAGCCACTGCTGCCGTTGCCTGCGACCTGACAACCAGCCACTTCCACTGGCCCAGTTCGACTCGCTACGATGGCTGTCCTGAGCCTCGGGGGAGGCAATGCGACAGCACTCCAAAGCAGGGGACGGCCCGCGACGCCGCAAAACGGCGCTGAAGCGCAAGCATGCGCTAAAGCCGGCGCGCCGCCGCCGCCGCCGCTCCGCCGCGCCCAGCCCGGCAGCAAAGATGGCGCGGCTCCGGCGCGAGCTCAACGAGGCGTCGGAGCTGCAGAAGGCGACCTCGGACGTGCTTCGTGTCATCGCCAGTTCCACTGGCGACCTCGAGCGTGTTTTCGCGACCATATTGGCGAACGCGGTTCGAGTCTGCGACGCCTATAGCGGCGCCATCAACCGCTGGGACGGCGAAATCTTGCAGCTCGTTGCGACCCATAATATGCCGCCGGCTTTTGCTGAATTGCGTAAGCTTGCGCCGTACCGTCCCGACGAGAATTCCGCGAGCGGCCGCCTGCTGATGACCAAATCGATCGTTCACATCCCCGACCTGGCGGCGGATCGGGCTTATGCCGCGCGCAGCCCGACGACGGTTGCGGCGGTCGAGTTGGGCGGCGTGCGGACGACGCTGGCGGTCCCGATGTTGAAGGACGACGAACTGGTTGGTTCGTTCACGGTCGGCCGCCGGGAAGTTCGTCCCTTCACCGATAAGCAGATCGAAATCGTTCAGAATTTTGCCGCCAAAGCCGTCATCGCCGTTGAAAATGCCCGGCTGCTCAACGAGCTGCGCCAGCGCACCGATGAGCTCGGCCGCTCGGTGGCGGATCTCCAGCGCGAGCGGGACAACAAGCTCATGAATCTCGAGGCGATGGCGGCGTCGATCGGGCATGAGGTGCGCCAGCCATTGGCCGGTATCTCCTCGAACGGTGGCGCGGCGCTGCGGTTTCTCGGCCATACGCCGCCCAATATCGAGGAGGCGCGGCTGGCTTTGCAGCGGATGGTCAAGGACAGTCACCGTGCCAGCCAGGTTTTTGACAATATCCGTATCTTGTTCGGCAAAGCCGATCAGGGTCACGAGCCGATCGACGTCAACGAGCTGGCGCTCGGCGTGCTGCAAGCGCTGCGCGAGGAGCTGAAAGATCACCGCATCACCACGCAGGCCGAGCTGACGTCGCAGTTGCCGTTCGTCATGGGGCATCGCGGTCAATTGCAAGAAGTCTTCATCAACCTGGTGCATAACGCGATCGAAGCCATGGACGCCGTCGACGGTGACGATCGAATCCTGCGCGTGCGCGCCGAGCGGCACGGCGGCAATGCCATCGTCGTGGCGGTGGAAGATTCCGGGCCGGGCATCGATCCGCAGCAGCTCAAGACCATATTCGACGCCTTCATCACGACGAAGCCGAACGGTCTGGGATTGGGCTTGGCCATTTGCCGCCTGATCATCGAGCGTCACAAAGGCCACCTTTCGGTGGCGCCAGCCGAGCCGCGCGGTTCGGCGTTTCGCATCGTCCTGCCTGCCGGAATGCCGGGTGTCGCATGAACGCCGAAGCGCAACCGATCGTGCTCGTGATCGACGACGATGCGCCGCTGCGGGAAGCGCTCTCGAGCCTGTTCCGCTCGGTCGGCTTGCAGGTCAAGACGTTCGGCTCGGCCCAGGAATTTTTGCAAAGCGGCGCGCCGGATAGCCCGAGTTGCCTGGTGCTCGACGTCCGATTGCCGGGCCTCAGCGGGCTCGATTTCCAGGCGGAACTCGCCAAGGCCAATATCCATATTCCGATCGTTTTCATGACCGGCCACGGCGATATTCCAATGACCGTGCGGGCGATGAAGGCGGGCGCGGTGGAATTCCTGCCCAAGCCGTTTCGCGACCAGGACATGCTGGATGCCGTGCAAATCGGCCTGGAGCAGGACCGCAACCGGCGCAAAAGCGCTGGCGACATCTCCAAGCTCAAGGCAAGCTTCGACGCGCTCACTCCGCGCGAGCAGGAGATCATGGGCTACGTCACCGCAGGCCTGATGAACAAGCAGATCGCCGGCGAGCTCAAGGTCAGCGAGATCACCGTGAAAGTTCACCGCGGCAATGTCATGCGCAAGATGAACGCGAAATCGCTTGCCGAACTGGTGCGGATGGCCGACGCGCTGGGCGTTCGCCGCGGCAAATGACAACCTATACACAAGTATAATTCAACGCCGCGAACGGATACACAAACCTTTCCCATGTACAGTGGCTGACGGTGCGTGCGTTCGGTATTTAGTCGGGTAAGGGTACAACAATTGGCAAAAGCTCCCGTGATATCGATAATCGACGACGATGAATCCGTTCGTGAGGCCACGAAAAGCCTCATAAAATCGCTAGGCTACGCTGCCACCACGTTTTCCTCTGCCGAAGAATATCTGCGTTCCGGCGATATTTGGGAATCATCGTGCGTGATCACCGACCTGCACATGCCGGGCATGAGCGGGGCCGATCTGCAGGCGCGCTTGATCGCCAATGGCCATTCTACGCCGGTCATATTCATGACCGCGTATTTCGACGAAAGGGTCCGCGACCGGGTCTTGGATGCGGGCGCTTTCGGTTTTCTGCGTAAGCCGTTCAGCGAGGACAGCCTCATCGAATGCCTCGATAAGGCGCTCGGCAGTTCAGTAGCTGGATCAGCATAGCGGCGGTTGGCCGGCCCCGGCCGTGTAGATTCCGCTTTCGCCACTTCCCAAGATACCTGCCGCCGCGCGCGGGCCGCTTAGGCCTCGCGGGACCGCGATTCTATACGGACGTATAGGATGGCTTCTCACTACAGCTAGCCCAAATTTACAAACGTAGAATGGTGAAGCAATCGTTAAGAACTTTACGCTGCCCCCATAAGAAATAAGCGGTAACGGGGGACTAAAATGAATACGATCACGGCAAGTCTAGGTCATGAATTCGCGGTCGGAGCGGTCGCAAACGCCGTTCAAGGACGCGGTCTCACTCAACCAAAAGCACTCGGCACCAATCCGGCAGTCGCGGCGAAACAACGCGATGACGCGGATTTGCTCGAGCGCATCGCCGCAGGCGACAAGCTGGCGATGAAGGTGCTGTACGCCCGCCACCACGTGCAAACCTACCGGTTCCTGCTCCGCCTGGTCGGCGACGAGGCGCACGCCGAAGACCTGGTCAGCGAAGTGTTCTTCGACGTGTGGCGCAACGCCCACCAGTTCCAGGGCAACAGCCGGGTGTCGACATGGATCCTGGCGATCGCGCGCTTCAAGGCGCTCTCCGCGCTGCGCCGCCGCAAGGACGACGAGCTCGATGACGATCAGGCTGCCGCCATTCCGGATATGGCCGACGATCCCGAGATCGCCGTCCAGAAGAAGGACCGGGTCGCCATCATGCGCCAGTGCCTGAGCCATCTGTCGCTGGTGCACCGCGAAATCATCGATCTCGCCTACTACCAGGACAAGCCGATCAACGAAGTCGCCGAGATCCTGGGCGTGCCGGAGAACACCGTGAAGACGCGCATGTTTCATGCCCGCCGGCGGTTGTCGGAGCTCCTGGCGCAGGCCGGCATCGATCGCACCTATCAGTGAACCGATAACAACCGCGCTTCGGCGCGGCTGTCGCGATGTTTGCTGCTCGTCAGTGCGAGATGTATTGCACGCCCGCCGAATAGGCGGCGCCGCCGATCACGCACGGTATGCCCAGTTCGATCTGCCCGGTGGCCGCCGCCACGACGCAGCCCATCGACAGCGCGCCGGCGCCGACCTGTCCCCAGCCGCTCAGCTCGCGTTTTGAGTTCGGGCCTTTCTGCTTGAGCTCGTCGATCGCGGCGAGCGATTCCTTACGCATGCGCGTGGTGTCGACGGTGTCGGCGGTCTCGATCACGTCGTTGAGCACGACATTGACCTCCTTGGGCTGGCGCTTGGCCGCCCATTTGAGCATGTTGAGCAGGTTGAGATCGCGCACGGCGTTGCTGGCCAGCGTAAATTTCGCGGCGCTGCCGGCGGTCAGGTTGTCGACATTGTCCTTGTCGTTGGCGAGCGGCAACAGTTTGACGATGCGCCCGACCGAGACATAGGTGCCGGTGGCGAGATAGGAGCCACACAGCACGTCGATCAGCTCCGGGCTCGGCTCCAGCATCACCGGCTTCTCGCGCCCGTCGGTGAGCTGCAAGACGACTTTCACCTTGTCCATCATGCCGGGCTTCTTCGATTCGTAGTCGATCTGGTCCAGCGTCGGCAGCGTGCCGTCGAGATATTTGTCGATCATGGCGCGGCGCATCGGCATGCGGTCGGCAAGGGTGCTCAGCAAATCCTTCCAGTTCGGCAAGCCGGAATAGGCGATGGCGCGCACCAGCACCCAGTGGTCGGCCGGGTCGATCGCCAGCATCTTGCTGATCAATTTCTCGGCGCGGCCCGGGTTCGCACCCAGCACGCCGGCAATGAAGCCGACATAGGCGCCGGAGGTTTCGGCGTCCTTGAACGCCTGCAGCGCGCCGAGCGTGCGAACGACGACGGGAAGGCCGTCGGGATCGGGCCTGTCGCGATAGGCGTTGATCCATCGCAAAATGCCTTCGGTCGAATTGAGCGCCGCGCTTGGCGGTCGCGCCGCCGCCGCCGGCGCCACGACTGCGAGCGTAACGACCAGCACGGCGAAAAAACCAGTGACGGTGCGGTGCAAATGTCTTGTGACCATGTCCCCTCCGGTGGAGAAGGTTGACGGCGCGTGATTGGCGATTTCAGAACGTGTCGGCATCCCCTGGTGCGGCAGTTGAGCAACGCGCCGGGGAAATTTGAAGGCCGCGGCGGCGCGAAATCGCGGCTGCGATAAGGCACTTAATAATAGTTAACGATTGCGGTTTTGCGCGTCCTGTCGATTTCAAACGCGCGTTTGAAGTACGCCGCGGCTTGCGGCGCCGGATTCCCGCCGCATTTTGCTTGACCGGCGCTGCCGCAATGCATATAAATCAGGTCTCAGACCGAAGGGCACATCCGTGCGTAATTTTGCGATCTCGCTGATCCTCGTATCGAAGCGCACCGCCGGGGGTGGATAATCCACCTGCGAGACGTGGCGGTGCGCGACCCAGGGGCCCTTCGAGGCCCCTTTTTGTTATCCAAAATCCCAAACGACCGAATGTCCGAGTGAAAGAACGACAGAGTGGAGCGGACCATGACAGAGATGACCGGCGCCGAAATGGTGATCGAGGCGCTCGCCGATCAGGGCGTGGAGCATATTTTCGGCTATCCCGGCGGCGCGGTGCTGCCGATCTACGATGCGCTGTTCCAGTCGCAGGATCGCGTCCGCCACATCCTGGTGCGCCACGAGCAGGGCGCGGTACACGCCGCCGAAGGCTATGCCCGCTCCACCGGCAAGGTCGGCTGCGTGCTGGTGACGTCGGGGCCGGGCGCGACCAACGCGGTCACCGGTTTGACCGATGCGCTGTGCGACTCGATCCCGCTGGTCGTCATCACCGGGCAGGTGCCGACCCATCTGATCGGCAACGACGCGTTCCAGGAATGCGATACCGTCGGCATTACGCGACCGTGCACCAAGTACAATTACCTGGTGAAGACCATCGACGACCTGCCGCGCGCGCTGCATGAGGCGTTCCATATCGCGTCGAGCGGCCGGCCGGGGCCAGTCGTGGTCGATATCCCTAAAGACATCCAGTTCGCCAAGGGCACCTATTCGAAGCCGAAGGAGTTTCAGCACAAGGGCTACAAGCCCAGGCTCAAGGGCGATCCCGACAAGATCAGGCAGGCGGTGGAGATGATGGCGGCCGCCAAGCGGCCGCTGTTCTATACCGGCGGCGGCGTCATCAATTCCGGCCCTGCCGCGTCCGAGCACCTGCGCGAATTGGTCAAGCTCACCGGCTTTCCCATCACCTCGACTTTGATGGGCCTGGGTGCTTTCCCGGCCGCAGATCCGCAATGGCTCGGCATGCTCGGCATGCACGGCACCTGGGAGGCGAACTGGTCGATGCACGATTGCGACGTGATGATCTGCATCGGCGCGCGCTTCGACGACCGCATCACCGGACGGCTCGACGCCTTTTCGCCCGGCTCGAAGAAAATCCACGTCGACATCGACCCGTCATCGATCAACAAGAACGTCAAGGTCGATCTGCCGATCGTCGGCGATTGCGCGCACGTGCTCGAGGACATGCTGCGCGCCTGGCGCGCGCATTCGGCAAAGCCGGACAAACAGGCGCTCGCCGCCTGGTGGGGCCAGATCGCGAAGTGGCGGGCGAAAAAGTCGCTCGCCTATCGCGGCTCGAACGACATCATCAAGCCGCAATACGCCATCCAGCGGCTGTTCGAGCTGACCAAGGACCGCGACACCTACATCACCACCGAAGTCGGCCAGCACCAGATGTGGGCGGCGCAGTTCTATCAATTCCAGGAGCCGAACCGCTGGATGACCTCGGGCGGGCTCGGCACCATGGGCTATGGGCTGCCGGCCTCGGTCGGCGTGCAGCTCGCGCATCCGGACTCGCTGGTCATCGACATCGCCGGCGAGGCGTCGGTGATGATGACCATGCAGGAGATTTCGACGGCGGTGCAGTATGACTTGCCGGTGAAGATCTTCATCATCAACAACAAATATAT
>Ga0210394_10004349_pt1 | contig 16649 bp, 12 predicted proteins | sample IncBWC12MmetaG_FD_160121 | JGI IMG/M metagenome (GOLD analysis project Ga0210394, IMG submission 160121) | Forest soil microbial communities from Barre Woods Harvard Forest LTER site, Petersham, Massachusetts, United States - Inc-BW-C-12-M | ecosystem: Environmental > Terrestrial > Soil >... | reverse complement strand
TTTGCCACGTAAGACGCTTCTCGAGCCAGGTCCGCCAGATCGAAAAATCTCGCCGTAATTTTTCCTCGCCGGCCGGCGCGCCGCACGCCGTGCTCGAGGAGCGCCGCTACGGCGGTGCGGTCGAACGGGCAAAGATGCTCGTCGTCGCTCAATTTACGCAAGCGGCCCGCGTACTGCCGAATCACCTCTTCGCTCCAGGTCATCTCCTCATCGAATTCCACGCGGACTTTGAAAATTTTCTTGAAGTCGTCTTCGTAGTCGTAGAGAAGCTCGTACATGTCGCGGTCACCGATCAGGATGATTTTCACCTGAATCTCAATCGGTTCCGGCTTGAGCGCTGCCGTACTGAAAGGGAAAAACACGTCCACCGGCTGAATTTCGAGCTTGCCGTGATTCAAAGTGCGCTTGAGCGTCCGCCACACGCCGGTTTCCGTCAGCGTATCCAGCGCATACATCACAAGGAAACCACCGTCCGCTCGAAGCAGAGAACCACCGCGCAAATCCATAAAATCCGAATTCCAGCCGCCGCGGGTGTCGTAGCTGCGGTGAATCGTGCCAAAGAGATTCGCATACGTGGGAATCGTTTCGAAAATAACAGGGACTTTTTCCTGCTCGCCGTGCGCGAGAATCACGTTCACGCCGTACACACGGAATGGGTCACGGTCCGTGCGCTCCGGCCGCGGGCCTCCGCCGCCCTCCGATGGTGGCTGGTCGTCCTCGCCTTCCCGCTCTTTGAACGGGTCGAGATTGTCCAAAATATGGTGCCGAACCTCTTCAAGATATTCGGAGATCTGCGGATTCGGATATTTTTCTTTCAGCTCTTCGATCACTCCATCGACGAGCACCGAAGCCGCTTCCTGCTCGAGGTAACTCATCTCGCTGGCGAGTTCGCGCGAAAGCGAAAGCGTCTTCCGATACACCACTGTAAATTCCTGCCGGAACTGGTCGTATTTGCGCTCCAAATCCTCGGCAGCGACGCTCTCGAGCTTGCCCTCCTGCACCATCTTGGGAATTTCTTCGATAGGAACCATCTGCCCTTCGAGCACAGGAAAAATCTCAGGCAGCGCCACCGCGCCCACCTGCATGCGCCCCAGAGCGAACTGCTCGCGCGCGATCCGCCGCGTGAAATCGTCCATCAATTCTTTCTCGCGTACGGTGAAGCGTTCGACAATCCGGGTCTTTTGGCGCTGGAAAGGCTCCCCTTCGAAAACCTGTGGAATGCGCCGGCGGAGGAAATCGATGCCCGATTCCACTTCTTTCTTGAACGCATTCGCCTGCCCGCGCGGAAGAGTGAGCAGCCGCGGCCGGTCGGCGTTCTTGAAGTTGTTCACGTAGCAGCGATCCGGGGCGGTCTCCGTCTCAAGATGCATCTCTTCGACCATGCGCACAATCATCCCGCCGCGACTGGTTCCGGAAAGCCCGCACACGAAGAGGTTGTAGCCCGATGCTTTCAGCTCCACGCCCATTCGCAGCGCGCGCATCGCCCGGTCTTGTCCCATGTCGTTGACCGTCGGTTCCACCTCCGCGGTGGTCTGGAACGGAATGCGAGATGGATCGCAATGCCACCGCAGTTTTTCGGGCGGCAGGCTGCTGGCGTGTTTTGAGTTGGAGTTTTTACCCATTGCGAATTCCGAAGCGCGCTACTCTAGCACGCCATGCCTTTCACTCCCACCCGCTTCGAGCGGGCGGTTTCTAGCCGCGCTCGGAGCGTATAAATCAAGCAGGCCGGCGGCCAACGCTACGACAATCGGCCCCAGTACGACGCCCAACATCCCGAAAACAGCGATACCGCCCAAAACGCTAATAAAGACCACGAGACCGCCCATCTCAGCCCGTCCGCTGATGAGCCATGGGCGAATGACGTTGTCGACACTTCCAACGATGACGCTGCAGATGAGCGCGAGGATGATGCCGTGCACCACGTGGCCTTCGACCATCAGGCTAATCGACGCCGGAACCCAGATCAGTGCGGAGCCCACCACCGGCACGAGCGAGAAAAATCCCATCATCACTCCCCAGAAAATCGGCGCTCCAATTCCAGTCAATCCAAAAGCCAATCCGCCAAGCAAGCCATGCGCCGCAGCCGCCACTATGCTTGATGTCACGCTGGCGAAAATCAGATCGCGTGAATCGCGAATCATTCGATCCCGATAATGTTCCTCGAAGGGCAGCACCTCGCGGAGACGGTGAATAAGCGAAGGGCCGTCGCGAAATAGATAGAACATCGCCAGAATCGTCACGGAAAGCTGAAACGCGAATCCGGCCGTGTGGCGCAATACCGTGCCAATCTCGCTGGCCACATACGCAGCAATCTTTTCGGCGTAGCCACGCAAGGTGCTCGCCAAGTCGGTCGCCTCAACCTCAGGAAAGCGCCCCTGAAAGCGCATCCAAAGATCGTTCATCCAGCGAAAGTGCCCGGAGGCAACTTCCAGTTGAATGGACTGCACCGCTTGGTATCCCTGGCGGACGAACCCAATCATGATGAAGATGGCTGGCACAATCAGGATCAACGTCACGCCAATTGCGCTTATGACAGCTGCCGTCGTCATTCCCCACTTTTTGGCCAAGCGCTCGTACATCGGAAAAAAGAGAACCACCAGAATTACCGCCCACGCCAGCGATGCCAGGAAGGGCTCAAAAACGCGAAACGCAAGATAGGCGAGGATCGCGACAATTCCGTAAAAGAGCGCGCTGCCAAGCTTTTCTTGCGTGGTGGTTCCGGGGGTCACAGTTTCTCCGCCTTGGGTCTCAAAGCAGACTGACTGATAGTTGCAATCTGCTCGTTTGTCAACCGCGCGTTCTATTCTGTGGGGTCGGGTGCGATGCTACAATGCAGCTAGATCTGTACTGAAACTGCGATGACGAAGCCACCGAATCCGGCCTGCCAACACACCCGGACGCGCTTGATCGCCAAAGATGACGATTCGCAGTATGTCGAATGCCTCGACTGCGGCGAGATTCTCGAGGCTGGCGAATTGAACGACAGCGCGAATTTTGGTGAATCGCTTTCGGATGCGTAGAGAATACCTCATGACAAGAAATCAGTACCCTCCAGCACTAAGGGGCGTACAATCCGCCCACTTGCATTCGGAGGCTGCCATGTGGATGCGCATCCTTGTTCTTTCAGCTTTGCTGGCCCTCGCATTTCCCTGCCACGCTCAACAGGCCCAAAGCGGCCAGAGCGCCGAGGAGAAGACCCCGTCTCCTTCTACGGGCGCAAAGATTCCGCCAGAAGCGCTCAAGGTCGTGAATCCCGTAAAACCCACCGCAGTGTCGATCGCTGCGGGAAAAAAGAAATACGGCTACGACTGCGCGATGTGCCATGGAGCCGATGGAGACGGCAAAGGCGATTTGGCCATTGACATGAAACTCAAGATGATCGACTACCGCGATCCTGCAACCCTGAAATCCGTCACCGATGGCGAAATGTTCTATGTCATTAAAAACGGTAACGGCCAGATGCCCTCCGAGGCAGATCGCCTGAAGGACGAAGACATTTGGAACCTGGTCAACTACATCCGCAGCATCCCGAAAAACTCGAAACCGTCGGCGGAGAAAGCGAAATCGGACGCCCCATAATCGTTACCCTTCAAAGACACGCCTCAGCTCTCGCGCCTTTCTCAAGCGGCTAAGCACCGAACAGGCGCCGCAAAAAGATTGCTCTCCCGTCTTCTTATTCGCCGTCTAAAACGCAACAAACGACCCTCCGTTCCAGCTAGCGGGGAACCATGCTCAGGAGAAACACTATGAATCGCTGCAGCCGAAATTTGTGCCGCGCTGTGGTGGCCTTCGCAATCGGGCTTGCTGGTATTAGCGATGTCCAGGCGCAATCACAGAACGCCGAACAAACCGCCGCGGACGGCTACTACAACGCAAAGGATTGGCAAAAAGCTGCGCCCGCCTACGAGGCGCTGGCAAAAGCAAATCCGACCAGTGGTCAGGATTGGTATCGCTGGGGAGTCGCACTGGCCGGAATCGGACAGTATCGAAAGGCGATCGAGTGCTACGACAAAGCCGGCAGCCTTGGTTTCCATCAATTCTCGGTTCTCTTGCGAACGGCGAAGGCCTATGCGCGCATGGATGACCGGGAAAAAGCCTTTGCTAAAATCGATGAGATTCTGAATACCGGATATGGTCCGGGAGAAATCTTTTCATCCGATCCCGATCTCATTCTGCTGAAGGACGACCCGCGCTTCGCCAAAGATCTCGAAAAGGCTGACCATAACGCTTTCCCCTGCAAGTACAGCCCGGAATACAAGCAATTCGATTTCTGGGTCGGCGAGTGGACAGTAAAACAAACCGGAGCTGACCAGATGGTCGGCTCAAGCAGCATCCAGAAAATTCTCGACGATTGCGTGGTCCTCGAAAACTGGACCGGCGGGCGTGGCAATACCGGAAAGAGCTTCAACATCTATGATTCGAATACAAAGAAGTGGGAGCAGTACTGGGTGGACAGCAACGGTGGAAGAATATTTTTCTCCGGGCACCTGAACGGAACGACGATGGACTATTACGCCGACACGGATGAAAACGGAAAGAAGGCCACGCGCCATCTACAATTTTTTAACGTCGGGCCGGACGAGGTAAGGCAATTCAGCCAGCGATCCGAGGACGGCGGGAAAACGTGGTCGGTCGAATACGATTTTACGTACTACCGTAAAAAGGGCGCTGACTAGCGCTATTGGCAGTTTATTTGATGCCGAGCTTCTCGATAATTCGCAGAACATCGGAAGCAGAGACATCGTAGAGCGAGTGCTCGTCTTCCTGTTCAAGCCGCTCGCGCAAATATTCGGCGCCAATGTAGCTGGCTTCGCGATCCGTTAAATTGCGCCCCGAGCGCGTGCGGAATTCCACGAAGCCGGGATGCGCGAGCCCCAGCACCACGCCTTTCCCGTCCACGAAAAACTTGCAATCCATCGTGTCCGCATGCCGCGTGGCGATTCCATTCCAGCAGTGCGAAAAGCGGCAGCGGTATACGAAGTCCGTCACTTTCGACGGAACATCGAACGCCCCGATGAACTCGCTCATCGCCCCTGCGTTTGGAATCGTGGGAAACGTTGCTTTTGCCATTGATCCTTCCAGCGCCGCTACTTTCGAGCACCAACGGCCGCAGGCTGCGACGAGTGCTGGTAGCTTCGCACCGCTGCGGCCACACCCGCGCCTGCCGGCACGCGAAAGTCATGATCGAGCAGAACTTTTTCGAACGCCGCAAGAAACAGCAACACGTTCGTCTTCTGGCTCGAATACCCCATCAACCCCACGCGCCAGAGCTTGCCTTTGATCGGCCCAAAGCCGCCCGCAATTTCGATGTTAAATTCGTCCAGTAATTGCTGCCTCACCCGGCCGTCATTCACCCCTGCGGGAACCTTTACCCCGGTCACCGTGACCAGCCGCTCCGCGGGATTCTCGACAAATAGCTCGAGGCCCATCGCTTCGATTCCGGCGATCAGTGCTCGCTGATTCTGCAAGTGGCGCTCCCACCGCGCTTCGAGCCCTTCTTCGAGCACGAGCCGCAATGCTTCGCGCATTCCATAGATCAGCGAAATCGGCGGCGTGTGGTGATAGGTGCGTTCGCTTCCCCACATCGTCATAATCGGAGTGAGATCGAAATACCAGCTTCCCACGGGCGTCTTGCGCGCACGCATCACATCTTCCATCCGAGCGTTCACGGTGATGGGCGCCATTCCCGGAGGCGCACTGATGGCTTTCTGCGAGCCGCTGAAGCAAATATCGATATGCTGGCGGTCAATATCCAGCGGTACGCCGGCGAGCGTTGCCACCGCGTCCACCACCAGCATGGCCCCCAATTCATCGGCCACTTTGCGAAAGTCGTCGAGGCGTTGTACGACACCCGTGGATGTCTCGCCATGCGCGAGCCCCACAAATTTTATTTTCTTGCCTTTGCCCGCGCGGCGCACATCATCAAGATCAACCGTCCGCCCATAAGGCGCTTCCACGCGAATCACTTTCGCCGGGCTGCGCTCCGCAATGACGGCCATGCGCTCGGAAAACCAGCCGTTCACGCACACAATGCACTCGTCGCCTTCTTCCAAGGGATTCAACACGGCCGCTTCGATTCCGCCCGACCCGGAGGCGGATATCGGAAACGTAATGCGATTCTGGGTCTGGAACACCTCGCGCAAAAGTGCTTGAACATCGTTCATCATGTTGATGAACCATGGGTCCATGTGCCCCACGAGTGGAGTAGCCAGGGCGCGGTACACGCGCGGGTCCATGCACGACGGGCCCGGCGTGAGCATAATTCGTGTCGGTGGAAGGAGTTCGCCAATCGATTCATTCATGACTATGTGCCTCGCAGCGAAATTCTGGGTCGGCCTTTACGGGCGACGATGCCTCGATTCGGCGGCCAGGAGGACGAAAATGGCGCCAATTCGAGTTTCTAGTCTCCCTAAAGCAAGCACCTGAGGTCAACCTCCAAAATGGCTCCGCAAGGACCCGGCATCCTCACGCCTGGGACAAAGATACCCCGTATCAGGCCGCCTCTCTTGCCTTCCACTCCGCCCGTAAGTTACGAGAAAACATGGTGCTTTCTTGCTGTTAGCGGTTTCGCATCCTGTTCCCCGGCCAAGTTGAAAGGCCTATACCCCTATGCTAGATTGCAAAACTGGCCCCAAATCGCCATGGCAACCGGAAAAATCTCGGCGGCTGAGAAGCCGAAGATATCGCGCGTGGAGGTGTACTGGCACACGGTCAGATACCGGACCGTAGTGCTGGTCGTCGTCCTATTTGTGGCGGTTGTTTTTGCCGCCTTCCACTTCGCATTTCCCGAGATGGCCGCGAGCATGATCAACAAAATCTCCGATTCCATCGCGGCGCCTTCAACCAATGAAAGTTCTACAGCTGCTGCGCGCCAAGCCCGCTTCGTCAACCTCGACGGGAAAGTCCAGGTGAAGAAAAGCAACTCAGTGCAATGGGTGAACGCCGACTACCAACTCTCGCTCGATAAAGGCGATCTGATTCAAACCGGCGGCGAGGGCGTGGCTCGAATTCAGTTTGCGGACGGAACCACTTACACTGTAAAGGGCGACACGCTTGTAACCGTGGAAGACAACGTGGTACAGCAAGACCGCGCATCGAAAGTCGGCGTGCATATTTCATCAGGACAGGTAGATCTTGCGACGGGCTCGTGGGAAATCCCGGGATCGAAGGCGGAAGTTTCGTTTGAAAATGCGGTCGCCTCCGTGCGCGCGAATAGCCGCGCGGCTGTGCGCAGCGACCCTACGACCAACCAGCAGGAAATCACCGTGGATAATGGAAGCGCGGAGCTGAATCGCGGCGGAGAACACCTCGACATCGGGCAGTGGGAACGCGCTTCGTTTCCCACTGGCGGCGTGATTACGAAGAGTCAGGTGCTAGCCCCACCGCAATTGGATAAACCGATCAATCTCGCTGCTGTGATCGTCGCCGATCCCAAGCATGATCCGATTCAGTTCACGTGGAAGCCCGTGACCACAGCGAAGTCCTATGAATTGCAGGTGAGCACCACTTCCATGTTCAACAAAGTGGTGATGGAAAGGAAGACGGCCGGCTCCAGTGCGGAACTCGCGGGACTACCGCCCGGCGATTATTTCTGGCGAGTGCGCGCGATCGATGAGAAAAACAACGCCAGCGACCAGAGCGATCCTTTTAAGTTCATGCTCGTGGTTGCGGGTAAAGAACAGGAAATGTTGCTCGAGGTGGACGATACGGAGCTACACGGCAACAACGTCGAGGTGATTGGCCGCACCGAACCTGGCGCTGCGCTAATCATCAATGGCGAACAGGTGGCCGATATACGCCCCGATGGGCATTTCCGGTATTTCACGCAGCCGATGGATCGCGGCAGCCACACGATTGTCATTACTGGCCAAAATCGGCGAGGTGGTACAGCTATCAAAAAAGTGGATGTCGTGGTGCCATAGATACCGTGCAATTGCACCAAGTGCGCATAAACTTGCGCCCGACAGATTTAAGCTGACTTGCACGCGCTGCCGCAGCAGCGCTCAAGCGGATCCTGGGGGAAGCGTTACGTGACGAAAAATAGTTACAACATGCGGTCGGTCTTCAGCCTGTTCTCTTCCGATCTGGCTATCGACCTGGGAACCGCCAACACGCTGGTCTTTGCGCGCGGAAAAGGAATTGTAGTCAACGAGCCTTCCATCGTCGCCATCAATAAGAACAGTGGCGAAGTGGTGGCTGTCGGCCGCGAAGCCAAGGAAATGCTGGGCCGCACGCCCGGAAACGTGGTCGCAATCAAGCCCATGAAAGACGGCGTGATTGCCGATTTCAAAGTCACCGAGCGGATGCTCACTTATTTTATTCAGAAGGCCCACAACCGCCGCGTGCTCGTGCATCCGCGAATCGTCATCGGAGTTCCGAGCGAGATCACACCCGTTGAAAAGCGTGCCGTGCAGGACTCGGCTTATCGCGCGCGAGCCAGCGAAGTGTATCTGGTGGAGCAAGCGATGGCCGCTGCCATCGGCGCGGGCCTGCCGATCGAAGAGCCGTCAGGAAACATGGTCGTCGATATCGGCGGCGGCACCACGGACATCGCCGTGATCTCCATGAGCGGCATCGTCTACTCTCGCTCCGTGCGCGTCGCGGGCAATGAGATGGACGAAGCCGTGATGCACTACTTGAAGCGCAAATACAATTTGCTCGTGGGCGAACGCACCGCCGAACAGATCAAAATTGAAATCGGCTCGGCTTATCCGCTGGAGAAGCCGCTCACTCTCGAAGTGAAAGGCCGTAACCTGATCGAAGGCGTGCCGCGCACAGTAACAATCGACGACAGCGAGATTCGCGAAGCCCTATCCGAATGCATTGCGACGATTCTCAACGCGATTCGCGTGGCTCTCGAACGCACGCCGCCCGAACTGTCCGCTGACATCAGCGATCGCGGGATCGTGCTGACCGGCGGTGGCGCGCTCATCAAAAATCTCGACAAGCGCATTCGCGAAGAGACCGGCTTGCCCGTTTCGATTGCAGACGATCCACTCGCTTCGGTGGTGCTGGGCACCGGAAAAATGCTGAGTGATTTCCGCCTGCTGCGGCTCGTTTCGATTGACTGAAGCGGGCGCTCGCACAGAGTGGTGTTTTGAACCTTTGACTATCGGTATTCGAATATGTCCGACACGCTTATTTCGCGCCATCGCCCGCTGAGCCTGCTCGCCGCTCTGATTCTCGTGCAAGTGTTGCTGCTCGCATTCCAAATCAAGCGCGAGAACAACGTCCGCCTGGTTCGCTATTGGACCGTACAAACTCTCACGCCCGTGGAGCGCGTTGGAACCTGGTCATTCTCGAAGATTGGCGGCTTGTGGAGCGGTTACATCGGCCTTCGCAATGCTCGTACCGAGAATGCGCGTTTGCAGAAAGAGCTGGACGAGCTTCGCATGCGCAACCGCGAGCTGGAAAGCCAGGCCGCCGAAGGCCAGCGCCTCGCAAGCCTTTTGAATTTCCGCAATGCGCATCCCGAAGCGTCCATGCTGGCAGCGGAAGTGATTGGAGCCAGCGCCGATCCCACCTCGCACACTCTGTTCATCAATCGTGGTGAGCGAGACCATGTGCACCGCAACTTGGCAGTCATCACTCCCGAAGGCGTCGTCGGAAAAATCGTGGAAGTGTTTCCCACTTCTTCGCAGGTTCTGCTGATTAACGACAAGGAAAGCGGCGTTGGCGCGCTTTTCGCCGGCACTCGCACCCACGGAGTCGTGAAAGGCAGCGGTGATCCAAATCCGCGCATGGATTACATCGTCAACGATGAAAAAGTGCAGGTTGGCGACAAAATTCTCACCTCCGGCGAAGACCACATTTTTCCCAAGGATTTGCCAATCGGAAAAGTGGAAAGCGCCAAGGCCGCAGTGCCGTTTCAGGTGATTTCGATCGACCCCGCGGCACGGCTCGATCGGCTGGAAGATGTTCTCGTTCTCCTTACGCAGCAGGAACTAACGCCCAAGAAAACCGACGAACCTCCGGCCGCCGCCAACACCCCGCCGCACGCGCATAATTGACATGGATACCATGCTGAGCGCCGGCGCCCGATCGGAATCCAATGTCGAAGTTCACAAGTACTATGGCGGCGCCGTTCCTCTCGTCTGTTTTCTCGCGCTTGTCCTGCAAGCGTTCCTTCACAAGTATGGCCGTGTCGCGGAACTCGTCGATTTGCCGTTGCTCGTCACGATCTATTTCGGCGTAAGCCGACGTAATCCGGTAAGCGGCATGTTTCTCGGCGCGGCTATCGGCATCGCGCAGGACGCGCTCAGCCACGACAATCCCATCGGCATGTACGGCATCGCAAAAACATGCGTCGGCTACGTCGCCTCTTCCGTAGGCGCGCGAATCGATACAGAGCATCCCATCGCCCGCTTTGGGCTCGTATTTATCCTCTTCCATTTCCATCAGGTGGTGCTGGCCGTCACAGAGCGCGTGCTGCTCGCTCGCCCTATGCCGATGTTCACGCTCCGCCTTCTGCTGGATTCGCTTGTCACCGCCGGGGTCGGCGTCGTACTCTTCGCCCTTCTCGACCGCCTGCGTAGAAGGCAATAGCCCCCTGTTTCCAATTCTCCTGTTCCAGCGCGCCTGTCCCTCGGGCCAGCTACCTTCCGCCCCCAATTTTAGGCACAATACATTGACCGAAAGGACATAGCTGGCTTGCGGGCGCACTTTGCCGGTGTTAGTTTTAAATGCCGCTTCGGGTTCCGCCCAATTTTGCTTATCAGGGCGCATCAGGGCCGACTGCATTCCGGCCAAGTAAGACCCCCGCGCAGGAGCTCCATTGCCGTCGTGGAATGTTAACGACCAGAAGGTTCCCCAGGAACGGCTGGCGCTCGTCTCCTACGCTTCCGTAGTTTTTGTGGTGCTGCTGTTAGTCGGTTTTTGGAAGCTGCAAGTCGTCCAGTCCGGGCATTTCGCCGACCTCGCCGAACGCAATCGCGTACGCTCCATTCCGATTATCGCGCCTCGTGGTGCGATGCTCGATCGCGAAGGCCGGGTGCTTGTGGATAGCTATCCTTCCTTCAGCATCCTGCTGCTCCGCGAGGACATGAAGGCCATCGAGAAAAGCATTCCTCAGATCATCGACGGCCTCGGCATCAGCCGCCAGGATATTCAGCAGACCTTGGACGCATCCAAAAACGAGCCTAAATTCCAGCCCGTTGTAATCAAACCCGCGGCGAGCCTCGCGGACATCGCCTTCGTCGAATCGCACCGCGCCGATATTCCCGTCCTCGAATTGTTGATGGTCCAGCGCCGCCGCTATCCGCACGGCGAAATGCTTGCCAATACGATCGGCTATGTTGGCGAAGTCTCGCCGCAGCAGATGGATCAGAGCGACGGCCACTATCGCCCCGGCGATATCGTCGGCAAGGCCGGCCTCGAGCGCCAGTACAACGAAACCCTCGAAGGCACGGACGGCATGCGCCGCGTGGTCGTGAATAGCGTCGGCAAAGCTATGCGCACTCTCGACAACGTCGAAGCCATTCCCGGCAAGCCGATTCAGTTGACGATTGATTACGACTTGCAGGCCATCGCCGAACACGACATGCAGGACAAGGAAGGTGCCGTCGTTGCGATGGACGCGCGCACGGGCGAAATTCTGGCCATGGTCAGCCGTCCCACGTTCGACCCCAACGATTTCGCGGTTCGAATTCCCTCAGAAGAATGGGCGAAGCTCAATACCGACAAAGAAACCCCGCTGCTGAATCGCGCGATTCAAGGGCAGCTGGCGCCGGGCTCAGTCTTCAAAATCGTGATGGCTGCGGCGATGCTCGATTCCAAAGCTGTTCCCGAAAGCACCACCGTGTATTGCCCCGGCTTCGCGAATTTTTACGGCCGGACGTTTCATTGCTGGCGCCCGCAAGGACATGGCTCAGTAGATCTTCACAAAGCGATCGTCGATTCCTGCGACGTGTTTTTCTACACCATCGGCAAGCAGCTCGGCATCGATCGTATCCACGATTACGCAGCGGGCTTGGGTCTCGGCCGCAGAACGGGCGTTGATCTACCCGGCGAAGAAGCAGGGAATATGCCTTCCGAGGAGTGGGTCGAGCGTGTGTTCCATCACAAATGGTACGCGGGTGAGACAATTTCCGTCTCGGTGGGACAGGGCGCCGTCACCGTCACGCCTATTCAGCTGGCGCGCATGGCCGCGGCCGTTGCAAGCGCAGGAACAATCGTGCAGCCTCACTTCTTGAAAAATATGCCGGACCTGAAAACCACTCAGTTCCCCCTTTCCGAAAACGCCGTCGAACAGGTGACGCAGGGTTTGTACGGCGTGGTCAACGAAGGAGGCGGCACCGGCTACCACTTGCGCTTGCAGAACGTTGATTTCTGTGGAAAGTCCGGCACCGCGCAGCTGATGAGCTACAACGCAGCCAACCGCATCGGGAACAAGAAAATGGACGGCTGGTTCGTCGGATTCGCGCCGCGTAGAAATCCTGAAATCGTCGTCGCAGCCATTGTTCAAAACACAATGGAGCACGGCGGCGAAGCGGCCGGCCCCGTAGTTCGCGACGTGGTGAAAGCCTTCTACGACAAGAAAAATGCCGGCACGCAGCAAACTGCTGGCGTCACTCCTCCGCCCCCCGCTCCGGTTCGTCCCCTGGTAGCGACCGTCGGTGGAGCAAGCCGGTGAAAGAATTGAAGCGATGACAGCGAAACGCTTGAACTTATGAAAGACCGTCCGCGCACTCAAGACTTCGACTGGGCCCTGCTCGCCATCGTCGCCGCGATCAGCACCATTGGCCTCCTCGAAATTTACTCCTCGACGCATGCGGCCGCCAACATGGCCGGCCTGCAATGGAGACAGCTCACCTGGATCGGCATTGGCGTGGTGGGCATGTTCCTGATCTCGCGTATCGACTACCACACGTTGATGGATCAAGCCCCTGCGCTTTACATGTTCGGCCTTGCAACTCTCCTCGTCGTCCTGGCCATTGGCCATTCCCGCTTCGGCGCCCGAAGATGGGTGGCTTTAGGGGGTGGCGTGAATTTGCAAGTGTCAGAACTAATGAAGTTGATTATAATCATAGTATTGGCGCGCTTCTTTGCGGAGGTGCGCACGGATCGGCTCACGCTGACGGATTTGCTGAAAGTAGCAGTGCTTACCGGCGTACCCGTGGGCCTGATTTTGATTCAGCCCGATCTGGGCACAGCGATGGTGCTGGTGCCAGTGGCAGTGGTAGGGGCGTTTCTCGCTGGTATTGAATGGAAGCACTTGGCGGTGGGTGCGGTACTCGTGGCGCTGATGATTCCGATTGGCTGGAACATGCGGACTCATCTAAAGCCTTATCAGCAACAGCGTATTGAAACTTTCCTCCATCCAGAGGAGAATCCACGCGGCGCTGGTTACCAGATTCTGCAGTCGGAGATTGCAGTTGGCTCCGGCGGCTTCTGGGGCAAGGGCTTCGGCAAAGGCAGCCAGAATCAGTTGGGCTTCGTGCCGGTGCGTTATTCGGATTTTATCTTGGCCGCACTGGCAGAGGAGCAGGGCTTCATTGGAGTTATCGTCGTTTTGCTGCTGTATCTGGGCTTGATTCTGCGGCTTGTGGATAATGCGCAGAAGGCGAAAGATCGTGCCGGGATGTTTGTGGTTATGGGCGTCACCGCAATCTTGGGCTTCCACGTCCTGGTGAACGCCTCGATGGTGATCGGCTATATGCCCGTCACCGGCATTCCGTTGCCACTGATGAGTTATGGCGGATCGTCTACCGCTTTTGTGTTTTTGGCTTTGGGCCTGGTGATGAACGTCCGAATGCGGCGCTTCGTCAATTGAGGCTGGTTTGAATTTGGTGTGAAATTTTGAAGGATGTACCCGGACTGCGCGCACGTTTGACAGCCGGATTTCGAATTTACTTTAGGATTGCATCGGGTGAAGACGGTAGTTATCCATCCACACGGCACGTCCGTCCTGGGCGGCCTGTCATGGTCACAACTAAATCCATCCTTGCGCCAAGCTGGCCGAGCCCGTGTGCTCGCTGTGCCTGCCGGCGCGCCCGCCCCCACTCGATGCCCATTGAGGAGTTTTCATGTCGAAGGAAATGGTTATCTCGGCGAACCCCCACGAGACACGGGTCGCCATTTTGGAAGAAGGACAGCTTTGTGAATTTTATGTCGAGCGGGAAAAAGAATTTGCGTTAGTTGGAAGCATCTACAAGGGCCGTGTCACACGCGTGCTGCCAGGCATGCAATCGGCTTTCGTCGAAATCGGACTCGATAGCGATGCTTTCCTCTACGTCAGCGACTTCCTCGAAGACCTCGAAGAATTCGACCACATCGTAACTACCGCTGAGGAAAAAGTTCAGAAGATGCAGGACCAGGGCGGCCAGGTGTTCAACACCGCCGCTCCGTCCACGCCGGCGCTCGAGCCGCTGGATGTGGAATCAGCGCCGCCGGCTTCGAGCGAATCCGCGCCTGCCCAGCATGCCGCTGCCCAATCTGGCGCGCACGACGAATCCGCCGAGGCATCGGAGGCGCACGCCCCATCGGGCAACGTCGCACCGAGCTACAACCCGCCCCCTGCGAGTCGTCCTCGTTACGAAAATCGCCACGAAGGCCGCCCAAATCGAGGAGGCGGTGGTCGCGATTTTCGTGGTGGACGCGGCGGCGGCCGCCGTGGCGGCCGTCCAAATCGAGGTGGTGGTGGTGGTGGGCGCGGTGGCGATCGCCGCTATGGCCGCGAATTGCCGCAGTCGAAATATGCCTCGCACCGTCCGTACGAAGATCCCTCTACCGAATCCGCGCCACCGCCGGACGGTTACGTCCCGACGATTCTTCCCGGCGAATCACTAGCAAAATACAAAGCGCCCGCTTCGGCATCGGTCGTAGCTCCGCCGGAATCGGCTCCGCCGCTCACGCCCGCAAGCTTCCCGCCGGAACCTACGCGCGACTCGCTTTCACCTGCGCCACCGTCTGACTCCATTCAATCGGAGCAGGCCTCGGAGCAGGCTTCAGCACCATCGCACTCGCCGTCTTATTCTTCACCTGCGCCATCTCGCTCAACATCGTCTTACTCAACGTCGTCTCACCCATCCTCCGCAGGCTTCGAGCCTCTGCCCGGCGAGTCAATCGCGAAATGGAAAACCCGCGAACCCGTTCACGACGAGCCTGCCGCTGAACGCAATACTGAACAGCCTTCGCAGCACAGCGTTTCAGCCTCCGAGCGGGCCGAATCAAACACAGATGCGGGGGCCAGCTACGAAGCCCACGAGACTTTCGCCGCTCGCGATGATGCCGAGACGGAAATCGCCCACTTCGAATCCGAAGCGGAGGCCGCACCGCTCGCCGATCACCTCGAAGCCGCGCATCACGAACTTACGGAAGAAGAAACCGCCGCTCTCACCGAGCATGTTGCTGAAGCGCAAAGCGAAGCAGCCGCCCTCCGCACTGAAGAGGATCACATTGCGCCGTTCGGTGGTCACGAACCGGAAGATGTGGTGGAGGATACCGTCGAGGACACCGTGATCGACATCGAAGAACACGAACTCGACGAAGACAACGAGCACGAAGACGACGAGCACGAATCCGACCTCGACGCCGAAGCCGACGAAGCCCACGCCGCTGCGCATGCCGAAGTGGAAGCCCAGCAAGCCGGAGCGGAAGCGTCAGAAGCGTCGCACGAAAGTTCCGATCCCTCTGCCGCAGAAGCCGGATCACCCGGAAACAGCTATCCGGCCGCGTCCGAAAATCAGCCACCGCCGGAAAAGCAGCCCTGGAACGCTCGTGTCCAGAATGATTACCGCTCGCGCATGCAGCACCCCTCGCGCCGCGGAGGACGCGACCGCGGAGGCCGTCACGATCGCGGTGGGCGTCCCGACCGTGGCCGCCGTCCGCAGCATGGCCCTGGAGGCCATAGCCACGGCCATCGCACGCCGCCGCGCCGTACGCAACTGATTTCCGACATGCTGAAGCAGGGCCAGGAAATCATCGTCCAGATCGCCAAGGAGCCGCTCGGCAAGAAAGGCGCGCGCATCACCAGCCACGTCGCCCTTCCCGGCCGCTATCTCGTATACATGCCGACGCTCGATCACACCGGCGTCTCGCGCAAAATCGCTTCCGCCGAAGATCGCGCCCGCCTGCGCCATCTGGTCAACGAAGCCAAGGGTCAGGGAGGCGGAGGGTTCATCGTTCGCACCGCCGCGGCCAGTGCCACCGCTGACGAAGTGAAAACCGACGTCGAATTCCTGATGCGTACGTGGCAGGAAATCAAGTCGCGCTCCGAGCAGCGCAAAGCCCCGTCGCTCCTCCATCGCGACCTGAATCTCGTCGAACGCATCCTCCGCGATTACATGACTCCCGATTTCGGCGCCATCTGGGTCGACTCGGAAGAGGAGTTCGCGAAGGTCGTCGAGTTCATGAGCCGCTTCCAACCCGCGCTCGTGAATCGCGTGAAGCTCTACACCAAAGAAACGCCGGTCTTCGAAGAATTCGGCATCCAGCAGGAAATCGATAAGGGCTTGCGCCCGAAAGTCTGGCTGAAATCGGGCGGCTACATCGTCATCAACCACACCGAAGCCCTCGTCGCCATCGACGTCAACACCGGCAAATTCGTCGGCAAAGGCTCGAATCGCCTCGAGGACACCATCGTCCGCACCAACCTCGAAGCCGTGAAAGAAGTCGTCCGCCAGATGCGCCTGCGCGATCTCGGCGGCATC
>Ga0210394_10004348_pt1 | contig 16650 bp, 14 predicted proteins | sample IncBWC12MmetaG_FD_160121 | JGI IMG/M metagenome (GOLD analysis project Ga0210394, IMG submission 160121) | Forest soil microbial communities from Barre Woods Harvard Forest LTER site, Petersham, Massachusetts, United States - Inc-BW-C-12-M | ecosystem: Environmental > Terrestrial > Soil >... | reverse complement strand
GTTCAAGGCCATCGCACTGATCGACGTGCCGACCGCGGTCCTCACCTATTTTGTCTATCCGCTGCTGACCGGATTGACGGCGTCGCTCGCTGGCCTCGATCGGCTCCGCTGGCAAGGCGTGTTGTGCGCGATCGTCGCGTTCTTCGGCCTTGCGCTCATGATTGGCGCCCATCCGGCGGGATTGGCTTTCGCCGGGGTCGCCTATGCGCTGGGCGCCGCGTCCTGCCGCACCGCCATGCTGCTCGTCACTCGCGCTTATCTACTCGGCGCCGATGCACGGCTGACGACGTGGTACTCGGTGATTTCCTCGATGTTGGTATTCATCGCGCTGTCGCTCGGTACGCAGACCTGGAGCACGCCGCAGACGAATTGGGGCTGGGTTGAGCTGGTTGGACTGAGCGTTACCAGCACCGCCGCCGTTTTGTTCGTTTTCGTCTCCACGGTGCGCATAGGGCCGTTCCGTACCGCGCTGATCATGAACATGGAGCCCCTGGTGACGATGGTTCTTAGCGTGCTGCTGCTGGGCCAGATCATAACTCCGACCCAAGGGCTCGGCAGCGCCATCATGCTCGCGGCGCTGGTCGCGTTTCAATTATGGCGCTGAGGCAAAACCTAAATAATACGGCTGTCGAGAATGCGGTCGCTCGCGGCCAACCGTGCCGACCCGTTCTTTGCCAGTTCCAATCGCATCGCTGCAAGGTCTGTAGACGTGCGGATGGATTGTTCATCCGCCATCCATTGATAAGCGAACGTATACACGAAGGCGCATCGCGCATAACGCAGCTTCGAATATCGCAGCAGCTACGACTCCACCGGCACATCGTCGGCGAGCACCTCGCGTGCGAGCACATAGCCATCCTCCGCGGCCATCGCCGCGCCTTGAGTAAGGTGGGGAGGGAACGTGTGCGCGGCGTCGCCGCCGAGGACGATGCGGCCGCGGAACCACGGCCATGGCAGCAACATCGGCTCGATTGGGCTGTAGACAATGTCCGAATTTTCATCCAGCGAGACTGCAACGTCCGCGACATAGTTGCGGTACTGGGACAAACGGGCTTTGAACAAATCCGGGTAGTCTTGCCGCTTGAAGACCGCGTCCGGCGCCTCGGGGCAAATGTGGAAGATGTACATAAGATTATCGCCGAGCGGCATAGCGCCCGTCTTGCCGCCGAGCCCGAGCAGGAACTCCATGCCCCGCACGTAATCGGGTCGCGGCACCTGCACGCGCCAACCGCCGTAACCGGACGGGCGCGGCACGAACGCCGTTCCAACCAGGTGCAGCCGTGTCGTCGAACGTATCCCATCAAAGCCGGCCAGCAGGTCGAAGGAGTCGCTCCGGCCGTCTGAAAATGCCACCGTCACCCGGTCTTTTTCATCGTGGATTTGACCGACCGTGAGCCCGGTGCGCACCGTCACGCCGGCGCGCTCGGCGGCCGCCAACAGAATTTCGTGCAGGCGCAACCGGGACAGCGCGCACACTGCCGGCACTGCCTCGTCGCCGAGCAAAAACTTGTGCTCGACGATCAGTTCACGCTTGAAATCAAAGATGCACATCCGATCGTAGTTGAACCCGCTCGCCAATATTTCCGGCAGAGCGCCAAGCGCATTGTAGATACGCAGTGCATTCGCGGGCTGGCCAAGCCCGACACCCGGTACATCGAAGGCCGGGCGGCGCTCGATGAGGACGACCTCAACGCCGCGCTGAGCGAAGGCGGTGGCGGCCGTTAAACCACCAACTCCGCCTCCGACAACCAGCACGCGTCGAATATCGCTCATGGCGGCACGCATGGTTTGACAGACTATCCGACAATAGCGAGGATCAAATTTTCCGCAAAGGACGTGTGGCGCACGTGAAGCTGGCGATTTTAAATATCGGCAAAATTCTCAGCGGCGATGTCGCGTTGCCCGTGACCGCCGGCGACACCATCATTGTTGACGACGGAAAAATCGTCGCAGCCGGAACGGGCGGCAATGCCGCGGACTGCGACGTCGCGATCGACGCCGACGGCATGATGGCGATGCCCGGGCTCATCGATTCGCACGTCCACATTACGTTCGGCGATTACACACCGCGTCAGAAGACCGTCGGATTTCTCGAAAGCTACACGCACGGCGGCGTGACCACCTGCATCAGCGCGTCCGAGGTGCACGTGCCGGGCCGGCCGCGCGATCCCGCCGGCGTCAAGGCGCTAGCAATCGCAGCGCGAAAATCATTCGAAAATTATCGGCCGGGCGGCATGCGCGTTCATGCCGGTTCGATCATTCTTGAGCCGGGCTTAGTCGATGCCGATTTCGCTGAACTTGCAAGTCACGGCGTTTGGTTGGCAAAGGCTGGCTTCGGCGCGTTCGCGACACCTTACGAATATGCGCCTTACGTCGCGATGGCGAAGCGTCACGGCATGGTCACGATGGTGCATACCGGCGGCTCGTCAATTCCGGGTTCGGCGGGGATTTGGGCCGATCATGTGCTCAAGATGCAGCCGGACGTGTCTTATCACGTGAACGGCGGGCCCATCGCGATGCCCGATGAGGATTTTCCACGCCTGGTCGAGGAGAGTGATCTTGCGATGCAGGTCTGCACGGCGGGAAATCTGCGCACCACATTGCTCGTTGCCAAATTGCTCAAGTCGGCCGATCAGGAGCGGCGGCTTCTCATTGCGACCGACACCCCGACCGGCAGCGGCGTCATGCCGCTCGGCATGCTCTACACCATGAGCCATCTAGCGTCGCTGGGCGGCGTCGCCCCGGAAATTGCGGTGGCAATGGCGACTGGAAACAACGCCAGGGTTTACCGGCTCAACAGTGGCGTGCTCGCCGCGGGCCGCGACGCCGATGTCGTCTTGGTCGACGCCTGCCTCGGCGGCTCGCGGAACGACGCGCTCTCGGCGCTGAGAAACGGTGACATCATGGGTGTCGGGGCGGTGATCAGCAATGGCGTTCCGCGTTTCGTGGGGCGCAGCCGAAATACGCCGGAAACGATCCGGCGAGCCAAAGTGGCGCACTGCCGCATTCCGCAAAGTTTTGCTGCGGAAGGCTGACTTTCATGAACATGCCTGCGGCGCCGACATCATTGCTCGCGGCATCGGGTCGCATTTCAGTTGTTGCGCTGACGTTGACCTGGAAGCTATCGCGAATGGCAGTGCCACGCGGCTATTGTCCAGGCTGAGCGCATAACGCGGCACTCGCTCACCGGGAACCGGACACGAATCCATCACTGGATTTTGATTCAAATCGCCGCTTCGCGTCACAAACTCGGCCAACTTTGCGCCGAAGCTTTGTCGGGTATTCACAGAACATCTCGGTACTAAACCGGTAAGGATGGAATCATGCGCGGGTTCCACAACAACTCCTTCGACCCCCAGACGCTCGTCGTCCTGGAAGCCGCCTTCGACGAGGCGTGGCTGACGCTCAAAGCGATCGGCAATATGACCGTGAAGCCCGACGAGTTGGCGCGCTGCGTGCTGCGGCTCGCCATGGAAGGCGAGCGCGATCCGGCGGCCTTGCACGACGGCGCGCTCAAGGGCCTCATTCCGGCAACGTCGTGGCGCGAGGCGAGCTAGAGCCCTTCCCCTACGAGTGAGCGGCGAACAGTGCGAAGCCGGCGACGAAGGCGCCGGCAATCGTGCCGGCGAGTAATGCGAACAAGTACGGAATAGACTTGCGTAAAGTCCTGCGCATCGATTGTTCTCAGCCTGCCCACTGCTAAAATTGATTCGCCGCCAGCCAAGCCTGATCACCGGAAATCATGGCAACAACGAGTCCCCCGACTAGGCAGCGCTCAGACCGCGGCCGCGGCACACGCGGTTTCAAGCCCATCGACACTTGGGTGTTCGACCTCGACAACACGCTTTATCCGCATCATCTCAATCTCTGGCAGCAAGTCGACGAACGCATCCGCGACTACATCGTCGATTTTCTCAAAATCACCCACGACGAAGCGTTCCGGCTGCAAAAGGACTATTACCGGCGCTACGGCACGACGATGCGCGGCTTGATGGAGGAGCACGGGCTCGAACCGGACCAATTTCTCGAAATCGTGCACCAGATCGATCATTCGCCGCTGCAGCCCAATCCCGCGCTCGGCTCGGCCATCGCCAAGCTGCCCGGCCGCAAGTTCATTTTCACCAACGGCACGCGGCACCATGCCGATGCGGTGCTGCGCCGGCTCGGCATCGAAAAGCACTTCGACGACGTGTTCGACATCCGTGCGGCGGGGCTTGAACCCAAACCGCGGCCGCAAGTCTATGAGCGCTTTCTCGCCCATCACAAGGTCGATCCGACACGAGCCGCGATCTTCGAAGACCTCGCCCGCAATCTCGAAGTGCCGCATGAACTCGGCATGACCACGGTGCTGGTCGCGCCGGAAGGCGCGCGCGTCGTGTTACGCGAGGAATGGGAGCTCGCCGGCCGCGAGTCACCGCACGTCGATCATGTCACCGACGACCTCGCTGGATTTTTGCGCGGCATCGCGGCCGAGCGCGGTGAGGGGAATCGTGGCAGTTGACATCGCCAGTCCCTGCCCCGACAAACCGCGCAGCAGGGATCCTTCCATGTCAGCCGGGATTGCCGAAAATCTGGCCAAGACCATCGACGCTGCCTTCGAGCGGCGCGACGAGCTCGGGCCAAAGACCGAAGGCGCGGTGCGCGAAGCGGTCGAGCAGGCGCTCGAGCTTCTCGACCGCGGCGCCGTGCGCGTCGCCGAACGGGCAAGCGACAAGACCTGGCGCGTCAATCAATGGCTCAAGAAAGCAGTGCTGCTGTCGTTTCGCCTCAACGACATGAGCCAAATCCCGGGCGGACCCGGCCACGCGGTATGGTGGGACAAGGTGCCGTCGAAATTCGATCACTGGGACGACGCCCGCTTTCGCGCCGCCGGCTTTCGCGCGGTGCCCGGCTGCGTGGTGCGCCGCTCCGCCTATATCGCGCCCGGCGTGGTGCTGATGCCCTCGTTCGTTAACCTGGGCGCCTATGTCGATCAGGGCACCATGGTGGATACCTGGGCGACCGTCGGCTCCTGCGCGCAGATCGGCAAGAACTGTCACATATCCGGCGGCGCCGGCATCGGCGGCGTGCTCGAACCGCTGCAGGCGAGCCCGGTGATCATCGAGGACAATTGCTTTATCGGCGCGCGCTCCGAAGTCGCCGAGGGCGTGATCGTGCGCGAAGGCTCGGTGCTTTCGATGGGCGTCTTCATCGGCGCCTCGACCAAGATCGTCGACCGCGAGACCGGTGCGACACTGCAAGGCGAGGTGCCTGCCTATTCAGTGGTGGTGCCGGGCACGATCGCCGGCAAGCCGAACAAGGCCGGAGAGCCGGCGCCAAATCTTTATTGCGCGGTGATCGTCAAGCGGGTCGACGAGAAGACCCGCGCCAAGACCGGCATCAACGAACTGCTGCGGGATTAAAGCCGCGCCGATGGATTGGGCACACCTCTTCACTGGTTTCGACGGCCGCATCAGCCGAACGACATTCTGGATCGGGATAGCGACGCTCACGGTCGCCGAAATTTTCGGACATATCCTTGCGGAAGAGATCCAGGGCGATCGGCTCAGCGCTATCGTCGATCTGGCTTACGCCTACCCGGAATTCGCCGTCGCTGTGAAACGCGCTCACGATCGTAATCTGCCGCTGTGGCTGCTGATCGCGTTCTTCGGCGCCAGCGCGTTGCTCGACCTGCTCACGGTACTCGAACTGACCGGCACCGACGACCAGCCCAGTTTGCTGTCGATCGGCATCGCGCTGCCGTTCACGGTGATGGGCCTCGTCCTACTCGTCGAACTCGGTTTTCGCCGCGGCACGATCGGCCCGAACCAGTACGGTCCGGATCCGCTGGCGCCGACATCGTTGCCGCCGCGGACTTGACTGGACCTTGTCGCGCGATCACGACTGCCTCCGATGACTGCCGATCCCGTCGCAATTGCCCGCGATCTTGTGCGTTGCCGCTCCGTCACGCCGGAGGAAGGCGGCGCGCTCACCTATATGCAGGGACTGCTGCAGCAAGCAGGATTTGCCGTGCACCGCGCGGTTTTTGACGAACCCGGCACCGCGGCAATCGACAATCTTTACGCGCGCATCGGCACTGCGAAACCAAACCTCGTCTTTGCCGGTCATACCGACGTCGTGCCGGCGGGGAATGAGGCGTCATGGGCGCATCCGCCGTTTGCCGGCGAAGTCGCAAACGATTTGCTGTATGGCCGCGGCGCCGTCGACATGAAAGGCGGCATTGCCAGTTTCGTCGCCGCAGCGCTCGATTATCTCAGCGCCAATAACGGCACGCCTAAAGGATCGCTTTCGCTCCTCATCACCGGCGATGAGGAAAGCGTCGCGGTCAACGGCACCGTAAAACTCCTGCAATGGGCGGCCGGGCGCGGCGAAAAATTCGATCACTGCATTCTCGGCGAGCCGAGCAATGTCGAAGTGGTCGGCGACACCATCAAGGCCGGCCGGCGCGGCTCGCTCAACGGCACGCTGATCGTGCGCGGCCGCCAGGGTCACGTCGCCTATCCGGACCGCGCCGACAATCCGATCCGCGGGCTCACTACGCTGATCGCGGCGCTGCAAGCCCCGCTCGACCAAGGCAGTGAGCATTTCGCGCCGTCGAACCTGGAATTCACCTCGGTCGACGTCGGCAATCCGACCGTCAACCTCATTCCGGGCGAGGCCCGCGCACGCTTTAACATCCGCTACAACGACCGCCACAGCCAGACATCGCTCAAGACGCTGATCGAGCATCGCGCGCAGGCCGCCGCTTCCGGCCGCGTGCATTACGCGTTCGATTGGCAGCAGTCGAACGCGGAGGTCTTCGTCACCAAGCCCGGCCCGTTCACCGATCTTGCGGTCTCGGCCATCGCCGACGTCACCGGACGTAGGCCTAAACTATCGACCAGCGGCGGCACCTCCGACGCGCGCTTCATCAAGGATTATTGCCCGGTTCTCGAGTTCGGCTTGGTCGGACAGACCATGCACGCGGTCGACGAATGCACGCCGATCGCGGACCTCGTGACGCTAACTGCGATCTACCGGCGGATTATCGACAAGTATTTCGGTTAGCCGCAGCGCGCGGCGATCGCTTGCTCGGCCGCCGCTACGCCTGTCAGCCAACCGCCATGCGCGGTCGAGAAATCGTGTCGCGAGCATGCTTCGCCGGCGAAAAACAGCCGGTCGTCGACCGGTTCGGCAAGCGTCGCCCGACAATCGGAAAATCCGGGCAAGGCAAACGAGTAGGAGCCGAGCGCGAAAGGATCGCTGCCCCAGCAATGCACCCGGATCGGTTTCACGCGCCGGGCAAAGTCGCTGCCGAGCACGCCGACCAGCTCGGAAACGGCAAAGTCGAAAAACGCGGCCTCGCCGCCCACTTCGAGATCGGCGGCGCACCTGCCACCAAAGTAAGCCTCGATCATCGGCCACCCGAACGGTTTGATATGATAGCCGGCTGTCGCCACGCGGTCGGTATGCCCGAACAGCCGGATGCTTGTTTCGAATTCTTCGGCGTTTTCAAGGGAGATGAAAAGCTTGTCGGCGAGTCCTAACGGCAAGCCGCGCGCAGCCTGAATTTTCTTCGGTAGGGCCGGAACGAATTGAATCCGCTCTGCTGCGAGTAACGCGCTCGGCACGGTCACAATAACCTGATCGGCCGCGATCGCGCCTTCGCTGGTTTCAATCTTCAATCGCTTGCCGCTGTGATCGATGGCGCTGACCGGACAATCGAGCATCAGCGGAACGTCGGCGCCATAGGCGCCGATGAGCGTGCCATAGCCTTCGACGACTCGCCAATTGACGTCGGTGCTGTGGTACCGATCCAGATCTTTCAGCGATATCCGATCGAGCTCGGCGCCGCTGATGTAAGTGCTCATCGCATTGATAAGCGCACTCCAGCGGGACGCCGGATCGAGCAAGGTCGAAGCTGCCGCGTCGGTTCCGCTTTGTGCCGCCTCATCCAACCGCGCATAGAATTCGCCCAAGGCTCGGCGAAAATCTGCGTGTTCCGGGCGCGGGAAGCTCAGCTCAAGAGGCCTGTTCATCCACGGCGGCGGTGTTTTGTCGATTGTCGCGCCCTGCTCTTCCGCGACCGCGACCCATGGATTGCGATCGGCGGAGTGCAGCCACCCGCAGCCGAGATCGAGCGCATGGCCGTTTCTATCGTGAATGGTCCACGCTCGGCCGCCAAGCCGCGGACGCGCTTCGACCAGCAGGCAGCGGATCGACGCCTGGTGAAGCCGTTTGGCCGCCGCAACGCCAGCCGAACCGCCACCGATCACGACGACCTCGACATCAGTCGGCATCACACATCCTGCATGGAAGTCTCGGCCTCGAATGACGAGCTAATAATCCACCCGCACCAGAAAAAGCCCGTGCGGCGGCGCGACCTGGCCGCAAGCGCTGCGGTCGCGCGCGGCAAGGGCGGCGGCAAGATCGTCAATCCTCCATTTGCCCTCGCCGACATGGACGAGCGAGCCGACCATCGAACGGACCTGATGCTGCAGGAACGAGCGCGCCGCGGCGGCGATGCGCACCTCCTCGCCGTCGCGGGCGACATCGAGGCGGTCGAGTGTCTTTACCGGCGATTTGGCCTGACACTCGGTTGAGCGGAAGGTCGTGAAGTCGCGCTTGCCGAGCAACCTCTGCGCCGCTTCGTGCATCGCTTCGCTGTCGAGCAGGCGCGGCACGCGCCAGGCGCGGTTTTGCTCGAGCGTAAGATCGGCGCGCCGGTTGATAATACGATAGAGATAGTGGCGTTTGACCGCCGAGAAGCGCGCATCGAAATCCGCCGCCACTTGCTCGGCCGCCAGCACGGCAATCGGCTGCGGCCGCAAATGAAAATTGATCGCGTCGCGCACGGTATCGATGTCCCAATCCTTGGCGAGATCGACATGCGCGACCTGGCCGAGCGCGTGCACGCCAGTATCGGTCCGTCCGGCGCCCTGCACCGCAACGCGTTGGCCCGCAAACGCCGCGATGGCATCTGTCAGCGCGCCCTGGACCGAAATGCCGTTGTCCTGCACCTGCCAGCCGACATAGGGCGTGCCGTCATATTCGATGGTGAGCTTGTAGCGGGGCATGTCTCGCTTTGGCTGCGTCAATGCATTGTGCTGCCGCGCGCGACCGGGCTGCCGCGCAGGAATTCATCCGCCTTCATTGGCTTGCCGCCGGCGCGTTGCAGTTCGACGATCCGCACGCTGCCCTGCCCACAGGCAATCGTCAGCCTGTCATCGAGCACGCGACCCGGTGCGCCAAGGCCGTCGCCTTTGGTCGTCCGCATCACCTTGATGCGGCCGGCGCCGGAAAGTTCGAACCATGCGCCGGGATAAGGCGACAGCCCCCGACAACGGTCGTGTACTTTGTTCCAGGGTTGCGTCCAATCGATACGGGTCTCGCTCTTGTCGATCTTGTTGGCATAGGTCGCGAATTCATTGGCTTGCGGGGTGAGCGTCAACGATTCGCGCTCAAGCGCGCCGAGCGCGACCAGCATCAGCTTTGCACCGAGGCGCGCCAATTCGTCGTGAAGATCGCCGGTGGTCTCCTCCAGACCGATTGCCACCCGCTCCGCCATGGCGATCGGGCCGGTGTCGAGGCCTTCATCCATCTTCATCACCATGACGCCGGTCTCTTTGTCGCCGGCCATGACGGCGCGATGGATCGGCGCCGCGCCGCGCCAGCGCGGCAGCAAAGAGGCGTGCAGATTGAAACAGCCGAGTGGAAAGACATCGAGAATGGGCTTGGGCAGGATCAAACCATAAGCCACGACCACGGCGGCGTCCGCGCCATGCGCGCGCATGGCGCTCGCCGCGTCGGAATTTTTCAACGTTTTCGGTGTGAAAATCGGGATTTTCAGCCGCTCCGCCTCGCGCGCGACTGAAGAGGTGCTTAGCGCCATGCCGCGGCCGGCCGGCTGCGGTGCGCGCGTATAGACGGCGACGATATTATGCCCGCCGCCGACGATCTCGACGAGCGCGGGCACGGCGAAGTCGGGCGTGCCCATGAACACCAGGTGGAGCGCCAATCACGCCTCCACCTTCTTTATTCCTTTGGCTGCTTTGGCGAACTTCTTGATGACGCGGTCGCGCTTGAGCTTGGACAAATGGTCGATGAACAGAATGCCGTTGATGTGATCGATCTCGTGTTGCAGGCAAGTCGCCAGCAGCCCCTTGGCGTCGAGCTCGCGGGTCTTGCCGTCGCGGTCGAGATATTTGACCTTGACCTGCGACGGCCGCTCGACCTCCTCGTAATAGTCCGGGATCGACAGGCAGCCTTCCTCGTATGTGGCCGTCTCGTCCGACGTCCAGACGATCTCCGGATTGATGAAGACGTGCGGCTCGTGATTGTCCTCTTTCTTCGACAAATCCATGGTGATGACGCGCTTGGCGATGCCGATCTGGATCGCCGCGAGCCCGATGCCGGGCGCCTTGTACATGGTCTCGAACATGTCATCGACCAGCTTGCGGATGCCGGCGTCGACATGTTTGACCGGCTCGGAGACCAGTCGCAGCCGTTTGTCGGGGAGCTTGATGATCTCGTGCACAGCCATAGTTTTTCCGAACTTGCTGGATTTGCGATGTAAGGGCTGAACAAACCGGGGTCAATCCACGCGTTCTGTTGATCGGTCGTTGCTTGGCGGGCCACGACGGGCTATGACCGTTCGCTCTTCGTTCCAGGGCGAATCGCAACACGCGCAGAGAGCCAGATGACCGACAGCCTGCCGATCCTAGCGGCCATTCTCGCCGCCTGCACTACGCTCGCCGTGATCGGCATCGTGCTGTGGCGGGTGCGCCATGCGGCGCAGCCGCACGCGGCGGCGCTGACCGAGCTGACGCAGCGTCAGACCGACGCCGCGGCGCGGCTTGAGGCCATGATCAGAATGCTGGGTGATCGCCAATCGCAGCTCCAGCACGCGGTCAACGAGCGGCTCGATACGGTCTCGCATCGGCTCGGCGATTCCATTCAGAAAACGACGCAGAGTACGACCGAGAATCTGCAAAAGCTCAACGAGCGCCTCGCGGTAATCGACAGCGCGCAGAAGAACATCACCGAGCTGGCGACGCAGGTGACCTCGCTGCATGGCGTGCTCGCCAACAAGCAGTCGCGTGGGGCGTTCGGCCAAGGCCGCATGGAAATCATCATTCGCGACGGCTTGCCCAAGGACTGCTACGAATTCCAATACACGCTGTCCACCAAGCTGCGGCCCGATTGCGCAATTTTTCTGCCGGACAAACGCCCTCTTGTCATCGATTCCAAATTTCCCCTCGAAGCCGTTACGGCGTACCGCGACGCCAAGGGCGACGACGAGCGCAAACTCGCCGCGGCGCGCGTGCGCCAGGACGTAACCAAGCATGTCGGCGACATCGCGCAGAAATATCTCATCCCCGGCGAGACGCAGGAAATGGCTTTCATGTTCGTGCCATCGGAGTCGGTTTATGCCGAGTTGCACGAAGACTTCGACGACATCGTGCAGAAGGCCTTCCGCGCCAAGATCGTCATCGTCTCACCATCGCTCTTGATGCTTGCGATCCAGTTGGTGAGACAAAGCCAGAGGGATGCCCGTATGCGCGAGGCGGCCGATCAAATTCGCGACGAAGTCGGGCGCCTGATGAAGGATGTTGGTCTGTTGGGCGATCGCGTGCGCAAATTGCAGTCCCATTTCAACCAATCGACCGAAGATATCCGGCAGTCCGTCATTTCGATCGAGAAAATCGAGGGGCGCGGCGAGCGCATTCAGCAGGTCGAATTCAACAGCGATGCATCGGCCAATTCAGACGTCGTCGCCGCGCCGGTGCGCGCGCTGGAAGCGGGCGAGTAGCGGCGCATGGCGGTGACGCCCGAGCCCGGCGTAAGCGTCGCAACCCCTCGCCAATCATTCGCGGACACGCTCGCCGTCTATCTCAAGCGGCGCGTCCTGATCGTCCTGTTTCTCGGCTTTTCGTCGGGCCTGCCGCTGGCTCTATCGGGTTCGACGCTTTTGGTGTGGATGACCGAGTCCGGCGTTAATCTCGGCACCATCGGGCTGTTCGCGCTCGTCGGCACGCCCTACACCATAAAATTCCTGTGGGCGCCGCTGATCGACGCGCTCGACGTGCCGCTGTTGTCGCGGCGTTTCGGCCGGCGCCGCGGCTGGCTATTGCTGTCGCAGTTTTTGCTGATTGCGGCGATCGTCTTTCTCGGCGCCTGCGATCCGTCGGTCTCCCCGTTCGTCGTCGCGATCGGCGCGCTTCTCGTCGCCGCCGCCTCGGCAACGCAGGACATCATCGTCGATGCCTTTCGGGTGGAGAGCTTAAGCGAGAGCGAGCAAGCGGCGGGCATGGCCTCTTACGTCGCCGCCTATCGGATCGGCATGCTGGTCTCGACCGCGGGCGCGCTGTTTCTGGTCAGCGGGTTCGAAGGCGTCTTCGGTTTCGGCCGCCACGCCGCCTGGAGCGCGGGCTATATGGTCATGGCGGTGCTCGTCCTCATCGGCATCGCGACCACGCTCGTCGCCACCGAGCCGGAAAAGTCCGTCAACGCCAATGCGGCGCATGCGCGGGAAAACAACCTGCAACGCGTCGTCGAAGCGGCGATCGGCGCGTTTTCCGAGTTTCTCACGCGCGACATGGTCTTCGTCGTGCTGGCCTTTGTCGTGCTGTTCAAGTTCACCGACGCGCTGTCCGGCGCGATGACCGCACCCTTCGTGATCGATCTCGGATTTTCGCGCAATGAATACGCGACCATCATCAAGGGCGTCGGACTGGCGGCGACGCTGATCGGCGGCTTCGCCGGCGGCTTTCTGGCTCGCGCTTTTTCGCTGCCGGCGAGCCTGTGGCTCGGCGGCGTGCTGCAAGGGCTCGCCAATCTCGCCTTCTCCTGGCAGGCTGTGCTGGGTCTAAACGCGGCATGGCTGACTTTCGCCATCGTGGCCGAAAACTTCACCAGCGCGATCGGCACGGTGATCTTCGTCGCTTACCTGTCGGCGCTGTGCCGCAATCCGTTGCATACCGCCACGCAGTACGCGCTCCTGACCGCGCTCGCGGCCTTCGGCCGCACCTATTTGTCGTCGGGGGCCGGATACCTCGCGGCGGCGACCGGATGGCCGTGGTTCTTCGCCATCTGCGCGGTATCCGGCGTGCCGGCGCTTCTTCTGCTCGCATGGCTGCAACAAAGCGGCCATTTCGACGGCCTGGCGGCCGCCAAGAAGTGACCACGGAATAAGCGAACGTACAGATTTGTGGCGTGACCGACGGATCATCCCATTGTCACGCTTTTGCGGCAGCTTCCGGTCCCCGCAAAAAAGTCTTTTTGTAAGGATCAGATCGCTATAATCGCCGTTGCATCGTTGCGTCCCTCGAACCCGGCCGTCCCGCCCTCGCAGTCCCTATGGACATCATCCTGGTCAAGCTTTTTGCGGCGGCGCTCGCGTTGAGCGAGGTGACGACGCAGCCGCAGGCGGTCAAGACGCATTTCGATCCGGTCCAAGATCAAAACGAGGTGGTGCAGATTTTGCGCAACGGCTGCGAGCATATGAAGCAGGCGTTCGACATCGAATCCATCAACCTCGACGACCTCATCTCGACCGCGCTCAACGACCCGACGGCGGCCGGCGCCAACATTCCGGCGTTCCATGGGCTCAATTTCGGCGATTTGAACACCGCGTATCATCAATTCTGCAAGAACGAGCCCCTTACCAATCCAGTCGTCGACCTCGGCCAGGTCATCGACTTCTTCAACAATGCAGCGACCGATCTGCCGGACCAGACGACGCTCAAAGGCAGGAAATTGCCGAGTCTCAGCGTGGTGCTCGACGGCAGCGGCAAGGATTTCGCCGACGTGTTCGAACCCGGCAATCGGCGCATCTGGGTGCCGCTCGCTGACGTTCCGGATCTGGTGCAAAAGGCGTTCGTCGCCGCCGAGGATCGGCGCTTCTTTCAGCACCACGGCGTCGACGAGCGCGGCATCATCCGCGCTTTCATCGGCGATCTGGCCGAGCCGGGACGGCCGCAGGGCGGTTCGACCATTACGCAGCAGGTCGTGAAAAATCTTCTCGTCGGCGAGGACGTGACCTATGAGCGCAAGATCCGCGAAATGATCGTGGCCTCACGGCTCGAAAATACGCTGAGCAAGAACGATATCCTCGAACTGTATCTCAATTCCGCCTATCTCGGCCGCGCCTCTTGGGGCGTCGAAATGGCGGCACGCAGCTACTTCGGCAAATCGGCGAAGGACCTTTCGCTGGCCGAGGGCGCGATCCTCGCCGGCTTGCTGAAGGGACCGAACTATTACAATCCCGACCGCCATCCGAATCGCGCCAAGGATCGACTCAACTACGTGCTCGACCGCATGCAGGAGGATGGCGTCATCACCGCAGCGCAGAAGAACGAGGCGCTCGCCTCGCCGCCGAAGCTTGTCGTCTTCGCGCATCCGCATCGCGACAGCGGCTTCCATTTTGTCGATTTTCTTGGCCACGAGGCGAAGGCCGACGGCGTCGAGAACCTGACCGCCGAACCCTACACGGTGCATTCGACCATCAATACGCAATTGCAGCGCGACACCGAAGCGGCGCTGCAGGAAGGCTTGGCGCATTATGAGACTTCCACCGGCCGCGCCCAGTTTCGCGGGCCGGAAGCAAATATAGCCGACGCCGTGCAGAAATTCGAAGTCGACAACAAGACCGCCGCGCCGGCTTGGCAGCAGGCGCTGCAAGCCGTGCGCCTGCCGCTCTATGACGTGCATTGGATGCCGGCCGTGGTGCTGCAAAAGGGCGGCAAATACGGCGACGGCGCGATCCGCGTCGGCTTGCCCGACGGCCGCACCGTGCCGTTGACGACGTGGTCCGCCGCGATCAAGCGCAGCCTTAGCCTCTATGACGTGGTCTACGTCAACGTCGTCGAGCCCAAATACGCCGAGCCCAGATCTGCCGAATCCAAACTCAGAGACACGAAAGGCAAGAGCCAAGCCGCCTCTGCCGGCGCCCAAGCGCAGTTGCGGATACGGCCCACGGCGCAGGGCGCGGCGCTGGTCTTGGAGAACAAGACCGGCCGCATCCTCGCCATGACGGGGAGCTTTTCCTATCCGCTGAGTCAGCTTAACCGCACCGCGCAGACGCAGCGCCAGCCCGGTTCGGCGATGAAGCCGGTGACCTATCTGACGGCCTTACAGCATGGCTTGCAGCCGAATACGCTCGTGCTCAATGAACCGATCACGTTTCCTCCGATCGGCAGCGGCGCTGATGGCCGTGACGCCGTCAGTCGCGAATTCGGCGGCAGCGTGCGCGAGCAGGACTATTGGTCGCCGCGCAACGCCGATTACAGCGAAGGCGGCGTTTACACGCTGCGGCGCGGTTTGGAGAATTCGGTCAATGTCATCACTGCGCACCTGCTCGACGGCGGGATCGACGCCAGCCCTGAAAAAAGCCTCGACGACGTTTGCGCCACTGCCGTCGCCGCAAAAATCTATGGCGAGTGCGTGCGCTATTATCCGTTCGTCCTCGGCGCGCAACCGGTCAAGATGATCGATCTCGCCGCGTTCTATGCCTCGATCGCCAACGAAGGCGCCCTGCCGCAACCGCACGGCATTGATTCCATCGAGCAGAACGGCCGCACCATCTATCAATATCCGAGCATGCCGCTGCCGCGAATCGGCGCCGCCGACCCGGCCGCATTCTATCAGCTCAAGACCATCTTGCAGGGCGTCGTGGCGCGCGGCACCGCGCGGGCGATTGCATCGCTGTCGCCCTATGTCGCCGGCAAGACCGGCACGACCGAGGACGCCGTCGACGGCTGGTTTATCGGTTTCACCAATGACGTCACGGTGGCGGTCTGGGTCGGCTATGACAATGGCAACGGCAAGCGCCGCTCGCTCGGGCCGAGCGAAGACGGCGCCCGGGTGGCGCTGCCGATCTTCCAGCCGATCATCGAGGCGGTCTGGGCCGACCACGTCGCGCCGAAAACGCCGCTCAGCGGACCGTCGCCGGACGCAAGGCGCGAACTCGTCGACATACCGATAGACTATATGACCGGCAATCGGGTGAACGGCGGATACTTCGTCGAGCACTTCCGCCGCGACGCCGACGGCCAGGTCGCCGACACGCAATTTCAGCTGGTTTCAAGCGACGACGCCTATACTTATCAGGGTGGGCAATCCGACCAATTCTGGGGCGGCGCAGCCGATAACGGCGGACGGTCCTACTATCCAAATCAAGGTTGGCGGCCGCTGCCGCCGCAACCGCCGCCTCAGCAGCCGATGTCCCGCGGCTTGTTTGGTCTGTTTCGACCTTGGAGCGAGCAATCGCCGCCACCCAGCCAGGGTTACTTCTGGGGCGGCCGTTGAATTGACAGCATTCAATTGAAAGCCCTGCGCGAGAGAATTTAGAATGTGGACGCGGCACCCAATCGCGCCTTTTTGCCTGTTTGTTGGCTTGCTTGGTTCCGCCTCAGCCGCCAGCGCGCAGGATTTCCAGATCGTCGAGGTGAGCGCTGCGCGCACCTCGCATGTCGCGGACATCAAGCCCGACACCATCGAATTCAGCGATCATACCAGTCCCGGCACCATCGACAGCGAGACGGCGCTTAGCCGGTTCGACGAATGGGCGGAAAAACATCCCAATGAGAAGAAGTTCCTCGCCCTGTTTCCGACCTATACCGAACCGACCGTCGACAAGGCCGCCAACGGCGGCACCGTGCAAGGCGCTCG
>Ga0210394_10004347_pt1 | contig 16653 bp, 12 predicted proteins | sample IncBWC12MmetaG_FD_160121 | JGI IMG/M metagenome (GOLD analysis project Ga0210394, IMG submission 160121) | Forest soil microbial communities from Barre Woods Harvard Forest LTER site, Petersham, Massachusetts, United States - Inc-BW-C-12-M | ecosystem: Environmental > Terrestrial > Soil >... | reverse complement strand
CGCGATGAACCCCAGAGCGCCCGTCTCGCTGAGAGCCTGAATAAAAGTGTTATGTGTGACGAGCGCTCCCCGTGTGTACAGCCCTTGGGGCGCGTACAACGGCCAGGCAACCACGGAGCAAGCTGGTCCTACGCCCAGAAGCGGGTGATCCAGGAACATGGACAGACCCGCTTCGGAGGTCGCCAGGCGCTGCTGAAAACTGCCGTCTCCATTGATATTCTTGAAATCTTCATTGCGTGACCAGAATCTGCTGGCAAACACCATAGACGCGCCGAGCGCGAGGACGATAAGCACTCTGAGAACCATACTGCGCTGCTTCCAAGCAATAAGAGCGATAACGGCCAACAGACCGATCAGGCATCCGCGCGAAAATGTGACGTAAACTCCTGCCATATACACCAGGGACATCCCCACCAAAACAAGACGCCCCAGCCAGCCCATCTCAATCGCGAGAAAGGCCGCGATGGGCACCAGGATCACCAGGCTGTAGGCGAGATCATTCGGATTGGCGAAGATCCCAACCCACGCGGTTCGGCCTTCCACAATTTGGCCCTGCCCGTAGTTCCTCAGTACGCCGACTGCTGGAATCAACCCTCCGATTGCCATGGTCCACATCAAACCACGCAGCCGGCGCACGGTGGTTGCCGCATTCACGATCAGGAAGAAAACCAGGACCATTTTTGCTAAGTCCGAAACTGCAACGACTGCATGGCCCGGCCAGAGCGCGGTCAGGCAGGACAGCGCAGCGATCCCCAGAAACCCAATCAACAAACCACCTTCGGGCCATCCCAATTCGAAAGTGCCGCGAGCAAACATCGTCTCCCCAAGCAAAGTAATAAGTGCTACACCGGCAACGATCTTCGCTGGGTGAATTATTTCAGCCCCCGGCCAAACCACCGGCAGATTAAGGTACAGGAGGAACACGAATACCAGCAGGAGTCCGTAGGAACCCGCTCTGCCCTTGCCTACGGCACGGCGCTCGCCAAGGCGGAGCTCTGCGGTACGAAGAGTGCGAACCGGCGCGATTGATGCCTCGCTAAAGCCTGTCATTTCAGTTGCCTCCGCAGTCAGTGTGCTGTCGCTGGCAACCGTTAACCCAGTCAAACGCGTGCCGGATCTGACAGCCCAAAACAGATCCCGAGAAGGACCTGCGGCCATCCAGGCTAGAGTTCTCCCACAGAATCGCTCGTGGAATCGTCAACAAGGGATGCCGCGGGTCCCGGTGGGTACAACCTGTATAGCCGAAACGGTAGCCAGCAGCGGCCACGGCGCTCACCGAAGTCGTGGTGAACAACCCACTGGGATAGGTGAAATGCTTAACTTCGACGCCTAACTTCTTTTCAATCGCCTGACGCGAGCCCGCGACTTCGTCCCTGACGCGGCGTTCGCTCTCATTCGGTAACAACGTATGGGTCTTGGTGTGGGAACCGACGATCATCCCGGCGCGCTGAATTCCGTCGAGCATCTCCCAGGTGAGCGAGCGGTACGAATCGGAAATGCTTTCTGGAATGGAGGCCGCTTCTTCCAGGATCGAGATCACGTGCTCTACCGCCGTTAAAGGGAGGGCTTCGATCAATACGCGAGTCGCCTGATAGGGTGTGAGTGAAGCTACTTCGGGCACGGAGATCCCGTCCCAGTGTTTCGGAATAGCGCAGCCGCCCCGCTGGGCCAGCAAAGAATAGAGTTTGTCGTGAACTTGAGCGCGCTTGGTGCTGACCAGATCAGTTACGACAAAGACCGCCGCTGGAATGCCTTTTTTCTGGAGCAGCGGGAAAGCAAGATCGTAGAAATCTCGGTAGCCGTCGTCGAAAGTGATCGCGGCGGCGGGAGGGCCAAAGCCATTGCCGGATTCCAGGCGACTTCCGACTTCATCCAACGTTACAAAGCGGAACCGGCGGCCGATCCAGTCCAGGTGTTGTTCCAGCATCTGCCGGCTGATCAACAAAGATGGGATCGAAGTCTGTGCGCTACTTGCAAAATCGTCGACCACCCTGTGGTAGCCGATCACCAGTGGGATGTTGCCCAAGCCCGAAAGCGAGCGAGCGACGTGGTCCATCCCGGTGCGAGCCAGGACGGTGGCGGCACCGGCCTTGATCCAGTTGCGAATCATAGGGCGGCCCTCGCCGTCAGGCGCTTCAAGGTTGTCTTAGAGGCTCTTCCGAACTCCACCGACAAACGGCACATGCGTCCGAGACCACCGGGCGGGTACAATTCAAGCCTGCCTAGGTCGTGGCTGGTACGGCACCAATGGGACTTGTAGCGCTCGTTTCCATGCAACAAGTCGTATTCCCTGGCGCCTTCCTCCAGCGCATTCTTGATTGCCAATCCCATGGTCACCAGACCTACACTGTATTTGGCGAAGGCTGGATCAAAACCCGACTGATAAAAGTAAAACACCCGGCGGTAACAAAACCCGTAGAGGCAGGCGACCGGTTTGCCGTTCAGCCGCAGAACAAACAGTCTCAGCCACCCGCGTTGGCGGGCCAACTCTGCCCATTCATGATGGAAGCTCGCCAAAGCCTCCGAACAGAACGCATCGGAACCCTCCCTGTCTTGCCAGCGCAGGTCATGTAGTTTGATTACAAGACCCACGGCGTCGAGGCATTGTTCTTCGGTCGTGACCTCATCGAGCTGTACCGCGAAATCCTGTTGTAGTCGGTTCCACTTGCGTTTGAAACTATACCGATGCTCCGCGCTCAGCGTCGCCAAATAGGAATCCCAAGTGTGTCCCTCCAGGGAAATAAAGGGACAGGTATTCGTTCTTGCTTCTGAGACGGTCCACCCTTCATCCCCCAGGCATCCTGCAATGCGATCCGCCGCGCAACCGGATTGCTTGAGCTGGGTCCAATCTAGCGCGAGGCGCTTGGCAGCTAGGACTCCCGCGAGGACCTTCACCGCTTGGGTCTCATAACCCTGGCGCACGATGAAATCTAAGTAATCCGAGCCGACGGGTCCGGTCCCTAAGAATTCCAGCGTCGAAAACGGACGTCCTCGAGCGAGATTCGGAGGATGCTTCGCCAAGGGCGCTATAGCAATCAGTTCCTGCCCGCAGCGCGCCGCATAAATGGAAAGCTCTCTACTCCCCGCTAGATGCTTCCACCAGGTATGAAGCCACTCCCAAGTTAAGAACAAGGAGTCCGCGTCGGAGCTTTCCAATAGCTCGCTCCACTCGCTCCGCATGCGGGTGAACTCCCAGGCGCTCTGGATCTTTTCGATCTTGATGAACGAGCGGTCGATGCCGAACTGTGTGCGAGTGACTAACATTCTGCTGGTCTCAGATTCAAACGCAACACCTGATCGCATATGTACTCGGCCTGGTAAGAACTCACGCCCTGATGGATGGGTAATTCCAGGACGTGGTCGCGCAGAAATTCAGCTTCAGGACCTATGGCGTAATTCAGGTTGTCGTTCCAAAACTCCACCGCACCGATGTCTTTGGCCCACAGGGCCTTGGCAGCAGCGTGTTTGTCCTGGACCAGGATTGGAAAAAATAGCGGACAGACTCCTTCGTCAAGATCGTCCCTCAGCATCTTGACTCTGCCCCGCAATCGATCCAGCAGAAAGAGATAATTCTCACGGCGCCTGTTTCGAATTTGAGAATAGTCCAGCCCTTTCACCACCGTGTTGCTGATGCGCGACATGCCGAGCTTTACGTTGGCGAGGTCCCAGCCGATGTCGCCAACGGGCACGTGCCGCGCGCCGCCACGCCTCAGTGTGCGTCCAACGGACTGCTTTAGAACGAACAGTGCCTTCCCGATACGATCGGCCCGCGAGCGCATGGTTTCCAATGCCAACTCCGCGGTCCGGCCGAGGGCGGAGAGACGCGGGCAGCGCTCTAGTTTCAGGCCGTCCAACTGCGGCAATGCATTGCGGTTTTGCACCAGCAGACCGCCGTTAGGCACAGGCAGCGTCTTGTAAAGACAAAAGATGGAATAATCCCCAAATGCGCCCAAAGGACCGCGATCGATTGCGCTCAGCAGAGACAGCGCACAATCCTCTATCAGAATGCTGCCTTGTTCTCGGCACAACGCCTCAATGTCGTCCAAAGGTTGCGGCCAGCCGAGATAATGGATGACGTAAATCACGCGAGGACGGAGCCGCCGGGCGAGCCGGGAAAGCTCCTCCATGTCAGGCTCCAGGTTGCGGCGTATCGGATAAAACGTAATGTTGGCCCCCGCCGCTCGAATAGCGGCGACCTCGTTCCCGCTGTGGTAGTCCGGAACCAGAACCACATCTTTTGGTTTCACTTCCAGCGCCCGGAACAAGTGATAAATCCCGCTGCGAGCCACGCAGAACTCCAGCCGATGCGCGTTGTTTAATGGATATGGCAAGGCTTGGCCGGACTTCCAGGGAAGCAATTCGTGAGCATTGAGTCCGGGCCATGAGGAAACGTACATTACCTACTCCAGCTCCCAGTCGGCGCCGCGAACCGTTTCAATGAAGGGATCCACTTGAACTTGAGTCCTTGCAAGAAACGGCCCTTCAAGGTGTTCGAGAAAACATACAGCCAGTAGTGAGGCCGAGCGTGCCGGCTCCAGCACTTCTTCCACTCGAGGTTGTCTCCTAAGAAGTCGTACTCAACTTCTCCCCGTTCGAACGAGGCTTGGAGAGCCAGTTGGGTTAGCAAGTTGGAGGGAGAATACTGAGCATAGGCGGGGTCGTAGCCCAGCTTCAGCAGATACAGCCTGTTCTTGTAACAAAGAGAGTAGTCAAAGGCGATGCGTTTCGCATCGGCCTCGAGGAAATGGAGCCGTAGCCAGCCGTGCCGTTCCGCCCGCTCAGCAAGCGACGTATAAAACCTGGCGACGCTTGGGTCGCAACTGATCGCAGTTCCCGCGTCTCGCTTCCAAGCGGCTGCCTCCAGGTCAAGCCCGTCGCGTAAGGCGGCGGTGAGGAACTCTTCGCTGGTGACGGCTTCGAGTTCCACCGGTCCGAGCGCGCGAAGACGTTTGAACCGATTTCTGATATTCGCTCGGTGCTTAGCTGTCAGGCTTCCAAAGTATTCGGCCCATGTGCTCTGGAGTGGCACGTAGGGCGATTCGCAGGACTTCCAAACGCCGACCGGACATCCGTCGCGTGTGGCCAGCTCGCTGATTTCGGCGAGAGCGTCGGATCCCTCCGGCAATTGGCAGAGCTGCAAGATGTCCCAGGACCGATGGCTAGAAAGATAGCTCCATATGGCTCGATATGCTTCCGGATTCCGCCGGGCGATAATCAGTCCGGCGCGGGGAACGTGGGCGTTATAGAAGAAGCCCAGCCGTCTCACCGGGATTCCCCACATCCGCACGGGTGTCGAGATGAGCGGGACAATCGCGATGGGCTCATCCCCAGCCTTCACGATCAGAATGTGTAACGTGCTTCCGGATCCGAAACACTCCCACCAGGTTCGAACCCAGACATGTTCTAGAAAAGGATGATCGATGCCGGCGGCATCCACCAACCGGTTCCAAGCCGGTTCCAGTTCTAGAAAACGCTCATAGCCGGTCACGGTTTCTACAAGGAGGGCAGGCTCAAGGCAGATGTCCTCCGCGGACTGGGATAGTGCAGCTACCAGCGCCATGGTGCCCGCGCCTTTCTCCCCGCCGGATCCCAGACTCCCGTTGAGCCTCGCGCAAAGGCGTACAGACCCGCCACGGCGGCCCAATTCATCAGAACAAACGTGTAGGGGAAAAAGAACAGCTTCGAGAGAGTGCCGGCCATGGTTTACTCCTCATGCCTCCGGATTCGCGGTCGCAGCTTGACGAGTTTGTTGCTGCGTGGAAAACAGCCAGCCGACAATCGCCAGGAGATACCAAAAGACTTGAAGCGCTAGAACCGTCCGATAGAAGACCCCAGTCAGAAATAGATTCGAAATGAAAAATGCAGCCAGGCCGTATGGCACCAGCAGACGCCCCAATTTATGCGAGACGAACTGCACGAAGATCGGATTGCGCCAGGGCACAAGTAGCTCGGGCAGTTCGACCAGAAGCTGGTAGTTGCCTGCCAGCGTGCGGGTCTTACGTTGGTATTCGCGTTCCGGGCTTTCGCTCGCGCTGTCGTAAGCACGAGCCGCGGAATCAAAGATCGCCCGCCAGCCTCCCAGCACGATTCGCATGGGAATGACAACATCGTCGAGGACGATACCCTCAGAAAGAGCCACAAAGAGCTCTCGGCGAATAGCGTAGATAGCCCCCGTGGCGCCCGGCACCGAATGAATGGCGCTTTCCATCGCCCGGATCTTCTTCTCGTATCGCCAGTAGGCGCCAGTGCCGTCGCTGGCTTCCCGGCCCCGTTCATCCAGCAGGATCAATTCTCCCGAAACCGCTCCAACAGACTCGTCGGCGAAGTTGGCGACGATTTCCCGCAGGGCGTGTCTCTCAAAATGTTGCCGGGAATCGGCGAATAAGAGAATCTCGCCCGTTGCGCGTTCGACGCCACTGTTTAGCGCTCCCGCCTTACCGATCCGAACCTGCGAGTACACCACCTCAACACCCTGACAACTGCGCACCAAGGTATCCGTGCCGTCCGTTGGGGCATCGAGAGACGCAATGATCTGAAGCTTACCGGCCGGGTAGTCTAGCTCCATGCAGTTCCGCATCTTTTCGAGGGCATTCCTGCTTTCATTGCCCATTGCAACCACCATGCTGACGGTGGGCTCACCGCGGCCTTGGCTTAAGGAATAGTGCCGCTTGTGAATCGGACGAGGCGCAAGCTGCCGCCAAATGGCGAGCAGAAGAGGGTAGCCTGCGTAGACGTAGAACATGCCAACGAATGCTGCCCAGAAGATCACTTGCGCCATATTTCGCACCCCACCTAGCGCGCCACTGCCAGGATGGCGGTATTGCTGACGACGCCATCAGCGTTAATCTGCACCGTTTGATTGCCGGCCGCCAGGCTGAGTGGGACTTGTACGTTGACCTGATATAGCCCAACGAAACCTGGGGCCAAGCCGGAGAAGCTTACTTGTGAGGACGAACCTCCGATCACAACAATCGGCGAGTCCAACGTTTCCGCGGGCGGATTGCTTGGGGCTGGTGTGCCAGATGGAACCGGCGTTCGCAAAGATCCCAGTCCAGTCGCAAAAATCAAGATGTACTCGCCCGGATGCGCAGGCGAGATGGAGCTTACTATCGCGTAGTCGCTGGCGTGGAGAATTGCTCCAGTCCCAGCCGAATCGAGGGTGAAAATCCCGGGTGAGAAGGCTCCCACGGTAATGGTCTGAGGGGCGCTCACCTGATTGCCTAATCTCACTTGGACGCTTACCCTTCCGAGCCCCAGCTCGAACGGCACTTGCGCGTTGATCTGACCGGAAGACACGTAGTACAACGGAGCCGCCACGCCGTTGAAAGTGACGCTGGTATCCCCGATTGCTATCGGCCAACTCGCGTTGGACGCTGCGAGTGGGGCTGACGCCAAACCCGTTCCGAAAATAGATACGATCGATCCGGGTGCAACAGGGCCGATCGAGAAGCTTGCACCGTTTACGACTGGAGTACTGTTATTCAGCACCGGTCCTGCCGAAACCACCGATCCATCGGTGATCTTGCGGACGCGTTCATTCACCCGATCACCAACGTAAACGTTACCGGCGGAGTCTGTGGCCAAACCCCAAGGGAAGTTCAGAATGGCTTCGGTGGCCGGTCCTCCGTCGCCCCCAAATCCATTCGTGTCGGTGCCCGCCACCGTAGTGATGATGTTTGAGGTGCTGACTTTGCGAATGCGGTTGTTTCCCGCGTCGGCGATGTACACATTGCCTGCGGCGTCTACCGCGACGTCATATGGGATGTTGATCATCGCATTGACGGCCAATCCGCCATCACCAGAGAATCCCGCGCTACCGTTCCCCGCAAAAGTGGAAATGATTCCGCCCACGCTGACTTTACGGATCCGGTTGTTATCTCCATCCGCGATATAGACGTTTCCTGCCTGGTCAACCGCGACGCCAACGGGAGTTTGCAGGCTTGCGTTGATGGCAGGGCCGCCGTCGCCTGAGAATCCTACGTGGCCATCGCCCGCGATAGTCGTGATGGTTCCATTTACGTCAATCTTTCGGATGCGCTCATTGGCGCTGTCGGCGATGTACAGATTGCCGGCCGCATCGAGAGCTAACGCAAAGGGCCGCCCCAACATCGCAGAAGTAGCTGCGCCGCCGTCACCGGAAAATCCTTGAGTTCCAGTACCGGCGATACTGGTTATGACGCCACCCGGAGTTATCTTCCGCACCCGGCGATTACTCGCATCTCCGATATAGATATTCCCGCTGCCGTCAAGAACCAAACCACTGGCGTCACTTAACTCGGCGTTCACGGCCAACCCGCCGTCGCCGGAGTAGCCCATAACTCCAGTCCCGGCCAGCGTTGCGATCGTGCCGTTGAGGTTGACTTTTCGGATACGGTAATTGTCGGTGTCTGCAATGTATACCGCGCCGGTGGAGTCCACCGGGATTGCACGGGGATGGTTGAAGGACGCGCTGATCGCCATACCGCCGTTACCGGAGAAACCTTCGGCGCCACTGCCGGCGATAGTTGTGATCACTTGAGGCTGCGCCGGCCAGGCCGATAAAAGCAGACTTGAAACCACAATCGCAGTCGCGGAAATATATACTCTTAACGTGTGTATTAAGTGGGACATTTCGTTGCTCTTTCTTCACCGTCCTCTTCCGAACAGCACAATCTTCGTGGTCCGCCATAGGATGTTGAGGTCGCATCCGAGGGACCAGTGCTTTGCGTAGTAGAAGTCGTATTGCAGTTTTTCGTAGGAATCCTGGAAGCAGTCGCCATAGGAATACATGACTTGCGCCCAGCCAGTTATCCCCGGCTTTACGTAATGCCTGAGATGGAAGAAGGGGATCTCCTTCGCCAGCCGATCCACAAAGTGCGGCCGTTCCGGACGTGGACCAACGAAACTCATCTCCCCCCGAAGAACGTTGATCAATTGCGGAAGTTCATCGAGGTGAAATATCCGCAATACGTGGCCAATCCCTGTAACCCTCTGGTCGTGCTCGGACGCCCACACAGGTCCCGTCTCGATCTCCGCATCCTGACGCATCGAACGGAACTTGTATATGGTGAAAGGTTTTCCATATAAGCCCACACGTTCCTGCCGGAACAGAACCGGCCCGTTGGAACTGAGCCTGATCGCGAGTCCAATGACTGCAAGCAGCGGAGCCGTCGACAACAGCAGCAACGGAGCGCAGATTAAGTCGAAGATCCGCTTTATCGCAAGACTGGTGCGGCTCTGGTGGAATCCGTCAGTAAAAACAAACCATTCCGAGTCCAAAGCTTCAACCCAGATTTTGCCGCTGAATGTTTCGTAGAAATCCACTGCATCGTGGACGTCCAGGCCGCGGAGGCGCGGGTCCAACAATGCCGCCGCCAGGGTTTTCCGAGCTTGTTGGTCCTGCTCGGCGACAATGACTTGAGAGATCCGGTCTCTCACTACGATTTCGTTGAGCCGCGCAAAATCGATAGCGACCCCCGGATCGGCCACGCCTTCCGGATCATCTAGAAAACGCTTGCCAATCTCTTCTCGCCTTCTTGCAAAGCCACGGTCATTCGCCAACAGGCGGTACAGCCTGCGAGCCAATTCGCCAGTTCCGACCACCAAAATCCCTTCTACAAGCATTTTGTGGTTGATCAGGTACAACAGCAGCGGACGCAGCGCCAGGGGGAAAATGGCAGCGATGGCAGCAGCCGCAACCATAGTCCATGCTGTTTGAGCGAGCGGCGAAAGCATGTAGAACAGCAATGCGGATGCGCCAATGCCCAGGACCACCGACACTACGACGTCCCTCAGAAAATGGGAGTACCTGAAGCCGATGATCGATTTGTCTACGGTTGTGATGTGGAAGAAGATTCCGCATGCTGCGATCATGATGGCTGTGCCGGGAATCTGCCTTGCCAGTAGCGAGGAGAGGAGCACACCCGCAAGCAGCATCAGCTCGGCGGTAAGGAACGCGCCCCGCGGGCAGGGAACACAGTATGCCCGAGCCTTCAGTCGCTTTTCCCCAGGCGAACTAACCCCGGTCCAGGTATTGTCTCTGATAGTAATGGTAGGCATACGCGTACCGAGTGTCTCCGTAGTCCACGTCGTTCAGCACAACACCGAGTAAGTTGGCCGACTCCAAGCTCTCCATAGCTCGCTGAAACAGCTCTCGTTTGGTTTGGCGCGCGCGGGCCACAACCAGCACTCCGTCCGCCAATCCGGCAAGAATGTGGCTGTCCGCAGTCGGCACCAGAGGAGGGCTGTCCACCACGATCAGCCGATACTCCTTCTGCAAGCGCGCGAAGATTTCACGAGCCCGATTGGAAGCCAGAAGTCCCACAGGATTCGTCACCAGGCTCCCACCCGTCAGCACATCCACGTTGCGGACCCTGGTTATGTAATCATGCAGCCCGCTGTCAGGCTCGGCCACCAAATCGCTTAGACCCTTCTTCACCTCTAGCCCGAGATATTCATGCACCCGCGGGCGCCGAAGGTCCCCGTCGATCAAAAGAATGCGTTCGTCGAACGAGGAGGCAAGCGCGAAACTCAGGTTCAAAGCTGTTACCGATTTTCCTTCTCCTCCAGCAGCGCTCGTTAGAACCAGGATCCGGCCTCCGCTTTTCGCCATCCAGTGCTGGACCTTGTAGGTCAAAATCCGGTATTGCTCGGACGGCAACGAATGCGGATCACTAAGAACGACCAGACGCTTCTTCTGGAAGAACTGCCTCTGTTGCGTTGTGATCTCTTCCTGCCCGCTGCCCTGCAGTTCCGGGGAGTGTGACTTTTTGTCATTGAGTTTGCTCGTGTGGTTCGAGATCTTAGGAACCGAGGAAAGAACTGGCAGGTTGCAAAAACGCTGGAGCTCTTCGACAGTGTCGAACGAAGAGTCCATCTGTTCGGCTAAGAACGCGGCGCCCAAACCCACCGCCAGGCTAGCCATCAGAGCTAGAAGAATGATCCGAGTGCGATGAGGACTAAAGGGGGCTAGCGGCTGCTGGGCCGGATCGAGGATCTTGAACGCTGTCGTTTCGTTCTTCTTCTCCGCCCTCTGGTTCAGCTTCGCGTCCTGTTGCTTGGCTACCAGGGCCTCATAACGGGAGCGGGCCAGGGCTTCTTCTCGCGCCCGTTGGTCCAGAGTAGTTTCATATCCGGAAGTCGCGTCGATTCTGTGCTCGTTCCCGGACAGTTCCATCGTTAATCTGTCCCGCTCTTGCGCGTAGCTCTTGAGCCGCTGGTCGATCGACTTGAGTTCGGCCTGCAAAGCGAAGTAACGCATCCGGAGCGGCGAAGGCGCGCGGCGGACTTGCGGAGTAGAGGCTGCGGCCACCTCGGCGTCGCGGACCTCTTTTTCCGCCGGCGCAATCGCCGGGTGTTCGGATGTGTAGTGTGACTTGAGCTGCCGCAGTCTTAGGCGCGCCTCTTCTAGGTTGATGTCCGCCGGAGTCTTTTCGAGCGGTTCCGGCTGGAGCGCTCCTTGATCTTCCAGAGTCTTCAACTCATCGATCGAGGCCGAACGCCGCGCCTGTTCTTCGGCGATATGGTCGGTTTTGTTTTGAATCTGCTCCTGCAGGGTCTCGATGAATTTAAGGTTAGTCTGCAAGCGTTCCGGCAACTCCTGCGCCACGCTCTGCCGGTAGACTTTTAAACCCTCTTCTTGACCGGCGAGTTGATTGCGAGCGCGCTCCACCTCTTCGTCCAGAAACGTGCTTACCAGCTCCACTTTTTGACCATGCACGTCGGAAGTGCGCTCAATAAACAGTTCGGCCAATCGATTCGCGACGCGGGCCACTTGTCTCGGCTCGTCGCCTTCAAAGCCTATGTAGAATGCGTCAGGCCCTTCAACTTCAATTTGAATCTCCGATTTCAAGGCGTCGATAGGCTTGGTTTCACCCGATTTGAGAGCGGCCCGCGGAAACTCGGCGGCGATAGTACCGAGCACCGACGGGCTAAACAGGCTCTCCCGGACCGTGCGCAGTTGTTCCTGGACGGTTGTCGTTGCGGGCACGGGCGGCCTGTCGGTTAAGTAATTCGCGAACGGCGCGGTTTGGGTCCCGACCAACGTCCGGGCGCGGTAATGCTCAGGAAGCTTGGTGACATAGTAAGCTGCGCCGGCAGTAAACAAAAGCGTTGGAATCAGGACATAGAACTTGCGGCGTTTGAGGGCTCTGAGTACTGAAAATACTGATATGCCTTGTGACGGGTCGCGCGATTCCATTGCTATTGCTCCTCCGATGGGAGAACATCAATCGACTCTTGCGGCGCTTTGCCGCGCCGGTGAGATGTGTTCTCTGATTGAGGCGAACGGGACAGAGCGAACTCTACCCCCGCGAAGTAGCGATTCCGGGAATAGGGAAATGGCGAAAACTCGTTGGAATTTTGCTCGTAGCGTTCCACACGCACGAACAGGGTCACGCGATCCGTGAGTTTATAGTCCGTGCGAACCTGAGCGATCAGGCTCCTCACAGAGATTTCTTGCGCATTCACCCCGCTCATTGCCCTCTGCAACGCAGCCTTGATGGCCACACGTCTGGTCAACTGCCCCCACGCCCGCAAAGAAGCGACTTGATACACAGAACTGGGCGTGATGCCCTGCGCGAATGAGCCAGCTGGCGCTTCGGGTACACTGACAGCTCCAAAGTTCTCGAAGAACGAGAGGTAGCGTTGGTACCCTGCGGACAGCCACAATCCCCCGAAGCGCTTCTCCACCGCGGCCGCTCCGGTGAAAGCCGATTGGTTACCTACCGCAACACCGCTGGCAAGACGGAGAACCAGGCTAGGGTTCTCGTAGGTGTAAGTCAAGCCAGCCTGATTCACATTCGTTGGACTTCCTGCAACCGACTGGTCGAGTGGATGCACATGCAGAAACGAATAGCTGCCCGACAGCTTCTGGCGCCGGGTCAAAGTCCGGTTCAGAGTCACCGTTCCGGCGTTGCTTAGTTGATCCAGCCGGCCAGCGACTGGCTCCGGAAGAGTCGCCGTCGTAAAGGCATTATCGAACCGAAATATTACCTTGGTCTTCTCGTTTAGGCGGTAGCCGAGGCTTGCATATGCGGAGTTCTGGTTGAAACGCCCGCGCGGCAAAAGCAGAAGGCTATTCTCCAGCTCGCGCGCTGGATCCATGGTGGAAAGGAACGAGTCTCCGGCTTCCACATTGAGGCGTCCGCTGATCTGATGATTGACATGTAGATCGGCGACGTTGTTCCACGCGTCTAAGTTCGAATAGCGCGAGAAGATTTCAAACTCCGGACGGTAATCGACTGTGAACGTCGTATCGTGAGTGCTTTTCATCCACGACAAGGTGGGTAGATTCACCAGAGTGACGAAATCATCTAATTGCGCAGAGGTGGTGTTGAAGTGATCGTCGTAACCCGAACTCACACTCAGGGGCGAAGTCAGGTAGAAGCCGTTTGGATGGTCTTGACCCCAAATGGCTGCCGAACTGAACGCCAGGACAACTACAGCGACAATAAGCCCGCAACGCAATGCTAATTCCTCTCCTCTTAGTGGGACCAATCCGCCGGCTAAGCCGGCCGTGCGCCTCGGTGGCAAGCTGTATTGATAGCCATCGCGCTTTCGCCGTCAATCCTTCTCACCTATTCCACATAGACCGTATCCATTGGCTGAAGATAAATTGGCGCCTGGTCGGTACCTGTGACAACCTGCTTGACGTTGATTCTGATCTTCTGGGGACCCTTGGCCGTGTTTCTTATAACGATCACCCGTGTAGGCCTGGCGAGGTCAGTGAAGCCTCCCGCCATGGCGATGGCGTCAAGCACCGTAACCCGATTCTTGATCCGGTACACATCCGGTTTGCGAACCTCACCGAGTATCGAAATCTTCATGCTGTTGATCTGTTTCACCATTACGCTCACGACGGGTTGAGTGACGTAACGTCGCAGCTTGTCGACGATTTCCTGCTGCAGTTCGGCTGCGGTCTTCCCGCTGGCTTCGAGCTCATTCGCAAGCGGCAGGGAGATCTTGCCGTCGGGACGAACGACTACCGTAGTCGAGAGGTCCGGCTCTTTCCACACAAATACGTCGATCACGTCCTCGGGACCGAGACGGTAGTCGGATGCCACCGGGGCCGCCATGGGCGTTACATTGGGGCTGCTGTCGTCCGTCGCGCCAACGACGTTCATGCTAGTTAGAACGACACAGGGGAGAACATAACTGGCCAAGGAAAGAGCCAGGGCAACGAGCAAAGCCCTAGTTAAGCTGAACGTTTCATGTATTCGAACGCCTAACTTTCTCATAGAAGCCTTACTCACAATACTGGAAGGGAGTAAGTGAAGCTGCTCAATTGTGCTCACGCAAGCCGCAGCTGTGGAGAGGGAATAGCCCTCTAACTTGCCCGTCAACGTGAGCAAATATGAGCAGACACGACGACGCCGGGAATGCCTTACTCGTTAAGGTGAAGGTCCAAAACGGATGTACTTGATATGGCCGGAAACCCCACGGCCGTGATCTATAACCTCGTCGGCGCAAGACCGAATTTCATGAAAATGGCTCCGGTGGTCGCGGAACTTAAACGACGCGGCGTGCCACAAAAGCTGGTTCACACGGGCCAGCACTACGATGCCGCGATGTCGCAGGTGTTCTTCGAAGAGCTTGGTATGCCGGAGCCCGATCTGTACCTGGGCGTGGGCTCGGGTACCCATGCACAACAGACCGCGCGAGTGATGATGGCTGTGGCGGAGGCTTGTGAACGGGAAAGGCCTGCGCTGGTCGTGGTATCGGGAGACGTCAATTCCACGGTCGCCGGCGCCATGGCAGCCGCAAAGATGGGTATTCCCGTGGCCCATGTCGAGGCCGGCCTGCGCAGCTTCGATCGAAGCATGCCGGAAGAGCTGAACCGCATCGTCACCGACCACCTCTCGGAACTATTGTTCACAACCGAGGAGAGCGGCAATCGGAACCTGCGGCATGAAGGCATCCCCGAGGAGAAGATTCACTTCGTCGGGAACTGCATGGTGGATTCGTTGCGCCGGCACGAGAAAGCTGCATTTCGAAAACAGCCCTGGGCCACCTTCGGCGTCGAAGAAGGCCGATACGCTCTTGTGACTCTGCATCGCCCTTCAAATGTCGACGACGATAGAAACCTCATAGAGCTGATGCGCCAGGTAATGCATATCGCGGATCGCATTCCAATACTGTTCCCGGTACACCCGCGGACTCGTCAAAGGCTTGCAAAGCTGGGATTGTGTTGGCCGAAGACCTTACAGCTCCTCGAACCGCTCCCGTACATAACCTTTCTCGGCCTGATGGCGCGGGCAAGTTTCGTGGTAACTGATTCAGGGGGAATCCAGGAGGAGACCACGGCACTTCAGGTTCCATGCCTCACCTTGCGGACCAATACGGAACGGCCGTCAACTGTCGAGTTAGGAACCAACCAGCTCCTGGGCGACGACCTCGATGGCGCCGGTCAAATTGTGGAACAGATCGTAAGAGGCCAATGGAAGCGAGGATCGATCCCCCCACTGTGGGATGGTCACGCCGCCCGGCGGGTAGTTGACCGCATCGAGGCCTTTTTGGAAATCGAGGCCTTTCTGGCAGAAGACGTAAAACTACTCGCCGCCGCGGCTCGTTGAGTCTACACGTGCTGACGGGATCATCAGATTTCTTTGAAGAGGAACCATGCAAGCAACAATGCAAGGAACACTGCGAGCAACAAGCAGTACCGCGGCAGAGATCCTGGAGGAAAAGATCAAGTCCCGCCAGGCGCGCGTCGGCGTCATCGGGCTCGGCTATGTCGGACTGCCGCTCGCCGTTGAGTTCGCCAAAGCCGGCTTCGCCGTGACCGGCATAGACGTCTTGGAATCAAAAGTCTCCCAATTGAACCGAGGCGAGTCCTACGTCCAGGATGTTCCCACGGCAACTGTGCGTTCATTGGTAGAGACGCGCAAGCTTCGCGCCACTACGGACTTCTCGGTTGTCGCCGACCTCGACACCATCAACATCGCGGTCCCCACTCCCTTGCGCAAGACCAAAGACCCCGACATGAGCTTTATCGTGTCGGCCTGTCAGGAGATCGCCAAGTACTTTGGCCCAGACAAGCTGGTGATCCTCGAATCGACTACCTATCCGGGCACCACCGACGAACTGGTGCTGCCGATGCTGGAGCGGCCCGGCTTGCAGGTTGGCGAGCAGTTCTTCTTGTGCTTCTCCCCCGAGCGCGTCGATCCCGGCAATCCCAACTATCGTACGGCGAATATCCCGAAAGTGGTGGGGGGAATCACTCCGGCTTGCACCAAGATGGGTGCCTTGTTTTATTCGCAGGCGATCGAGAAGGTCGTGCCGGTTAGCTCAACGCGCGTTGCGGAAATGGTGAAGCTGCTTGAAAACACGTTCCGCATGATCAACATCGGACTGGCTAACGAAATGGCGTTGATGTGCGATCGCATGGGCCTCAATGTTTGGGAAGTGATCGACGCCGCCGCCACAAAACCGTTCGGCTTCATGCCCTTCTATCCCGGCCCGGGATTGGGCGGACACTGCATCCCCATCGATCCCTTCTACCTGTCGTGGAAAACCAAGCAGGCCGGTATTGAGGCGCGCTTCATCGAGCTGGCCGGCTACATCAACGGGCAAATGCCGCACTTCGTTGTGGACAAGATTCAATCCGCCCTGAACGATCACTCCAAGCCTCTCAAGGGCTCGCACATACACATTCTCGGGGTCGCTTACAAGCGG
>Ga0210394_10004345_pt1 | contig 16658 bp, 12 predicted proteins | sample IncBWC12MmetaG_FD_160121 | JGI IMG/M metagenome (GOLD analysis project Ga0210394, IMG submission 160121) | Forest soil microbial communities from Barre Woods Harvard Forest LTER site, Petersham, Massachusetts, United States - Inc-BW-C-12-M | ecosystem: Environmental > Terrestrial > Soil >... | reverse complement strand
GGTCCTCGGTTTCTTCGGACTCGCATTGATATGCTGGCAGGCGGCGGATTGGAAGCCGCGTCATTGGGCGAGCATGGCTGGGCTTGCTGCGTCCTTGACTGGCGCCGCGCTATGCCATTGCTACGCCTTCCTGCTGTTCATTCCACTCGGCCTCGGTGAACTGACGCGCGTTATCCTGCGCAGACGAATCGATCCCTTAGTGTGGTGCGCCCTTCTGCTACCAGCAGTAGTGTCGGTTGTCACCGTCGTTCCTCTACTTCAAGCGACCAACAGCGCCAACGTGCATGCGGCGTTTAGTATCTCCGAGGCATTGTTGAACAGTTGGGATCTTTTCTTTCCGCCTCATTTCGCCTTGGCGGTTATATTCCTGCTTTCGGTCCAGGCTGTTTCGCTGCGCACCTCGCCGTTCCCCCGCACACAGAAGAACCCAGGCGCGGATAGTGGCTTCGCCGGACACGAGCTCGCGACTCTTGCTGGGTGTCTCTGCACCCCTGCCTTCGCTCTTATCTCATCCCGGATTGCCGGTATGCCTTACTATGGAAGATACTCGCTGATTGTGATGGCAGGAATTGCCTGTCTGGTTGGTGCGGCCTGCACACGGTCCCGTTTAATCGGTCTCTCGGTTCTGTCGATCAGCCTCCTTTTCGTTGCGGCCGAATTCTCGGGGTTCTATAGCGGCGGTTTTGTGACCGAGCCCAGCATGCATCTGGAGGTCGGGACGCGGCGCACCGAGGCGAGCTTTTCATTCGAATTGATAAGGAGGTCGGCGCCGGGTAGCGATCCCATTGTTCTCATGGACGACCTGGAATTTGCTCCAATGTTCCATTACGCGCCCACTTCGATCGGCTCACGCTTTGTTTTCTTGATTCCCGGGATGAATGGAGAAGGCTACCTCAGACTTCAACGCTGCTGCGGCGCACCCGGAACGATATCTTTGCGGGCGCCGTTTCTGGCTACTCACCGCACTTTTTTCGTCTACGGTAGACGGGACAGATTAGCTTTGCAGGCCAGAGTATTCCAGCGCATGGGTGGCCAGATCACAGTTCAGACCTGCGATCTGGGACATTGCCTTTTCAGCATCGCCTTCCCCGCTCGCCCATCAGGCCTGGCAGCGGCCCGCGGCGAAACGAACACTACTCCTTCGCATGAGTAATCCTAGTTCTTCGGCTGAGTTTCCGTCTTCCACGCTGGATGATAAAGTGCGCGCCCTGCAAGGCCCCATTCTTGTACTCGGCGCCAGCGGCTTCATTGGAGCCAACCTCATGCGGTTGCTGGTGGCGCTTCGCTCCGATGTCTACGGGACCGCTACCCGGGTCCCGGCTTGGCGACTGGAGGATCTGCCCCAGGATCACGTGAAAGTGGTGGACCTGCTCGTCGATTCCAACCTCGACCAACTCCTCGATTCGATCAGGCCGCGGACTATTTTCGACTGTGTCGCCTACGGCGCCTACTCGTTTGAAACAGACGCCACTCTAATTTATCAAACCAATTTCAATCTGGCTTCAAGACTTCTGGCGAGGTTGAGCGACCGCAATATCGCCATGTATGTTCACGCCGGAAGTTCGTCGGAATATGGCGATAACGCGGGTGGTCCTAGCGAAGACAGTTTCACCGCTCCGAACAGCCATTACGCGGTCTCGAAGGTGGCAACGGCGAATCTGCTCCACTATTACGGCAAGAAGCTGCACCTTCCTTGTGCGAATCTCCGACTCTATTCCGTCTTCGGTGAGATGGAGGATTGGTCTAGGCTGATTCCCGCGGTGGTGCGATGTGGGCTGGAACATTCCTACCCCAAGTTCGTCCACCCGGAAACCTCGCGCGATTTCCTGTACATCGACGACGCGTGCGAAGCCTTTCTCGACACGGCGCTCAACCTGCGGCCGGAGGCCTACGGTGAGTCTTTCAATATCGGTACGGGAGAGAAGACGACAATTGGAGAAGTCGCCCAGATCGCAAGCGAGATCTTTGACATTTCCGGCCCGCCTCAGTTCTCCATGCAGAGCCGCGAGTGGGATGTGAGCGATTGGTACGCCGATGCGCGCAAAGCGGCTCGCGTCATCCGGTGGCTCCCCCGCACAGATTTTCGGGAAGGCCTGCGGCGCACTGCCGCATGGTATTCCGCATTGCCGGACAAAGCCAAGTACCGCCAGTCTTCCAAGAAATTCGGCCTCGACACCAGGCACAGTGTTTCCGCCATCATTGCGTGTTACAAAGATGACCGCGCGATCCCCATCATGTACGATCGCCTAAAGAGGACGTTCACGGACCTTAACATCGATTACGAAATTATTTTCGTGAACGACTGCAGTCCCGACGACTCCGAAGAAATCATCCGTCAGATCACACGTGACGACCGCCGCGTGCGCGGGATTTCCCATTCGCGCAACTTCGGCTCCCAATCCGCGTTTCGGAGCGGCATGGCGATCGCCTCGAAAAACGCGAGTGTACTACTGGATGGCGACCTACAAGATCCGCCGGAGCTAATCGCGGAGTTCGTTGCGCAGTGGCGCAAGGGATATGACGTTGTCTACGGCCGGCGCGTCAAGCGCGAAGCAACACTGTTGATGCAAGCGGCATATAAGCTCTTCTACCGGGTGTTCGACAAGTTCTCTTATGTCCACATCCCCCACGATGCCGGAGATTTCTCTTTGCTAGACCGCCGCGTCGTGGAGGCTCTTCTGCGTTTTCCAGAACGCGACCTTTTCATCCGGGGTATCAGGGCTTACGCGGGTTTCAGACAAATTGGCGTAGACTACGTGCGCCCGGAACGGTTGTTCGGAACCACTACCAACAGTTTCTGGAAGAATATCGGTTGGGCGAAGAAGGGCATCCTCTCGTTCAGCTACGTGCCTCTCACCGTGCTCAGCGTGATTGGCTCGCTTCTGTTTACTATCACGGCCGCCGCGATGGTCATCCAGGTTATTGGGCGGCTGCTTTTCCCGTCAGCCATCCCTAGGGGCATCACGACCGTACTACTGGCCATCCTGTTCTTCGGCTCGCTGAACCTGCTAGCTCTCGGAATTGTCGGTGAGTACATTGCCAAGGTTTTTGAAGAAGTAAAGCGCCGTCCACACTTTCTGCGCCGTAGCATCATTCGCGATGGTGAGGTTCGGCCCGCAGTTCTGGCGGAAGAAGAGAATAAGGGAACCGTGTAATTCTCGACCGATTCACAGTTACCGTATACTAAGCGTTTCGGAATGTTTGCTATAAAACTCGGAGGTGAAAAACGCCATTTACCCGCGGAGCTGGTCCGCGTCGCATCTTCAACGGAACTGAGCGGCATTAAGCGGAACATTCTTCTGCTTTTTGGTTGCCTGCTTCTCGCCTACTACGGCGTGGCGCTGAAGTGGTCGATCAAGGAATTCGTTTATTGCGCCGTAGGCATGGCGTTGCTCTGGGGACCCATTACAGCCCTTCTTTGTTTGACTCTCAGGAAGGCTATCGATGACATCACCGTACGCTTTGCATTCAGCTTGGCGGGGAGTTACACGTTAACCACGCTTCTGTACTTTGCAACAGCCGTCCTACATCTGGAATGGCTTTTTGTTGCAGCGCTGATTGGGGCTGGCGCGACAGCACTTTGGCTTAGCCGGCGGGACAGAATACCTATTCGCTTTCCGCGGCTGGACGCGGTTCTGTTCACGATTGTGGCCGGTAGCCTGGTAGCGACAATTCCATACAGCACCGTGCTCACGTTGCAACCGTCTGGCGACCGAATCGTGACGGGAATAGTCGACCAGTTCTATCATGCCGGGCTCGAATACGAGCTTAGCCGCAATGTGCCGCCCTCCCAGGCTACGATTCGAGGCGGCACGCCCGAACGCGCCTACCACATGTTTTCGCATCTCACCGTCGTATTATTGAGGAAATTCACGCGGCAGCCCGATATGCTCCGCGCGCATTCCGTTTATCATTATGCGGCAATCACGGTTCTGATTTGCCTCGCGATGTATGGCATTGGCTTTCTGTTGACGGCGACCCGGATTGGAGGATATGTTTGTGCATTTCTTCCATTCTTGTTTGCAATCGCGACGCCGCCGCTGATCCCAAACTTGCCGGGCTACTTCTTCTTTACCATTTTGCCCCACGCCACGAGTTCGGTTTATCCGACCGTGTTCACATCCCCGCAAATGTATAGCGGCGTAGCCGTGATGTATGGCGTCCTACTTGGTATTGCGGCGCTCTCGCGCGCGTTCCGGCCAAACGGCTTACTCCTGATCTGCAGCCTGATGGTGGCTGCTCTCTTTCGCTTCCGTGTGCACTGCTGGGTTGCAACGATGCCGGTCTTTCTCGCCTACCTGTTGGTTATGTGGTATCGCACGAGACGCGCGGCTTGGCTCACCGCAGCGGCGCTCGCGATCTCCGTCAGCGGCTTGTTGTACGCCGAAATGTTGCTTCCCGCCTACCTGGGCGGCACCGCGGAAGTTCATTTGGGGCTGAGTCCGATCTCGGCGACTCCCCTTTATCTCTCGTGGCCGTTTGCACGATTCGTTCAACACATGCTGCGCGACTTGCTCCCCGCCTGGTTGTCTATTGCCGTCTGGCCGGTCGTTTGCCTTGTGAACTTCACGATCTGCAATATGCTTGGCGTTCCATTGTGCGCTGCGCTCGTCTTGGGCCTTCGAATCTTGAAGAACAGACGTGCTGCGAACTATTATTGGTTTACAGTTGGCATGATTGCCGTTTCGATGATTTGCGCCGTCTGTTTAAACGCCGGATACGACGCGTATTCTGTTTCCGCCCAGTTTGCATATCATGTCGGTTGGTACGCGCTTCCGATCGGTGGAGTGTGTCTTACGGCGCTGATTTCACGTCTCCAGCAACGCGGCAAATTATCCACTCCTGTTCTTGTAGTAGCCGCGCTGATTTGCGGGATAGCGTCTCCAGTGAGCCAGCGCTTGATATTGCCCCGCTTGACGGCGAAGATTGGGGTAATCAGGGCGGCAAGTTGGGATGCCTTTCAATTCCTAAAGGAGCGGACTCCCGGCAATGCGATCGTCCTGTCCACCAGTCCGCGTGACAGCAAACGCGTTACCATTTCAGGCCTGGGCGGGCGCAGCGCCTACTTGGACTACTTTCCCAACCCTGTGGACGACCAGGCGCTGAGGCTGAATCCAAAGGACAACCGCGGCCATGTGCTGAAGGAATTGGCGGCCGCGCGAGATCCGGCAACGTATTGCTCGGTGATCACGGCGACACCGATCACCCATGTTCTCGAGGAACCTTCAAACCAGTTAAAGCCCAATTTGCCCTGTTTGCGCCTGTTGTTTAAAGCTCGCGATGGGGTCACCTCGGTATGGCAGGTGGTGCGGCCTTGACGTCAGACGCTCCGATGACGGGTTCGACGGTCGAATGGGTGGAACGATGTTGCCCGCTGTGCGGTCCAGGCGCGGACGCTTGTGTATTCGCGGAGAGTAACATCGATCTGAGCCGGTTGAATGAGTTCGCGTTTGCGTCCCGCAAATTGCCCGAGTACATGCACTCGCGGCTATGTGAGTGCAATGGTTGCGAGGTGCTGTACGGCAACCCGGTATTACCTCTGGATTCGATCGCCGCCGGCTATGAAATGGCGGCCTTCGATAGCGGAGAAGAGGCCGATTACGCGAGCCGAACCTATCAGCGCCTGATCGAACGCCTCGTGCCGCGTTTGCCCGACTGCGATGCGGCGTTGGATATTGGCGCGGGCGACGGTGCATTTCTCGAAAGGCTGGTCGAAAGCGGATTCACTCGCGTGTGCGGCGTCGAACCTTCAGCCGCGCCCATCGCGGCGGCCAAACCCCACATCCGCGGGTTCATCCGGCGCGGGTTATTCGACCCGACGGCGTTCGAACCCGGCAGCTTCAGCCTGATCACTTGCTTTCAGACCATGGAGCACGTTTGGGATCCACTCGCCGTCTGCCGTGGGGCCTACAGTTTGCTGAAGAAGGGAGGAGCGTTGGTGGCTGTGGTGCACAACCGCCATGCGATGTCGGCGCGGCTGCTGGGCCGCAAGTCTCCGATCTTCGATATCGAGCACTTACAACTGTTCTCCATCAGGAGCAGCCGCCGATTGTTTGAACTTGCAGGATTGTCAGGCGTCCAGGCGACGCCGATCTGGAATCGTTATCCACTTCATTACTGGATCAAGCTCTTTCCATTGCCACCGGCAGTGAAGGGACCAGCTATTTCGCTTTTCAGGAAGACTCGCATTCTTCAGATGCCGATCCCGGTGCGAGCCGGGAATCTGGTCGTCTACGGCTTCCGGTCCAAGTGAGGCGCATGCGGTGTAGCACCACGCCTCGCGCTCGTCGTTCAAACTACTCGGGGAGCGCCGGGATGCCACACCGCCAAATACAGCGAGGACCGGTTACTTGAGTTGTACCGCCGGAAGGACGCTTGTTCCCTCCGCGCGAACGGCACTCAGGGCCGAAGGATCGAGACCCAAGGCTTGGAGAATGGTAGGCGCCACTTGGACGGTGCCTACTCCTTCGCGGACCGTTTGCGACTCGAAGGACGGATTGGAGAGCAGCAACATGACATTGGTGTCGTCATGAGAGAACCCGCCGTGCTCGGCCAGTTTCGCCGTACTTCCGGAATAAGTCACGCCGACGTTCGGTGTGACGATGATGTCCGGCGTCCGCGGGTCTACTGTGGGGTCGTTGTAGTTAAGAATAAGCGAAGGGCCGTAGTAGATCTGACCGAGCGCGATTCCGGCAGCGGAAGCATTGGCTTCGAGGATACTGACGGCGGCTAATGTATCGGACGAGTTCGTCAGCCAGATCAGGGAGACATCATCTTCCGTCGGCCCAATGCCGGTGGGGTTGTTGGTAGATTCCGAGAATGGGATCATGTTCGCATTGGAGAGCAGGGTGACGGGTGAAGTGCCGTTGATGAGCTGAGATACGTAGCGGCTGGGATCGATGGGCGACTGGCCGTGCTTGGCAGTGATCACGATCATGGTCGATTCATAGAGATCATTCTTCTTCAGTTCGCTGACCCATGCTCCGATTGACGCGTCGACGAACTGGATTTCGTTCAGAAGCGCCGGAGAGGGCGTGGCGGCGGCATCCAGATATCCGCCCGTCACGCCGTTGCTTGCCTCAACGAGCTTCTGGCCCACGCTGACGGCTTGGAAGTTCATTCCGAAAATGGTGGGAACTTCCGTCCGCTTGGTGCCGAGGTGATTCTTTCCGTTGATCTCGTTGAGGATCGCGTTCACCTTCAAAGTGTCGTAGCACTGAATATTCTGGAAGCTGTTGGTCCAGGCCGTCAGATCCGAGGCTGGGTCCAGGATGGTGGCGCAGGATACGTGGGTGGGGGTTGTGACGCCGGGAAGGCCGATCACCGTGGAGTTGATTTCAGGCGCGTAGAAGTCGTCGAGCGCAGCGGGTCCAAGACCAGATGCGACCGAGATGTAGGCCGGGTGCTTGTCGGACCATGCCGTGTATCCGCCAGACTGATGAATGACGCTGAAGATGCTGTTGGCGCGCACGAACTCCCACGGAAAAACTGGATTGCAGCCGTTCTTTGGGTCGCGGACGAGTTTCAGGGGATCGATGGAGGCGAGGCCGCCGTCGGTCAGAGCAGCTCCGGGCGCACCGCCGTTCACCATGGTCTTGTCAAGGTCGATGCCTTCTTCATACTCGGTCGTGGTGCCCGTTGGCGGCATGTTCGCGTTACAGGGGCCGGCCCCGAGGCCATTGCCGGTGGTTTTCGCCGGCGCATCATAATTCCGGGAATAAGCCACGTCGTAATAGACGCCGGTGAAGGCCGGGCTTCCACCAGTGACGATCGCGGTGAGGCCGGGGAAGGAATCCGACGTTTTCGAGGTGCTGGCCGCGACGTAGTTTATGCCGGTCTTGCCCAGAGAGGCAAGCGCCGGGCAATAGGGTGCGCCGCTGTTGACGGTACTGATGCCGTTGGCGCAGTTTAAGAAATCGACGGCGTGCATCCCGTCGATGCTGACCAGCAGCACGCGGCGAATTCCGTTGCGCTCATTCAGGTGTTGGGAGTACATTTGCGGCGCCAGGCCTATGGTTAGTGCAATCGCTACCGCGCTGAGTTTCTTGATCAATGGGAATTTCTCCTTGGGCTAGAGCGTAGCAGTCAGATTTTGCAATTACGTTAAGCCGCAGTGAAGCTTCAATGACTTAGCGCAGAATCTCACCGTAAGAAGGGCCCCAACAACGCTGGCGCTCTCTATCGACACCCGGAACTTTCCGGTCCTGTTACCCGAAATAGTTCGGATGGAGTAGTACCCGAGGATGCATTAATGTCAAACCAGATCAAGTTTAATAAAGGCGGCTTTAACTCAGGTGAAAGCCGGGAGATTGTAAAGTGTCTAACTTAACAAGCAACGCGATAATATCAGGGTTGCCGTGCGAAGGCGAATCGCGCGACTGGTCCGACCTTAGTGGCGACCACTCAAGGAACCTATCGTTTTTCAGAGCTGGCATGCCAGCGCGTGAGCACGGCGGGAAAGACGTGGGCCTTCGACGGGCCGCCAAAGCTAAGGCGGCAAGAATCCTCGTTGTGGATCATGACTCAACGGTTGCCCCGATCTTTCGGAAGATACTTGCCGACACCGGCCATCGAATTCAATCGACTGGAGACATGCAAGCCGAAGCAGAGGCGCTTCGCGAATTCGCGCCACAGTGCATCATCTTGAATCTCAATCCACTCGATGGCAAACGGCCTTTGAACCTCATCGATGAAGCCCGTTCCTGGTTCCCTGGGCCGATCATGGTTGTTTCCGACATGTGCAGCGAAGGCACGAAGGTGAGCGCTTTTGAACGTGGCGCCGACGACTATGCGTGCGTTCCCTTCGGCTTGCTAGAGTTTGCAGCTCGAGTCGACGCTTTGCTGCGTCGAGCGGTTTCACCGTTACCTCCCCGGCATTTGAAAGTCGGCCAGTTGGACATCGACCGGGCGGCGCGCTCCGCCTTCTTAAATGGCCAGGCTCTGGAACTGACGCACAAGGAGTTTGACATCCTTGTTTGTCTCGCCCGAAACCCTGGCGTGGTCATTTCCGCCGAAGCCTTGCTCTCCGAGATATGGGGAACGGGTTTTGTTCATTACAACCAAACTCTGCGCGTTCACATCAGCAACCTTCGGAGAAAATTGCGTTTCGTCTCGGCCTTCGCAGATTTCATCCGGAGCGTGCCAGGCAACGGATATCTCCTGGCCATCCAGCAGCCCTCGCCCGCGGAATAGTCTTTTCGCGGTTCCCTCTATTCTTAACCAAATCTTTAGTCCGGACTAAGGAAAACCACCTGCTCCACGTGGAGCACTGGACGATAGATGCCTTAGTGACAGATACGCATTCTAACAATGTCCACGGACCAGCGAATGAACGAGAAGACGCGAAGGGCGGGGGCTGCTCATGAAGAATAGAAAACTGGCAACGCAGATCTGGACAATCGTAGGGCTGAGTTGGTTGATTGGCGGGGGGGCGACGGGATTTCTTTTCTACCGGCTGGAACACATCGCAGCAGCCTACGAGCAGCTGTTCAACCGGGAAACGCAGCAGCAGGATTTGAGCCGCCAGATGCAGGTGGGATTCAAAAAGCAGGTGCAGGAGTGGAAAGACATCCTGATGCGTGGGCAGGATCGGGCCGCGCTGAAGAAGTACAGCGATGGATTTCACGCCGATGAGGCGAAGGTCCATGACCTGGCGACGCGTTTGAAAAACGAGGTTGCGGACCCGGAAACGCGCGGCCTGCTGACGGACTTTGCCAATGCCCATGAAACGTTGAGCAGCAAGTACGCTGCGGCGCTGGAGAAGTTCGCCAAGGCCGGCGGACGGAACATGAAGGAAACGGACCTGCTGGTGAAGGGACAGGATCGCCGCCCAACAGACTTGATCGACCAGGTTGTAGAGCAGCTGAGGAAGCGGACCGCGGTGCAACGCGCAGCGATTACCAACAGCCTCACAATCTTCGGGCTGGGATTGCTGGTGGGTTTCAGCGCGGTAATGGCGTTTTCGGCGTGGATGGTGCGCCAATTGAACCACTTCATCCGGGACACCGTGGTGGAGATCGGGGAAGGAACCGAGCAGGTTGCAAGCGCGGCAGCACAGGTATCGTCGGTGAGCCAAGTGCTGGCGCAGGGAACATCGGAACAGGCTTCATCGCTGCAACAGACTTCGGCGTCCACCGAGGAGATTACTTCAATCACACGCCGGAACGCCGATAATGCCTCGACGGCGGCCCAACTCATGGCCTCGGTCGACCAAGGAGTGGGGAATGCGAATGTGACCCTGGCGCAGATGGTGACGTCCATGGGAGAGATCAACGCATCCAGCGACAAGATTTCCAAGATCATCAAGGTCATCGATGAGATCGCATTCCAAACCAACATTCTGGCTCTGAATGCGGCGGTGGAAGCCGCTCGAGCCGGCGAGGCGGGAATGGGGTTTGCAGTGGTCGCCGATGAAGTCCGGAACTTGGCACAACGCAGTGCGCAGGCGGCCAAGGACACAGCTGCATTGATCGAAGAGTCCATCCAGCGATCCCAGGATGGAAGCAGCAAGCTCGATCGGGTCTCGGAGGCCATCGGGGCCATTACCGAGAGCACAGCCAAGGCCAAGAACCTGATTGAGGAAGTGAGTTTGGGAGGCCGGGAGCAAAGCCGCGGCGTGGAACAAATCGCGACAGCCGTGACGCAGATGGAACAGGTGACGCAGAAGTCCGCGGCCAGCGCTGAAGAGAGCGCCGCTGCCGGCGAGGAACTCACGGCGCAGGCGGACAGTCTGCGGCATTTGGTGGCGCAGCTTCGGGCCCTCGTACAGAACGGTGGATCTGACGCACAGTCCGCGCTGGAGTGGACCGGACCTCGGCAGAAATCGGGCAAGAAGACCAAACATTCCACCCCATCTGGCTCGCGCGCGGAGGGCGGTTTCGACGCCACGCCGTCGCGCCATGCTCACATCGCCGGGAATTTCCCGTTAAATGACGAGGAGTTCAAGGCGTTTTAAAAGCGTCTTTGCATTCAGGAGCGAACTTATGGCAAACACCTTCATGACAGCTCATACGGCCAGTGGCCAGGAGACCTCAAACTCGAAGGCTGACAATCGCGCGGGAAAATATCTGACCTTTCAGCTTGGCACGGAAGAGTTTGGCATCCGGATCATGCAGGTTCGGGAGATCATCGGCGTCCAGGACATCACCAGCGTCCCGCAGACGCCTGCTTACGTGCGGGGCGTCATCAATCTACGAGGGAAGGTGACGCCGGTCATCTCCCTGCGCATGAAGTTCGGGATGCCGGCCATCGAAAACACCCAGCGCACCTGCATCATCGTCGTCCAGGTTCAGGGAGAGAACGGAAAGGTTCTTTTGGGAGCCCTGGTCGACGGCGTGACGGAAGTCGCAAATCTTGCGGCCGCCGACATCGAGGACACTCCCGATTTCGGAGGCACTGTGAGCCTGCCGTATATCCTCGGCATGGCAAAAACCAAGGGCCGAGTCATCATCCTGCTGGATATTGACGCCGCTCTGAACGCCGAAGAATTGATCGGGATCGAAGGAGCGGTAAGAGCGCTCTGAAATCCGTTGCAGCCGCCCAACTCTCATGCCCACCGGTGAACTGACAAAAAAGCGGGCCCCCCGAGGTCCCAAATCCAAGAACACTACATCTGTGGATACGGCCGCGGCGCTGCGCCAACAGGTCGACAACCTGGCGATGGCGGTGATGTTTCTCGAAGATACGGCCGATCCAGCCGAATCGAGCGAGCGGATCGCACAATCCCTTTCCGACGTTAGCGCTGAGGCCGCCAAAGCCGGGCGGGACGACATAGCCGCTCTGGCCGTGGAATTACGCGAGGGGTTGGAGGGCGATGCCGGCGCGCCTGCGGAGCGCGAAACGTTGCAGCAATCGGTGCAAACCGGAATCGCACGGTTGCAGGACGCGCTCGCTGGAGAGGGACCCGTCGAGACACCCGCAGCGCCGGCCGAGGACCCCAAGCCGAATGACGGGAAGACTGCGACGCTGGCTCTTCCACCCAACTTCGATGTTGAGCTCTTCACGGATTTCCTTCTGGAATCCCGGGAACATTTGTCCTCCATTGAGACGCAGCTACTCGCGGTTGAACAGGATCCGGGCAATCGCGACGCGCTTCACACCATCTTCCGCGGGTTCCACACCATCAAGGGCCTCGCCGGATTTCTGGAGTTTGCGTCCATACAACACGTCGCACACGAGGTCGAAACAGTTTTGGATCTCGCCAGAAATGACAAGCTCGCGATTACTCCCGCAGTGATCGACGTGGTCTTGGCGGCAACGGACTATCTCAAGATTGAATTGAACAATTCGGAGGCGGCCATCAGGCAAGGCGCCGCGATCCCGAGCACCGATAGCGCTCCCCTCTTGTCGAGAGTCCAGGCGTTGGTGGTTCTTAAACCGGCGGCTGAGCGGCTGGAAATTGAAACGGCCAAGCCTACGCCTGAAGTCCAGGCCGCTGCCGAAACACGGACTTCGGCTGCCTCGGAAAGCCGCGCAGTCAAGGTCGACACTGCCAAACTCGACTTCCTCGTAGACACTGTCGGCGAGATGGTCATCGCCCAGAGCCTGCTCCGGCACGATGCCGCCCTCACCAATCCCCGCCTCCAGCGCAATCTGGCGCAGTTAAGCCGCATCACCGGCGAAGTGCAGAAGACCGCCATGTCTATGCGCATGGTCCCCATCGGACAGTTGTTCAGCCGCATGGCCAGACTGGTTCGTGATGTAACCCGCAAAGAGGGCAAGCAGGCCGAGCTGATGGTCACCGGCGAAGACACCGAGTTGGATCGCACCATTGTTGAGGATTTGGGCGATCCGCTCATGCACATGGTCCGAAACTCCGCCGATCATGGCATTGAGTCCGTCGAAGAACGCGTCAAAGCCGGAAAATCCCGGTCCGGAATGATTGGACTCAAGGCTTATCACCAGGCCGGATTCATCACCATCGAGGTCAGTGACGACGGCCGGGGACTAGATCGCGAAAAGATCCTCAACAAGGCCCGCAAGAAAGGGCTGGTGGCCGAAGGCGACGAGCCCAGCGACAAAGAAGTATTCAATTTGATCTTTGAACCGGGCTTCTCCACCGCCGAGCAGGTGACGGACATCTCGGGCCGCGGCGTTGGAATGGACGTGGTGCGAAAGCAGGTTCAGAAGATGCGCGGCCGCATCGACATCCAGTCCCAAAAAGGCCTGGGCACCACGTTCTTCATCAAGCTTCCGCTCACGCTCGCGATCATTGACGGACTGGTGGTGGGCGTCGGCAACCAACGCTATATCGTCCCCATTTTTGCCGTCCGGGAAATGTTTCGACCCACGCCGGATGCAATAAAGACCGTGCAGGGCCAGTCGGAGATGGTGCTGGTGCGTGGCAGCCTGTTGCCGATCGTGCGGCTGCATCGAAGATTCGGTGTTGAGCCGAAAGCCACCGACATCTGCCAAAGCATGCTCATCATCGCGGAAACCAGCGGAAAGAATTTCTGCCTGGTGGTGGATGAGTTTATCGGCAAGCAGGAAGTGGTCATCAAGAGCCTAGGTGAAACATTCAAGCACGTCTCCGGAGTGGCCGGCGGTGCAATTCTTGGCGACGGCCGCGTCGGATTGATTCTGGACATGGACAGCCTGGCGGGAGACAAAGCCAGTGGCTGAACCCGCCGCGGCTTTTTTGACACCGCAACAGTTTTCGCGGATCCGGACTCTGGTGTATGACCAGTGCGGGATCGATCTAAAGCTCGGTAAGGAAGAGCTGGTGAAGGCGCGGCTCGGCAAGGAGCTGCGCAAGCGCAATCTGAAGTCGTTTGATCACTACATCGAGGAAGTCGTGAACGACCGGACCGGCGAAGCGCTCATCGGCCTGATCAACGCGCTTTCCACCAACTTCACGCACTTCTTCCGTGAAGCCCAGCACTTCGAACTTCTTTCCAAGAGCATCGTAGAGGACCGGCCGCGGCGCCGGACCGACATCTGGTGCGCGGCCTCCTCCACGGGAGAGGAACCCTATAGCATCGCCATAACGCTGCTTGAAAAGCTCGGCCCCAACGCATCCATCCGAATCATGGCCAGCGATATTTCAACACAGGCTCTCTCGAAAGCCCAGGCCGGCATCTACCCGGAGGCGCGCATCGCGGACATTCCGATTGCACTGCGGTCCAGGTATTTCTTGAGAGGAATCCGGAATTCTGAAGTATTGTATCGAGTCAAGCCGGAGGTCCGCGAGCTCGTGCAATTCAGCCGGATCAATCTCATTGAACCGTTTTCTCTGTCTTCTCAATTTCAAGTGATCTTCTGCCGGAATGTCATGATCTACTTCGACAAGCCGACTCAGGAGAAGGTCGTCACCCGGCTGACGCATTTCCTGGAGCCGGGAGGATTGCTCTTTGTGGGGCACGCCGAGAGCTTGAACGGGATTCAGCATTCGCTCCAATATGTCGCGCCGGCGGTCTACCGCAAGCCCGGAAACGCAAAATCGCACGGCGAGGGGCCGAGAAGATGAACGCACACGTCATCGGCATCTCGGACTGTGTAGTGACCAATGATGTGCACCACTCGTTAGTCACCTATGCGCTTGGTTCCTGCATCGCGATCGCGATTCACGATCGCACCGCCAACGTGGGAGGCATGCTGCATTTCATGCTGCCCGATTCGTCCATGAACCTGCCCAAGGCGCAGGCCAATCCGTGCGTCTTCGCGGACACCGGAATTCCGCTGCTGTTCCAGCGGGCGTATCAGTTCGGAGCCGACAAGCGCAGGCTTGCCGTTTACCTCCTGGGCGGAGCGCAGATCGTGAACACCAACGATGATTTCAATATTGGCAAGCGCAACCATCTCGCCGCGCGAAAGATTCTCTGGAAGGCAGGCGTGATCGTTCACGGGGAGCAGGTGGGAGGCAATACCGCCCGCACTGTCCGGCTTGAGGTCGGTACCGGAAAAGTCTTCTGGCGCGGCCCCGGCGAAGGTGAGCGAGAAATGCTTGCTGGCCCCAAAGGAGTCAAGTGATGGCATTCCAGGTCTTGATTGTCGATGATTCTCCAGTCATGCGGACCTTCATTCAACGCGTGATGAAGTCCTCTGAATTCGACGTCAGTGCGTATTTTCAGGCTTCCAACGGTAAGGAGGCTCTGGAAGTGCTCGGCCGCGAATGGATCGACGTCGTTTTGACTGATATCAACATGCCCGTAATGAACGGCGAGGAACTACTCCGATCCATCCGCTCCAGCGCAATCGAAGTGCCCGTGGTGGTAGTCACCACCGATGCCACCGACGTGCGGGTGCGCGAAATGCTCACCCTTGGCGCCAAGGGTTACCTGACCAAACCATTTGCACCCGAGGCCCTGCGTTTGGAGTTGGAACGGGTCCTGGGAGGCGCAAATGCCTGAGTTTAGTTTGGCGCAAGCCGTATCGCAAGCGGCGGAAGACGTGCTCTCGACCATGTTCTTCACGCTGGTGGAAGAGGCTCCAGCCGAGGTCGCGAACCAGCTCGATTTCGAAACCAGGATTGCGTTTCGCGGACACTGGGCCGGCTCTCTCGCGCTTCGCTGCTCCACGGATGCCGTAGCTGAGATGGCTTCCAATTTCCTGGGCTCGGACTTCGATGCGCCTCCTTCGGAGGCCGAACAGCAGGCCGTGATGATGGAACTCGCGAACATGATTTGCGGAGCCGTTCTGAGCAAAATCGGGAGTGAAGGCTTGTTCGAATTGCTGCCCCCGGAACCATGCAGCGCCGCTTCTTTCGCGGACGATTCGGCCGCGCCCGGCTCTCATTTCGTTGAACACACTTTTGGCGTGGGGCTCGGGGCTCTTTGTTTGAAATTTCGGCTGGATGACGCGCCATGACCGCACGAAAAATACGCGTGTTGGTTGTTGACGATTCGGCCATCGTTCGCAAAGTACTTTCCGACTGCCTGGCTGGCGAGGCTGACATAGAGGTTGTTGGTACCGCGCCCGATCCCTACGTTGCCCGCGATAAGATCCTCTCGTTGACCCCCGACGTCGTGACGCTGGACATCGAAATGCCTCGCATGGATGGTCTGACCTTCCTTAAGAAGATCATGCAGTTCCATCCTCTGCCGGTGATCGTGATCAGTTCGCTCGGCCAGGCGTCCAGTCACCTGGCGATTGAAGCATTGGCGCACGGCGCGGTCGACGTTCTATGCAAGCCCGGCGGACCGTATTCCGTGGGCGAACTCTCAAGAACCATCGCGGACAAGGTGCGGGCTGCGGCGTCGGCTCGAATCAGGAAGGCGGCTGCTGTACCGGTCTTAGAGAACAAAGCGCTGCCTCGCGACCCGCGCCTTTTTCGCCAATCCACGGTCATTGCCATCGGCGCCTCTACCGGTGGGACCGAGGCGATCGCCGCAGTTCTGCAGGAAATGCCGGCGTCAGTCCCCGGTATTGTGGTTACCCAGCATATTCCCGCGGGATTTTCCCTGGCTTTCGCGAATCGGTTGAACCAGATCTGCGATATCGAGGTCAAGGAAGCCGAGGATGGAGACGAAGTGAAGCCTGGCCGCGCATTGGTGGCGCCGGGCAACTTTCACATGTTCCTCAGGCCGTCCGCGCGGGGCTATTCGGTGGCGGTGAAAGATGGTCCAAGAGTCTGCTACCAGCGGCCGTCGGTGGACGTGTTATTCAGCTCCGTCGCCGAGGTGGCAAAATCTGACGCTGTCGGAATCATCCTGACAGGTATG
>Ga0210394_10004343_pt1 | contig 16665 bp, 16 predicted proteins | sample IncBWC12MmetaG_FD_160121 | JGI IMG/M metagenome (GOLD analysis project Ga0210394, IMG submission 160121) | Forest soil microbial communities from Barre Woods Harvard Forest LTER site, Petersham, Massachusetts, United States - Inc-BW-C-12-M | ecosystem: Environmental > Terrestrial > Soil >... | reverse complement strand
CTATTTCTGGTGCACCTCGGCGCATACCTGCACCGGCGACGGCAATGCGATGGTCTTGCGCGCCGGTCTCCCGTTGCAGGACATGGAGTTCATCCAGTTCCACCCGACCGGGATCTACGGCGCCGGGTGCCTGATTACCGAGGGAGCGCGCGGCGAGGGCGCCTATCTGACGAATGGCGCGGGCGAGCGCTTCATGGAGCGCTATGCGCCGCACGCCAAGGACCTCGCCTCGCGCGACGTCGTCAGCCGGGCGATGACGATCGAGATGCGCGAAGGGCGCGGCTGCGGTCCGAACAAGGACTATATCCTCCTGCACCTCGAGCATCTCGAACCGGCGATGCTGCACCAGCGTCTGCCGGGCATCTCGGAAACCGCGAAGATCTTTGCCAATGTCGATGTGACGCGGGAGCCGATCCCGATCGTGCCCACCGTGCACTACAACATGGGCGGCATCCCGACCAATTATCGGGGCGAAGTCATCCGCCCGACCGAGAGCGACCCCGACGCCGTGGTGCCCGGGCTGATGGCGATCGGGGAAGGGGCCAGCGTCTCGGTGCACGGCGCCAACCGCCTCGGCTGCAATTCGCTCCTCGACATTGTCGTCTTCGGCCGCGCCGCGGCGCATCGCGCGGCCGAGCTGGTGCGCCCGGGTATGGCGCACGCGCCGCTGCCGGGAAACGCCGGGGACAAGGCGATCGCCCGGCTCGACGCGACGCGCCAGGCCAAGGGGCCGCGCAAGACCGCCGAGATCCGCGTCGAAATGCAGCGCACCATGCAGGATAATTGCGCGGTGTTCCGCACCGCCAAGGTGCTGCACGAGGGGGTCGAGAAGATCGACGGTACGGCGAAGAGCTATGGCGATCTGGGCATTTCCGACCGCTCGATGATCTGGAACAGCGACCTCGTCGAGGCGCTGGAGCTGAAAAACCTGCTGGAGCAGGCGACCGTCGCGCTGCATTCGGCCGAGAACCGGACCGAGAGCCGCGGCGCCCATGCGCGCGAGGATTTTCCCGAACGCGACGACCAGAACTGGCTGAAGCACACGCTTGCCTGGCTCGACGCTGACGGCAAGGTGCGGCTCGGTGCCCGCCCAGTGCACCTCTTCACGCTGTCGAACGAGGTCGAGGCGTTCCCGCCCAAGGCGCGGAGTTATTGAAGTGGCCGAATTCACGCTCCCCGCGAATTCCAGGATCGGCACCGGCAAGACCCATCCGCCGCCGGCCAATCCGCAGCGCCTGCGCCGGTTCCAGGTGTATCGCTGGAACCCCGACGATTCGAACAACCCGGTCGTCGACACTTATCCGATCGACCTCGCGGATTGCGGGCCGATGGTTCTGGACGCCCTCATAAAGATCAAGAACGAGATCGACACCACGCTGACCTTCCGCCGCTCGTGCCGAGAGGGCGTGTGCGGCTCCTGCGCGATGAATATCGACGGCACCAACACGCTGGCCTGCATCAAGGCGATCGCGGACATCAAGGGCGACGTGCGGATCTATCCCTTGCCGCACATGCCGGTGATCAAGGATCTCGTCCCCGACCTCGGCCACGCCTACGCGCAATACCACTCGACCCAGCCCTGGCTGCAGACCGAGAGTACCGCGCCCCCCGATCGCGAGCGGCTGCAATCGGTCGAAGAGCGCGCCCGGCTCGATGGGCTGTGGGAATGCGTTCTGTGCTTCTGCTGCACGACCGCGTGCCCGTCTTATTGGTGGAACGGCGAGCGCTATCTCGGCCCCGCGGTGCTGCTCCAGGCCTATCGCTGGATCGCCGACAGCCGCGACGAGGTGACCGGCGACCGGCTCGACGCGCTCGAAGACCCGTTCCGCCTCTACCGCTGCCACACGATCATGAACTGCACCAAGACCTGTCCGAAAAACCTCAACCCCGCCAAGGCCATCGCCGAGATCAAGAAGCTGATGGTGCTGCGGCGCTGATGCGGTCGGTCAACGGCCCGGGCGCGATCACTTGTCTTCAATCCGAGGCCAAGCTATGTGACTACATGTAGTCACATGTGGGAGGCGTGCGTGAGAAGCCTGCGGCTACGTGATGCCAAGGCGGCCCTTTCCGCCGTCGTCGAGGCGGCTGAGCGGGGCGAGGCGACGATTATCACCAAGCGCGGAAGACCGGCCGCCGTTGTCGTCTCGGTCGACGATGCGCGGCGGCTCTACCCCTCCAATCGACCCAGTTTTGCGGCTCTGTTGATGGGAATTCCGCATCCGATTGACTTAGAGCGTGATTCCTCGCCGCTCCGCGAGGCCGATCTGTGACCGGGTGGCTGCTCGATACCAATGTGCTGAGCGCCTTCGCTCCCGGCAGACCGGCGGTTGCGCCGGACGCGGCGGCATGGTTCGAGGAGCGCACCGACGAATTGTACCTGTCGGCGATCACCGCCGCGGAGGTCGAAGCCGGTATCGCAAAGCTGCGGCGAACCGGTGCTGTGCGTCGCGCGGACGAACTGCGCCTCTGGTTCGACGGAATGCTGGGCTCATACGCGGACCGCGTGTTGCCGTTTGACCTCGCCGCGGCGAGGATCGCTGGCGAACTCGGGGATGCCGCTCGGGCCGAGGGTCGCCAGCCGGGATTTGCCGATGTCGCCATCGCGGCGATCGCCCAATCGCGCCGGCTGGTGATCCTGACACTCAACGCGCGCCATTTTGATCCGCTCGGCGTCGAATCGCGCGATCCGTTCGTCCTGAATTGAGGCGGCCGGGGGATTGGGCGGCGCAGCGTCAGTCGCTGTCGCCGAGGGGACCGGTTCCGAGGCTGCGGCCGACGACGGCATAGAGCGGCTGGCCGCCGTCCGGCGGGGTGCGGTCGAGACAGCGGATATCCGCCCAATTGCCGGAAGCGGCGAAATGTTGAGCGACGAGGCAGAGATGACCGGTCTCGTCCAAGAGGCACCAGCAGGCAATCGGTTTGGTTGCGACGCAACGGTTCGAAAACGTGACGATCAGCGGCGCTCCGGGTCGCAGCACGCGGGCGATCTCGCGGATCACCTCGCCGGGGCGCGCGAGATGCTGGATCGCGGCGCAAATCGTCGCACCGTCGAATTCGCCGGTGGCAAAGGGCAGGATCGGGTTGCTGTTGAGGTTCTGCACCCGCCACTCGTCGAGAAACGGATTTTCCGCCAGCGCCTGCCGCTCGATGCCGATCCCGACGACGCGGCGGTAGGGGGCCTCCGGCGGCAGGTGCGAGACCCAGCCCGACATCACGTCGAGGATCGCGCCGCCGGGCGGCAGTACCTCGCGATAGAGGTCGGTGACGGCGGCAATGGCGGCACCGTCGATGCGCGCGAAAGGCGCTTCGCGGGGGAACCCCGGATCGAATGCGGGATCGGTCGCTGTAACAGCGTTTGCCCGGATTGGTTCCATGGTTCCATTGCGACCCATGTCAGGTCACATAGGAACCGGCGCGGGTGGCCTCAAGCCCGCCGCAAACCAAAGATTCGCGCAATCCGGCCGCACTGTGATCAATCGGCCACCTCAGTCGGTAAGGGCGCGTTCCGCGGCGGTCAGCGGCAGCCCCAGATCATGCGCGACCGCGGGATGCGTCAAGAGGCCCCGTCCGGCATTGAGCCCGTTGCGCAAATGCAGGTCGTCCGACAAGGCCCGCCGCCAGCCGCGATCGGCGATCGCCAGGACGAACGGCAAGGTCGCATTGTTGAGCGCCACCGCGGAGGTGCGGGCGACCGCCCCCGGCATGTTGGTAACACAATAGTGGACGACCCCCTCGTCGATGAAGGTCGGCGCGGCATGGGTGGTCGGACGGCTGGTTTCGATGCAGCCGCCCTGATCGATCGAGATGTCGACAATGACCGAGCCGGGCTTCATCTGGCGCACCAGCTCGCGGCTCACCAGCTTGGGCGCCGCCGCGCCCGGCACCAGCACCGCGCCGATCAGCAGATCGGCGGAAACCACTTCGTGCTCGATCGTCTCGACCGTCGAAAAGAGGGTGTGCAGCTGCGACCCGAATTGCAGGTCGAGCTCGTAAAGGCGCGGCAGCGAGCGGTCGATGATCGTGACATAGGCTTCCATCCCCATCGCGACGCGCGCCGCGTTGGTGCCGGAAACGCCGCCTCCGAGGATCACCACCTTGGCGGCCGCGACGCCCGGGACGCCGCCCAAGAGGATGCCCATGCCGCCCTGTTCCTTTTCCAGGCAATGGGCGCCGACCTGCACCGACATCCGCCCCGCCACCTCGCTCATCGGCGCCAAGAGCGGCAGCCCGCCGGCCTTGTCGGTGACCGTCTCATAGGCGATCGCGACCGCGCCTGAGCGTAACAGCGCCTCGGCGAGCGCGCGGTCGGCCGCGAGGTGGAGATAGGTAAAGAGGATCTGGTCTTCGCGCAGCGCGCGGACTTCCTCGGGCTGCGGTTCCTTCACCTTGACGATCAGCTCGGCCGCCGCGAAGACGTCCGCCGCCCGAATCAGGATCTCCGCGCCGGCGCTCTCGTAGGCCGAATCGTCGAAGCCGATGCCGGCGCCGGCGCCAGTTTCGACGACCACCTTGTGACCGTGGTGGACCAGCTCGCGCACGCTCCCCGGAACCAGGCCCACGCGGTATTCGTGGGTCTTCACCTCTTTCGGAACGCCGATCAGCATCGCCGCAACCCTCACCCGGCCGCTCGGCGCGCAGCTCGCGCCGTCGGACCGCCGCCGCGATGATAGCGCCGGGCGGACCCGATCGGCGATTTTCATTGGCGCAACCGGATCGCGGTTTTCCGCGCGACCCGCGGCCCGTGGTGCGATGGCGCTTCGCCAGGGGGTTTCGGGCAGGATTAGCGCCGCAACTACGTCATCGCCGGGTTGTGCGTCATCCTGAAGAGCGCTCCAAAGGAGCGCGTCTCGAAGGACGCGTGGCGCTTATGGCGCGAACCTGAGCAATTGCAAGCCCGGGGAGTGACGATGACCAAAGCTTCTGGGGCGCCGGGCGCTATTCCGCGGCGGCAAAATCGCTGGCGACGACATCGCGCAGGAGGCCGCGCAACGCGGCGGCGCGCTCGCTGCCGTAAACCTCGTCGAACCGGTGCTGCGCGACCCTCCAGCGCTCGCTCGCCCGACGCAGCTTCTCCACCCCGGCGGCGCTGAGGCGCAGCTCGCGGCGGCGCCGATCGGCGGGCGACGCGACGATCTCAATGAGCCCGTCGCGCTCTAACGGGAGGATGTTGCGGCCGAGCGTGGTGCGATCCAGGACCAACGCGCCGGCCAGTGCGTTGATCGTCATCGGGCCGTCGCGCCGCAAGCGGTTGAGAATCGCGAACTGGGTCGCGCGCAAGCCCACCGGTGCGAACAGCTGGTCATAGAACTGCGTCACATGGCGCGCCGCCTGGCGGATCGCCAGGCAGTTGCAATCCTGAAGGCTGGGGCTCTGGCTGGCACTCATCGCGGCACTCCGAAATTGGAGGCGAGGGGTCTGGACAAAGGCGCATATGCGCTCAGATACATAGGTGCATATACGCCTGATCGCCAAGCACCGCTCTATTCGAACAACTCGGCGGCGCTGCGCAGCACGACGCGGGCGTCGCCGACCCGCCGGGTGACGCCGATCGCATCGAGATATTCCAAGACCTCGATCGTCAGGTTACGGCCGATGCCGGAGCGGTCCTTGAAGCCGGACGCGGTGAAGCTGCGCTCCGGCGAATCGTCGGCGAGCGTTGCGGCGAGATCGGCCAGGCGCGCGATCGTCTCGGGCAGGAAGACCCGATTGGCGGCAACCGGCGCGACCCGGCCGAAGCGCTCGATGCGCTTCAAAAACCGGGTGAGCGGCTCCGGTTCGAGGCCGAGCGCGGCGGCCAGCTCGCGCACCCGCGGTGGACGCAGCTCAGCGGCGGCGAGGAGCGGCCGCACGCGCTCCCACAGGCGCTCGTCTTCGCGCGTCAGGCGGGCCTCGTGCCCGGGCAGCCGCAGCATCGCGCCGTCGCGCACCACCTGTCCGGCGGCGATCTGAGCGGCGAGCGCGGCGTCGAGTGCCGCCTCCGGCGCTTCCCCGCGCAGCCGCGCGAAGAGCGCGGCGCGCGGCGGCCCCGGCATATCGGGCTGGGCGCGGTGCCACGCCTCCAACGCGGCCGCGATGCTCTCGCCGAGGCGCGCCAGATGCGCTGTGCTGAGCGCGATTGCCGAGGCACCCGCGCCGGCCCGCTGAAACCCACCGGCGAGGGCGAGGGCCTCGACCTCGGCCTGCGGCAGGTTGCGCGCCAGTGCGAAGGGTTCCAGCGCAACGATCCCCGCACAATCAATGAGCCGCTCCAGCGCGTCGCCGGCATCCGGTTCGGCGAGCGCGGCCAACGCGGCCAGCCGTTCGGGGCGCGAGCGGCCGCGGCGCGGCGGTCCGGGGTCGAGCACCCGGCCGCCGGCCAGGGTGTGTCGCGCCATATGATCGCGAATGATCACCCGGTCGCCCCATAAGGCGCCGATCGGGCGATCGAAGTCGACCTGCACGAGCCCTCGGTCGCCGGGCATGATGGCGCGGGCTCCGAGCACCGCGAGCCGGCCGACCATGTCCTCGGTGCCGAGATGGAAATGCACCGGCAGCCCGTCGCGCACCGGTGCCGGCGCCGCCCTGGACACGGTGACGCCGAGATCGAGGCGGCTGACCGGCTTGTGCAGTGCCGGGTCAAGGACCCAGTCGCCGCGGCCGGGCTCGCCGCCTTCGGGGATGCTGCCGGCGAGGTTCAAGGCACAGCGCTCGCCCTCGCGGGCCCGCTCGACCGCGCGGTTATGGGCATGGATGCCGCGCACCCTGAGCTCGATCCCGCGTGGGCTGAGGATGAGCCGGTCGCCGACCGCAACTTCGCCGGACGCCGCGGTGCCGGTCACTACGAGCCCGATCCCAGGGAGCGAGAAGGCGCGGTCGATCGCGAGGCGAAAGCGGCCCGTGACCCTCCGGGCGGCGCGTGCCGTGTCGGCGATGCGGGCGCTCTCGCGCAAATGCTCGGCGAGCGCCGGGATGCCCTCGCCGGTGAGGCTGGCGACCGGGTAGATCGGGCTCCCGGCCAATCCCGCCTCGGCCAATAGCGCGCCGATTTCAGCCTCGACCGCGGCCTGGCGCTCGGCCGGGACCCGGTCGATCTTGGTCAGGACCGCGGTCACCTCGGCGATGCCGATAAGTTCGATGATGTCGAGATGTTCGAGCGTCTGCGGGCGCGGCCCGTCATCGGCGGCGACGATCAGGAGAACCCGATCGATCGACAGGACGCCGGCGAGCATGTTCGGCAGAAACCGCTCATGCCCGGGGACATCGACAAAGCCGAGCTCGGTGCCGTCGGAGAGCGTCGTATAGGCAAAGCCGAGATCGATCGTCAGCCCGCGGCGCTTTTCCTCCGGCAGGCGGTCGGCGTCGATCCCGGTCAAGGCGCGCACCAGCGCCGTCTTGCCGTGGTCGATATGGCCGGCGGTCGCCAGGATCATGAATCTACGGCAATTCAGGGCTTTCGCGCGCGGCGGATGCGAATACCCCGCGACGTTACGACGATGATGGCACCGGCGATCTCATCGAGCTCGAGTCTATCGATCGCCGTCGCGGCAAGCTCCACGTACGCGCGACGGCTCTCTTCCGGAGATCGCAACAAGATCACGCCGGCGTGCGTTCCCGGCGCCTGATGACGCAAATCGGCGAACCCTTTGTCGGCCGTCATCAAGAAGCGACGCTCATCTTGAACGCGCTGCCACAGAACATCATCGGGGGTTCCCTCCCGCATCGTGTCCGCGAGCACGCAGTATTCCGGCGATTTGCCGTGGAAGGTTCTCATCGACCTTGACCCTTACACTCACTTCCCACCGACGCCATAAAGCGGAACAAAGTCAGCATTGCTTACCGCCTCCGCCGCGAATTTAAGCGCTGCTCTGATGTCGTCGACGGTCAATTGCGGCCAAGCGTCGATAATCTGCGGCGGCGTGTCCCCATCGGCAATGCTCCCGACTATCACGCTGACCGGCACGCGCGTGCCTTTGATGCAGGGCTCGCCGTGATGAATATCCGGGTCGATGCTGATGCGCTCGCGCCAATTCATGTTAAGCGGCCCTCCTCCCGGGCGCGGTTTTGGCAAAGACGGCGGTAATATATCGCCTTCCCCGACCGGCCTGTCCGAGCCACATGTTCGTTAGGCCGGCCATTGGCCCAAATGAAGGATGATCTCCTGACGAAAGTTCATCTGGAGCGGCTGGGCCGAGCAGTTGCCTGATGCCTTTGGTGTACCGTGTGTCTAGAAGCTCTTCGAATGCTTCACAAGGCGACCAAGCGCGTATCTGCGTCCAAGTGGTTTTGCCACCACTTGTTATGGTGACGGAATAAACGGGCAGCAGTCCGTATGGGAATATGCGCCGCTCGGACCACTCTAGCGCGCGTCGTCGCATCACTTATACCGGGGTGAACATCGGCACCGGCGGGCCGCCTTCGGTCGGCTTGAAGACGAGGCGGACGGCCTGGCCGATCTTGATCGCATCGAGGTCGCAATCGACGATGTTGGTCATCATCGTCGGGCCTTCGGCGAGCGTCACATAGGCGATCGCATAGGGAATGGGCGCCCGCCGCATCACGCTGTAGGTGTAGACAATGCCCTTGCCCGAGGCTTCGACCCATTCGGTCTTGTCGCTGAAGCAGAATGGGCAATGGCCGCGCGGGTAGAAATGCGGCTCGCCGCAGGCGGCGCATTTCTTATAGAGCAGCTTACCTTCAGCCGCGGCATCCCAGAAATGCTGGGTCTCGAGGTTGACCGCCGGCGCGGAAATCTTGCGTTGCTGTTGTTCCCCGGCCATCGCTCACCCCCTTTCCATGATCACGGTTGCGGCGGCATGGCGGGTTCCCAATGACCCGCCGGTGCCGTGCGCCAGTGCGATGTCGCAATTCTTGACCTGCACCGCGGGGTGCGCCTCGCCGCGCAATTGCCGCACCGCTTCCAACACCTTCGTCAGCCCGCCGCGGTTCGAGGGATGGTTGTTGCAGAGGCCCCCGCCATCGGTGTTGAAGGGCAGCTTGCCCACCCCCGAAATCAGATTTCCGTCGCTGACGAAGCGGCCGCCCTGGCCCTTTTCGCAAAAGCCGAGATCCTCGAGCTGCATCAAGACGGTGATCGTGAAGCTGTCGTAGATCGAGGCATATTTGATGTCGGCGGGCTTCACCCCGGCTTCGGCGAAGGCGAGGGGGCCCGACCACACCGCGCCCGAATAGGTCAAATCGACCTTGCCGCCCATCTGGTGCTTGGGTGCTTCACCGGCGCCGATCACCTTGACGAGCGGCCGTTTGAGGCTCTTCGCGATCTCCGGCGTCGCCAGGATGATCGCGCCCCCGCCATCGCTGATCACACAGCAATCCAAGCGGTGCAGCGGATCGGCGATCATTGGCGATTGGACGACCTCCTCGACGGTGACGACGTCCCGCAACATGGCATGCGGATTGTGCTGGGCGTGGTGCGAGGCGGCGACCTTGACCCAGGCCATCTGCTCGCTGGTGGTGCCGTATTGGTACATGTGCCGCATCGCCGCCATCGCATACATGTTGGCGGTGGCCGGGGCGAACGGCGATTCAAAGCCCGATTCGGGCATCGGCACGGCGGGGGCGCGCGGCTGCGTGCCGGTGGCCATGCCCTCGGCGCGCGGCCTTCCGGCGAGGGTAATGAGCGCGATCGAGCATTTGCCGAGCGCGATCGCCTCGGCGGCATGGCCGACCTGCAGGAGGTAGGACGAGCCGCCGACATCGGTCGAATCGATGTGCCGGGTCTTGAGGCCCAGATAATCGGCGGCCGACAATTGCCCGAGGCCCGGCGTGTCCCCGGCGGCGCAGAAATAGCCGTCGATGTCGTTCTTTGTGAGACCCGCATCGGCGAGCGCACCGGCCGCCACTTCGGCGTGCAGCTGCATCACCGTCTTGTCGGTCGCCAGGCGCGTCGGATGCTCGTAGATCCCGACGATGTAGGCCTTGTCCTTGATGCTCATCGCGGGCCGATCCTCCGGGTTGCCATCAGGGCCGGATCATAGACCGTAGGATGGGTTGAGCAACGCGAAACCCATCTCATTCCGCGCCCGGCCCGATGGGTTTCGCGCCGCTCAACCCATCCTACAGATCCCGGCGATCTCCGCGGCGCTGTAGCCGAGCTCGCCGAGGATCTCGGCATTGTGCTCGCCGAGGCGCGGCGGCGGCAGACGCAGGCTGCCCGGCGTCCCGGAGAAACTCACCGGGACGGCCGTCGTCACCATCGGCCCTTCGGAGGGGTGCTCGAAGCTCTGGAAAAATCCGGTGTCGCGCAGATAGGGGTCGGCGAGGAGGCCGGGCAGATCGTTGACGACGCCATTGGGCACGTCAAACTGGTCGAGTCGCGCCCGCCACTCCGCGGTCGTCCGGCGGGCCATGCGGTCGGCGAGCAGCGTATAAAGCTCGTCGATATTGGCGGTGCGCCGCTCGATCGTCGAAAAACGCGGATCGTCGGCAAGTTGGGGAAAATCGATCGCGGCGAACAGGTTCTTCCACTGCCGGTCGGTGGTCGCCAATAGACAGACATGCCCGTCCCGGGTCGCGTAGGGCCGGCGATAGGGCGTCAGCATGCGCGGGTAACCCAGCCCCTTTTCCGGCTCGCCAAAGACCCCGTGCCACAGATGGTCGACGAGGTTGAATGCGGCCATCGTCTCCATCATCGGCACATGGACCTCCTGGCCCCGGCCGTTGCGTTCGCGCGCGAAGAGCGCCATCGCGACCGCGCCGGCAAGGACGTGCCCCGAGACCTTGTCCGACACGACCATCGGCACGTAGCGCGGTGCTCCGTCCGCGCCTTTGTTGAGCGCGGCGAGGCCGCTTTCGCCCTGGATCACATCATCGAAGGCGGCGCGGTCGCAATCGGCGCTCTGCGCGCGGTAGCCGCTCGCCCAGGCATAGACGATGCGCGGGTTGGCGGCCGATATCGCCGGATAATCGATGCCGAGCCGAGTGGCCGCGCCCGGCCGCATGTTGTGCACGAAAACGTCCGATGTGGCGGCGAGGCGCCGCATCGCGTCTTGCGCCGCCGGCCGCTTCAGATCGAGGACGAGGCTTTTCTTGTTGCGGTTGACGTTGAGGAAATAGGCGGCCATGCCCTGATGGCGAGTGGGGCCGATCTGGCGCATCGGATCGCCCTCGGGGGGTTCGACCTTGATCACCTCGGCGCCCATATCGCCGAGGATCTGGGTCGCCAGCGGCCCGAGCACCGCGATCGCCACCTCAACGACGCGGATCCCCGCGAGCGGTCCGGACATCAGCTTCTCCCGAAGGTCACGCGCCCGCCGCAACCTGTCATTGCGAGCGGTGCGACGCAATCGCGCGCCCGGTGGCTCTTCCCAGCGGATTGCCGCGAAGACCTGTCGATGATTTCTGCCATCGATCCCTAAATTGGGGGAGATCAGCGCTGACGCGACGTTCTCCCGGTAAGCTTCTTAAAGTTACTCGTTTTGGAGGCAGCCATGCGGCGCCCAAGCGGTAACCGGTTGAGGGACACTCGATCTAACCGGTTGCTCCACATCGAAACCCTCGTTCTCGGCGCGGCCTTCCTGGTGATGACAGCCGCGTTCGCCGTGAAGGCGTTGCTGTTCTAGGCGGATATTTCCACCTCACCGGGGGAGCGCGAGGGTTCGCGCACGGGGCGTCCGCGTCGCTGGATCGCGATCAATGCGGCGAGGCTCAGGAGCGCGGTGAAGATCAGGTAATAGCTCGGCGACAGCGGGCTGCCGGTTCGGGCGATCAGCCAGGTTGCGACAAACGGCGCGAAACCGCCGAAGATCGACACCGCGGTGCTGAAACCCAAAGACACACCGATCGCCCGGGTCTCCACCGGAAACTGCTCGGACAACAGGGCCGGCAGAACGCCGCTGTAGCCGGCCTTCACCAGCTGAAGCCACGCGACGGCGATGATGCAGGCGGCTAGCGACGGCCAAGCGACCATCAGGTAGAAAGCCGGGTAGGAGGTCAACACAAACAGCGCGCACATGATCATCATGATCATCGGCCGCGACGTCTTGTCGGACCAGTGGCCGGCAAGCGGGCAGCCAATCGCCAGGATCAGGCCACCGACCAGGGTTGCGACAAAGCCGGTGTATGCCGGCAAATGCAGCTGCTTTACCCCGAAGGTCGGGATGTAGAGCATCAGGTAGAACGAGCTGTTCGAGATAATCGATATGCCGAGCGCAAGCAGCACCGGGAGCGGATGCCGGCGCAGCAGGTCCCTGATCGGAATAGTCTCGGGCTTCTTGGCGTCGATGAATTCCGGTGTGTCGACGACTTGCGAGCGGACGTAAAGACCGGCCGGCCCGATCAGCATGCCGAAGAAATAGGGGATCCGCCACCCCCAGTCGACCAGTTGCTGGTGGTCCAACAGCGTCGTCAAGGTAACGCCGAACACCGAAGCGATAACCGTGATAATGCCGCCGGTGGCAAATTGCCAGCTGGCGCTGAACCCGCGGCGCCCGCCGCCATGCTCGGCGAGGAAGGTGACCGCGCTGCCGAACTCGCCGCCGACCGAAAATCCCTGTAACAGCCGAGCGAGCGTGATGAGGATCGGCGCTGCAAGGCCGATCGTCGCGTAGCCCGGCGTAATCGCCATCAGCGTCGTGCCGATCATCATCAGCGCCATCGACAGCAAAAGGCCGGCCTTGCGGCCGGCGCGGTCGGTGTAACCGCCGACGACGATTGCGCCCAGCGGTCGCACGATATAGGCGAGCCCGAAGGCGCCAAATGTGACGAGCAGCGACACGGTCGGGTCGCCGGTCGGGAAGAACACTTCGGAAAGCGCTACGGCAAAAAACCCGTAGACGACAAAGTCGAACCACTCGAACACATTGCCGATCGTCGCGGCGACGATCAGCCGGCGCATCGAGGGCGGCTTTGGCAGCATGGCGGCGGTCAACGTGTCGGTGGTCATCTCCGGCCTCCCGTGGTCCGCGTGCGCGACGCGGCGTTCATTCGACAGTCGGCTCACTCCGACAAATCGCACGGAAGCGTAAGCCGACATTCCCCGATTCCGGGTTGGTTGCCGGGCAAGCTTCGCCGATCAGAGGGGACCGAGGCAAAGGATAAATCGCGCGGGTGACTGCCCCGCAGCGCCCCGCCGGGATAGGAAGCCGGTTTGGCGGTTGCCGCGGGGCGGTGCAGCGCTTAGCTTTTAGGAGGGCGTCGTCGCTGGAGGTGAGACATGGGCGCGAGGGTTCAGATACGCGAAGTCGCGATGCGCGACGGCTTGCAGAGCATCGCCGACATCATGCCGACCGAAACCAAGCTCGCCTGGCTCGATGCCGAATATGCCGCCGGGCTGCGCGAGATCGAGGTCACGTCCTTCGTGCCGCCAAAGCTCTTGCCGCAACTCGCCGACGCCGAAGCGGTGGTGCGCCATGCCCTGACGCTGCCGGGCCTCATCGTCTCGGCTCTCATTCCCAATTCGCGCGGCGCCGAGCGCGGCCTCGCGCTTGGGGTGCATGAGATGAATTTCGTGCTGTCGGTCAGCGAGGGCCACAACCGCTCGAATGTCCGCCGCGGCACCGACGAGTCGATCGAGGATTTCCGCCGCGTCGTCCAGCTTTGCCGCGAGCAGGGGGGCGAGAACCGGCCAAGGATCAATTGCGGCCTCGCCACCGCCTTCGGCTGCACGATCGAGGGCGATGTCGACGAAGACCGGGTACGCCGCATCGCGATCGAGGTGGCCGAGGCCGGGGCCGACGGGATCATCCTCGCCGACACCGTCGGCTACGGCCAGCCGGCGGCGATCGGACGGGTCTTCCGCCGGGTCATCGCCGATGTGGCGCCGTTGCCGGTCGCGGCGCATTTCCACGACACGCGCGGCCTCGGCCTCGCCAATGTCTTGGCCGCCTTCGCCGCCGGCTGCACGGCGTTCGACGCCTCGCTGGGCGGGCTCGGCGGCTGTCCCTATGCGCCGGGCGCCACCGGCAACATCGTCCTCGAGGACACCGTCTTCATGTTTGAGGCGATGGGCATCGAAACCGGGATCGACATCGACAAGCTCGGGGCGGTGCGGGAAACCCTCGCCCGCGCGCTTCCCGATGTGACGCTCTACGGCGCCATCGCCAAGGCCGGCCTCCCGCGCAACTTCCACCCGGTCGCGACGGCGGCGTAATACGAGTTTCATGATCAATGGGCTGTCATCCCGGCGAAGGCCGGGACCCACTCTTCAACGATTCGAGCAGCGGATAAGTGGACCCCGGCCTTCGCCGGGATGACAGCCTTAAGTCGGCACGGCGATGTCGAGCCAGCCTTGCGCGGTCACCCGCGCCGCGTCGCCCGGGCGCAGCAGCACCGTCGTCGTCGCCGATTCGATGATTCCCGGGCCGAGGACATGCTGTGCCGGGGCGAGCGCGTCGAAGCGGTAGACCGGCGCGGTGACCCAATCCTCGAGGTAGATCCGCCGCTCGCCATCGGGCGGGGCGGGCGCCGCCGCCGGCAGCCGAGGTTCCTGCGGCAGTTCTTCGAGGATGCCGGAGACCCTGGCCCGCGCGTTGACGAGGACGCTCTCCTGGTCGGGCATCGCATAGCTATAGAGCGCCTCGTGGCGGCGGTGAAACAATTGGACGATCTGCGGCAGCGGGTCGGGGACGGACCAGTCGACATCATCGAGCGGCACGGTGATCTCGAAGACCTGCTCGCCATAGCGCATATCGACCGCGCGGGCGGTCCGCGCGGGCCCGGCGAAGCCTGCCCCGGACCCCGATCCGGGGGAGGTGCGCAGGCGGCCGAGCCCCTCGGCTTCCATCTCCTCGAAGAGGCGCTTGACGGCGGCGCCGTCGAGCCGGCGCGCGTCGCCGATATGAGTGCGGCCGATCTCGAACCTGAGATCGGTCGCCAGCATGCCCCATGCCGACAAAACCGCGGCGATGCGCGGCACGATGACCCGCCGGAGGCCGAGCTGGCGGGCGATCTCGGTGGCGTGCAGCCCGGCCGCGCCGCCAAAGGCGAAGAGCGCGGAGCGGCGCGGATCGACGCCGCGCCGCACCGAGACGAGCCGCACCCCCTCGGCCATCGTCGTATTGATGATGCGATGGATGCCGCGCGCCGCACTGAGGCGCCCGATGCCGAGCGCGGCGCCGATACGGTCGACAGCACGCACGGCCGCTTCCGGGTCGAGCCGGCGCTCGCCGCCGAGGAAATTCCCGGGGTCGAGATAGCCGAGCACGAGGTTGGCGTCGGTGACGGTCGCCTCGGTGCCGCCCTGGCCGTAACACGCCGGCCCCGGCATCGCGCCGGCGCTCTGCGGCCCGACATGGAGGATGCTCCCGGAATCGACCCGTGCGATCGAGCCGCCGCCGGCGCCGATCGAAGCGATGTCGAGGGAGTTGAGGGCGATCTGATGGGTGCCGATCCGGCGGTTCATGACCAGCGTCGCTGCGCCGTCGACAATGAGGCTGATATCGGTCGAGGTGCCACCCATGTCGAACGGGATGAGGTCACGCTCGCCCAGGAGCCGCGCGGCGTGGACGCTGCCGGCAACCCCGCCGGCCGGCCCCGACAAGACCGCGCCGACGGCGAGCCGGCCTGCTTCCGCGATCGGCAGGACCCCGCCATGCGACTGGATGATCAGGGTCGGTCCGCGGTAGCCCGCCGCGCCGAGCCGCTCCTCCAGCCGCGCGAGATAGCGCGACAGCACCGGCCCGACATAGGCGTTGATGATCGTCGTCGAGACCCGCTCGAACTCCTTGATCTGCGGCAGCACCTCGGAGGATAGCGAGACGTAGGCCCCGGGAAGCGCGCGGGCGAGCGCGTCCCGCGTCGCCCTTTCGTGGGCCGGATCGCGCCAGGCGTGCAGGTAGCAGACCGCGACCGCCTCGACCGCTTCCTCTCGCAACACCCTGATCGCATCGTCGAGCGAAGTTGGATCGAGCGGCGTTTCGATGCGGCCATCGGCGCGCATCCGCTCCGCTACCCCGAGGCGCAGACGGCGCGGCACCAGCTGCTCGGGCGCCGCCATGCGCAGATTGTAGCGATCGTCCTTCAATCCCTCGCGCATCTCGATGACGTCGCGATGGCCTTCAGTGGTAAGGAGCCCGGTTGTGGCGCCCTTCTTCTCCAGGAGCGCGTTGGTCGCGACGGTCGTGCCATGGACGATGCGCTCGGTTGCTTGAAGAAGCGCGGCGCGTTCGAGCCCAAGCCGCCCGGCCAACAGCGCCAGCCCATCGAGAACGCCGAGCGAGGGGTCCGCCGGGGTCGAGGGCACCTTGGCCAGCACCGTCATGCCAGCGTCGTCGATCGCGACGAGATCGGTAAAGGTGCCGCCGACATCGATCCCGATGCGGTACATCACTCAGCTTCCGAGCCGCTCTCCCTCCCCCGCAAGCGGGGGAGGGTCGGGGTGGGGGCTTCGCTCACTTGGTGGTTCGAGCATTTCGGCAATGGTTTGCAGCACGCCGCGCCGGTTCGCGAGGATATCGTTGTTCCCGAAGCGGAGAATGCGCCAACCCCGCCGTTGCAACCGCGGGTCGCGCTGGTCATGGTCGCCCGGACGCGTGTGTTGCCCCCCATCGGGTTCGACGATCAGTCGCGCTTCAATGCAGGCGAAATCGACGACGTAGGGCGTGATTGGGAATTGGAGCCGAAACCGCCAGCCGAGCTGATGCCTCCGCAGCTCTCGCCATAGCAGTTGCTCGGCATCGGTCATATTGGCACGCAGTCCCCGCGCGCGTTTTTTAAGGGGGACCCACCCCG